>Ga0182792_1000234_pt1 | contig 54285 bp, 46 predicted proteins | sample Passage237B_FD_130497 | JGI IMG/M metagenome (GOLD analysis project Ga0182792, IMG submission 130497) | Cellulose adapted compost microbial communities from Newby Island Compost Facility, Milpitas, CA, USA - Passage2 37B (version 2) (version 2) ...
AGCGACTGGAGTTTGCTGCGGACAGCGTCGAGGTCATCAACACGGATTTTCAGTTCGATTTCAAGAGCCATGCCCGACATCATCAGGCATCAGCCAGCGGTGAGCAACTCAGGAAACAGCGGGTTCCGGAGCAGCAGCAGTCGCCGCAGGCTCAGCCGGGGCCGTCTGTGTAACGCTGGCATTGCCCACGCCAGCTTTGGCGAGTTCTTCGGCGGTGGGAAGTTTGAACTGGGCCGCGGCGAGTACTGAAATCAATGCAGCCTGCGCCTGCTCCTGAGTTCCAAACAGGCGGGATTCAATCTGCTGTACGCGCTGCCCTACACTCGGGCGACGGACATCGGTCAGATGGGCGATGTACGCCTGGGCGTGATGATCGTAGGTCTGGCGCGACAGCATCAGCGTGATGGGCGAAGGCAGCCGGCGGTATCTGCTGATGCGAACCAGCAGCCATTGATCGCGCAGGCCCAGATTCAGTTCTTTGGACAGCTTGCGGAAGATGGCATGGGTAGAGGGCTCCTTAGGTCTGTCCTTGAGCCACTGCCTGACCCACAGCGTGGCAAGGACCACCAGCACCCCCAGAAGCAGGAATCCAAGCGTACGAACGGGGAAGACCTGATTGGTCCCCTCCCAGCCCTTGAAGACTTCCTGAGCGCGCCGGCCCCAGGCGGGCATCTCGGCCGGGTCGGTCTGGGCCAGCAGGAACGTCATCTGAAAAAGTGTATCGATCATGGGCGACTCCTCGTAGCGCCCGTAGTCGTGGCCGGCTCAGGGCTCACAGGCGAAGCAGCTGCGGGTGATGCAGCATCAGCAGAGGTTTCTGCCACCCCAGGCGATGCGACGAGAGGAGGATCCACCGACACAGGCGCGCCGGCCTTCATGGCTTCGATGAGCCGCTGAACCACTTCGCGGGCCTGATGGCGCACGTGATTGTCGCGGTCATCCAGCGACATCTCCGCCACCTGTCTAGCGAGTGTGATCAGCCCCAGATGATCCACCAGCCACAGCGCACTGGTGCGATGCGCCGGCGTGGGATGCGCGAGCATGGCCACCAGCGAGCTCATGGCTTCCCCGGCCCGCAGATCAAGCAGCGCGTTGATAGCACTGGCGCGCGGGCGAGGCTCATCTTCCTCGGCCATCTCGATGAGTTTTTCGATGTGCTCAGTCGACTGCGTCTGCTGCAGCGCTTCCACCGCATTGGCCCGCACGCGGCTGTCGCCATGATCCAGCGAAGTCTGCAGCGCCTGAATGGACTGCGTCGTCGGCGTCGTACCCAGCGCACGCACCGCAGCGGAGACCACCACTTCATCATCACACTTGCTCAGGGCGATCAGTGCCTGCTCGAAAGCATGGCCCTGATTGAGGGCGGTGATGATGGATAGTGCTCTGAGCTGGGTCGGCCTGTCGAGATACGACAGCTTTTCGCCCACGTGCTTGTGGAACTGCGGATCGATCTTGATCAGCGCTTTGCCAGCCGCCAGCTGCTGCTGCGGGCCCAGGCGAGGCCAGGCGTTCCACAGACGATCAAAGCCGACGGTCGACAGGTAATGCGTCGCCAGCTTCTGAATTTCAGGCTGGCCTGTATTGACGAGCTTGAGCAGCAGCTGCGCCAAGTCTTTCCATTTCGAGCGGATCAGATGGCGCAGCGCAATGCGGGCGATATTCGGGTCGCTGTCGCTGGTGAAGCCGCAGATGGCCGCGTGCGCCCCCCAGATGTCGGCCTGCGGATCGCGGGCGATCACCAGCAGCTGGCGCAGGGCTGCCAGTCGGGTGGCAGGATCTTCGCTGCGATTAAGCATCGACAGACGCACCACGCGTTCGCTGGGCTCCAGAGGCAGCGCCATCACCCATCGGCCTAGCTGGCGCGACTGGTGCGAAGGCATCTGCTGAATCTGCTGCGGCGCAGGCCAGAAGCGGTCCGGATCAGATAGACGCAGGATGTTGCGCTGCATCGTCTGGATGAGCAGCATGTGGGCTGATTCAAGCACCTCGCCCAGCTTGTTGGCCTGCACGCTGGCCTGAATGCCCGCCAGCGACGCATTCATGAGCGTAGGCAGTCGGCCCAGGACCAGCAGCAGTCGGCGGACTGCAGGCTCGGCCGGCCTTTCGAGCAGGCGACGCATCGGCTCAATCACCGGGTGATGCCAGTCGCCGAAGTTCCGCATGCACCCGGGCATGGGGCGGGGAAAGAGGGTCGCCATCGCCAGCAGCACCGACTGCTGGTAATGGGCACCATAAGCCCCCACTGCGGAGTCGACCGCTTTGAGCAGAAATGTGGCAGTCTCTGCGTCAACCTTGGGTTCGGTGTCCAGACGGGTGTCGGTGGCGATCCAGCGGGCCATGTAAAGCAGGCAGGCCCCCGCGGCGGAGCGCAGCGGCATCGGTCCATGGATCAGTCTTTCCGTGGCCAGGTACGCCAGTCGAGGTCGGCGGGAGCGGGCGATAATCTCAATGGCATTGCCCATCGCCTGGACATCGGGGCCGGAGGAGGCCTCACGGATGGGCCTGTAAAGTTCCGGAGCCTTGGCGACGACCAGGGTCTGAACATCAGGCGGCAGGCGGTGGAAGAACTGGATCAGCCCGACGCAGCCTTCGGGATTGGCCCGTTCCAGGAGCATCAAGGCGATGACCCGGGCGGCCTGTGGGTCGGCGGTAGGCAATGCCCACGCCAGAGCCATGTCCACGCCAGGGTCGTGTTCAGAGCGCAGCCGTTTGTAGATGAGCTCGATTGGCTTCATGTTTATAAAAAAAATGTCCGGTTCTCACGAACCAGACCCCTGCTCGTCCGTATAACGCTTATCGGCAGTACAACCGTCTCACCTTCACCGGGGGGAATCAAAAAACCTGACTTAATCACGTGTTTTTTACTTCACTTTGACCGATTAAACCTGTATACTATTGCCTTCTTACCTGCCGCTTCCGGGCCGAATTCGTCACCTAAAATGCCAAATTTTTCACGAGGAGCGCTATGAGCATTAGCCATAAGTCATCTAATACCCAGCTTTTCCGACTGATGATGTACCGTCGGGCATTGCATCCTGAGCTTTTCGACCTGCAGGGTCGTCGCTTTGACCGCCATGGCGAATACGAAGTCGAGTCCTGGATTGTCCCCTTCGGCCACGTGGTCCGTTTCCAGATCGATGGCCAGTGTCTGACGGAAACCGTCATTGAAAACGGCGATCACCTGCCCGAAACCGGCCTGATCCACGCTCTGCCCTGCCTGGGCGAGAAGGATTTCGAAATGGAACCCGAAGGCCGCATCGGTTACGTCACCACCGTCCAGACGGAAACCCTGACCGATAACCTCTACATGGCCACCTACCGCGAAATGCGCGATTTCGCCCAGGAATCCGGTGCGATCGCTCACGAATGGAAGGATGCTGCGGGCAACCTGTGCATGTCGCTGCTCGACGCCCAGAAGTACCGCCGCGAATACCACGTTCAGAGCTACCACCTGATCGGTGCCACCGGCATGGTCCTGCGTACGCAGTCGATCTTCGAAGCCGTCTGATTTGCCGAATCATCTGATCCGACCCTTAAACCGCCTTGAGCCAGAAGCTCGTGGCGGTTTTTCTTTGGTCATAACAAAAGCAAGCCCAGGCCAAAACCAGCCCGGGCTTTGCGATGGGTGATATATATCACTCATGACACCGGCGTATCAGGATTCTCCGCCGGCGAACTCTGAGCCTGCTCCGCCGCGATATCCCCCTTTGCCCCGGATCGGCTGAAAACGAACCGCTGATAGAAATACCCCAGCCCCATCAGGCTCAGACCCAGGCCAAGCAGCGACAGCACGCGATAGAGATTCTTGAGCTGCGAGGTGTCCACCAGGAACACCTTCCCGATGGCCAGGACCATCACCATCAGCGAAGCATAACGCAGTGACCTGCTGCCCAGCTTCACGCCCAGAATCAGCAGGGTGATCCCCAGCACAATCCAGGCGACGGAGTAGCTGTACAACTCGGCCATGGTGCGATCGCCTCCGTCGAGATAGTCGCCATGGAAAAACTGGCGAACTTCCAGCGTCACCAGCCCGAAGATCAGCACCAGCGAAGCAATGCCCCCCGCGCTGTGGAGCTTCAATGCGGGGCGATGTCGGCCTGTCCACTGAAGCAGGATCAGCAGCACCGCAGGCAGGCCGTAGATAAACAGCAGCCAGTTCAGGACAGGCCAGTCCCCCACCGGCTGATGCGACCACAACGGGTTCAATCTCAGACACAGTTGAAACCCGATGGCCAGCAGGCTCACCACCAGCAGCCCTGCGGCCAGCCCCATGCAGGGCCAGTTGCTCAAGCGGCGATCCCAGACGAGCAGGCCATGCATGATCACCAGCATCGCAATGACGCCTGTTGCCCACTCCCGCAGATGGGGGGGAGTACTGAGAATGTCCGTCGGATGAAACCCATGGCGGATCAGCCAGAGCACGCCGAGAGTGCCCGTCAGCAGCGATACAAACTGCATGAGCAGACGCATCGACCTTAACCGCTCCTGCTTCATCAGCCAGGCAGCCAGGCCCACCAGCAGAGCCACGCCGCCATAGATCTGCGCGATGTAGTTGAGCACCACGCGAGGGCCATACTCAATCTGAACGGGCACCACCACCAGCAGCAGCCCCAGCATCAGCCAGCTCATGCACAGCGCATAGCCTGCGGTGCTGATGAGTCTCAGGCCTTGCGACACGATTGCTGCCAGCAGCACCAGGCCCGCCCAGGCCAGCAGATGATTATGGAACTCGAAGGCATACCACGACGCGAGTGTGAACATGATGAAGCTGGTCAGCACAAACGCTTCCAGCGCCCACTGCGCCTGCGTCGACTGGCTGCGCTTCATCCACCAGGGAACAGCCGCAAGGATGTAGAGCCCACCAATGGGTGCGATGAGTTTCCACATCGCCAGCCCTTCAATGCCAAAGACGCCCGGGCCTCTCATCTGGCCGTAGCCTGACAGTCCCACGAGAACCAGGAGCACGCCTGCAGCACTGCAACTGATGGCCCAGAATTGTTCACGTCGGCTGCCCCACATCGCCAGATAGCTGCCGATGGCAAACAGACTGCCAAGACCCCAGAGCGCCCTTTCCCATGTCACATTGAACTCTGAAGACGGAGACAGCTGATTCACAGCCATGTATGCCAGCAGCAGCGTGGTGATGACGCCTGCGAAGATGTACAGGCCTTGAAAGACGGGTCGGATACGTGTGAGGATCAGAAGACCGGCCGACATCACGCCGACCATCAGCAGATCCATGGCGCCAAAGTCACTGCGGAATGCCAGAATCACCATCAGCACCATTGCGCCCCGGCCAAGGAAATCGGCCAGGTTCCACGAGCGCGACATTCTGGCTTTGCCTGCATGTTCAGGCTCGAGCAGCTGGGCGGTGATACGGCTCCAGGTTCCTGCCAGAAACAGACCAAAGCACATCAGCACGAAGACCTGAAGCGCCATGCGATCGGCGGGACGATAGACGATAAACGAAAGAATCGTCGCCCAGATGCTGCCTCCCAGCGCACTGAGTATCAGCACATTGCTCCATGCTTTGCTTCGGGCCAGGAACACCAGCGCCGCCTGCAGCAGGAACAGATAGGTCAGAATGGGCACTGCGGATTCAAACCGGCCGCCAAGCATCACAGGCATACTGAAGCCGCCCAGCAGTCCGAGGATGGCCACGCCCTGCCCCTGTCGCAGCGACAACCCCACCGCTGCGGCGGTGACGACGATCATCGTGATAAAGCCCGCTGTGGGGCTGATGAGTTCGTAAAGGTTCACAGCTGCCAGGATGCACGCGTAAAAGACAGCAATGCCTGCGCCGGTCGCCGCCTGTCCGATGCCTCTGCTGCGCAGACGCATGAACTCGCCCGCGACCAGCAGTGCTGCTCCCAGGATGACGCCCAGAATCAAACGCACCCGAGGCGAAAGCAGATTGTTGTCGAAGGAATACTTGACCAGGAACACGCCAGCCAGCGCGATGGCGACTGCGCCGATCCAGACAAACATCTTGCCACCCAGATGGGCTTCAACGGTGTCGTCTGCTTTCGCCTTCGCCTGCACGGGGGAAGATGATGTGCGCGGGGGCGGAGAGACCTGTGGTTGAGAGACTTTGTTCTCTTCAAGCTCAATACCAGCGGCCCGGGTCGATGCAGACGACATCGCAGGCTGCGAGGACGCTGCAGCGGGTGATGGCGCTGCAGGCCTGTTCGCAGCAGGTTCGAGCCCAATCGGTGAGGGGAGCGTGACAGGTTGCGGCGCAGGCGCGGCCGGCGTCATTGGAGCAGGAGGTGCCTGAGAAGCTGCAGCAGTTCCCGACGCCACAGTCTGCGTCGGTGTAACTTGCTGACTGGCCGGCGCTGCGACGCTCTGCTCTGCACTTCGCTGGCGAAGCTGCTTTTCCAGTTCCTGCAGTCGAAGATGACTGGCTTTCCTGAAGGCGTCGAACTGTTGCTGCATCTGCCTCATGCGGGTAAAGAGCACCGCCGCAATGATGCTCCCCAGAATCAACAGGATCGCGAAAAAAAACACTCCGACGACAATGGCAGCCAGAATTTCATCCATATGGCGCAGGCCTCTGGGGAACATGATCGACAGGCCTGGCCCCGGAAGCCAGCCTGCATGCATTGTAACGATGCAGACATCAAGCCATAGGATAAACTTCGCCAGACTGCAGGAGAGTCAACCACAGTGCAGGCAGGTTGCCAGCGCTGCGCCAACGTGGACAATGACAGCTTGTCTGCAATTGCAGGCCCATGCGATGGTCTGCTGGCGAATCAACAACCTTATCATCCAACTGGGAATCAGTTTCATGACTTCAACATATGTGACAGGTCGAGCGGGCATTGCTTCGCGGATTGAAAGCAGTGGCGTCGTGGCGGTGATCCGCGCCGACAGTTCTGAGCAGCTGGTCGATGTCTGCCAGGCGCTCTACGAAGGCGGCGTGGTGGCTTCTGAAATCACCATGACCACCCCCGGCGCTCTGGATGCCATCAACAAGGCGCAGGCCAAGCTTGGTGACCGCTGCGTCATCGGCGTAGGCAGCGTGCTCGACGCCGAAACCGCCCGCGCTGCGATCCTCGCAGGCGCGCAGTATGTGGTGGCTCCGACGCTGAATCTGGAAGTGATTCAGATGGCTCACCGCTATGGCAGGCCCGTGGTTCCCGGCGCGCTGACGCCGACAGAAATCATGGCCGCCTACCAGGCCGGCGCGGACATGGTCAAGGTCTTCCCCGCCAATGTCTTTGGCCCCCGCTATTTCCAGGACCTGCTGGCGCCCATGCCTCAGCTCAAGCTCACCCCCACCGGCGGGGTGGATCTCGACACTGCCGCCAGCTGGATCAAAGCCGGCGCGGCGTGTCTGGGTGTAGGCTCCTCGCTGGTCAAGAAGGACCTGATCAAATCCAAGGACTGGGCTGGTCTGACAAAGCTGGCCAAGCAGTTTGTCGACATCGTCCGCCAGGCTCGCGGTCTGTAAAATCAAAGGCATCACCTGTCGGGGAATCCGCCTGTAATAGAAAGGAATCCTTGTATGCTGCGATGGATTGCAACGGCCTGTCTGCTTACTTCGCTTCTGGCACTGCCTGCCTGCAACACCGTACATGGCTTTGGCAAAGACCTTGAACAAGGCGGACAGAAGATTCAGGAAAAGACAGGCAAGAACGCTCAGGACTGGTGAGACTGCTGCACACAAATAAAACCGCCGGCCTTCATGGGAAGACCGGCGGTTGTTTTATGTCTGCGTCTATGCAGTCAGCACAGGACGACGTTAATCATCGTGGCCCTTGTCCTGCGTCACGACCAGCTTCTCGATGCGCACGCGATTGACCTTGGTGCGCTCGGCTTCAGTCACCGTCATCTTCAGGTTCTGATACTCGAAGCTCTCGCCGACGTGGGGTATGTGCCCCAGGGTTGAGAAGACAAACCCGCCCAGGGTTTCATAGTCCTCATCCTCAGGCAGTTCCAGATCAAGCTGATCGTTAAGGTCATCGATGTAGATGCGGGCTTCCACCTCAACAGTGTTCTCGTCGATGCGACGGATGGTGTCGGTTTCCTCCACCACTTCGTGCTCGTCCTGAATGTCGCCCACGAGTTCTTCGAGGATGTCTTCAATGGTCACCAGACCCGCAGTGCCACCATATTCATCAAGCACGATGGCAATGTGAACCTTGCGCGATTTGAACTCCGAAAGCAGTTCGGCCACGGGCTTGCTTTCAGGAACCATCAGTACCTCGCGCAGCGCCGAACGCAGATCGAAAGGCTTGTTCGAGGCCAGATAGGCAATCAGGTCCTTAGAATAGAGCATGCCCAGGATGTGGTCGATGTTCTCCTCATAGACCGGAATACGGCTGTGGCCCTGAGCCAGGATGTTTTCCTTGATCTGCTCCAGCGTCGAAGTGACTTCAATGCCCGAGACTTCCGTACGCGGCGTCATGATCTCGCCCACAGTGGTGTTGGGCAGTTCAAAGACGGCTTCGATCATCTGCTTCTGCGTGTTATCGACCTTGCCTTCGTTTTCATGCTCGTGCTCCTCCACCACCGAGAGCACTTCTTCGGTCAGGTCGTTTTCCGTGTCTTCCTCAGCATCCGCACCGGAAATACGGCGGACAATGGGGTCAAAGACATGCAGCACATAGACCACAGGCTTGAACAGCCACAGCAGGCCCAGGAGCAGTGACATGGAGCGGGCGATGATGCGCTCAGGGTGATACTGAGCCCAGCTGACGGGAATCGCCACGCCAAAAATCGCCGCCAGAATCACTGCGGCGACAAACGCCACGGTGTATTCCGCCAGCTTGTTCTCGACATACTGCTCGATGCAGTGAAGCGCTGCCAGCAGGATGATGAAGTTGAACATGCTGCGCAGCGTGGCTGTCATCAGCACCAGGCTGGCGAGCTTATCGATGAAGGGGTCATATCGCTTCTGCTGGCCCCACTCTTCGAGCAGTTCGTTGAGGCGAACCTTGCTGAAGGTCTTGAGGGCGATATGACAGGCTGCAAAATAGCAACTCATCAGACAGGCGACCACTGCGGTGCCAATTCCCAGATACACAGGCGCGTTCTCATCAGCCCCGTCCTGTTCTGGTCAACGAGACGCTCGTTGAACCAGTCCATCCACCACGGAGCAGGCGATGGAATGATTCCTCATCAGCCCGGGTTACTCCGCGGGCGTTTTTGACTCTTCTTCGTCGCCCGACCAGCGGGCGTCGCTTTTTTCTTTTTGGTTGTCTTACGCGTACCGGTCGATCCTGCCGTCGCACGCGGCTTACGTGCGGGGCGATAGAACACCGCACCAAAGCCGGCTGCGGTGAGCATTCGGTCTTCCCACTCATGCATGGCTTTGGCGCCGGCAGTCGTATGGTCATCGCCACCGAGCAGGTGATTCAATCCATGAACGGCGTAGAGCAGCAGTTCCAGCCTGGTTTCATGACCTCGCTGGGCCGCTTCGCGCTGGGCCACATCACGGCAGATCACCAGATCGGCTTCCATGGGTTCGGAAGGATCGTCACGATGATCGAAGGTAAGAATATCGGTGGTTCCGCCGATGCCTGAGAACTGCTCGTGGAGTTCCGACATGCGCTGGTCATCCACCAGCACGATGGCGATCTGCCCGCCATCAACGCCGGCGAGTTTCGCGATACGCGCAAGCTGCTTCTCCAGCCAGCCTCTGGATTCGGGCTGGCAGTCGGAAGTCTCAAGCTGATAGGAAATTCGGCAGGGTTTGAGTCGTCGACCCGGAGGCTCAGCAGACTCCGCATCGTCGTCAGGCAGGCTGACCACGCCGTCATGCGTTGAGGAAGATGTATCGCATTCTGCAGGCAAGGATCGATTCCATCAGAACAAGGCAACACGAAAGCCTACCATGACCGCCCCGATGCCACAAGGGGTTTATTCAGCTGCCCTGCTGCGGGCAGCAGGTGGTCCAGATGCATATCAGGCAAGGATTAAGCCTTCGCCATGTCTGGCAGTGCAATGCTCGGGGGTAGATGAGGAGTCTGCGGCGGCTGCGGGTGAGATGCGAAAAATTCAGCGGCTGGCCGGCTTGGGAGACTGGGTAACGCGATCCCGGCTCATGACCACGCAGTTGCCCTGCGGGTTGTATTCCACGCTGGTCATGTAGGCCTTCATGAGCATGACACCGCGGCCATGCGGACGTTCGATGTTCTCATCCAGGGTGGGGTCAGGCACGGCTTCAGGGTTGAAGCCACAGCCTTCGTCGCAGATGGAGATGGTCACACGGTCGGAGTTGATGGAATATTCAATCTCCACCGTGCGGGTGGGGTCGTTGGCGTTGCCATGCTTGATGGCATTAGCCAGAGCTTCGTCCATCGCCAGGCGGATGGCGAAGCGGGCCGCATCGTCGTAGCCCAGGGACTGAGCCTGGTCCACAATGGTATTAACGACCTTGGCGGCTTCGGTCAGATCGCTGACGATTTTAAGTTTCTGGCTGAAACTGTTGGCCATAGGAACCATCGCCATTGCGTGATCAACACTTGGGCATGTTCATCTCAGGCAGGCCAGTGTCGGCTATACCTGAGGATCAACGACGACGCATGGGAGCTTACTTGAAGCTCTTGGTGGCGCTGGCCACATCTTCATGAATCTGGAACAGCTTGTTGAGCTTGGTGATCACAAAGACATCGTAGATGCTCGGATCGATGTTGGACAGGCGCAGCTGGCCGCTCTTGCTGCGAACCTTGTTATTGATCGTGATGAGAGTGCCCAGCGCCGCCGAGGACAGATGTTCCACATTGGCGAAGTTGATCAGGATCTTGGGATTGTTGGACTGATCAATGAGCTGCGAGATTTCCTCGCCGATCTGCTGGATGCTCGCTTCTTCGAGGATGTTGCGATCAATGAATTCGATGCGGGTGATCTCACCATCCTGCTGAACCACCAAGCGAGAATCTTTGGCCACCATCGGCGTTCTCCTAAATTAACATCGGACAGGCAATGTAAAAATGCCCATGGGGCATGTCAAGACGACAGCCAAGGCGTTATCGTCACTCCCCATATCGGCTGTTAACACCTTGAACGTTACTGAATAAGGTAACAGCTTTCCTGATGACGGGCGAATCTTTTCATGCATCGCCCACCCGATCTGCAGGTCGGGAAAACACTGGGCCCGGATTTTCGCTGCTTCCCTTATGGCCCAGCGACTATACTTGAAGCAGACTGGTGTGGGTTTACTTAAGAAAAGCTTGCGCCACCACACACGCTCCACTTTGTAGAAAGGCCCTGCCATGCATACACCCGACGATCACACCCAGGCCATCCGCGATCAGGCCCGGCGCATCGCCGCCCAGGGCCAGAACATCAGGCAGCAGATTGAATCCCTGGTTAAAGACGTCGCTCACGAGATTCGTGGCGGCGGCAGGAAGATGGTCGACATCGCTCAGGAAGTCATGGACGGCGCCGCAGCAGGCATCAATGAAGCCGCTCCGCCTGAAGACCGCGAGAACCGCCTGCGTCAGGTGATCGATGGTCTGGGCGATGGCTTCACCCGCGCCGCCAACGCCACCCGCCTGGCCATCGAGGAAGCGCAGAGCCGAGGCGAACACTTCGCCCGCAAGGATCTCAACGACACCCTCAGCGATATGAAACTGCTGGGCGATCTGTTTGTGGAGGTGGTCTCGCGGACGACACATCGCGCCGTCAACCTCGCTCAGAAGGAAGCTGGCGACGTGGTAGACCATGCCCGCCGCACCATGGAATCCATTCGCCCATCGCTCAACCAGGCCATGGACGCCGCGAAGGAAGACCCCGCCAGACTCACCAGGGAAACCACCGAAGCCCTCACGCAGGCCACCAAGCAGGCAGCCGGCGCATTCCTTGGCGCAGTGGGCGATCTGCTCAAGCACGCCGCCGGCCGACTGAATCCGGAGAAGCCTGCGGCGTCCACCACAGCCAATCCGTCGTCAACTGCATCGACTGGCTCCTGTGGCTGCGGCCCCACGACTGACTCGTGCAGCACCAGCACGGGCGGATCGACCACGCACGGCGGAGAACGCGCGGAATGACACCCACCACGCAGATCCGCAGGCATATTCGCAATACCAAGCGTTACGCGGAAGTTCTCTCTGTCCTGGCCAAGCATGGCTTTGAACAACTGCTCACCGAAACCGGCGTAGGCAAGCTGATCAATCGCAGCCAGTCATGGGTTGGCTGGAAGAAGCTGCATACACCGGAAGAGTCGGCGGCGCGGCATCAGCCAGTCGAAGTTCGCCTGCGCCTGGTGCTTGAAGACCTCGGCCCGACATTCATCAAGCTCGGCCAGGTCCTCTCCACTCGACCCGACCTGATTCCACCTGAGATGGCCCGCGAGTTTCGCAAGCTTCAGGGCGAGTGCCCCACCGTCGAATTCGACGTCATCCACGAACTGCTCCAGAGAGAGTTTGGCAGCAATCTGTCTCTGCTGTTTCGTGACATTGATCCCAAGCCGCTGGCGGCAGCATCGATGGCGCAGGTCCACTGCGCCACCATGGCCAATGGCGACAAGGTTGTCCTGAAGGTTCTCAAGCCCGGCATCCATGACATCATCGAAGCCGACATGGACGTGCTTCAGGACATCGCCCGCTTCACGGAAAAACACTTCAGCAACATGGGCTACAGCCCGACCGAAGTGGTCCATGAGTTTGCGCGCGAACTGAATCGCGAAGTGAACCTCGAACACGAAGGCCGATCGACCGATCGCCTGCGTCAGTACTTTCAGGATGATCCGAATATCAGCTTCCCCAAGGTCTACTGGGAAGCTACCACCTGCAATGTGCTGACCCTCGAGCGCATCGATGGCGTACTGCTTTCCAGGCTCGATCTGGAAAATACGCCTCAGGAGGAAAAGCGCGAACTGGTGAAGCATGGCGCCGATGCCGTGTTCCGCATGTGTCTGGAGTTCGGCTTCTTCCACGCCGACCCGCACCCGGCCAATATCTTCGCGCTGCCAGGCGGGAAGGTGTGCTTTATCGACTGCGGCATGACAGGCCGAGTCGATAAACGCACCACGCTACAACTGGCGGAATTGGTGGAATCGGTCATCAAGGGCCATCTGGATTCCACCATCCGCGTGGCCATTAACATGACCGACGCAGACCCGTCGCTGCGTTACAACCGTTCCTTCCGTAAGGACACCTGGGACTTCATCGCCAGCTTCGAGCATGCCTCGCTTGAAGACCTGGATGTTCCGGCGCTGCTTGATCAGTTCTTCGAACTCCTGCGCAGGCATCACGTGCGCTGCCCCGGTGATCTGGTCTTCCTCATCAAAGCCCTGACCACCATTCAAGGCGTCGGACGGGAGATTGATCCGCACTTCAATGTGGTGGGCTACATCCGCCCGCATGTCGAAAAACTGGTGCGAGGCCGATATGGCTGGTCAGCCACGCGACAGAGACTGATGCGTGCCAGCCGAAACTACGCCGAGTTCATCGAGGATCTGCCTGAGGATCTTCGCTCGCTGCTCACGCAGTTCCGCAGGCGGGAGTTTGCGTTCTCGCTGGAGCACAAGGGGCTCGACAGGCTCAATGACAATATTGAGCATGCCAGCCGCAATATTGCGATGGCCCTGCTCTGCGCGGGGTTGATTGTGGCGTCGTCCATCATCGTGCTGGCCGCCAGCGGACAGGTTCACGCGGCCATCTTCAGCACCCTGGGGCTGATGGGTTTCCTGATTGCGGCGCTGATGATCGGGATTTTCCTGTTCAATATGGTATTCCGCCGCCCGCGCAGCTGAGTTACAGTAGAGACATTCACGGGTGCACTGAACATGTGCCCGATCATGTCTGATCTACAACTCAACAGACGGGGGATACATCATGTCATTTAATCGAAGCAAAGCAGCGATGCTGGTAGTCGCGGCTGTGGTGTCCATTACTGCAGTGGTTCAGGCTGCGGTCAATGAAATGGATCGTCGTCGCCTCGACGCGATCAAAGCGGTCCATGAGAAGGAAATCGAGCAGGCCAAAGAAATCTACGAACGCGCCACCACGCGGGCCAACGAAAAACTCCGCCGGGCCTACGAGGCCACCATCAAGAGCTATGAAGCCCGGGGCGATCAGGAAACCGCCGGGGAACTCAAGAAGGAGCTCGAAGAAATCGCCGGCCCGGAAGCACCTGCGGCCACGGCGAAAAAGCCGGGTCATCTCAAGCTCATCCAGGCCATCGGTCCGGTGGTTCAGGATGCCTCGAAAAGCAATCACGATTCACGTCGACTGGCCAGCAACGACTACATGCTGATCTACTTCTCCGCCCAGTGGTGCCCGCCCTGCCGGGCCTTCACGCCCAAACTGATCGAGTTCGTCAATACTCGGCGGACCAATGACAATTTCAATCTGGTCTTTGTCAGTAACGATCGCAGTGAAGCAGCGATGTTCACCTACATGAGCGATTTCAAGATGCCCTGGGTGGCGGTGCCCTACAGCCGAGTCAAAGCCAGCGGCCTGCAGGAAATGTATGGCGGACGAGGCATCCCCAACCTGGTTCTGGTCGACCGTGAAGGCAAAGCCATATCGACTTCCTATCGCGATGGCACGTACGTAGGTCCGTCGGCAGTCCTCAATGATCTGGCGAAACTGCTTGATGCGGGAAATGCGACGGCGCGGGCGGATTGAGGAAAAGGAATCTGAGATGGGGTTATGCGGGATGTGGACGCAGAGTGCTCAGCCATGCAATGGCTGGGCTTGGGGGAGATTGTCTGCGCGAGGCGATGCTTCCCTGGACTCCAGAATGATGCTCCGACTCGAGTGATACATTCCCGGGTCCCAGGGCCCATCAAAGCCCAGCCCTTGCATGGCTGGGCCCGCGTTCCCTTCCTCTCTCATCCCCTGTCTCCCTTCCTGCTCAATACCCATCACCCCTCTCCTGTCTGCTCCAACCACCTGTCGGACTGTCAGTTCGGCACGGCCGACCTGTCACGTTGACAGTCTGACAGCCCCGCCTGTCTGCCCTGCCAGAGGGTGAATTTCGACACAAACGACATTTTTTCATACACTTGCAGGTCTATCCATGCTCGGTGAGGGCAGCAGGCCACTCTGGCATCGCTGTTGCCTCTATTGGGCGGTGGAGTCGGTCTGATCTTCAGGATGAAGATGGACCAGCGGATGGCCCGGGCTCATTGAATGCTCAAGCCCCGGGCTTTCTGAAATTGAAAACAAGCACCCTTAAATGGTTTCCTGTAACCGGAGAACGCCTGATATGGCCGCAAAGAACCTGGTATTTGAAACGGACGCGCGTAAGAGCCTGCTGGCTGGCGTGGAAAAGCTTGCCAAGGCCGTCAAGAGCACCCTGGGCCCCCGCGGCCGCAATGCTGTGCTCGACAAGAGCTGGGGCGGTCCCACCGTCACCAAGGACGGCGTGTCGGTCGCTGAAGAAATCGAACTGGCGGATAAGAACGAAAACATGGGCGCTCAGCTCGTGAAGGAAGCCGCCAGCAAGACCTCCGACAAGGCTGGCGATGGCACCACCACCTCCACCGTGCTGGCCGAAGCCATCTTCCGCGAAGGCCTCAAGTACGTCACCGCCGGTGTTGAAGCCAACGGCCTGGCCCGTGGTATCCGCCTGGCTGTTGACGCAGTAGTCGCTTCGATCGAAAAGCAGGCCAAGCCCATCAACGCCACCAAGAAGGATGACATCGCCTCGGTCGCGGCCATCAGCGCCAACAACGACCAGGAAATCGGCAAGATCATGGCCGACGCTTTCATGCGTGTCGGTAAGGACGGCGTGATCACCGTCGAAGAAGGCAAGGGTCTGGACACCTACGTCGACGTGGTCGAAGGTATGCAGTTCGATCGCGGCTACCTGTCGCCCAACTTCGTCACCGACGCCGACAACCTGCTCGTCGAACTCGACAAGGCTCTGGTTCTGGTCTACGAAGACAAGATCAGCTCCATCCAGAAGCTCGTCCCCCTGCTCGAAAAGGTTCAGAGCGCCAAGAAGCCTCTGCTGATCATCGCCGAAGACATTGAAGGCGAAGCGCTCGCTGCTCTGGTCATCAACAAGCTGCGTGGCGTGCTCAACGTCGCCGCGGTCAAGGCTCCTGGCTACGGCGACCGCCGCAAGGCCATGCTCGAAGACATCGCCATCCTCACCGGCGCTGAGCCCATCATGAAGGACCTGGGCATCGAACTGGACAAGGTTGAACTGTCCCAGCTCGGTCTGGCCAAGAAGATCACCATCGACGCCGAAAACACCACCATCATTGAAGGCGCCGGCGACTCCAAGGCCATCCAGGCTCGCATCGAACAGATCCGCCGCGAAATCGCCACCACCACCAGCGACTACGATCGCGAAAAGCTCCAGGAACGCCTGGCCAAGCTCGCCGGCGGCGTGGCTCAGATCAATGTCGGTGCGGCTTCCGAAGCCGAGCTCAAGGAAAAGAAGGCCCGCGTTGAAGACGCCCTGCACGCCATCCGCGCTGCTGCGGAAGGTGGCATCGTCCCCGGCGGTGGCGTCTCGTTCATCCGCGCTATCGACGCTCTGAAGAACCTCAAGACCAACAGCCAGGACGAAGAAGCTGGCGTGGAAGTCATCCGCAAGGCTCTGACTGTTCCGCTGCAGACCATCGCCGAAAACGCCGGCGAACGTGGCACGGTTGTCGTCCGCAAGGTCCAGGAAGGCAAGGGCAACTTCGGCTTCGACGCTCTGGCTCTGGAATACGGCGACCTGGTGGCCAAGGGCATCATCACCCCCGCCAAGGTGGACCGCACTGCTCTGCAGAACGCCGCCAGCGTGGCGACCCTGCTGCTGACCGCTGACTGCCTCATCACTGAACAGCCCAAGGACAAGGATGACCACGCCGGTCACGACCATGGTGGCATGGGCGGTATGGGTGGCATGGGCGGCATGGGTGGTATGGGCGGCATGGGCATGGGTGGCATGGGCGGGATGATGTAATCCCGGCTGTGGACACCTGCGTCCGCGACCCGCGTGCTGTCTGAACAGAAACGAATCATTCACAAACAACGATCAAAACGATCTATCAGAAACACGGAGAGATTGATCATGGCCAAGGCCACTGAAAGCAAGCTGAACATCAAGCCCCTGGAAGATCGCGTGCTGGTCAAGCCCGCTGAAGCTGAAACCAAGACCAAGAGCGGCATCTACCTGCCCGAAGGTGCCAAGGAAAAGCCCCTGCAGGGCAAGGTCGTGGCCGTCGGTGCGGGCAAGCTGGCCGACGATGGCAGCCGCACCCCCATCACCGTCAAGAACGGCGACACGGTGGTCTATGGCAAGTACTCGGGCACTGAGATTGAAGTCAGCGGCGAGAAGCTCCTGCTGCTTCGCGAAAGCGAACTGCTGGCCGTCCTCGAAGGCTGAGCCCGTGCGTCTGTTGGGATTCCTTACACGCAATTAAACCTCTTGAATCAGAGGAAGTGAAAACATCATGGCCAAGAAACAACTCATTTTCGGCGCAGAAGCCGCCGTCGAACTCCGCAAGGGGCTGGAACAGCTCGCCAGCGCCGTGAAGGTCACGCTGGGTCCTGGCGGCCGCAACGTGGTGCTCCAGAAGTCCTTCGGCAGCCCGGCTGTCACCAAGGACGGCGTCTCGGTTGCCAAGGAAATCGAAATCTCTGAGCCCTTCCAGAACATGGGCGTCAAGCTCGTGACGGAAGTCGCCAAGAAGACCGCCGACAAGGCTGGCGATGGCACCACCACCGCCACCGTGCTCGCTGAAGCCATCTACAGCGAAGGCCTGCGTCACGTGACCGCCGGTGCCAACCCCATCGCCCTGCAGCGTGGCATCACCGCCGCGGCCAACGTCGCTTCCGAAGCCATCAAGGAAATGGCCGTGAAGTGCAAGGGCAAGGAAGACCTCAAGAAGATCGCCACCGTCTCGGCCAACCACGATGAAGTCATCGGCGAGCTGATCGCCGAAGCCATCCACAAGGTCGGCGCTGAAGGCGTGGTCGAAGTCGAAGAAGGCAAGGCCGCTGAAACCGTCCTGGAATACGTCGAAGGCATGCAGTTCGACAAGGGCTACCTGTCGCCCTACTTCATGACGGACACCAGCTCGCAGGAAGCCGTCCTCGAAGACGCGCTGATCCTGATCCAGGAAAAGAAGATCAGCAACCTGCCCGACCTGCTGCCTCTGCTCAACAAGGTCGCCATGGCTCAGAAGCCGCTGGTGATCATCGCCGAAGACGTCGAAAACGAAGCGCTGGCCGCTCTGGTGGTCAACCGTCTGCGTGGCGTGCTGAAGGTGGCTGCGGTCAAGGCCCCTGGCTTTGGCGACCGCCGCAAGGCCATGCTCGGCGACATCGCCGTGCTCACCGGTGGCACCTTCCTGTCCGAAGACCTCGGCCAGAGCCTGGAAACCCTTGAGCTCGACGCTCTGGGCAAGGCCAAGAAGGTTGTCATCAGCAAGGACAACACCACGATCATCGAAGGCGCTGGCAAGAAGAAGGACATCGCCAGCCGCGTCGAACAGATCAAGGCTCAGATCGAAAAGACTACCAGCGACTACGACCGTGAGAAGCTCCAGGAACGCCTGGCCAAACTCACCGGCGGCGTGGCTGTGATCCATGTCGGTGGCGCCACCGAAACCGCGATGAAGGAACGCAAGGACCGCGTCGACGACGCTCTGCATGCCACCAAGGCTGCGGCTCAGGAAGGCTACGTCCCCGGCGGCGGTGTGGCTCTGGTTCGCACCATCCCGGCTCTGGAAGCTGCCCGCGCCAAGGCCAAGGGCGATGAGAAGCTCGGCTTCGACATCGTCATCCGCGCGGTGGAAGCTCCCCTCAAGCAGATCGCTCAGAACGCTGGCGAAGACGGCGACATCGTCGTGGCTAACGTCAAGGAAAAGAAGGGAAGCCAGGGCTACAATGCTGCAACCCTTCAGTACGTGGATATGGTCAAGGCCGGCATTATCGACCCGGCTCTGGTCGCCCGTACTGCCCTGATCAACGGCGCTTCGGTGGCAGGCCTTATGCTCACCACCAACGTCCTGATCACCGATCTGAAGGATGATGCCAAGGTTGTTCAGGGCGCTACCGCCTGAGAGCCTGGGTCTCCGTCCGTGAAATGACAAGGCCCAGGGGCGCCGGCCGTCCCTGGGCCTTTTTTTCAGCCTGATGTTCATCGCCACCTTCCGGTGGTGCAGCACGCGTGATGAAGTTGATGTCAGCCAAGCTTGAAAGTGTCTTCCATGGCTACAGTCCAGCGTGACTATTACGAAGTCCTGAGTGTCGATCGCAACGCCGATGGGGACACCATCAAACGGGCCTATCGCAAACTGGCGATGAAGTATCACCCGGACCGTAACCCGGGGGATGCTGAAGCGGAAGCCAAGTTCAAGGAAGCGGCCCAGGCGTATGAAGTGCTCTCCGATCCGGAGAAGCGTCAGCGTTACGATCGCTTCGGTCACGAGGGCCTGCGTGGAACCAGCGGCCACGACTTCTCCCGCATGGACCCGTCGGACATCTTCTCGATGTTCGGCTTCGGGGACGTGTTCGAGCAGATGTTCGGCGGCGGCAGGCGTGGCGGTGCTTCGCGTGGCTACGACCTGGAAACCCAAGTGGAGCTGACGCTCGAAGAAGTCGCCACGGGCACGGAAAAGACCATCGAATTCACGCGTCAGGATCTGTGTACCACCTGCTCCGGCTCGGGTGCGAAGCCCGGAACGCAGCCGGTGACGTGTGTGACCTGTGGCGGCGTGGGCAAAGTCCAGCATGGCGGTGGCATGTTCCGCATGGTCACGGCCTGCCCGGCCTGTCAGGGTCAGGGCAAGGTCTACAAGGAAAAATGCACCACCTGCAAAGGCAATGGCAGGCAGCCTAAGAAGCGCGTGCTCAACGTCAAGATTCCCGCGGGCATTCACGATGGTCAGGCCATCCGTGTCGGCGGTGAAGGCGAGCCCGGCAGTGCAGGTGGTCCACGAGGCGATCTGCATGTGGTGGTCCGCGTGGCAGAGCACGAACTGTTCACCCGCGAGGATGATCACCTGATCCTGCGTATGCCTGTGAGCTTCACGCAGGCCGCACTTGGCGCGACAGTGAATGTCCCGGCGCTCGATGGCGAAGTGGAAATCGTCATCAAGCCTGGAACGCAGCACGGCCAGCTCTTCCGAATTCCTGACAGGGGTCTGCCCAACCTGCGAGGGGGCAGAAAGGGTGAACTGGTGGTCGTCGCACTTATCGAAATTCCCAAGCGGCTGACCGAACAGCAGGAAAAACTCCTGCGCGAGTTCGCCGCGACGGAAGATGCCCAGGTCATGCCCGAAAGCGGCGGATTCTGGAAACGTGTCAAGGAATACTTCAAAGGCTAAGCGGCTAACGCCCGGCCTGGTCCAGCTCTCAGAGGTGAATCAAGATGACTCAGGAACATGAAAACACTCAGGATCAGATCCAGGATCAGCAGACCCCGGATCAGGCCCCTGAGAATGCGACGGCTGGTCAGCAGCCTGTCGATGAAGTGAACAAGCTCAAAGCCGATCTGGAAGAAGCTAACCAGCGCATTCTGCGCATCTCGGCTGACTACCAGAACTTTGTCCGCCGTTCGCAGGCCAACGTGGAAACCGCCCGTCAGCAGCAGCTGATGGATGTAGCCCGTTCCCTGCTCAATGTGCTGGACCATTTCGACCGCGCTCTGGAAGTGGATGTGCAGAAGGTTTCTGCCGAATCTCTCCAGCAGGGTGTGCAGATCGTGCGTGATGAACTGCTCTCCACGCTCGAGCGTTTCAACATCCGCGTTCAGGCTATCACGCCCGGCGATGAATTCGTCCCGGGCAAGCATGAGGCCATCATGCAGCAGGAAGTGGAAGGCATGGAACCTGGCAAGGTGGCCATGGTTCTGCAGAAAGGTTATGAGCTGGGCGACATCGCTCTTCGCCCGGCCAAGGTGAGTGTCAGCAAGTAATCAACTAAATGGTGCATCATGCCTACGTATGATTATCAATGTGAAGCTTGTGGTCACACGTTCGAAGAATTTCAGTCGATCACGGCCAAGCCGTTGAAGAAGTGCCCTGCCTGTGGCAAGTCCAAGCTTCAGCGCCTCATTGGCACTGGCGCCGGGATCATCTTCAAGGGCTCAGGCTTCTACGAAACGGATTACCGTTCGGAAAGCTACAAGCAGGCCGCCAAAGCGGACCAGGAAAAGAGCAGCAGTAGCAGCTCAGCCTCCAGCGATAAGCCCGCTGGCGACTCAGGCAGCAGCGCCACCAGGAGCGACTCCGCCCCCAAGGCCGATGCCAAGCCCACTGCGGCGTCCAGCCCCAAGCCAGCCAAGAAGTCCAGCAAGCCCGCCAAGTAAGGCACCCTGCCTGGTCTGATCTTTGAATAAAACACCACAACCGGAGCCTTCCCCGACAGAAGGCTCCGGTTGTGTTTTAAAAACAAGACATAGAATTGAGACAGGCAGGCACGGATCACCAGCCGGGTATGTGCGGGACTCTGTGCGACAGGCGGACAGACCACTGTCTCCTCATGGGAAATTTACTATCTTGACACCCAGCAGAGATCATTATATATTTTTAAAACCTTTTAACCAAATTTAAAAGGTTTCAACCAGGACTTCCAGCTGTGCAGACCAGCCTTCAACCACGACCCGCGACGCCTGAAAACAGAATGCCTGTGGGCATTCAGACGCTGGCGGACGAGCTGAATCTCTCCATCGCCACCGTCTCCCGCGCGATGAAGGATGATGCCAAGATCCGCTATGAAACCCGCCAGAGGGTTCAGGAAGCTGCCCGTAAGCTGGGTTACATCCCTAACCATCAGGCCAGGCTCCTGCGTGCGGGCAAGACCCGCCGACTGGGGCTGGTGCTCCCCTCTCTGATTAATCCGGTCTATTCCGAAAAGATCGCCACCTCACAGTCCATCGCCCGCGAGCTGGGCTATGAGCTGACCTTCGCCTGTGCGGAGCGCAATCCCAGTCAGGAGGACATGCAGATCCGCCATCTGATCAGCCTGGGGGTGGATGGTCTGATTGTGATGCTTTCTTCGCAGGTCAAGGATGAGAGTCACGCTGTGCATCTGGCACTTCAGCGGGGCATTGCAGTGGTGCTGATGGGTAACGCAGCCCGCGTGGCACCGCCCGGCTGTTCTACGCTACGTGTAGATTCCGTCACCGGCCGATCGCGTGCGCTGGAATATCTGATTTCGCTGGGCCATCGCCACATCGGCTTCATCGGACTTCGCCAGCAGTATGACCGCTGCTTCACCCAGCTGCCTGAAGATGAAACCAACGTCTGGCTGCCTGTCACGCGCATGCTCAAGCAGGCTGGCATCACTGCTGGTCAGTGTCAGTATGTTTCCGCGGCTCCGGGCCTGGCCAGTTCGGGTTATGAAGCCATGGTGGAGCGCCTCAAGGACACGCGCCCCCTGCCCACGGCCTATCTCGCGGTGGACGATCAGGTGGCTATCGGCGCGATGACCGCATTACAAAATCATGGCCTGCGTGTTCCTCACGATATTTCAATGGTCGGCGCGGATAACACCGTGACGGCGAAATTTGCTCAGCCCTGCCTGACGACGATTTCGCAGACCCATCTGGACCTGGGCAAGCGAGCCATTGAAATGGTGGTGCGCCACATCCAGACGCCTGATCTTCCTGCAGAACACACGCTGCTCGATACCACGTTGATTGTCGGCCTGTCGACTGCCCGGGCCCGTGAACATCAATTGCCTGCAGAACTCTGAAAACAACGAACGTCGGCTGTTCGCTACGAATCCTGACTGAATTACTGGGGCTGTCTGATCCGAGAGGAACGCGCGTCATGAATGCCAACTCTGTGCTCACTCGAAAGACTGGCTTTACGCTTGTCGAGCTGCTGGTGGTCATCAGCATCATTTCGCTGTTGATGGCTGTCATGCTCCCTGCGCTGGGCAAAGCCCGCAAGACCGCGCAGAGCATGGCCTGCATGAACAATCTCAAGCAGATGGGCATTGCCCTGCATGCCTACGACACTGAGTACCGACATCTGGTTTCCGGCGCGGAATGGGGCAGCGGCGTTCAGATGAACCGCTGGTACAACTCGCTGGACTCCGTCATGGGTGGTCAGGATCATCAGCTGGCCAACCGTCAGTCAGCCGATCGCCCCAGGTGGCAGATGTGTCCCACCCGCCAGTATGCTGAAATGACGCCCAACACCATCGGCTATGGCTGGAATTACTCCAACTTCGGCCATGATTACACCTATGCCAACCCCGCTCATGCCAACTACGACGCAGGCCCGCCGGTAGGCAAAGGCTGGAATACCAAGCTGCATATGGTCGTCCGCCCTGTTTACACCATCATCATCGCCGACAATCGGGATGAGCAGGCCAGCAGCGATACCCAGCATTACAAGCTGTATCAGAACGCTCCCACTGCAACCGCTCCCCACTCCACCTGGTCCAGCCGCCACAACGGAGCAGCCAACTGGCTCTATGTTGATGGCCATGCGCAGACTCAGAACGGAGCCGACATCACGGCGCTGAATGCAAAGTATTACCTGTTCAATCAGCACCGCTGATTGTCCTCCCACGTTCGCTTTCCCAACTGAATATTCCTTTTCCCCTCCACCTGAAGGCATTGCAATCCATGAAACAGGTCCTTGTTTTTGTCATTGGCTTGATGCTGGCCCTGATTGCCAGCGGTCAGTCCGCCCAGGCAGCATCGCCTGTCGTCCTGATTGAAAAGGGACAGGCCAGAGCGACGATCATCGTTGACTCCCAATCGCTGAACTACACGCAGAAAGCTGCCCAGGAACTTCAGGACTACGTCAGGCAGATCAGCGGCGCGACGCTGCCCATTGAGTCGGACCCCGCCAAAGCCAGAGGCGCTCGCATCTGGGTAGGCAATCACGCGGGACTGGCAGAACTTGCCAAACGTGACAGCCGCCTGAATGTCGAACTGGATGAATCCGACGAAGTGCTCCTCTTCGCGGATGGGCAGGATGTGGTCATCCGTGGCAAGGACATTGTGCTCAATGGCAAAGAACTTCAGGTGGGAACCTACTTGGCGGCTCAGCGTTTCTTCATGGAACAGCTTGGCGTGCGCTGGCTCTGGCCGGGTGAACTGGGCACGGACATACCAAAGCAGAACAGCATCACCATTGAGCCTTTCTTCCAGAACTATGCACCGCAGATCAAATACCGCCGCATCCGCGGGGTGGAATATGAATATCGCTGGCGTGGCCGGTTTGATATTCCCGGCGTGGAGAACGACAAGGAATATCTGCAGAAGCTCGATGAAAACGTGCGCACCTGGCTGAACCATCATGCCATCGAAGGCCGCATGAGTGGCCGGGCCGATGGTGTGGAGCGCCCGATCATCGGTGAATCGCTCTCGCATGCCACCGGCCATTACTTCTCGCACTGGCATGAGAAGTACTACAAGGACCATCCTGAATGGTTCGCACTGCAGCCTGATGGCACGCGCGGGACGTATCCGCCCAAGCCGCAGCGTGTCAAGATCTGTGTCTCCAACCCGGAAGTGCTCGAGCAGTACGTCAAGGAAGCCATCGCGTTTTTCAACGCTCATCCCGAAACCGATGTGATGGGCATTGCCCCCAACGATCATGGCTGGCTGGGTTACTGCGTCTGCAAGAACTGCGAAGCCTGGGACTCTCCCAACGCCTACGAAACTGAGCAGGCTCTGGGCTATGCCAATGATGTGTGGATCAAGCGCAAAGCCATCACCGACCGCAAAGCCAGGTTCTGGAACATGGCTGCCCGTCGAGTGAAAGCGGAGTTTCCTGATCGCAACATCCGCCTGCTCACCTACGCCTACAACGCCTACCGCACCCCGCCTGTCGATACGGAACTGGAAGACAACATCATTCTTCAGTTTGAAGGGCTGCTTCAGCGTCATCGCCCGTTGAACACGGAAGAAAACATCGCCGCGCACAAGGAACTCTGGCTGGCGTGGGCGAAGAAGGCTAAACACATCGTCTGGCGCCCGAATCTGCGCATGGACCGCCCGGGCGATCCGTACGTGCTGCTTCGCAAGTATGGCGAGACGATGAACTTCATGGCGAAGAACAACATCTCGGGTATCGACATCGACACGATGATGACCAACAACTGGGCCAGCCACGGTCCGCACTACTACCTGGCTGCAGCCATGGTGTGGCGGCCTGACGCCGACTATCGGGTCATCATGGATGACTACTACGCCCGCGGCTTCGGCCCGGCAGCAGAGCCCATCAAGGCGTATTACCAGTTGTTTGAAGACCTCTACAACTACCTGGGCGTTTACTATCCGCGCTGGAGTCCGCAGCGCCATCTGGGCTCCCTCTATCGCGAGCTGCGCATCCCCCCCGCGGAAGCCGGCGACACGATGAAGTATCTGGGCATTCCCGTTTCCGCCCTCCAGCAGCCCAATGCCAGGCCGATTGAATCTCGCGCCGCAGAGTTGCTCGACGAAGCGCGTCGCCTGGCGCAGGGAGCCGATCCGGTTTACCTCAAGCGCATTGAATTTGTGTCCGCAGGTCTGGCATTTGCCATCGCGCACATCGACACGCTCGAAGCCATCCGCAAGCTTCGCTCTGCCCCCAATGATCCTCAGCTGCGTCAGAGGGCCAACGATCTTTACCAGGCTCAGCACAAGCTGCTGATGGAAAAGTTCGACAGCCACGCGTTGAACTGGATCGCCCAGAAGTACTGGGAAGACAAGGAACCGGTCTGGCAGATTCCGCCTGATTTCCTGAAGAAGGATAAGCCGGCTCTCTCCGATGAGGATTAATTCGGTCCCCTCCTGACGTGCCCTTATTTCCGTGGGAAGGGCACGTCAGCCTTAGTCAGTTATCAGGCTGCCCACGGGCCTGTCGCGTCACTTTTGAAAGTTCGCATGCATCGCATTGTGTGTCATCTTGTCATCGCACTGGTCTGGTGCCTGCTCCAGACCGGTATTGCAGCACACGCATCGCAGCCGCCTGCATTGATGCTCAGCTGGCAGCGTGATCCGCTGACCACCATGAGCATCGACTGGCACACCCTGCCCGAGCAGGCCACGACCTCCGCAACGCTTCGCTATCGCAGACAGGGCGACAGCGAAGCCTGGCGGTCGATTGAATCGCAGCAGACCTTCTTCAAGCCCGCCGGCCGAGTCATTCATCGTGTGGAACTCACCGGCCTGGAGCCTGATACCCACTACCAGTTTCAGATCGCAGGGTATGACAGGCTCTGGTCCTTCCGTACTCTGCCCCGCGATCTCTCACAACGGCAGGTGGTCTTTGCGCTCGGGGGCGACACCGGTCCCGGCCACGCTGTCATGCGACAGATCAACGTGCATGTGATGGCCCGCGATCCGGACTTCATCGTCTGGGGCGGCGATCTTGCCCACGACAATGGCGAACTCGAAAACTGGCCGCTCTGGGACCAGTGGTTTGCGATGCTTCAGGAATCCCTCGTGACGCCCGAAGGACGCGTGGTGCCCATCGTGCTGGGCATCGGCAATCACGAAGTGCATCGCAAGCGAGGCGGGAATCATTACTACCTGTTCCCCGAATTCAAGAACGCTCAGGAGTTCGAGCAGTACGGGGGAAACATCGAAGACTGGCGTCGTCAGACGGCTCCCTTCTTCTATAGCCTGTTCGCCTTCCCCGGTCAGCCGGGCTATGGCGTGCTGGACTTCGGCCAGTATCTGAGCCTGTTCGTGCTGGACTCCGATCACACCAACCCTGTCGAAGGCAAGCAGACGCAGTGGCTTGCCCGCAGCCTGGAGGCACGTGCGGGAGTGACGCATCGCATTCCGGTGTATCACGTCCCGGCCTATCCCTCAGTGCGTATCTTCGATGGCAGGACGTCCCGCAACGTTCGTGAGCACTGGTCGCCTCTATTCGAACAGCATGGCGTGAAGGTTGCCTTCGAGCATCATGATCATGCCTCCAAGCGCACCGTTCCCATCCGCCAGGGCAAGGAAGATGCATCGGGGACGGTCTATCTGGGCGATGGGCCATGGGGTGCACTCTCACGCGAGCCTGTATCACTGGCTTCACGGTGGTATCTGAGCCATGCGCGATCGGAGCGTCACGCCTACATCATCACCCTCGGCCCGGAGAAGCTGCGAGTGCAGGCGATTAACGCCAGCGGGCAGATCATCGACGAGCACCCCTTCCCCCAGATCGGCCTGGATCGCACTGGCCTGCGTGATGCAGACAAACTGGCGGCGCATATCGCATCGCTTCTGCAGGATCACGACCCGGCCATGCGCAGCGCCGCCAGGCAGATCCTGGTTCTCTTTGCACGCACGTATCAGCCCGATCAGCCGACCGATCGCAGCTTGTTTCTCAAGGAGCTTCTCGAAATCTTTTCCATCCAGCGCGATGCCGATGCCGCCAGTCGCCTGCTTGCGTATCAGCTGCTGCTGATGCACGCCGATTATCTGGAGAACACGGCTTCGACTGCGGCGTTGCTTCAGCAGGGACTCAAGGACACATCGCTGCCTGTCACAGAACTGGCGCAGGTGATTTCATCGCTTGATCCCAGGAAGGACGCTGCGCTGCTGCGTCAGAGCCTGCAGGCCATGGGGTCGGATGCAGTGATTGATCGCCGTGAACAGATCTTTACCCAGCAGCTACCCCCAACTGCATCCCTTCCTCAGACTGCCAGCCCATCCCACGTCCACCGACTGCCCGTAACTGGCTGGAAGCTGCAGTGGGATCATGCCCGTCTGGGTCATATCGAGCAGTGGTTCGCCCCTTCGCATGACGACAGCCAATGGGAAGACGCTGCCATCGAAACCCCCTGGACCACGCCGCTTCAAGGCGAGCCACACGTCGGCATTGCGTGGTATCGCCTGAAATTGACATTGCCTGGAAGTGTGGATGCAGGACAATGGTCGTTGAAGTTTGAAGGCGTGGATGAAGAAGCCTGGGTCTGGTTTGATGGCGCTTACATCGGCCGACACGACCAGGGCGCGGCTGGTTATGACAAACCTTTTGAGTTCCCTGTTCCGGGCATCAGTGAGCCCGGCCGAACGCATGTCCTGACAGTCCGCGTTCGTAATACCCGCGGCGCAGGTGGCATCTGGCGCCCTGTTTCGCTCCTCGTGTACCCCAGGCAGACCCCATGACCAGCACACACCTGTCCCACCTGGACCGCAGCGCCTCCGCCTCCCGTCTGGCCACAGGCAGAGTCACGCTGGCCCCCTCAGGAACCCCGGCCGCTGATGTGCTGGTGACCGATGGCTATCACTTTGTGCACACCGATGCCGCCGGCCGCTATCTCCTGCCACTGGATGATCAGGCCCGCTGGGTTCAGGTGATCAACCCATCAGGCACGCTGCCTGACGCCATGCTCTACAGCATGATCCCCGATCAGCAGCAGACCCATCAGGCCGACTTCCCCCTCAAACCCATTAACCCCCCCGCCGATGAGCCTTTCACGTTTGCGCATCTGACGGACAGTCACGTGTCGAGCCCCTATCGTGGCCAGAGGCTGCGGATGGAGTTCATCGACACGCTCAACCGCATGCCTCGTCAGCCTGCGTTTGTCATTGATGGCGGCGACCTGTGCATCAATTCCCCCCACCAGCTTGAAATCGCGACGGGGGTCAGCCAGCGCTATCACATGCCCTATCTGGCAACGATCGGCAATCATGATCGTCCCCGGCGTGACACATTCGAAGCTCACGCCCGCCCGTGCTATCACGCCTTCACCTATCACCGTTATCTGATTCTGAGTCTGCCCTGGGGTGAAGAACTGTCGCAGGCCTACGCGTGGTCAAAGCATCTGCTTGAGATGATGGACAAAACCATGCACGTGCTGGTAAGTGTCCATCACCCGGAAGGGCTGCAGGATCATCACGATCAGTTCATGGAACTGTTCCACGCCCATAGCGTACGAGCCATGCTCTGCGGGCATTATCATGTGAATCATGCGCGTGTGCATGAAGGCATTCCGCTTTACATCATGCGAGGCGCAGTGGCGCGTAACAGTGACAACTGCCGGCCAAGCTTCACACTCATTCATGCACAAGCCGATGGACAGATCCGCATCGAACAACGCGAAGTCGACTGCCATCAGCAGCTGCATCTGATCACACCCGATCGCTCTGCAGTGCTGGCAATCAATCAGCTTCAGCAGATCTGGGTGGATGCGTACGATTCTTCGTCGCACGTGCAATCCATCCATGCTCAGTTCCATGACGCCGGCCCCACAGGCCAGCTGCTGGCAGAAGTGAAACTCACGCAGGCCAATGCCCACCTCTGGACAGCCTCCTTCACACCTGACGCCAGCTGGCAGGGCCGGGTCTATCTGACCATCCAGGCCATTGATACCGCAGGTCAGTACTGGAAACCCATCCACGTCATCCGAAGTGCGGGTGATGCGCAGCGTACCTCTGCGGCCCCTGTGTCTGTGAAGTGGGTCCAGAGTTGTGAAGGCAGCTTCAACTTCGGCAGTGTGGCAACGTATGACAATCTCATCATTGCGGGGGTGGAGCATCTTTCGGAGGTCCATCGTGAGCAGCCAGTGCTCCTGGCGATGGATGCTGCCACTGGCCAGGTGCAATGGACCTATGCCATGGCCGGCGTTGCAGTGCGTTCTACCCCTTTGATCCATCAGGGCAAAGCCATCGCCCAGCTGGACGATGGCCGTGTGCTGTGTGTCGATGCCCGCTCAGGCAAGCTGGAATGGATACGGGAAGGTATTTCCTGCGAATCGCAGTTCACCCAGATTTTCGCCCGCTGCTCGCCGATTATGGTAGACGACAAAGACATCCTCATCGGGGGCCGAGAGTCGTACCAGCGTCTGAATTTGAGCGATGGCCAGCCTGTCTGGTCGCAGATCAGTTCCACCAGCCATCGCGGAGCGCTGCCTCCGTCTGCGGTGCTGGCCGGTCGCTATCTGGTCACCATTCAGCACAAGCACATCCGCGTACTCGATGCTGCCCAGGGCTCGCTGCAGTGGGCGATGCAGGTCATGCACACGCACACCCGGCCGACGGTGCATCAGCAGGTGCTCTACACCATCGTGCGTCAGCAGGGCCTGAATGAATCGCCCTGGAGTGCAAAGCGGTGGCACAATGACCTGATCGCTCTCGACCTTGCCACAGGCCAGCCGCTCTGGACCACCACGCTGTCCCACATCGGCGAAGTGTACAGCTCACCTGTGGTCCTGAATGACAAGCTGCTGGTAGTTGATTATGACACGCTGGTGATTGTGGACCAGGCCACCGGACACATTGAACATCGCATCGATTTCAGCCAGGCGGTTTCCGAACGGGAATACCTGCTGACCAATGACCTGTGCAGCGCGGCCATGTATGAGGAGGCCCAGACCTGCCTGGTCACTGGTACGCCTGTGATTCAAGGCCAGCATCTCTATCTGGTAACCATCGGCGGAACCGTGGTGTCCATCCATCTCACCGACCGCAAGCTTCAATGGTTCTATCCCCTGCAGACGTACGTCAATGCGTCACCCGTGGTCGATGGTCAGACGCTGTACGTGACTGGGCATCAGGGGGGCGTTGTGGCGCTGACGCTTCACGACGAAAGCTGACGCCTGTCTGAGAGGTAATCCCACACGGGACAAAAAAATAAGCAGCCCATCTTCATGGACTGCTTAGCGTGTGATTGTGCTGTCGTGACAATGTTGTCACTCAGCGACGGCGGCGGATGCTCATGGCCAGTGCGCCCAGGCCCAGCAGGCCCATGGTGGCCGTCACGGGTTCGGGGACTGCATCAACAACGATCACAGGATCATCGGGGCCAAGAACCGTGGCACGCTGGATGAAGAGCTGCTCATAGCCGTTGTTCAGATCGACCATGTCCAGGCTCACCTGCATGACGGTGGAGCCGCCAAACCCAGCGGTTTTGAGGATCTCATTGAGTTCCAGGGAAAAGACTGCATAGGCCGCATCATTTGCGCCCAGATTGTGATCGATTGTGCCAATGCCAGAATCATAGTTCCCCTCTGCCAGCACATAATCGTCGGCCGTGGGCCCATCCCCAAATTTGAGGACCTTGGTCACATTGCCCAGATCATCGGTCAGGGTCACTGATCCGCGAACTCGAAGATCCTGCTCCTCGTCTGTCTGGTTGTGGTTGAAGAAGAAAACCAGATCATCGCCGTTGAGGAAGGTTGCCAGGGTATCCAGGCGAATATCCCATGTATTGGCAGTGTCCCCGATAAATTCACCCGCGCCACCCGGATCAGGTGCATCAACAGTGTTGAAGGTCGGCGCCCCATTCATACCATTGGGAGTCTCGAAAACGTTATCGACACCCGTCAGCGCCAGACCATTGGTGTTGTGATTGTTCTGCCCCTGAGCAAGCGGGTGCGAGGCGATGACAATGCTCTGAGCCAGCTGCCCCGGAGAGCTCGGGACGGTATAATTCGTCGTATTCGTCAGCGCATTGAGAATGGGCAACGAATAGGAATAGAAGTCCCCATACTGCATGGTGACAGCCTGCCCATTGATGGTGCTGGTGGGGTCAGGCAGGGTAATGGCACTGGCATGGGTGGCGGTCAAACATAAACCACCCATTACGGTCAGACATGATAAAAGCCTGCGATACGAGCGATACATGGGGTTCTCCTCCTTGAATGATTACGCATTCATGACTATTGCACACACAGAACAGCCACGCTGTTCTGCCTGAAACCGCAGTCTTCCGTACAACTCCGGGACAATTCCCTGAGAAAGGATGGCAAGGAATCTTCCCCTTGGATATGCATTATTCCCTCCTCGCCTGCATAGAACATCAGGATTGACCATAGGACTTTCCCGCTATCCGCAGTCAAAACAGCGATATTCCCCGGTTGTTCTTACCGGGTGATAAAATGGGGAAAGTTCCTCCCTTTTTGATACTGAATCTCTATTAAGACCCTATTGACAGGGAGACATTTACGTCAGCCACTTTCAGGTAGCTGGTGAAATGTTCATCAGGCTGACCGGAGGGGAAATAAAAAACGTCGGACGAATCCGACGTTTCGGGAATGGCTAGAGCCGGACTTGAACCGGCGACCCTGGCATTTTCAGTGCCATGCTCTACCAACTGAGCTATCTAGCCGACTGATTTTCACTGGCCAGCCGAACCTCGGCGACCAGAAAGTAAAGGTTAATCGCTTGGCCATAAATGTCAAGGCAGGCCCCAAGTTGTCAACATTCCCCCCAGCCCGCTTCACAGGGGAGCAAGCCTGAAAAAACGCATGGCGTTGCCATCCACGGCCTGGACAAAGTCGTCCATGGGCATCCCCCGCCTGGCGGCCAGAAAACTGGCCACCTGAGCCACATACTTGGGCTCATTCGTCCGAATCTTGCGGAAGGGTTCGGGCGTCAGGTAAGGCGAATCGGTCTCGATCATCAGCCTGTCCAGCGGAACGCTGTCAGCACACTGGGCCAGGGCTTCGTTGCTCTTGAAAGTCACCACGCCAGTGAAGCTGACCATCGCCCCGAAATCGAGAATGGCCTGCAGTTCATCGGCCTGGCCGGTGAAGCAGTGGAAGACAAACCGGTCGCCGGGCAAGCCTGAAGCCCTGAGGGTGGCCAGCGTGCGATCCGTGGCTTTGCGGCTGTGGATCACGCCAGGCAGATTCGTCTCGCGCATCAGCTCCAGCTGCCATTCAAAGGCAGGCTGCTGAATCTCGATATCGGGCTCGGGGTGATGCTGGTCGAGCCCCATCTCCCCCACCGCCACCACCCGCGGATGAGCCAGCAGTTCGCGCAGCTGAGCTTTGACGGAGTTCTCATCACGCCAGTCAGCCGAGTAGCCCGGATGAACGCCCGCAGTGACATCCACCTGCGGGAAGCGATCCGCCAGAGCAAGGGCAGCCTGTACATCAGGCGGCGTGGTGCCCACACAGATCATGCGATGAACACCCGCTCCTGCGGCGTGGTCGATCACTTCATCGATGCGATCACATAGAGGCGTGTACGTCAGATGGCAATGCGTATCAATCATGGAACCAGCATTCTACAGGACAACAGATACCGCCCGTGGCGTATTCTTCAGTTCGCAGAGACGGAAGCAGGTGCCCCCTTCAATCCATGCTCACGGAACTCGGCCACGGCCTGGTGGGCAATCTGACGCAGGTCGGCGGCCTCTTCCGCAGTCAGTACATCGGGAACGTAATGAACATGCAACACTGAATCGTTGAAAAGCACTTCATACCACACACACGCCGCCAGATACTGGCCAGCCGGGCCAAGGTGCTTGGTGTCGGTGGTAAAAACCATCTGACCTGCTTTGTTCCTGGCCCATCTGCTGCCCAGATAGATGCGATCCTCCACCGGCGTCGTGTCGGCGGGCGGGTTGCCATAATCGAAATCAGGATCACGTTTGAACTGCCAGCGTGGGGTACGAATGGCCAGTTCAATAGCATTGCCTGAAGGCAGCAGGCCCAGCTGATAGCGTTTCGCCAATTCGTCATACGCCTGCGTCAGGCCTTCGTACATTTCCTGCCTGAGTTTCTCAGGGTTGGGACGGAAGTGTGAAGCATCAAGACGATACGCCCAGGTCTGGTGCACCATGATGCTGGCCTGCGAAGCCAGTGAGCGGATCTCTTCAATCAAGATGCCCGCATAGGGTTCATAGGTCTCAGGCTTGTTACTTTGAATGCTCGCCTGCTGAATGGTCACCACATCCCAGGGCTCTGCAGACAAAGCCTGCATGAGGTTGATGGTCTGGGCCTCAGGGTAATGCTTCTTGAAGGACCTGGCGGAATAAGGACTGCCTGCGGGATCACCCGCTTTGGCCTGTTCCAGATGTGTGACATGAACTTTCATGCTGCTTCCGCCGATGACCACGCCATGCAGGGTCAGATCTTTCCCGCCAGCTCGGGCCAGGCCGGGCAGATACTTCGTAGCGTCTACCGAAAAGCTGTTGCCAATGTGAAGCAGCTTCAGGCTGGTACGTGGACCATTTTGAGCGTTGGCTGAAGGTGTCTGGGCCCATAGCGACGCAGGCAGCGCCAGCATCAGCAGGACAAGCATCAATAGCCCGAGGGGCTGAATGCGAAAGGGATGGACGATACGCAGGAATGAATGCATAGGTCAGTGCCGCCAGGCAGGGCAAAAAAACGCAGGCCTGTCACTGGCCTGCCCGATCAGCCCGGGTTGGAAGTCTGCTGTCTGGCCTTCCGCCAGGCCAGCACAAAGCGTGACATACTGTAAATCGTAGCCACCCCCACCGCCAACGTGCAGCCCAGGTACACCCTGCGATAGTCTTCCGAAGCCAGCGTCATCCCCGCAAGTACTAGCAGGCCCACCAGACATACCATCAGCCTGGCGAACCACTGATCGCGCCGATAGCGATTCGCCTCGGGCAGCCTGACATCAGGCGCAAGCCCCTGTGTATCCGGATCATTCGGATCGCCTGTCTGTACAGGCGATCCGGGGAATCCCTGCGGACCATGCATGGAAGGCTCAGTCATGACAAGGCATCTCAATTGACGTTACGGAACTCCACAGGCAGTTCAACGCTGCGGGGCTCCAGGCAGGTGTGATCGGTGCACACCTGGTAGCTGATCACCAGCTTGGGCTGACTGCCAGCAGGCAGGTCTTCAATCTTGCGGATCGTCGCTTCGATCACCTGCTTGCCTTCGTACACCAGCAGGCTCTGGTCACTCATCGGATAGCGCCGCTGCTCACCGACGGGATACTTCACCTTCAACTCCAGCCCCGGCGCATCAAGCAGTTCAAGCGTGGTGGGAACCAGATTCTGATCATCCAGCTGCGAAGCATTGAGGTGATAGTCCGGGCCGATGTTGACCTGAATTTCCAGCGTCACCGGCGAATACTGCAGATCGATCAGCTTGGGCTGGACATCAATCCACACCACCTGACGCTTGCCTGAGGTGGAAGCTGATTCATCGAACGGTGCAATCTCAGGCCGATGCTCAATCGCACGCAGCAGGGCATGCTGCATGTGAGCCTGTCCCGCGCCCTGCCTGGCCAGATCGGCGGCAAATGACTGTAGATCGCGCACCGCCAGGTTCAGATACTTCTCCTGACCCGTAATTTCGTACAGGTCGATCAGGTTGTGAATCATCTGGCTGTTGCCACTGGGAATCGCCCCGTCATAGGACGATCGCGTACGTACCAGCAGATCGGTCTGGCCGGCGAGGGTGTCATAGTAGCCGCCCTGCTCAGCGCCGAATTTGTGCTGAACCATCATGGCAAACGCCTCGGCGGCATCAAGCCAGTGGCGATCAGACTGCGTGCGATACAGCTCGATAAGCCCATGCATGAACCACGCGTAGCCTTCGAGGAACGCCGGAATCTTGGCCTGATCCTTGCGCATGGTGCGATAGAGCCCACCATCTTCCGTACGCATGCGATCGAGAATGTATCGCCCTGCTTTGGCTGCAGCATCGGTAAAGCGGCTGTCATCCAGATCGCGCCCCGCGCGAGCCAGGCCCGCGATCATCATGCCGTTCCACGGCGTGAGAACCTTGTCATCCGTCCCGGGCTGCTTGCGCTGATTACGCGCCTGGAGCAATCGCTGATCGATACTCTGTTTTGTTCTGATCAACTCCTCCAGCGAAATGCCCTGCTGCCTGGCCAGCTCAGGCAGCGGCGTGGGCAGATACAGCACATTCACCGGCTTGGCGTTGGAGGCATGCGGGTCCTGGAAGTTAGGGCCCTTGTCCAGGCCATACATCACGATGGCCAGTTCCGAGAGCGCACGATCCTTGATGGCATCGCGCACTTCTTCCACGGTCCAGACGTAGTTGGCACCTTCGAGCGCATCAACTTCCGCATCCTGCGCACTCCAGAAGGATCCGGTGGGGTCAAGCATTTCACGCAGCACGTATTCACAGGTCTGCCTGGCAATGCGGTGATACTGGCTCGGGTCATCGGCATTGACCGACTCCCGGCCTGGAACCGCTGCTTTGAGGTAGAGCTCGACAAGCTGGCCGTTGTCGTAGAGCATTTTTTCAAAGTGGGGAACCAGCCAGCGAGCATCGGTGGAGTAACGATGGAAACCCCCGCCCACCTGATCGTACATGCCCCCGCGAGCCATGGCGTCGAGTGAATGATCGATAGCCTGACGCAATGCAGGGTTGGGGTTGTTCTCGTGAACCTTGAGCAGGAAAAGCAGGTTGTTGGGCGTGGGGAATTTGGGCGCATTACCAAACCCGCCATGCTCCACGTCGTAGTTGCGAAGCAGTTGATTGGCTGCGTCCTGAATGGTCTGCGGATTCAGGGCTGCCGATCGCTGCTGATGCTGGAGATACTGTGTGATGGCATCGGTCAGCTGCTGGGCCTGCGCGTTGATTTCATCACGCTGCACGTGCCAGGCGGTGGTGATGGAATCCAGAAGATCCGAGAAGCCCGGCCGACCATGCGCTGACTGAGGCGGGAAATACGTTCCCGCAAAGAAAGGCCGAAGCCCTGCGTCATCGGAGCCCTTCGTGCCAGGCGGCGTGAGAAACACGCTCATCGGCCAGCCACCACTTCCGGAGAAGGCTTGGACAGCGGTCATGTAGATGTCGTCAACGTCCGGCCTCTCTTCACGGTCCACCTTGATGCTGATGAAATTGGCGTTGAGCTTTTCCGCCACGGCTTCGTTTTCAAACGACTGCCTTTCCATCACGTGACACCAGTAGCACGTGGAGTAGCCGATAGACAGGAAGATGGGCTTATCCTCACGGCGGGCCAGTTCAAACGCTTCCGGTCCCCAGGGATACCAGTTCACCGGGTTATGAGCATGCTGAAGCAGATACGGGCTCGACTCGTGAATGAGCGCATTGGTATGACGATGTCTGCCTACCGCTTCCTCCGATGAATGATCAGGCTGATGAGTATCGTGTGACATGCGTCGTTCCTTCACGGCCGAGGGTGGATTAGCTATAGACCGAAATCAGTTTCAACAATCATGTTAACGTATGACGTTGGCAGTGAATACCGGCAGATCCCTACCAGAGAAACAATGTCCTCCCCCTGCGTATTTCCACTGGCAAAACGCACGCCGATATTGCATGATGTGAGCCCGGCGAACACCATCCCGCCAAGGAAGAGTTGAGGCAAGCGTGAATCATCCCCCAGCGGACCACCCATCGTTAACTCTCGTCCAGATCTCGGACCTGCATCTTCAGCCGCCTGTTCCCGGGAAGGAAGCGACTAGGCTGGAAAAGATTGATCGATTTGAACAACTCCTTCGCCTGGCACTGGCCCAGAAGCCTGATCGCATCATCCTCTCAGGTGACCTGACCGAAGATGGTTTTGACGACATCAACGAACTGGCCTGGGCCAGAGATCTGCTGGCCTCGCAGCAGACGCCACCCATCCTGCTGATTCCCGGAAATCACGATGTGGGTGACAAGCCCGGCTCCGGCCCCAATGCCATTGACGCCACGCGCCTGGCTAACTGGAAAGATATCTTCGAGAAGGATCACTTCGTCGAAGATCTGGCACACTGGCGGCTGATCGGCCTCAACAGCCTGCTGGTGAACTCGGGTCTGCCTGAAGAATCCCAGCAGCTTCACTGGCTCGACACGATGCTGGAGCAGGCCAGCCGCCTTGATCAGCAGGTGGCCATCTTCATGCACGAGCCGCCCTTCCTTGGCACACCGGGCCAGCCCTTTGGCAATCGCAGCGACTACTGGGCCATCGCGCCGGAGAAGCAGGAAACATACCTCCAGCGGCTTTCGCATCCCCGGGTCCGACTCGTCGCCTCAGGGCATGTGCACTGGCATCATGCCTTCACACGCAACAACGTGCTGCACTGCTGGTGTCCATCGTCAGCCTTCATCGTCGACGACCCCAACTTCCCCCGCGGCGGCGGCATAACCGGGCTGATCGTCTACCGCCTGGGCGCCAACGCCGTCACGCACGAAGTGATCCCGTTCGAATACGACAAAGCCGGGACGAAAGTCATCCCGTTTTACGGGGCGTGAAGCTAAGACTATTGGCTCGTCTTATTCGCTACATGGCTTCAATTACCAGAATTTCCACCACGGCCGCTTGATCGCCGCAATCATCGCTTCGAAATATTTCCTGACCTCTTCGCGATCATGCGCTTCGCGCAGGCGGATGACCTTATCCATCTGAGGCACATATACGTGGCAGGACTGAACTCTGTCGCAGGCCTGCATCAGAACCCAAGTGGTGTCGAACATGACGGAAGCATCGGCCTGCTGTTCAGGAACGGTCAACGTGAAGACGACTGCGTCATCCTGCACGGTAATGTGCGGGCCCTTATCCGTTTCCGGCGGGGACAATTCGACATCGCGGTAAAGCTGCCTGGCTTTGGCAACGCTGATGCCTTCTTCTTCGGCGATGGTTTCAAAATCGGTGTCCAGCACTTCGTAGTCAGGTTGCTGAGCGAGAATCGCCCCCTGCATGTTCTGCTTGAAGTTCTGGGATGGAACGCTTTTGTCTTCCAGAGGCTTGGACGAGCCTTCGTAACGCTTGCGCCCCTGTTCAAGAGGATCACCCCAGGGCCCGGGAACGAAAAGAAGAAACTCAAAACTCATGAGCGAAGCTCTCTTCCACTCGTATTAGAAAAATATCTTCTCAAAGCGAGATCTACTCGGCATGGTCAGAAGATAACAGATTTGCAGTCAATGATTGCGATCTGCTTTCCAGTCCAGGTAGCCCCAGCGCAGTGCAGGAGTCTTATGGCAATAACTCGGAGGAATGATGGGCGAATCTCATGTAACGGGTTTTGAAATTCTCTCGCCGCCAATTCGTCATTTCCTCACAGTACAGCCGCCTGGCCAGATCGCGGAAACCGGCTACCAGTTCAGGACCGCTCATCGGCGATGGTTCATAAACAAGATCAAACAGTGTGCATCGATGCCATGGCCGCTCGTCAGGCATTCGATTGGCCTTGATCAGTGATTTGTACAGCGGAGTCCCGGGGAAAGGCGTCTGAAGCGTGATCTGCACATCGTAAAGTTCCAGCCGCTTGGCGCAGTTGAAGACTTCGTCGAATATCTCCGGGCCCTGGCCATCCAGCCCCAGAATGAAACAGCCATTAACGCGAATACCATGCGACTGAATCTGATGAATCGCCTGCTCATAGGCAGGCAGATGTTTGTGCTTCCAGTCATTTCGCAGTTCTAACCCGGCCAGTCCTGCCGGAACAGGACTTTCCAGACCAATGAGCACTTCCACGCATCCGGCTTTACGCAACTGAGACAGAAACTTGGGATCGTCGGCGATGGAGATATCCGTCTCCGTAAACCATCGCACGCGACGGCTGGCCAGTTCGGGCAGTAGTTTCTTCCAGTAGCTTCTGTTGACGAAGCTGTTGTCGTCAGCGAACTCAATAAACGGGCGAGGCCAGAGCTCGCGGATGCGATCGATTTCAGCCAATACCTTTTCGATCGGCTTATGCTTGTACTGATTCGTCAGCAGAATTGAACTGGCACAGAAGCTGCATCGCCAGGGACAGCCTCGCGTCGTCTGCACCGTCAGGCGGTTATAGCGGCTGATATCCAACAGCTCGAAGGCGGGCATGGGCGCATCTGCCAGATCAAACTCGCGGCTTTGACTGCGGTAGACAGGTTGAAGTTGTCCAGCTTCTGCATCGCGCAGAACATCCAGCCAGCAGCACTCCCCTTCTCCAATAATTACGGCGTCAGCATGCCGAGCAGCTTCCTCGGGCATGGCCGTCACGTGGAGACCGCCCATGACCACTTTCGCTCCTGTGCTGCGATAGCAATCCGCCATGCGGTAAGCGTCATAGGCCCGGGCGGTGAACGTGGAGATGCCCACCAGATCAAAAGCAGGCCATTGATGCTGATCTTCCAGCTGATCGACTTCCAGATACACCACTTCGTGATGATTGGGAGTCATGCCCGCCAGCGTAAGAAGTCCCAGACTGGGCAGCGATGCAATGACCTTGCTGCGCTCAACAAAACCAGGCAGCGTCATGCCCAGGCGCATCAGCTCCTGATCAAACGCCCGCACACCACTCATGGCGATGAGTCCGATGCGCATCAACTGGCCTCCACAATCATCGTCGGACGATGTCTGCGACGAAGCCCGATATACGCCTGAATGTCATGGCGATTCAGACGGAATGTGAGCGTTCGTCCCAAAATCGTCCATGCTTTCATCCAAGTCGCCCCCGGCCATGATTTCATGATGGAATCCTCTCACTGACCAGCAGCGCTGCAGCCATCAGTCCAACACCAACCAGCAGACTGACCACGGGAATGAAGAATAAATGTCTCAGGGGCTTGCGCCAGGCACAGAGGTAACAGACGGTCGACATGGATACTGCCCCCAGGATCAGCAGCGGTGAGGCCCAGCGCACCAGCTGTCCTTCCACTCCCAGCAGCAATACGGTGAAAGCGAAACAGAGGTTCAGCAGGCCTGTCCCGAAAAAGGCGATGTGCCCCAGCCGTGTCAGTCGTCGAGGCCAGCTGTCATAACCGCCCAACCAGTTCTCCCGATGAAACCACAGGCCCTGGATCGTGCCACTGGCAAGCCCCATGAAAAACCAGCACCAGGCGAAGTAAAGGTTATGAACAGCCATCGCCCCATACTACTGACGAAGTGTTTCACGCGATAGACAAAATGAAGCAGCGTATTCAGCAGATGAGATCGGATTGGGAATGTATTTTGACGTTGTGAATATCTATTGCGATGCGTTCAGGATGGCCCAATGGCTGGGAGAGCGGAAAAAAATCAGGCTGGAGTATATTGCCTATTACTGATAATTTCAGACGCAATCTGCCACTCCAGTTGCTTGCTGTTCAGTGGCATTATGACTCATTCCGGAACACGCCCATGAATCCCACGATTGAAGCTCAGCCTCGCCTGATGGCAGAGCCTTATCTACTTAAGCGGTTTGACCAGCACGCCAGGCAGTTGGGCTATCGCGCCACCGACGCACGCTCGCATCGACGATGGGCCCGGGCGCTGCGAGCCAGGATACGGGAAATCATCGGCTTTGACACCATGCGGCCTGCTCCGCCCAAGCCTCGGACGACCGAATCGGTTCGCATGGATGGCTATACCCGTCACCGCATGGAGATCCAGACTGAGCCAGGCATCATCATGCCCATGTATGTGCTGGTTCCTGAAGGCTCCGGGCCTTTCCCTGCGGTCATTTGTGCGCATGGCCACATGACAGGCGGCAAGTACTCCTCGGCAGGAATCACCGAAATTCCCGTGATCGCTGAGAAAATCCAGCATTACAACTTCGACTACGGCGTACAGTTTGCCAAAGCCGGCGCCATTGCATTCTGCCCCGATGCACGCGGATTTGGCGAACGCCAGGAAAGACTCACCCATGGCCGAACCAAGGGCGACGTCATGGCGTCCAGCTGTCTGCACTTGAACCAGATGACAATTCCCCTGGGCCAGTCCGTCACCGGCATGTGGACATGGGATATTCTGGCTCTGGCTCGTTACACCCATACCCGGAGCGATGTCCTGCATGGCCAACTGGCCTGCGTGGGGTTGTCCGCCGGCGGGCTGCAGACTCTCTGGGCAACCGCGCTGGATGAAGAAAATCTCATCAAAGCGGCGGTCGTGTCGGGCTACTTCTTTGGCTATCGCGAATCGCTGCTTATCGCGCACGGCCATTGCTCATGCAATTACGTTCCCCATCTGTTCGAGACAGCAGATATGGGTGACATCGCCGCGTTGATCGCCCCACGCCCCCTGATGATCGAAACGGGCAATCAGGATGCCCTCAATGGTCAGTCCGGCCTGCGTAACGTGAAGCGACAATTCAATATCGCCCGCCATGCCTACCGCACACTCCAGGCGGGTAAAAACATCAAGCATGACATCTTTTCGGGTGGCCATCGCTGGCATGGCGTCACTTCAATTCCCTGGACACTCCAGCAGCTTTCATCCCAGGCCTAAGGCTACCCTAGTTCTCTCATGGCCGACGTCAAAATCACCTTGTCTGATGGGCCAGTCTCATATATTCTATTTTTTGAAATATTTCCTTTCCTTCATCCCTGCCTTCCTCAATTGGTTTTCCGGTGGAGCACAATATGTCTAAACATCGGGCATTTACCCTGGTGGAACTGCTAGTCGTGATCGCCATCATTGGTTTGCTGGTGGCTTTGCTGCTGCCCGCCCTAGGCAGCGCAAGGAATTCCGCCAGGACGTTGATCTGCCTGAGCAATCAGCGCCAGTCCAGCATGCTGGTGTTCTCCTACATGGATGCCTCAAAGGGCTATGTCCCTCCCTTTACGATCAACCATCCGGGTGAGTCGGCCGGCAGCTACATTGCGTGGGCGCATCGACTGGTCAAACTGGGCTTTCTGAATCCCTTGAATCTGCCTGTCAATCAGAACAGCAAAGATCTGCGGCTATGCCCTGAACTGGATAACCGCAAACCCCTGTCAGGCAATAACAACACCAACGAAGGCTACTCGCATTACATGATGTCGCTGGAACTGACGGGCAGCTACAACGGGTCCGTCTGGGCCGACAGGCCTGGACCCGTCAGAGATCAGGATATGCTCACTTCAGGCTATTCCATGCTCCTGACCGATGGCCTTTTGAATATCAACAACAACACCATCCGCATGGACAGCATTCAGATCGTCACCATGAACCGATGGGTCGTCGGTGCAAACGCCACCGTCATTAATGAGCCCTGGCTCAATCCCTACACGGGCAAGTGGACCTACAGGCATGGGAACAACGCTGCAGTCAATTTCGTGTTCTTCGACGGCCACGCTCAAACGCGACGATACGACCCGGCAGACCCCTATGGCGGGCTCAACGGCGGCTTCGGCCAACTGCTGCCGAAAAGAATCAAGCATTACACCTACGGGGGCTGAGTGTTTCGTGCTTCACATCGCCTGGTTTGAATCTCTCATGTCTTAACAGCCTCATGAAAAAGAAGAACTCGACAGTCCGCACGCTGCAAAGCCCTTCTACTCAGCAAACTATCGCAAAAGAATTGCTATCCCGGCTGGGTACGCAATGGCATGTAGGCGACCGCCTGCCACCCGTGAAGGAACTGGCGAGCATGCTGGGCGCAGGGGCGAGCAACACCTACTTCGCCGTCAGACAACTGGCGCAGGAAGGGCTGCTTCACTGCCAGCAGAAACGAGGGACGTTTGTGATCGGCCTGCCCACCAAGCCTGCGGGTTCCTCCGCGCAAAGCGGAAAGCACGAAGCATCGCTGGCAGGTAAGCGCATCAAGATGTATCAGCATGCCCAGCTTCTGGATGGATTCACCCAGCGCATGATCCAGGCGTTCAAGGAGGGATTCACAGGGACATCCGCCCAGCTTGAAACCTGCGTCATGCCTGATTCTCCCCGCCAGTTCGAGGAGGATGACAGCCACGCCCTGGTGCTGTTCAACCCCTCGACCGATCAGCAATTCAACGTCAGGCCTAGCCAGCATGTGCTGGTGGTCACCATTGCGTCGCAACATTTGCCCAGACTTGGCAGCACGAGCGACATGGTGACAGTCGACGAACATCAGGGCAGCATTCTGGCAGGACAGGCATTCGCCGGCGTGGCTGCTCGAGATGTCTGCTTCATCGGCAGGCGCGTCGCGCGAGGAATCCATCGGCTGGACGCCATCTCCGCCGTGCGTCTCCACGGCTTCGAGGCCGGCCTGAACCAACTGATCGCGCCTGAAAACATCATCATCATCCACGGCTACAGCCCGGCTTCAGGCGTAAAGGCTTTTCTCACGTATTCCATGCTCCCCCATCGGCCGCGTTATATCTTTGCCGCCAGCGACGACCTGGCCATCGGGTTCATCGCAGCTGCCACCGCCCATGGGCTCAAGCCTGTGTTGGATTACCAGATCATCGGTTTCGACGGCCAGGACCGCGGCCAGAAGCTGGACGAAGGCTCGCTGACCACTATCAAGGTTCCTACAACTGAAATGGGTTCGCGGGCCGCGCGATTGCTTATCGAGAAATTCCAGCATCCCTCCAGCCACACGCATCGACTGCTGCTGGGGTGTAGTTTCAAGCAGGGAACGACCACCGCTGCCCGATCATGAAATGACAAAGGCCAGTCCGAAGACTGGCCTTTTTTCAAACCATTGGCGTTTCAGCCGAATGGAGCTGAGGGGGATCGAACCCCTAACCTCCTAGATGCCATCCAGGCGCTCTCCCAATTGAGCTACAGCCCCGAAGCGAGGAAGAAGTATACTAGGTCTGTCCAGCGTCAGCAAGTCCCCTTTTGAGTTGTCCAGCGGCCACAGAGAAATGGGGAAAAGTCAGGGGGCCGCGGCTCGAATCGGTCAGATGACTCACCTCGTGCCATGGCCACGACAGGCTTTGGGGAACCGAGCCTTCCACATCAGCAGGCTGCGTTGTTGCAATTGAAGTTACGGGTTCTTATGCTGTGCCATCCGGCTGATGGATCGGATCGGACGCTGGTGCGTCCTGTGGTTCCGACTACACCTGTTACATGGCGTCCCGGCCCGTCAAAAGGTCGTGGACAACCGATTCACTGGCATGGGTCAGGGTAAGACGCAGGGTCATGACTTACGCTTTATATGTGGGGTCGTTCATTGGGGCCGTGTCGCTGTTGCTCATGCTTCCGCGACATGGTTTCACACCCCGTAAATTCGGAGCCCTTCTGGGCGCGGCCACGCTTGGCGGTCTCTGGCTGTTTCTGGCGGATCACTTCGACCAGATACTCCACGTCCGCATGGCGTACTATTACATCTTCAGCTTCCTGGCCATCGCCTCGGCCGTGAGCGTTATCACGCATACTAAGCCTGTGTTCTCAGCACTGTGGTTTGTGATGCTCGTGCTGGCCTCCGCCGGCCTGCTCCTGCTACTTGATGCAGAATTCATCGCCTTTGCCATGGTGATCATCTATGGCGGTGCGATTCTGGTGACCTATGTCTTCGTCATCATGCTCGCCACACAGTCGGTTGAACCGGGCAATGAAGAATCGGCTCCGGGTTATGACCGCATCGCCCGCCAGCCCGCTGCGGCAGTGGCCACCGGCTTCCTGCTGCTGGCTGTGCTTCTGACGGTGACCTTCCGCCCCATCGAACCGATTTCGCAGCGTAAGGCGATGTCCGACGCGGCGACCATCAGTATGCAGCTGTCCGATCGCCGCGTGAATCATCTGGTCGAAAAGGCCGGCGTGGAAGACCCCGCGCTGCTGGCCGATGCCGGCCGGGTGGAAAACGTCGAGCGTATCGGTCTGGACCTGTTTGAAAAGCATCCCCTGGGGCTTGAACTGGCGGGTGTGATCCTGCTGGTATCGCTCGTCGGGGCCGTGGTCATTGCCCGCAAACGTATTGAAGCCCAGGCCTGACAGGCCGGGTGCTGAGGAATTTCAATGTCCAGCTGGTTTACCAACGTGGCACTGACGCACTTCCTGTTCACCGGGGCAGTGCTGTTTGTGCTGGGCCTGATCGGCTTCATGACCCGTCGCAACCTGATCATCATCTTCCTGTGCACGGAAATGATGTTCCAGGGCGTGGTGCTGACGCTGGCCTCCTTCGCCAAATTTCATGGCCATTTCACTGGCCAGACCTTCGTCATCTTCGCCCTGACCATCGCCGCAGCCGAGTCGGCTCTGGCGCTGGGTCTTGTGGTCCTGCTGTTCCGTAGAAAACGCACGCTCGACGCGCTGTCGTGGTCTGAACTGCAAGGCTGATACGAAGATGACCCCGTCAGACCAGGATGGTCGACGGGCTGAAAAACGAACGGTTACCACGGCGATTGCGGACCCTCCACCGCCTTCATTCAGATCGATCTCATGGACTACCACCTGGCTCAATACATTCCCTGGCTGCCCGCACTGGCTGCGGTGCTCTGTGGCCTGTGCTGCCTGCGCAAGTCGCTGGCGCCCCTGGCTGCTCCCATCACCATCCTGGGCATCCTGGCGTCGTTCATCCTGACGGTGACCTCCTACCTGACCGTCGAAAGCAGTCTGCATATCCAGACCCTGTTCGACTGGATCAGCGTGGGCAGCTTCAAGGCAGGGATGAGCTACTACATCGACCCGCTCACCCACATCATGCTGCTGGTGGTCACGGGCATCGGTACGCTGGTGGCCTGGTACGCCGCGTTTTATATGAAGGGTGACAAAGGCTATGCCCGCTTCTTCGCGGCAGTGAGCCTGTTCATCTTCGCCATGACCACCCTGGTGATGGCCGACAACATCCTGCTGCTTTACCTGGGCTGGGAAGGTGTGGGTCTGTGCTCCTACCTGCTCATCGGCTTCCACTATGAAAAGCCCTCGGCCGTCGACGCTGCCAAGAAGGCGTTCGTGGTCAACCGCATCGGCGACCTGGCGTTTGCCATGGGCCTGATGCTTACCTTCGTGACCTATGGCAGCATCGAATACAACGTATTCCTGCCCGCTGCGACCGCACTGTTTGAACAGTCCACCGCGCTGGCAGTTCACACGGCTGAAGTGTCTGCCGCCATCGCCTCGGCTCAGCAGGCTCCGCAGTGGATGCACACGCTCATCCCCTTCCTGCTGATGCTCGGCGCCTTTGGCAAGAGTGCGCAGCTGCCTCTGTACGTCTGGCTGCCTGACGCCATGGAAGGCCCCACGCCTGTGTCGGCCCTGATTCACGCGGCCACCATGGTGACGGCCGGCGTCTACATGATTGCCCGCATGCTGCCTGTGTTCCAGCTGTCGCCCAATGCCCTGACCACCGTGGCGGTGGTCGGCGCGGCCACGGCCATCTTTGCGGCCAGCATCGCCCTGTGCCAGTACGACATCAAGCGCATCTTCGCCTACTCGACCATCAGCCAGCTGGGCTACATGTTCCTGGGCGTGGGTGTGCTGTCGACCGATGGTGGCGTGTTCCACCTCTTCACCCACGCATTCTTCAAGGCTCTGCTGTTCCTCACGGCCGGCAGTGTGATGCACGCTCTGGCCGGCCAGTTGGACCTTCGTCAGATGTCGGGCCTGCGTACCAAGCTGCCTGTGACCTGCTGGCTGATGTTTATCGGCTGCGTGGCTCTGGCTGGTCTGCCCTTCACTGCAGGCTTCTTCAGCAAGGATACGATCCTGGCGGCGGTGTTTGAACGTGGCCTCAACCACGATCAGCCTCTGATGATTGTTCTGGGTGTGGTGGGCCTGATCACGGCCTTCATGACCGCCTACTACACCTTCCGCCTCTGGTTCCGCGTGTTCATGGGCCCCACCCGCTACGAGATGGGTGATGAACACCACGGCGACGCACATGGCCATCACGATGCCCATGAAATGCCCGTTCTGATGAATGCTCCGCTGATGCTGCTGGCACTGGGGACCCTTCTCATCACCCCGGCCGTGCTGCTGATGGATCTGTCGGGCTGGTTCACTCAGAACATCAACGGCTCCACCGCCCGTCCCCTGGCCCTGCCCGGCGAAGCTGGCGCGACTGCCAACGTCGATGCCCACACGCTGCATGTGTACATGATGGTCATCAGCAGCGTGGTTGCGGTGGCTGGCGTGGCACTGGCGGCCTGGCTGCACTGGCTCAACCGTGGTGTGGCTGACCGCATGGCCAGCCGTAACCACCAGCTGGTGAGCCTGCTCTACAACAAGTACTACGTCGATGAAGCCTGTGATGCGTTCATCGTCAATCCGCTGCGTCAGATCGGCAAGCTGCTTTACGTGATCGATCAGCTTGTGATTCACGGCCTGGCGCTGGCGATCGGGTTCGTCCCGCGGCTTCTGGGTCTGCAGCTGCAGACATATCAGAACGGCGTGTTCCAGGGCTACGGCCTGGGCATGGTGCTGGGTGTGGCGGTGCTGCTGATTATCGTCCTGAAATTCGGCCTGTAATCCGACCGTTGCCTGTGCTGCCCTAGATCGATTGAGGATGCTTCAAGCATGACGCCTGATACTCTTACAAAACTGCTCTTCCTCCTGATGCTCATTCCCCTGGTCGGCGGGCTGAGCCTGACCTTCATCCCTCAGGGGTATGACAGGATGACCAAGCTGGGAGCAGTGATCTTCTCCCTGGCTGGCTTCCTGGCTTCGCTGGTGCTGGCCTGGAACTTCGACTGGTCCAACCCGGGCATGCAGCTCGCCGGGGTCCTCACCTGGGTACCAGCCCTTGCCCTGCAGTTTAGCGTAGGCGTCGACAACATCGCCATGTGGCTGGTGCTGCTGACCACCTTCCTGTCGTTCGTGGTCATTGCTGCTTCAACCTCGGCAGTGACGTATCGCGTCAAGGAATTCTTCGCCTGGATGCTCATCCTTGAAGCCTCGATGGTCGGCGCGTTCATCGCCACCGATCTGATCTTCTTCTACCTGTGCTTCGAGTTCACCCTCGTCCCGATCTTCTTCCTCGTGGGCGTGCATGGCTCGGCCGACCGCCTCAAGGCAGCTCGCGTGTTCTTCCTCTACACCTTCGTTGGCTCACTGCTGACGCTGGTGGGCATCCTCTATGTGGCCTGGTGGCATTACTTCAACAAGGGCTTCTGGAGCTTCGCCTTCGAGGACATCTACGCCACTGCAGGCCTGATGTCGTCCACCCAGCAGACGCTGGTGCTGCTGTCGATGCTCGCCGGCTTTGCGGTCAAGGTTCCGCTGTTCCCGATTCACACCTGGCAGCCACTGACCTACTCCGAAGCCCCCACCGGCGCTTCGGCCCTGCTGGCGGGTGTTCTGCTCAAGCTCTCGACCTACGGTCTGGTGCGTCTGGCGATTCCGCTGGCTCCCCTGGCAGCCGTCAAAGCCGCTCCGTGCATCGCGATGCTGGCCATCATCGGCATCATCTACGCTGCTCTGATCGCCTGGGTTCAGAAGGATCTCAAGAAAGTCATCGCCTACTCGTCGATGTCGCACATGGGCTTCTGCGTGCTGGGCATGTTCGCCCTGAATCTCACCGGCCTGACGGGCTCGGTGGCGTACATGGTCAACCATGGCCTGTCGACCGCAGCCCTGTTCCTGTGCGTGGGCATCCTCATTGAACGCTTCAACACCCGCCAGATCACCGAGCTTGGTGGTCTGGCTCGCGTGATGCCTGTGTGGGCCTTCTTCATGGTGTTCTTCGTGTTCACCAGCGTAGGCCTGCCCGGTCTCAACGGCTTCGTGGGTGAATTCCTGACCCTGCTGGGTGCCTTCACGAACCTGGAACGCCTCGGCCCCTGGTACGCCGTGACGGCGGGTATAGGCATGATCCTCGCTGCCATCTACCTGCTTTACATGACTGGCCGCCTGGTGTTTGGCCCGCTGAAGTATCCCGGCCTGCCCGGCTCGGATGAACATACTGCGGGTCATGCCACCCCGGTCAGTACGTCACAGGTGCGTGACCTGACCGGCCGTGAGATTGCCCTGCTGTCGAGCATTGCGATCTGCTGCCTGTGGCTGGGTCTTTATCCCAAGCCGATGCTCAACACCCTTGAGCCTTCGCTGGAGCGTGCGGTGATTGCCCGCGTGACCCCTGACAAGGTCAGGCCGATTGTGACCGATGCCTCTGTCCCTACCAGCCAGACGCTGGCCAGCGCTTCTGACCAACACTGATGTTTTTTCGCCGGTCAACCCGGAATAGAGCCTTATGACGATTCAAGAACTCAATCTGCTCTGGCCCGAGATCGTGCTGCTTATCGGCGCGGTAGCGTGTCTGTTCTGCGGCATGTCGCGCAAGCTCGCCTTCAGGCGCGCCACGACGATGCTGACGCTCGTCACCCTGCTGGTGGCGCTTTTCTTCGTCCGCAGGCCTCCAACGGAAGTGGCGCGTGAGCTGCTGGACGAAACCAGCATGCCCCAGTTCATCAAGATGTGGATGCTGGTGATCAGCCTGCTGCTCTGGACGCTGGCTTCGGGACTGCCTGGCAAGATGAGGCAGACCCGTGAGAACGACATCGCAACCCCGCTGACCTTCGACCCGGCTTATTCCGTCCGCGGTGAATTCTTCGGCTTCTTCCTCTTCAGCCTGGCCGGTGCGATGCTCTGCGTCAGCGCCTCTGACCTGGCCTGGCTGTTCCTGGCCCTGGAACTCACCAGCCTGCCCACCTATGTGCTGGTGGCGACGATGCGCGACAATCCGCAGTCGCAGGAATCGGGCGTCAAGTACTTCTTCCTGGGTGCGATGGCTGCAGCCATCTTCCTCTATGGCTTCACGCTGATCTACGGTGCCACGGGCAGCACGGTCTTCCGTGAAATCCATGCCACCGCCGCCACCCTCACTGGCAACCAGTACGCCATGCTGGTTCTGGGCGTGAGCCTGTCGGTCATCGGCATCGGCTTCAAGATCGCCGCGTTCCCCATGTACTTCTACACTGCCGACGTCTATCAGGGCGCTGCCACCCCGGTGACCACCTTCCTGGCGTTCGTCCCCAAGACGGCGGGCATGATCTCCCTGGTGCTGATTCTGGGCCTCGTCGGTTGGCCTCTGCCTGAGCCAATCACCGCCTTGCTGTGGGTGATGGCTGCAGCCACCATGATTGCGGGCAACGTCCTGGGCCTGCTGCAGAGCAACGTCAAGCGTGCGCTGGCCTACAGCTCCGTGGCTCACTCGGGCTACATGATCATCGGCCTGATCGCTGGCACCACCGCCGCAGCTTCGAGCGATTACAGCTCGACCTCGGAGACGGGTAACATCCTGGGCTCGGCGCTGGGCAATGGTCTGGCGGGCGTGCTGTTCTATCTGATCGCCTACGGCTTTGCTAACTTCGCTGCCTTTGCTGTCCTGGGCTGCATTGAGCGTGGCGGTGATGAAGCCCAGACCTATGACGACCTCTCGGGCCTGGTCCATCGCGATCCAAAGCTGGCCGTGGTCATGCTCGTGGCGATGCTCTCTCTGCTGGGTATTCCCCCGCTGGTTGGCTTCCTGGGTAAGGTCTACATCTTTGAAGCGGCGATCAATACTGGATCCAATGCGATGGTCGCCCTGGTGGTGCTCGCAGTCATCTGCAGCGCAGTGTCGGCGGTGTACTACCTGCGTATCGCTTCGGTGTGCTTCTTCGGCCAGCCTGTCAGCCCGGTGACGATTACCTCCGGTCCGCTTCGCATCACCGGCGCGGGGATCGCTGCTCTGGCGGCAGTGCTCTACGGCCTGTTTGGTGCTCCGCTGGTTGAAAGTGCTCACAAGGCTTCGCACAACCTGTCGCCCAAGATTACCCAGCTTGAATCAACGCCGACGAACGAAGCCACCGCTTCGGCTCAGTCGCAGTCGGTTTCGCTCAAGCACTGAATCATCATCTCCAGAATTGATCAAAGCCCGGATTCACGTGATCCGGGCTTTTTCGTTTCTGCACGGCCAGCGCTTATAATGGGCCAATGTCCATCACTCCTCAGACCACTTCCAGCCGTGTGACGCTTCGCACCATTCGACAGTGGGTCAGCGAAGGCAGCACGTTCCCCATGCTCACCTGCTACGACGCCACCACGGCCCGCTGGCTGTGGCGAGGCGGCGTCAAGACGCTGCTCGTAGGCGACTCGGCTTCGCAGGTCATCCTCGGCTATGACCAGTCGATCTTCGTCCCGCTGGACTTCCTCATTACCCTCACCGCTGGCGTGCGTCGTGGCGCTCCGGACTGCTTCCTGATGGGCGACATGCCCTTCATGAGCTACCAGGCCGATGAAGCACAGGCCATTACCAACGCTGGCCGCTTCCTCACCGAAGGACTGGCTGATGCGGTGAAGCTTGAGGTCGATCATCGCCACGTTGATCTCATCGCCAAACTTTCCCGCGCCGGGATTCCCGCAGTGGCCCACATTGGCTGGCGACCTCAGATGGTGCGTTACGAAGGCATCCGCACCGCAAAGGTCGCAGGCAAGACCCATCAGCAGATTGACGAACTGGTCAGTCAGGCTGTGGCCCTGGAAGAAGCCGGCGCGGTGATGCTGCTGGTTGAGCAGTGCACTGCGGAGACTGCATCTCGTATCGTTGAGAGTGTGTCGATCCCCGTCATCGGCTGCGGCGCGGGCCCGGCCTGTCACGGCCACGTGGTGGTCCTGCAGGACCTGCTGGGCATGACCGATCATCACCCCTCCTTCGTCCAGCCTGTGGCCAGCCTCGGCCCGGCCATCGAACAGGCAGCTAAAGCCTGGAAGGACCTGCTGGCCAGCGGTCAGTATCTGGCCGGTGATAATCACCCTTACAAACTCAACGGCTGATATATCGCTATCATGATTCCAATACGACAACGCCCGGACCATAGGTTCCGGGCGTTGATGTTTTCAGGCGGGTCGAATGATTCAGGCCGATGCAGACTGGCCTGAATCCCAGATTGAGGCCAACTCATGCACCGTCGTCTGGTGGAGGGTGACGGCGTCTAGTAGTTCAAAGCCCTGATCGTTGGGACTGGCGACCTGCGCCAATGCGAATCGGCCGCTTTGGGCGAAGATCTCAATGGATCGGCGGTCCAGCAGCAGACGCAGGGACAACTGCTCATTCTGCGAGGCGAAGGGATAAGCCTGGTCATCCACGATGATCTGGTTCTGCTGACGATCCCAGCGAACAGCCACGCCGTGGATGCTCAGGCCGCCTGTGTTTCCTGCGGGAACCCTGAGCGTGGTTTCAATATCCAGCAGCGCGCCGAAGGAACCCGAGGGAAGGATGCCCCTGGCGAAGTGATGCGACTGCGTGCGCAGCTTCGCAAGCTCAGCCACCGGCCAGGCCCGCAAGGCATCATCCACCAGCGACAGTTCACAAGGGACGCTCATCTGCTGGTTGAAGCACATGCCCGGAAAGTCGATGCCGCGTTCCCAGCCGATCTGAATCCGTCGGTTGTCGGGGGCATTCGTGTAGGTCTGTGAAGCGTAGAACATCCCGAACCAGAGTTTTTTTCGCTCACTGGTAGGGTGAAAGACAAACCCATCGAAATCACCAAGCAGGTACTCCGTATTCCCGCCGTAGAGAACCCACTTCTCTCCATCTGGTGTTGCCAGCGGGAACAGTTCGGGGCATTCGTAGAAGCCTTCAATTCGGCTGCGGAATGTCCACTGCCGCAAATCTTTGGAGGTGTGGATGGACAGATAACGTTTTCCGTCGAGTTCCTGATAGACCACCATCACCCAGTGCTGGGCAGGCTCATACCAGAAGACTTTCGGATCGCGCCCCTTATGAACGACCACGGGATTTTCTGGAATCTCGGAGAAGGTCAGCCCTGCGTCATCGCTGATGGCGATGCACTCACCTCGGCCGGTGCTGGTGTATGCAATGGCCAGTTTGCCATCGTGCGTCACAAACCCACTGCCTGAGTAAGCCCAGTCGCCATGCTTGCGAGGATAGAGCGCCAGAGGCAGTTCGCGCCAGTGGACCAGATCTTCACTGACGGCATGGCCCCAGTGCATGTTCCCCCAGCCCCAGCCAAAGGGATTGTGCTGGTAATACAGATGCCACAGCCCCTGGTGATACACCAGCCCGTTGGGGTCATTGAGCCATCCTGACCGACAGGTGAAATGGAATCCGGGGCGCAGCGGTTCGCGATAGAGCGACTGTTCATCGGGCCAGGTGTCTGACTGCTCCAGATGCGACAGATCAGCCTGTCTTTCGCCCGTGTTGTGGACTTCAATCGTCTGGCCCAGATAGTCCTTCAGATCCAGCGGCGCATAGCAGGCGGGCCGGTCATCGCCCCACTCAATATCAAACTCATGGATCCGCTTTCCTGCGACATCCACCGCCAGGCGAGCATTAGGCGCGGCCGGCTTCACGGGCAGTAGCAGGTAACGTCGAGCAACCTGAATTGAACGCATACGAGCCCTCCGGAAATGGGCCGATGGCGATAGTTTTGAGCGATCTCAAATCGGCCGCTTGGCAGGTGGGAAGCCACTTTGGGTCAGCAGATCCATGAACTGGTCGGTGAACACGAAATTGTGTTCGGGGAACGCCAGCCCTGAACGGTTCTTGTCCAGGTGGCTGAACATCAGCTCGATGGTCGCCAGCGGCGTGGCAGGCTTGTCAGGCTTAGCCGGGTCGATCAGGTCAACCTGGCCGACAGTGGAAGCGCCAGTGGCATCGATGCGTTCAATGGTGGCGGTGTATCGCAGCGTCCTGCCCGGGCGGGCAGCAGCGGTGAACTCGGCTTTGCCAATCTTGGCGAGAATCACCTTCTCGGCGAAATCATTGGCATGGCCGACGAGAATCCCGGCCGTCTGCGCCATCCCCTCGATGATGAGGGTATTGGGCATGACAGGGATGGGCCTGCGCGTCGGCGTGGCGGGGAAATGATCGTGAAGCACCTCCTCAGCCAGGGAGATGTTCTTGATCGCCACACACCGACGGGCGCGTTCAAGCTCCAGAATGCGATCCACCCAGATCCAGCGCATCTTCAGGCAACCTTGCTCTGGACGAACTTCACCAGCGAGTCCACGGTGAACACGTTGGCAAAGTCTTCAACCTTGCGCGACGCGTCGAATTCATCGAGGTTAGCGTGAGGCAGACGCTTGCGCAGTTCGCTCATGCCATCGTCGGTGACCTTGCCATCCTGAACATACTTGGGATCGGAGAGCACGTTATCGGGGAACATTTCGCTCTGTTCGATCTTGATGGAGAAGGCCTTCTCGAGACGGAAGGAGATATCCAGATAGTCGATGGATTCAGCGCCCAGGTCGGGGCCCAGACGAGCCTCGCGGGTGACT
>Ga0182792_1000235_pt1 | contig 54252 bp, 45 predicted proteins | sample Passage237B_FD_130497 | JGI IMG/M metagenome (GOLD analysis project Ga0182792, IMG submission 130497) | Cellulose adapted compost microbial communities from Newby Island Compost Facility, Milpitas, CA, USA - Passage2 37B (version 2) (version 2) ...
CAACGTAGCTGAACAACGACCCAGATCGCTCATCCGATCCACGCATCACCGACTCCGTAACAACCGGAACCAGTGAATCATCTTCTTCAATGAACTACGATGAGTTTTTCAACAGCCTGCTAGTGCTCGAAGCGCTCGGGATCCATTGCGAAGCCGGCGGGAGCGGCAGCGCTGAACATGATCGATATCATCAACGTCTCCCCGGCTGAGGTTGCATCGGCGGCGCGCACCCTATGGTCGGAGGCGCGGGAAGGCAAGGGCGCTCGTGTGACCGTTCGAAGGTGGTGCTGTGCCTGTGGCCGAAGCAACACAGCGTCAAGGGACGCGATCGCGGAAGCATGCCTCGATCTCCGGCCAGAAGTAGATCAGAGATGATGCTTGGACGTGGCGCTTTGCGATGGCCCAGGCGTGCGGCAGGATCAATCCCACGACGTTCGATTGCTGAATGGCAAGCAACTGGTGCGGACGCTTTAGCATATTGGCGTCGGCGGTGATGATTGCCTTGCCCCCTTCGATGGCAAAACGCGGAACCCACGTTTCGTCGGCCGTCCGTGCACCATGTGCATCGCGAACATGCGTCAGTTCCCATCCGGGGCTCAGGACGACTTCCTTGAGAGCTCGGACGATCTTGGGCGAGACGTGCTCGTCTGCCCGAATCTTCAATCAGGCAACCCCAGTTCGAATTCGACGGCCTGCCTGGCGAGCTTTTCGTCGATCTCGTACCAGTCGCTCGTGGCCGCGTAGCTGCCGTTCTCGGCCTTCCAGGTGTTGTAGATGGCAGAAGTGGGGACGCCCCATGGCGCGGTCGCCGGCTGCCCATAGGCGATCAACGGGGACAGGACGATGTCCGGAAATTCTACCGGCTTTGGTCGCCATTCCCGCGCAAGGCCGGATGTCGGGTCGAACTCGATGCCTTTCGCCAGGACTTCTTCGAGCACGACGTACATCTCGTACTGCTTCGTTACGAGGTTGAAGAGAACGTCGTCGTGGAGGTCATGCGCTGTCTTGGCAAAGACCTCGACCCGGTCGGTCAGATATCTGGTGTTGGAAGTCGCGAAGGGGTGATTCTGCTTCCACTCCTCCCGCGCGGTCTGCGCAGCTTTCCGCAGGGCCTGCAGGCTAACGCCTTGCTTTCGGAAGTGCTCCACGAACCTTACTTCGATCAGATCGAGAAAGCCCAGCTCCTGCGTACCTTCGATCGGCGCATACTGACGCTGGATGATCGGCCCGCGGCCGCGGCCCTTGTGGCCATGTAACCAGCCGGTGATCTTGGCCGGCTGCGCAATGCCGAGCAGGCGCGCAGCTTCGCGGACGGTGTAGAAACCGCCGGCGACTGGATCCTTGACGGCCAAGTCCAGATGCTGAAGGGCGCCCACGAGAAACCTTGCGAAAGAAAATCTTGAGGAACCTTACGAGAACAGCGACGGCCGTGTACAGGGGGAAGTTGAGGCCATTCCATGGCAGGCAACCTACGCCCGCTTCTGCTGCGCCGGCGGCAGCAGGCGGCCGTAGAGGTTGGCCAGCAGCGGCCAGAACAGCGCGACCAGGCCCAGCACCATGATCGTGCTGACCAGCGTGTTGGAGAAGAAGACGCCGAGACTGCCCTGCGACAGCAGCAGCGACTGGCGGAAGGATTCCTCGGCCTTGTCGCCCAGCACGATCGCCAGCACCAGCGGCGCCAGCGGGTAGTTGCATTTCTTCAGGAAGTAGCCAGCGACCCCGAACACCAGCATCATCACGATGTCGAACGTGTTGTTGTGCACGGTGTAGGCGCCGATGGCGCAGATCACCAGGATGACCGGCGCGATGATGCCGAAGGGCACACGCAGGATGGCGGCGAAGAACGGCACCATGGTCAGCACGACCGCGAGGCCGACCACGTTGCCGAGATACATGCTGGCGATCAGGCCCCACACGAAGTCCTTCTGTTCGACGAACAGCAGCGGTCCGGGCTGCAGCCCCCAGATCAGCAGCCCGCCCAGCAGTACGGCCGCGGTCGGCGAGCCGGGCACGCCCAGCGACAGCATGGGCAGCAGGGCCGAGGTGCCGGCGGCGTGGGCCGCTGTCTCCGGCGCCACCACGCCCTCGATCTCGCCGCTACCGAAACGGTCGCCTTTGCGCGAGGCGCGCTTGGCGATGCCGTAGCTCATGAACGACGCCGGCGTGGCGCCGGCCGGCGTGATGCCCATCCAGCAGCCGATGACGCAGGAGCGCAGCGACGTCATCCAGAAACGCGGCAGCTCCTTCCAGGTCTGCCACACGACGGTCGGTTTCAGGCCGGTCGCCTTGCCCTTGAAGGACAGGCCTTCCTCCATGGTGAGCAGAATCTCGCCGATGCCGAACAGGCCGATCACCGCCACCAGGAAGTCGAAGCCGCTCAGCAGCTCCGTCGAGCCGAAGGTCAGGCGCAACTGGCCGGTCACCGTGTCGGTGCCGACCGCCGCCAGCGCGAAGCCCAGCATCATGGCGGCGATGGTCTTGGTCGGCGGCTCCTTGCCCATGCCCACGAAGCTGCAGAAGGCGAGGAAGAAGACCGAGAACTTCTCGGCGGGGCCGAACTGCAGGGCGAAGCCCGCGACCAGCGGCGCCGCCAGCGTGATCACGATCACCGCGAACAGCGCCCCGACGAAGGAGGAGGTGAAGGCGGCGGTCAGCGCCTCGCCGGCCCTGCCGTTCTGCGCCATGGGATGGCCGTCGAAGGTCGTCGCCACCGACCAGGGCTCGCCCGGTATGTTGAACAGGATCGAGGTGATTGCACCGCCGAACAGCGCGCCCCAGTAGATGCAGGACAGCAGGATGATGGCAGAGGTCGGCGACATGCCGAAGGTCAGCGGCAGCAGGATCGCCACGCCGTTGGCGCCGCCCAGTCCCGGCAGCACGCCAATGATGACCCCCAGCACGATGCCGATGACCATGTAGAGAAGGTTGTGCCAGCTCAACACCACGGCGAAGCCGTGCATCAGGTCGCCAATGCCTTCCATGGCCTACAGCCCCAGCATTTCTTCGATCGGCCCCTTGGGCAGGGGGACGAGGAACCAGTCCTCGAACGTGACGTAGGTCAGCACCGGCAGCCCGATGCTGATGGCGGCCGTCAGCAGCCAGCCGTAGCGCCCCAGCCATCGCATGAAGCCCGCGATCAGCAGCGCCGACGCAAGGTAGATGCCCAGCCAAGGGATGGCGCCGACATAGACCGCCAGCGGCGCCACGACCTTCATCACCTGGGCGAGCTGGTGCCAGGTCGCGAAGATCCGGCGGCTGCCGTGCGTGTAGGCCCGTGCCAAGTTCCAGGCGCCGGTGGCGATGACGATCAGGCCGACCCAGAAGGGGAAGAAGCCCGACTTCGGTCCCTCCGCGCCCCAGCCTGTGCCGACCTGCAGGCTGCCAGCGATCGCGACGGCGCCCTGGATCATCATCGCGGCGGCGACACCCATCTCGACATGGTGCTGCCGCGGCCCGCGCTGCGGCAGTTCGTCGGGGGAGTCCGACATGGGATCGCTCCGCCGCGGTCAGTTGGTCGCCAGGAAGCCGGCTTCCTTCATCAGGGTGCGGTGACGCTGCTCCTCCGCCTCGACCCATTTGGCGTACTGCTCGCCGGTCATGAAGGACTGGTTGAACGCACCGTCCTTCATAAGCTGTGCCCATTCGGGCGTGGCGCGGACCTTCTTGAACAGCTCGATGTAGTAGTCGACGGCGCCCTTGGGCGCGTTGGCCGGCATGAAGATGCCGCGCAGCATGAGGTACTCGATGTCGAGGCCCTGCGACTTGCAGGTCGGGATGTCCGACCAGGACATGTCGCCCGCGATCTTGTCGGTGCCGGCCAGAGGCTTGCTGTCGAACACGCAGAGCGGCCGGACCTTGCCGGCACGCCATTGCGCCACCGCCTCGATCGGATTGTTCACCGTGGCATCGACATGCTTGCCGACGAGCTGGACGGCCACCTCGCCGCCGCCCTTGTAGGGGACGTAGGTGAACTTGGCGCCGATCGCCTTCTGCAGGGCCACGGCGATGATCTGGTCCTCCTGCTTGGAACCGGTGCCGCCGATCTTGATCGAGCCAGGCGGGGCGGCCTTCACCGCCGCGACGAATTCCTTCGCGTTCTTGTACGGCGAATCGGCATTCACCCAGAGGACGAACTCGTCGAGCGCCAGCATGGCGACGGGGGTCATCTCCTTCCACGAGAAGGGGATGCCCGTGGCCAGCGGCGTCGTGAACAAATTGGACAGCGTGATGACGAGCTTGTTCGGATTGCCTTTCGAGTTCTTGATGTCGAGGAAGCCCTCGCCGCCGGCGCCGCCGGCCTTGTTGACCACCACGATGCTCTGTTTCATCAGGTGGTGCTTGGTGACGATGCCCTGGATCATGCGCGCCATCTGGTCGGCGCCGCCGCCGGTTCCGGCGGGAACGATGAACTCGACGTTGCGCGTCGGTTCCCAGGCATGCGCCTGGCCGAAGGGGATCGCGGCCGCCGCAGCCGTAAGGGCGACGGCAAGCACACGCCTTTGCAGCGTATGGATCATGTTGTGTTTCCTCCAGAACCAGTTCTTTTTGTCGGTTCCGGGAGAAACTCTACAATGACCGCAACGGACGGTCGAGCCTCGGCGGTTGAATGATCGACAAGCTTGAATTCCTGATTGCACTGGCCCGCGAGAAGAACTTCAGCAAGGCGGCGGAGCAGTGTGGCGTCACGCAGCCCACCTTCTCTGCCGGCATCAAGCAGCTCGAGGACACGCTGGGCGTGATGCTCGTGCAGCGCACGTCGCGGTTCCTCGGCTTCACCGCCGAAGGCGAGCGCGTGCTCGAATGGGCGCGCACCATCGTCGCCGACACACGCGCGATGCGGGAGGAGGTGCGCACCTTCAGGCGCGGACTGAGCGGCCATCTGCGGATCGCGGCGATCCCGACGGCGCTCGCCATGGTGTCGACGCTGACGACGCCCTATCGCGCCAAGCATCCCAACGTGAAGTTCACCGTGCTGTCGCGGCCGTCGATCGATGTCCTGTCGATGATCGAGAATCTCGAGGTCGAGGCGGGGCTCACCTACATCGACAACGAGCCGCTGGGAAGGCTGCGCGCCATCCCGCTCTATCTCGAGCAGTACCGCCTGCTGACCTCGGCCGACAGCCTGCTGGGCGAGCGCGACCGCGTGACATGGGCCGAGGTGGGGCGCATCCCGCTGTGCCTGCTGACGCCGGACATGCAGAACCGGCGCATCATCGACAGCCTCCTGCAGGCCGCCGGCGGCCGCTCGGAGCCGACGCTGGAATCGAACTCGATGATCGTGCTGTTCTCGCACGTGCGAACCGGGCGCTGGGCCAGCGTCATGCCCGAAAAGCTCGCCGACACGCTCGGCCTCACCGAGCGGCTGCGCTCCATTCCCATCGTCGAGCCCGAGGCCGTCCATGAGATCGGCCTGGTCGTGCCGCCGCGCGAACCCATGACACCCCTGGTCTCGGCCCTGGTCGCCGAAGCCCAGCAACTTGCCCGCGCGATGAAGGGCTGACGAACCACCGAATTGATCGGCTCCCGCCACGCGACCCGCCGGCTTCTATAGGTTTGTTCTATCGCAGCATGCCGGGGCTTTAATGCGCAATCGCGGAACGGCCCTATGTAAGGAACAGCAACGGCCGGAACCGGTCCGGCCGGTAGCCATGCTGGAGCCGCCCGACCATGGTGTCGTGGAACGAGACCGACGCCGCGGAGATCATTCGCCGCCACCAGGGCCGCGAAGGGCCGCTGCTGCCCATCCTGCACGACATCCAGTCCGCGTTCGGCTGCATTCCGACGCCGGCGGTGCCTTTCATTGCCCATGCCCTCAATCTCACGCGGGCTGAAGTGCATGGCGTCGTCACCTTCTATCACGATTTCCGCGACAGGCCGTCCGGCCGCCACGTCCTGAAGCTCTGTCGCGCCGAGGCCTGCCAGTCGGTCGACGGCGAGGGCGTCGCGCGCCAGGTGCTGCAGCATTTCGGCCTCGACTGGGGCGGGACCACGCCCGACGGTCGCCTGACCGTCGAGGCGACCTACTGCCTCGGCCTCTGCGCCTCCGGCCCCTCTGCAATGCTCGACGGCGAGCCGATCGGGCGGCTCTCCGCCGACGCCATCCCCGAGATCGCGCGCGAGGTCGGCCAATGACCGCGCGCATCTTCATCCCGCGCGACGCCGCGGCCCGCGCCGTCGGAGCGGACAAGGTCGCCACCGCCATCGCCGAGCTTACGGCGCGGCTCGGCCGGCCAGTCGAGATCGTGCGCACGGGCTCGCGCGGCCTGTTCTGGCTGGAGCCGCTGGTCGAGATCGACGAGGGCAATGGCCGCCTGGGTTTTGGTCCGGTGACGGTGAAGGATGTCGCAGGCCTGTTCCGCGACGGACTCCCCGCAGCGTCCCATCCCCTCTGCGTTGGCCGTCCCGAGGCGCTGCCGTTCCTCAAGCGCCAGACGCGCATCACCTTCGCACGCTGCGGCATCGTCGATCCGCTGTCGCTGGCCGACTATCGCGCCACCGGTGGCTGGCGCGGCCTAGAACGGGCGCGGAGCCTCGGTCCGGCCGCCACGGTCGAGGAGGTCACGAAGTCCGGCCTGCGCGGTCGTGGCGGCGCGGGCTTCCCGACCGGCATCAAGTGGAAGACGGTCGCCGATGCATCGGCGGACCGGAAGTACATCGTCTGCAATGCCGACGAAGGCGATTCGGGCACCTATGCCGACCGCATGATCATGGAAGGTGATCCCTTCGTCCTCATCGAGGGCATGGCGATCGCAGGCTACGCCGTCGGCGCCCGCAAAGGCTTCATCTACACGCGCTCGGAATATCCCGACGCCATCCGCGTCATGGCCCAGGCTCTCGCATTGGCCGAACGCGAGGGCATCCTGGGCGCGGCGGCAGGCTTCGATATCGAGCTGCGCGTCGGCGCTGGCGCCTATGTCTGTGGCGAGGAGACGTCGCTGCTGGAGAGCCTGGAAGGTCGGCGCGGCCAGGTGCGCGCCAAGCCGCCGCTGCCGGCGCACAAGGGCCTGTTCGGCCGGCCGACGGTGATAAACAACCTGATCTCGCTGGCCACCGTGCCCTTCATCCTGGCCGATGGCGCCGACGCCTACGCCGCGCTGGGCTTCGGCCGCTCGCGCGGCACCATGCCGATTCAGCTCGCCGGCAACGTGAAGCAGGGTGGCCTGTTCGAGACGGCGTTCGGCCTGACGCTGGGCGAGATCGTCGACGACATCGGCGGCGGCACGCGGAGCGGCCGGCCCGTGCGCGCGGTGCAGGTCGGCGGGCCGCTCGGCGCCTACTTCCCGCGGCGGCTGTTCGACACGCCGTTCGACTACGAGGCCTTCGCGGCGCATGACGGGCTGATCGGCCACGGCGGCGTCGTGGTGTTCGACGACACGGTCGACATGGCGCGCCAGGCCCGCTTCGCCCTGGAATTCTGCGCCCTCGAATCATGCGGCAAGTGCACGCCCTGCCGCATCGGCTCGGTGCGCGGCACGGAGACCCTGGACAAGATCATCCGCGGCGAGCGGGTCGAGGCCAACCTCGCGCTGGTGGAGGATCTCTGCCAGACGCTGAAGTTCGGCTCGCTGTGCGCGCTGGGCGGCTTCACGCCTTATCCCGTCATGAGCGCCATCCGGCATTTCCCCGAGGATTTCGGCCGGCCGCGGCTCGCCGCGGCGGCCGAGTAGGAGCAGACCATGTCACTCGTTTCCGAGGCCGACTACGGCACGCCCGCCAGCCGCTCGGCGGAGAGCGTGACCCTCACCATCGACGGCCAGTCCGTCTCCGTCCCGGCCGGCACCTCCATCATGCGCGCGGCGATGGAGCTCGGCACGAAGATCCCCAAGCTCTGCGCCACCGATTCTGTCGACGCCTTCGGCTCCTGCCGGCTCTGTCTCGTCGAGGTGGCCGGCCGGCCGGGTACGCCGGCCTCCTGCACGACCCCGGTTGCGGCCGGCATGGTCGTGTCGACGCAGACCGAGCGGCTGAAGCAGATCCGCAAGGGCGTGATGGAGCTCTACATCTCCGACCATCCGCTCGACTGCCTGACCTGCGCTGCCAACGGCGACTGCGAGCTGCAGGACATGGCCGGCGCGGTCGGCCTGCGCGAGGTGCGCTACGGCTATGACGGCGAGAGCCACACGACCCAGGCCAAGGACGAGTCGAATCCCTATTTCACCTTCGATCCGTCGAAATGCATCGTCTGCTCGCGCTGCGTGCGCGCCTGCGAGGAGGTGCAGGGCACCTTTGCCCTGACCATCCAGGGCCGCGGCTTCGAGTCCAAGGTGTCGGCCGGCATGGCCGAGCCGTTCGTCGACTCCGAGTGCGTGTCGTGCGGTGCCTGCGTGCAGGCCTGCCCGACGGCGACGCTGTCGGAGAAGAGCGTGATCGAGATCGGCACGCCTGAGCATTCGGTGGTGACGACCTGCGCCTATTGCGGCGTCGGCTGCAGCTTCAAGGCCGAGATGCGCGGCGAGGAGCTGGTGCGCATGGTCCCCTACAAGGACGGCAAGGCCAATCGCGGCCATTCCTGCGTCAAGGGCCGCTTCGCCTGGGGCTATGCCAACCATCGCGAGCGCATCCTGAAGCCGATGATCCGCGAGACCATCGACCAGCCTTGGCGCGAAGTGACCTGGGAGGTCGCGATCGACCGCGTCGCCTCGGAGTTCAAGCGCCTGCAGGGCAAGCATGGCCGCCTGGCAGTCGGCGGCATCACCTCCTCGCGCTGCACCAACGAGGAGACCTTCCTGGTCCAGAAGCTGGTGCGCGGCGGTTTCGGCAACAACAACGTCGATACCTGCGCCCGCGTCTGCCACTCGCCGACCGGCTACGGTCTCAAGACGGCGTTCGGCACTTCGGCCGGCACGCAGGACTTCGACTCGGTCGAGCAGTCCGACGTCATCCTGGTGATCGGCGCCAACCCGACCGACGCCCATCCGGTCTTCGCCTCGCGCATGAAGAAGCGGCTGCGCCAGGGCGCGCGGCTCATCGTGATCGATCCGCGCCGCATCGACCTCGTGCGTACGCCGCACGTCGAGGCCGACTTCCACCTGCCGCTGCGGCCGGGCACCAACGCCGCCGTGCTGAACGCGCTGGCGCACGTCGTCGTCACCGAGGGGCTCGTGAACGAGACCTTCGTGCGCGAATTCTGCGACCGCGACGCCTTCGAGGACTGGGCGGCGTTCGTGTCGGCGCCGCAGAACAGCCCGGAATCGGTCGGCTTGGTCTCGGGCGTCGATCCCGCGGCGATCCGCGGCGCGGCGCGGCTCTACGCGACGGGCGGCAATGCCGCGATCTATTACGGTCTCGGCGTCACGGAGCACAGCCAGGGCACGACCTCGGTCATGGCCATCGCCAACCTCGCGATGGCGACCGGCAACCTCGGCCGGCCGGGCGTCGGCGTGAACCCACTGCGTGGCCAGAACAATGTTCAGGGTTCGTGCGACATGGGTTCGTTCCCGCACGAGCTGAGCGGCTACCGCCACATCTCCGACGACGCCACGCGCGAGATGTTCGAGAAGCTGTGGGGTCGCCCGCTCGACGACGAACCGGGCCTGCGCATCCCCAACATGTTCGACGCCGCCATCGAGGGCACCTTCAAGGGTCTCTACGTGCAGGGCGAGGACATCCTGCAGTCCGATCCCAACACGAAGCACGTCCAGGCGGCGTTGGCGGCGATGGAATGCGTCGTGGTGCAGGACCTGTTCCTGAACGAGACGGCCAACTACGCCCATATCTTCCTGCCGGGCTCGACCTTCCTGGAGAAGGACGGGACCTTCACAAATGCCGAGCGCCGCATCAACCGCGTGCGCCGCGTCATGGCGCCGAAGAACGGCATGGCCGACTGGGAGATCACGCTCGCCATCGCGAAGGCCATGGGCTTCGACATGCAGTATGGACATCCGTCCGAGGTCATGGACGAGATCGCCCGGCTGACGCCGACCTTCGCCGGCGTCTCCTTTGACCTGCTGGACAAGGTCGGCTCGGTCCAGTGGCCATGCAACGAGAAGGCGCCGCTCGGCACGCCGGTCATGCATATCGGCGGCTTCGCCCGCGGCAAGGGCAACTTCATGATCACGGAGTACGTGCCGACCGACGAGAAGGTCGGGCCGCGCTTCCCACTGCTGCTGACCACCGGCCGCATCCTCAGCCAGTACAATGTCGGCGCCCAGACGCGGCGCACCGACAACGTCGTGTGGCACGAGGAGGACGTGCTGGAGATCCATCCGCACGACGCCGAGCAGCGCGGCGTGCGCGACGGCGACTGGATCAGGCTGGACAGCCGCGCCGGCGCCACGACCCTGCGCGCCCGCATCACCGACCGCGTGGCGCCGGGCGTGGTCTACACGACCTTCCACCATCCGGCGACGCAGGCCAACGTGGTGACGACGGAGTTCTCCGACTGGGCGACCAACTGCCCCGAGTACAAGGTGACGGCGGTGCAGGTCTCGCCTTCCAACGGCCCGACGGACTGGCAGCGCGACTATGCCGAGCAGGCCGAGCACAGCCGGCGCATCGCGCGCATGGCGGCGGAGTAGGCGGATGTCAGCCGACAAGCTGGTGATGATGGCCAACCAGATCGGCCGGTTCTTCGCGCCGCAGCACCGTGGCGACGCGGTGGCCGCCATCGCCGACCACATCGAGAAGTTCTGGGACCCGCGCATGCGTGCCGCCATCGTGGCCCACCTTGCGGCCGGCGGCGCGGGGCTGGACGGCCCGGTCCGCGAGGCCGTCGGCCGGCTGAAGGAGGCGAAGCAGGTGGTGCCGGTGTGATGCCGGCGCGCAGGAAGATCAGGCCATAGGCTGATTTGTTCGGCAGAGTATCAGCCTGTAGGCTGATAAAGGGGGCGCCTTTTGATGCCGGCAGATGAGCTGAAGATCGTTTTTGACCAGGCGGGCGCGCATACCCGGTTCGTCCGCGACCATCTCGACTTCTACAATGTAGGCGTGACCGGCGAATCCGCCTACTACCCGGTCAACTTCTTCCTGAAGAGCCCGCGCGGCGAAGTGCTCGGCGGCGTGGTAGGGGACATCTGGGGCGGCTGGCTGCGCATCAACATCGTGTGGGTCGACGAGGCCGTGCGCGGGCAGGGCTGGGCGAGCAGGATGATGGACGAGGCCGAGGCCTATGCGCGCGAGCGGGGCTGCGCTTGGGTAGAACTCGACACCCACTCCTTCCAGGCGCGGCCGTTCTATGAGAAGCGCGGCTACGAGGTGTTTGCTCAGCTCGACGACTACCCCAAAGGTCACAAGAAGTTCTTCCTCAAGAAGAAACTGTAGAACCAAGGCGCTTGATCTCGGCCCGCCGACCCGGTCTGATCGGGGTCGAAGAGTCCCGCCATCGAACAGAGGACATCCGCCCATGGCCAGCAACGACAATCCGGACAACAAGTGGATCGGCAAGCGCACCCCACGGCCTGACGGCGCCGACAAGGTGACGGGGCGGGCGGCCTATGCCGCCGATACCACCATGCCGGGCATGATCTGGGGCAAGGTGCTGCGCAGCCCGCATCCGCACGCCCGCATCCGTTCGATCGACACCTCGAAGGCCGAGTCGCATCCCGGCGTCATGGCCGTGATGACGTCCAAGGACATCGTCGACTTCCCGATCGACAAGGGGCCCGTGATGCTGGGCATCCAGGACATGCGCTGGATGTGCCGCAACGTCATGGCGCGCGACAAGGCGCTGTTCCACGGCCATCCCGTCGCCGCCGTCGCCGCGGCCACGCAGGCGGCCGCCGCCGAGGCGCTGAAGCTGATCGAGGTCGACTACGAGGTCCTGCCCTGGGCGATCGACATCCGGGACGCGCTGAAGCCCGACGCGCCGATCCTGCACGACCACGTGAAGTTCGACGGCAAGCCCTCCAACATCGCCGGCACGCTGGAGCACAAGAAGGGTGACGTCGAGGCGGGCTTCAAGGAAGCCGACGTCATCATCGAGCGCAGCTTCGACACCGAGCCGGTGCACCAGGGCTACATCGAGCCGCATGCCTGCCTGGTCAGCGTCGTCGACGGCAAGGCCACGATCTGGAGCTCCAGCCAGGGCCAGTTCATGGTCCGCGCCATGTCGGCCCTGCTGACCGGCATGCAGCAGAGCGACATCCGCGCCATCCCGGCCGAGATCGGCGGCGGCTTCGGCGGCAAGACCATCATCTATCTCGAGCCGCTGGCGCTGGTGCTGGCGAAGAAATCGGGCCGGCCGGTCAAGATGGTGATGTCGCGCGAGGAGGTCTTCCGCGCCTCCGGTCCGACCTCGGGCTCGATGAGCAAGGTCAAAATCGGCGCGAAGAAGGATGGCACCATCGTCGCCGGCCAGGGCACCTACTGGCTGCAGGCCGGCGCCTTCCCCGGCTCGCCCATCCGCGGCGCCGCCGGCTGCGCCTTCGGCCCCTACGACATCCCGAACGCCCATACGCTGGGCTACGACGTCGTCTCCAACCGCTCCAAGGTCGCGGCCTATCGTGCGCCCGGCGCGCCGATCGGCGCCTATGCCGTGGAGTGCGTGCTCGACGAGCTGGCCGAGCAGCTCGGCATGGATCCGCTCGAGCTGCGCCTGAAGAATGCGGCCAAGCAGGGCACCAAGGCGGTGCACGGGCCGGTCTACCCCGTCATGGGCTACCAGGAGACAGTGCGTGCCGCGCTCGCCCATCCGCATTACAAGGCGCCGCTCGGACCCAATCAGGGGCGTGGCGTGGCCAGCGGCTACTGGTTCAATGCCGGCGGCGAATCGAGCGCGGAGATGCGCATCAACGAGGACGGCTCGGTCGTCGTCATGACCGGCCATCCCGATATCGGCGGCTCGCGCGCCTCGACGGCCAATATCGCCGCCGAGCTGCTGGGCATCGACCACAGCAAGATTCAGGTGCTGATCGGCGACACCAGCAGCATCGGCTTCTCCAACCTGACCGGCGGCAGCCGCGTCACCTTCGCCTCTGCGATGGTCGTCACCGACTCCGCGCACAAGGTGATCAAGACGCTGTGCGAGCGCGCGGCCAAGCTGTGGAAGATCGAGCCGGAGGCGGTGAGCTGGGAAAACGGCTTCGCCAAGCCGGCCGGCGACAATGCCGGCAAGTTCGAGCCGCTGTCGTTGGCGCAGATCGCGGCCAAGGCCAGCGAGACGGGCGGCCCGATCGGCGCCGGCGCGTCGAGCAACACCGCGGGCGCCGAAGGCGGCTTCAGCACGCATATCTGCGACGTCGAGGTCGACCGCGACACGGGCCGCGTCTGGGTCACGCGCTACACCTCGTTCCAGGACGTCGGGCGCGCCATCCATCCCGACTATGTCGAGGGTCAGATCCAGGGCGGCGCCGCCCAGGGCATCGGCTGGGCGCTGAGCGAGGAATACATCTACAACAAGGACGGCAAGCTCGATAATCCGGGCTTCCTCGACTATCGCATGCCCGTGACCTCGGACTTGCCCAAGCTCGATGCCGTCATGATCGAGGTGCCCAACCCGAAGCATCCGCAGGGCGTGCGCGGCGTCGGCGAAGTACCGCTGGTCCCGGTGATGGCCGCGGTTGCCAACGCCGTCCACGGCGCCCTCGGCGTGCGCCTCTACAGCCTGCCGATGTCGCCCCCGAAGGTGCTGGAGGCCCTGGAGCCCGAGCCGCTGGCCCGCGCCGCGGACTGACCTTATCCGTCATCCCGACCAAGGCCCAAAGGGCCGCGTGGAGGGATCTTGCTTCAACGACGAGACAGCTTGTCGTTGAGAAAAGGTCCCTCCACTTCGCTTCTCTCCGGTCGGGACGACGAGTGACTACCTCAACCCCAGCTCGCGCAGCTTCTTGTCCAGCGACAGGAGGTCGGCCCAGCTCTGGCGCTTGCTGGCGGGCGTGCGCAGCAGGTAGGCGGGATGGAGGGTCGGCAGGGCTGGCACCGTGCTGCCGTCGTCCAACGTCAGCGCTGTCCATTTGCCGCGCAGGCGCATGATGCCCTCGGTCGTGTCGAGCACCGACTTGGCCGCGGTGCCTCCCGCGAGCACCACCACCTTGGGGCGCGCCAGCTCGATATGGCGGCGCGTGAAGGCGAGGCAGATCGCCTGCTCGGCGACGGTCGGCGTGCGGTTGCCCGGCGGCCGCCAGAACAGGATGTTGGTGATGTAGAGGTTGCTCTCCCGGCTGAGCCCGATCGCGCCGACCATGCGATCGAGCAGCTGGCCGCTGACGCCGACGAACGGCTTGCCCATGCGGTCCTCGTCGGCGCCCGGCGCCTCGCCCACGACCATGACGTCGGCGCCGGCCACGCCGTCGGCGAATACCGTGTTCTTCGCGGTACGCTTCAGCGCGCAGCCTTCGAAGGCGCGCACCGCCGCCTCCAGCTCCGCGACGGTGTTGCAGCGCCGCGCCACGGCGCGCGCATCCTCGACGAGCTGCGGCGATTCGATGGGCACTGGCGGGCGCGGTTGCGCAACGACGGACGGCCGCGCCGCGGGCTGGGCCGCCGGGGGCGGGCGCATCGTCGGCTCAACGGCTGCCGCTGCGGCCGACGGCCCTGGCGCCACTGCGACAGCGGCGGCGGGCGGCGGCGCGGCGAAGCGGTCGACGGCCTCCTCGCCCACGACATCGTCTATGCCCTGCTCGACGTACCAGCGCAGCAGGGAGACGAGCTCGTCGCGGGGCAGGGCCTCGGTCACGGCAGGCGCTTCAGGAAGGCGCCGAGGATCGGCGCCCACAGCGCCGCGTCGGCATGGCTCGCCATGTGGCCCTTGTTGCTCGGCAACTCGACATAAGTCACGTCGACGCCGGCGCGGCGCATGTCGCTGACGTAGCCCGGACTGTCGGCGATATCGAACAGCTTGTCCGTCGGCGACTGCACGTAGAGCACCTTCGCGTGTGCCAGCTTGTCGTACTCGCCCGTGATGTCGAAGCTGCCGATCGCCTTCCGCAGCACCACCATCGAGTGGCCGTCATAGACCTGCGCCCAGGCGCGCGCGCTGGCGCGGATCGCCTGCTCGCGCGCCTTGGGATCGGGCATGGTCTCGGCCAGGATCTCGTTCTGGCCGTAGGCCATCAGCGTCTCGAAGCGCAGCTCTTCGAGCGTGGCCGCGATGCCGCCATTCTCGTAGTACCAGCCGCCGTTCCAGTTGGGGTCGCTCGCCAGCCGCTTCTGCAGCGTTTCCAGCCGGTCGAGCCCGCCCGGCGACTTCGGCGCGGTGACCGACGGCACGATGGCCTTCATGAAGCCGGGATAGGAAGCGGCCCACTGGAAGGATTGGAAGCCGCCCATCGACGGACCGATGACGGCGACCAGAGACGGCAGCCCCAGTGAATCGACCAGCAGCCGCTCGGCCGCCACGATGTCGCGCATGGTGATGTCGGGGAAGGCGGGACCATAGGGCTTGCCGGTCGTGGGATCGATCGAGTTGGGACCCGTGCTGCCGTGGGCGGAGCCCAGCGCATTCACCGACACGACGAAATAGCGATCCGTATCCACCGCCTTGCCGGGGCCGATCAGCCCGTCGAACCAGCCCGGCGCGCCGGCGGCGACGCCGCGCCCCTGCCTGCCGTCCGCATTGCGGCCTGCTGCATGATGGCTGGACGTGTAGCCGTGCACGACCAGGATGGCGTTGTCCCGCTGCGGCGCCAGCGTGCCATAGGTCTCGTAGGCCAGTTCGAGCACGGGCAGTGTACGGCCGTTGCCCAGCCGGAATTCTTCCGCCGAGAAGATCTTGCTCTCGATTTCACGCAACTCTGCCACGGGAATTCCCCTTTTGGCCGGTTGGCGTTCCGCCCCCCGGCAGGTTATCTACGACGGCTGGGACTGCCGCCGCCCCGGCGGCGCGTCCATGTTCTGGAGCCACTGTAGAGCGAGACGGGAATGGCGCGCGAGTCAATGGAATACGACGTGCTGATCGTGGGTGGCGGCCCCGCCGGGCTGTCCGCGGCGATCCGCCTGAAGCAACTCGCGGCCGAGCGCAATCACGAGGTTTCGGTCTGCGTGATCGAGAAGGGTTCGGAGGTCGGCGCGCACATTCTCTCGGGCGCCGTGATCGATCCCATCGGCCTGAACGAACTCATCCCCGACTGGAAGGAGAAGGGCGCTCCCGTCGAGACGGAGGTCACCGATGACCAGTTCCTGTTCCTGACCAAAGCCGGCTCCTATCGCTTCCCGAATTTCCTGATGCCGCGGCTGATGAACAACCACGGCAACTACATCGTCAGCCTGGGCGAGGTCTGCCGCTGGCTGGCGCAGCAGGCTGAGGCGCTGGGCGTCGAGATCTATCCCGGCTTCGCCGGCGCCGAGGTGCTCTACAACGAGGACGGATCGGTCAAGGGCGTGGCCACCGGCGACATGGGCATCGGCAAGGATGGCGAGCGCAAGGACAGCTACACCGAGGGCATGGAGCTGCACGCCAAGTACACGCTGATCGCCGAGGGCGTGCGCGGCTCGCTGGCCAAGCAGCTGATGGCCAAGTTCGACCTGCGCGACGGCGTGGATCCGCAGAAGTTCGGCATCGGCATCAAGGAGCTGTGGCAGGTCGATCCGGCCCGCTTCCAGAAGGGACTGGTCGTCCACACCCAGGGTTGGCCGCTCAACGAGTCGAACAGCTCGGGCGGCTCCTTCATGTACCATTTCGGCGACAACCTCGTGGCCATCGGCCTCGTCGTGCACCTGTCGTACGAGAACCCCTATCTCTCGCCGTTCGACGAGTTCCAGCGTTTCAAGACGCACCCCGACGTGGCGAAGTACCTGCAGGGCGGCAAGCGCCTGGTCTATGGCTCGCGCGCCATCAACGAAGGCGGTGTCCAGTCGGTCCCCAAGCTGACTTTCCCCGGCGGCGCGCTGATCGGCTGCTCGGCCGGGTTCGTCAACGTGCCGCGCATCAAGGGCAGCCACAACGCGATCAAGAGCGGCATGCTGGCTGCCGAGGCGGCCTTCGAGGCGCTGGCCGCCGGCAAGTCGGGCGGCGACGAGCTGATCGCCTATCCCGTAAAACTGAAGGCGTCGTGGCTGTGGAAGGACCTCGACAAGGTGCGCAACGTCAAGCCTGCGCTGCAGTGGGGCACGCTGCTGGGCACGCTCTACGGCGGCGTGGACATGTGGCTGCACGACCTCGGCATCCGGGTTCCCTGGACGATGCATCACAAGAAGGCCGACCATGAATGCCTGCGGCCGGCTGCCGAGTTCCAGCCGATCCAGTATCCCAAGCCGGACGGTGTCCTGTCCTTCGACAAGCTGTCCTCGGTGTTCCTGTCGAATACCAATCACGAGGAAGACCAGCCGGTTCATCTCAAGCTGCGGGACCCCTCGATCCCGATTGCGGTCAACCTGCCGCTCTATGCCGAGCCGGCCCAGCGCTACTGCCCGGCGGGCGTCTACGAGGTGGTGACGGCCGACAACGGCCAGCCACGCTTCCAGATCAACGCGCAGAACTGCGTGCACTGCAAGACCTGCGACATCAAGGACCCGGCCCAGAACATCGATTGGACCGTACCGGAAGGTGGCGGTGGCCCGAACTATCCCAATATGTGAGCGGCATGCGACGCAAACCTGTTTCTCTGCTGGCAGCAGCACTCCTCCTTGTCGTACCGGTAGCGGGTGAGGCCCAGCAGGGCGGCACTCCGGGGGCGAGGCCCCCGGCGCAGCGACAGGCGCAGCCGCCGCGCGGACCCCAGATGGCCGCGATCCCGCTCAGCGGGCGCTACCTGGCGGCCCGCGTTGCGGAAAGCGATCACGACTACGACGCGGCGGCCGACCAGATCGACCTCGCCCTGGCCGAGGCGCCGGGCGATCCCGATCTGCTGCAGGCGGCCTTCCAGCTGCGGCTGCTGGCCGGCCGAATCGACCAGGCCGCCACGCTGGCGCCGCAGGTCATCGCCGCCAACCCGGGCAACGGCCTGGCCCAACTCGTGCTGGCCGTGCAGGCCATCAAGAAACGCGACTATCGCGCCGCGGATCAGGAGTTCCGAAAGATTGCGGGCGACAATCCCTTCGGCCCGCTGCGCGACTACGTGCAGGCCTGGCTGAAGGCAGGGGAGAAGGATTTTGCGGCCGCGCGCGCCAGCCTTGCCAAGCTCAAGGTGGCAGCGGGCAGCCGCAGCGAGGCGCCGGCGCTGGTGGTCGAGGCCCAGATCGACGAGCTGGCAGGCGACAAGGCAGAAGCCGAGGCCAAGTACCGCCGCGCGGCGTCGCTGGACAAGGGCAACCTCCGGACCATGGTCGCCGCGACCGACGGCCTGCGTCGCCTGGGCAAGGGCGACGAAGCCCGCGAGCTGCTCAAGGCGTTCGGCGCGAAGTTCGGGGATTCGGTCGTCCTCGACGGGCTGCTGGCACCCAACGCGCCCATGCCGCCGGCGCCGACCGCGGCGTCGGGCATCGCCGACATCCTGTTCGACATCGGCAGCGTGCTGTCGGCCGATTCGCGCAACCAGCGCACCGACCTGTCGCTGGTCTTCTACCAGCTCGCCGCGAGCCTGAAGCCCGAGCACGAATTCGCCTGGACGATGATCGCGGGCCTGTACGAGCAGTTCCACATGTTGCCCAAGGCCATCGCCGCCCTGGGCAGGATCGGTCCGAATTCGCCGCTCTACTGGCAGGCCAAGCTGCGCTCGGCCGCGCTGGAGGCCCAGGAAGACCGGTTCGACGAGGCGGTCGCCAGGCTGCGCGCGATGGTGGCCGAGAAGCCGGATCGTATTGACGCCGCGCTGACGCTGGCCGACCTCCTGCGCAGCAAGGAGCGCTACGCCGATGCCGTGCAGGCCTACGACACGGCCATCGATCGCATCCGCAACGTCGAGGAACGCCACTGGATCGTCTTCTTCGGCCGCGGCATCGTGCTCGAGCGCACCAAGCAGTGGCCCAAGGCAGAGGCCGACATGAAGAAGGCACTCGAGCTGTCGCCCGAGCAGCCGCATGTGCTCAACTATCTCGGCTACAGCTGGATCGATCAGGGCCTGCACCTCGACGAAGGCATGAAGATGCTGCAGCGGGCGACGGAGCTTCGGCCCGACGACGGTGCGATCACCGATTCGGTGGGCTGGGCCTTCTATCGTCTCGGCCAGTACGAAAAGGCCGTCGAATGGCTGGAGCGCGCGGCGGAGCAGAAGGGCGACGATCCGACGATCATCGAGCATCTGGGCGACGCCTACTGGCATGTCGGTCGCAAGCGCGAGGCCCGCTTCCAGTGGGAACGCGCGCTGAACCAGAAGCCCGAGAAGGATCGTGTCCCGGTGATCCGCGACAAGCTGGAGAACGGCCTCAGCGCGTCGAACGACAAGCCCACCGTCTACGAGAAGCCGGCGGAGAACCAGAAGGGCGGCTGAGCGGCAGGATCGCGCCATGCGGACGGCGCACGCCAAGGTAAATCTGTGGTTGAAGGTCGTGGGCCGTCGGCCCGACGGATACCACCTGCTCGATTCCCTGATCGCCTTCGTGGACCTCGCCGACCAGGTCGAGGTCGCGCCGTCGGGCGGCCTGTCCCTGGAGCTGGAAGGGCCGCTGGCCGGATCCCTGGCGGGCGAGCCCGACAATCTCGTGTTGCGCGCGGCGCGCCTGCTGGCGGACCGTGCGGGCGTCTCGCCGCGGGCACGCATCACGCTCGCCAAGCACGTGCCCGTGGCGGCGGGGCTGGGTGGCGGATCGGCCGATGCGGCGGCCGTCCTGCAGGAGCTGGTCGCGTTGTGGCGCGTGGCCATGCCGGAGGAGGAGCTGTTCGACCTCGCGGCCCGGCTGGGCGCCGACGTGCCGATGTGCCTGGCCGGGCGTGCGGCGCAGGCCACCGGCATCGGCGAGGAGCTGCGGCCGGTGCCGGCCTTGCCGGACTGCGCCATCCTGCTCGTCAATCCGGGAGTGCCGTTGCCCACGCGCGACGTGTTCGCGCGCCGCATCGGGCCGTTCTCGGCGGCCGATCCCCGAGAGCCGTCGTGGCGGACGGCCGCGGAATTTTACTCGGTGCTGGCGGCACGCGGAAACGATCTCACCGCGGCGGCGGTCGCCCTGGCGCCGCAGGTCGGCGACGTGCTCGCGGCGCTGGCCCGCCTCGACGGGGTTCGTCATGTCGCCATGAGCGGCAGCGGCGCCACCTGCTTCGCCTTGTTCGATACGCCCGTCGCCGCGCGCAGCGGTGCGGCCGCTCTGCCTTCGCGCTGGTGGCACCACGCCGGGACCTTCGTCTCGCGCTGAGTCAGTTCGCGCGGCCCTGTGTGAGTCGCCGCATATCCTTCAGGGAATCGAAAAGCGCTTCGCTGGGCTCCCCGGTTTGGGGCAGGCCGAGCGATTTCTGGTAGTCGCGAATGGCGGTGCGCGTCGCCGGCCCGGCGACACCGTCGGGTTCGTCCCGCAGGAACTTGAGGGCCTGAAGCAGGAGCTGGATCGCCTTCACCTGCTCGGTCTCCGTTTCCGGCCAGCCGCCCAATGCGGCGCCTGACTCCTTGGCCCGTGGCTCCTCGGCCTGTGCTTCGGTCGGGTTGGCCGCACCGCCGCGCCGGGCGAGCGCATCCTGCAGCGCGGCGAAGACCTCGCGGCTTGGCGCGCCGGTTTCGCGCATGCCCAGGCTGCGCTGGAACGTGCGGATGGCGGCTTGCGTCAACGGCCCCAAGGCGCCGTCCGGCTTGTCGTTCAGGAACTTCAGCTCGACCAGCGCCTGCTGGATGGCGCGTACCTGATCGGCCGCCTCCTGCGGCCAACCGGGCGGGTCGGCCACCGACGTGGGCGCGGGCGCCAACGCGAGGGACGGCGAGGCCGCGAGGCCCGGCGAGGCTGCCTCGTCCGAAGGCGTCGCCGGCTGCGGCGGCTGCAGCGTATCGACGATGGTCTTGAACTCGGCCCGCCCGAATTGCTGAGCGCGCTCCAGCTCGGCGGGCAGGAGGATGCGCTGCAGGACCTCGGCGCGCTGGCCGGCCATCCGGCCCAGCGCCGATTCGCCGTCCTTGCTGGTCTGGCGCTCGAACTCGGCCGCGATGGCGAACCAGGCCAGCGCGGTTGCCGGATCCTTGAGGCCGGTGTCTCCGCGCTCGTAGATGTCGCCCAGTGTGAACATCGAGGCCGCCATGCCCTGGCGCGCTGCCGAGCGCAGCAGCTCGACCGCCGCCTTGGCGTCGCGCGGCGCGCCCTTGCCGTCGCGCAGCAGCAGCGCGAGGTTGTGCTTGGCTGCCGGAAGGTCCGCCGCCACGGCCTTGCGATACCACGTGATGGCCTCGCTGGAATCGCGTGGCACGACGAAGCCGCGCTCGTACATCACGCCGACGTTGAAGGCCGCCTGCGGCGAGCCGGCCTGCGCGGCGCGCAGCAGCCAGCCGGCGCCGGCCTGCTGGTCCTTCGGCACGCCATCTCCCTGCACCAGTCGGCGCGCCAGCTCCTCCATCGCGACGACGGCGCCGGCGTTGGCCTTGTCGCGCAGCGTATCGATCGGCATCGCTGCCCAGTCGACATCGCCCCCCTGGGGCGCCCCATCCGCCTGCCTTCCGTCGGCCTGCGCGCCATCGGACGGCGCGGGAGTGGTGCTGCCGGCGGCGGCAAAGTCGGCGCTCGTCGGCGGCGTCAACGGGGCCTCGGGTTGCGGCAGCTCGATGGCTGGCGGCCTGGCATCCGCTTGCGTCGCCGGTGCGGCGGCCGTCGGAGCAATGGTCTCGCGCGGCCGTGAGGCCGCTTGCCGGTCCTGCGGCATGGTCAGCCACGCGCCGCCGGCCACGAGGGCTGCGACGGCGATCGCCCCGCCGACCATCAAAGCCCGTCGGTTCATTGGGGAACCTCGAATGCCTCGATCGGTCATCGCGCAACCATAGCCGACACCGGGCCGGTGCGAGAAGGCATCGTGCGGTGTCGCACGACGATCAGGAAGGTCAGCAGGGCCACGGCGCCCGCCTGATGAAGGGTCGCGATCGGGATGTCGACGCCTGTCAGAATGGTGGCGACTCCGAGGCTGAACTGCAGCAGGGCCATGCACGCCGCGGCCAGCGCCTCCGCGCGGCGCGATCGCACGGCCATCAGCAGCACGCCGGCCAGCAGAAGTGTCGCCAGCCAACGATGCACGAACTGGATCGTCGTCGGGTTCTCGAAGAAATTGATCCAGGTCGGCGACAGCTCGAACAGACCAGGCGGAATCCAGTATCCCGACATCGTCGGGAAGGTATTGTGTGCCGAGCCGGCGCGTAGGCCTGCCATCAGGGCGCCCCACGTCAGCACCACGAACAGCAGGCCGATCAGCATCGACGCGCCGTGGCGCGTCCGCGGTTCGTCGCGCCGCCGGTGCTGCGGACCGAGCTCCAGGATCAGCCAGACGGTATAGGCGTAGAGGGCGACCGCCAGCAGCAGATGCGCGGCCAGCCTGTAATGGCTGACCGCCGGCCGATCGACCAGACCCGACGCCACCATGGCCCAGCCCAGCGCCCCCTGGAGCCCGCCCAGCACCAGCAGGGCGAGCAGCCGCGGCTTGAGTGGCGCGGACAAATGGCCGCGCAGCCAGAACCAGGCAAGCGGCAGCGCGAAAACCAGGCCGATGAGGCGCCCCCACAGCCGGTGGATGTATTCCAGCCAGAAGATTTCCTGGAACTGGCCGACCGTGAAATGACGATTGATCAAGCGGCCTTGCGGCGACGAAAGATATTTCTGCAGTTCGGTCTGCCAGGCGGTTTCAGTGAGCGGCGGAAGCCAGCCGGTCACCGGCCGCCATTCGACCATCGAAAGTCCGGATTCGGTCAGTCGGGTCAGCGCGCCGATCACGATCATGAGGAAGATCATTGCGGCGACGACGGCCAGCCAGAGGCGCACGGAAGCAGGGACGGATTTCATGGCGGCCGGACGATGCGGCAAGCGGCCGGGCGCGTCATCAGGCATTAGTGTCGCGAGTGGCTCCGCCTTCTTGCGCGAAGCGGTAGCCTTGTCTAATCGGTTCGCACACGAACGACTTACGCCTCGATCTCCCCGGATATCCCCAGAATGACGCCGCCATCGCTAAGTCATGGGCTTCGCTTCGCCGATCTTTACGACCGCGACGGTCTGATCAGGCTGGATGCCGCTTTCGTCGACGCATTGAAGGAAGGGCATGTCGAACTGCATGCGCGCCTGCTGGCCGCGCGCGCCGCGCCGGATGCGCTGGGGGACAAGGACGAATCCAATCTCCTGATCGAGCTGGCGCGTCCGCTCGAGGATTTCCTCGCCAGCCTGTTCGGCATCGCGGACGAGGCGGCGGCCCTGCGTGCGCGCCATCACCGGCTGGCGCCGATCTACGACTGCAAGCGGCTGTTCGTGCAGCGCTACGTCACGCGCAGCATCAAGCCCGATGCTGCAGCGTCTCTCGACGGTGCTGCAGTGACGGCAGCACTCGGCCTGCCGGCAAGCCTGGAGGACGGGCTCGAAGCGTGGGAACTCGCCTTTGCGGTGGCGGTGCGCGATCTCCTGGGCGCGGAGTTCAAGGTCGCGGCGCCGACGCCCGAAGTCGAGGCCTATGCGCGCTACGCCGCCTGGGCGGTGCATGCGCCCGAAGGCCGCGCGCGCCATCAGGATGGCCCGCTGTTCAAGGTGCCGCACAAGCTCGACTTCGAGCATCTCGTGCCGATCGAGACCGAAGTGGTCGACGGCGTCACGCGCATGCGCCTGCCGCGGCCGATGCTGCGGCATCGCGAGGGCTTCGCGCTGACCGACAACGGCTTCGACGTCGTGCGCGCGCTCGACCATGCCAACTACTGCATCTGGTGCCACAACCAGGGCAAGGACAGTTGTTCGCGCGGACTGAAGGACCGCAAGACCGGTGCCTTCCAGAAGTCCCCGTTCGGCGTAACGCTGGCGGGCTGTCCGCTCGAGGAGAAGATCTCGGAGATGAACCTGCTCAAGAGCGAGGGCTTCTCCATCGGCGCGCTGGCCATGGCGGCCGTCGACAATCCGCTGTTGGCGGCGACCGGCCATCGCATCTGCAACGACTGCATGAAGGCCTGCATCTACCAGAAGCAGGAACCGGTCGATATACCGCAGGTCGAGACCCGCACGCTGAAGGACGTGCTGGCCCTGCCTTGGGGCTTCGAGCTCTATTCGCTGCTGACGCGCTGGAATCCGCTGCACCTGCGCCGGCCGCTGCCGCGTCCCTCGACCGGCCGCAGCGTGCTGGTGGTCGGGCTGGGACCGGCCGGCTTCAATCTCTCGCATCACCTTATGAACGATGGCCACACGGTGGTGGCGATCGACGGTCTGAAGATCGAGCCGCTGCCGGTCGCGCAGTCCGGCGTGTCGGCCGACGGGGCACGGCATGCCTTCGAGCCGGTGCGCGACGTCGGCACGCTGCGCGAGGATCTGGGCGAGCGCGCCATGGCAGGCTTTGGCGGCGTCGCCGAGTACGGCATCACCGTGCGCTGGGACAAGAACTACCTGAAGATGGTGCGGCTGCTGCTGGAGCGCCGCGCGCAGTTCTCCATGTTCGGCGGCGTGCGCTTCGGTGGCACCGTGACGGTCGAGGGGGCGCTCGCGATGGGCTTCGACCACATCGCGCTCTGCGCCGGCGCCGGCAAGCCCACGGTGCTCGACCTGCCGAACGGGCTGGCGCGCGGCGTGCGCGCAGCCTCCGACTTCCTGATGGCACTGCAGCTCACGGGCGCGGCCAAGAAGGACTCGCTGGCCAACCTGCAGATTCGCCTGCCGGTGGTGGTGATCGGCGGCGGGCTCACGGCGATCGATACGGCGACCGAATCGCTCGCCTACTATCCGCTGCAGGTCGAGAAGTTCCTGTCGCGCCACGAGGTGCTGGTGCAGGAGCGTGGCGAGGCCGCCGTGATGGCACGCCTGTCGCCGGAGGAGCGCGAGATCGCCGCCGAGTTCATCGCGCACGCCCAGGCGATACGGGAGGAGCGCGCCGCCGCGGCGCGCGAGGGCCGCGCGCCCGCGATCGCACGGCTGGTCAACGGCTGGGGCGGCGTTACGATCGCCTATCGCCGGCGGCTGATCGATTCACCGTCCTATACCCTGAACCACGAGGAAGTGCTGAAGGCGCTGGAGGAGGACATCCGCTTCGCCGAGGGCCTGTCGCCGGTCGCCGTGGAGGTCGATGCCAACGGTCATGCCTGCGCGTTGAAAGTTGCGGGCGAGCAGGAAGGACGCAAGGTCGAGGCGACGCTGCCTGCGCGCACCATCCTGGTGGCGGCCGGCACGCAGCCCAACACGGTGTTGGCGCGCGAGGATGCCGAGCACGCGGTGGTCGACGGCAAGTATTTCCGCGCACTCGACGAGGAGGGTAATCCCGCGACGCCCGAGCGCGTGGCCAAGCCCGACGCGGTGCGCGTTCTGATGCACCGGGCCGACGACGGGCGCTTCATGTCGTTCTTCGGGGACCTGCATCCGTCCTTCGCCGGCAACGTCGTGAAGGCGATGGGCGGCGCCAAGCAGGGCTATCCCGTGCTGACGCGTGTCATGGAGCGGCTGCCGGCGCCGTCGCATCCGCCGGCCGAAATCGTGGCCCGCGCCAACGCCGAGTGGCGCGCCAGCGTGGTGCGGGTCGACCGGCTCACGCCGACCATCGTCGAGGTCGTGGTGCAGGCGCCGGCCGCCGCGCGCAACTTCGAGCCCGGCCAGTTCTACCGCCTGCAGAACTACGAGGCGCGCTCCCGGCGCATCGACGGCACGTTGCTCACCATGGAGGGACTGGCGCTGACCGGCGCCTGGGTCGACAAGGACAAGGGCCTGCTGTCGCTGATCACGCTGGAGATGGGCGGCTCGTCCGATCTCTGCGCCTTGCTGGAGCCCGGTGAGCCCGTGATCGTCATGGGGCCGACCGGCGCACCGACCGAGATCGAGCCCGGCGAGACCGTCGTGCTGGCTGGCGGCGGGCTGGGCAACGCGGTCCTGTTCTCGATCGGCCAGGCGTTCCGGCGCGCCGGCAGCCGCGTGCTGTACTTCGCGGGCTACAAGACCGTGGCGGATCGCTACAAAGTCGAAGAGATCGAGGCAGCGGCCGACGTCGTCGTCTGGGCCTGCGACGAGGCGCCCGGCTTCGCGCCGACTAGGCCGCAGGACAGGACGGTCGTCGCCAACATCGTCGAGGCCATGCGCCGCTACGCCGCCGGCGAGCTGGGCGACCAGACGATCCCCTTCGCCGCCGCCGACCGCATCGTGGCGATCGGGTCCGATGGCATGATGAACGCCGTGCGCCAGGCGCGCTACGGCGTCCTGGCGCGCTGCCTCAAGCCGCAGCACCGGGCGTTGGGTTCGATCAATTCCCCCATGCAATGCATGATGAAGGAGATCTGCGCCCAATGCCTGCAGCTCCACCGTGACCCGGTCACGGGCAAGGAGACGGTGGTGTTCTCCTGCTTCAACCAGGACCAGGAGCTGGACCGCGTCGATTTCGACTGCCTGCGCCAGCGCCTGCGGCAGAACGGCGCCCAGGAGAAGATCGCCGCGCTATGGATCGATCGGTCGCTGAAGAAGATGGGCCTGCGTCCCGGCGGAACGGCCGCCCCCTAGGGCGGTTGCTGGCGCCCGCCAGAGGATCGACCCGCGGCAGGAACAAAGCTCCGGTGGGACCGTTGGCGCCCTGATGGTGGCCGTCGATCCGGAGGTGAGTGTGGCAGGTCGAAAGCTCCGCATCGGCATTGTGGGCGTTGGCAACTGCGCTTCATCCCTCGTGCAGGGGCTTGCCTACTATGCAGACGCTCGCGGGAACGAGCCCATCCCGGGCCTGATGTATCCCTCGCTCGGCGGCTATCACGTGTCCGATGTCGAAGTCTCGGCGGCCTTCGACGTCGCCGAAGGCAAGGTGGGCCGGGACGTGGCGGAGGCGATCTTCAGTGCACCGAACAACACCAAGCGCTTCGCGGAGGCGCCGCCGACGGGCGTCACGGTGCAGCGCGGCCGTACGCTCGACGGAATCGGCCGGTACGTGGCTGACGCCTTCGCTGAGGCGTCCTGCACGCCCGTCGATGTCGCCCACGTCCTCGCCGAGACGCGGACGGACGTGCTTGTCTCCTACCTGCCGGTGGGCTCGCAGCAGGCGAACGAATGGTACATGGAGCAGGCCTTGCAGGCGGGGTGCGGCGTGGTCAACTGCCTGCCGGTCTTCATCGCCTCCAATCCGGCCTGGGCCGAGCGCTTCGCCGCCAAGGGCCTGCCGATCATTGGCGACGATATCAAGAGCCAGGTCGGCGCCACGATCGTGCACCGCGTGCTCGCCAACCTCTTCCGCGAGCGCGGTGTGCGGCTCGACCGCACCTATCAGCTCAATTTCGGGGGCAATACCGATTTCCAGAACATGCTGGAGCGGGAAAGGCTCACTTCCAAGAAGATCTCCAAGACGCAGGCTGTCACCAGCCAGCTCGACGTCCCGCTGGCGCCGCAGGACGTGCATGTCGGGCCGAGCGACTTCGTGCCATGGCTGGAGGATCGCAAGTGGGCGTATATCCGGCTCGAGGGCACGACCTTCGGTGGGGTGCCGTTGAATGCCGAGGTGAAGCTGGAGGTCTGGGATTCGCCGAATTCGGCCGGCGTCGTGATCGATGCCGTCCGCTGCGCCAAGCTCGCCATGGATCGTGGTCAGTCTGGTCCCCTGATCGGCCCTTCGAGCTACTTCATGAAGTCGCCGCCGCAGCAATTCACCGATGACGAGGCGCGCGAACTCACCCGCCGCTTCATCGCCGGAACCGAGCAGGCCGGCGGTGGGGCGTGACGACGTTCCTGCTCATGCGGCATGCCGCCCACGACAACGTGGGCGGATTCCTTGCCGGCCGCCTGGAAGGCATCCGGCTCGGCGCGGCTGGCAAGGCTCAGGCGGGCCGGCTCGCCGAACGGCTGAAGCGGGAACGGATCACGGCGCTCTATTGCAGTCCGCGCGAGCGCACGCGGCAGACGGCGGAGGCGATCGCGACGGCCTTTGCGCGGCTGGCCTGCCGCCCCCTGGCGGCGCTCGACGAGATCGACTTCGGTGCCTGGTCCGGCAGGCGCTTCGCGGAGCTGAACGACGATCCGCTCTGGCGGGCCTGGAACGAGCGGCGCAGCCTTGCCCGCACGGCCGGCGGCGAGAGCTTCCTCGACGTGCAGCACCGCATGGTCGGGGCGTTGGAGGGCCTCGTGCAGCAGCATGCCGGAGAGACGGTTGCGCTCGTCACGCATGCCGATGTCATCAAGGCGGCTGTCCTCTACCACTGCGGCATGCGCCTCGACGACTGGTGGCGCATCGAGATCGCGCCGGCCTCCATCACCCGCCTGGCCGTCGACGGGTATGGAGCGCGGTTGCTCGGCATGAACGAAACCGTCGACTGAAGGAATCGGAGGCCGTCCGATGACGTCTGCCCATCGGGATTTCACGCGCGAAGAGATCGAAGAGCGCGTCAGCGCGCTCGGACCATGGTTCCACAATCTCGACCTTTCCGGCGTGCCGACCGCGCCGGACCACTTCCTCGGCGACTATCCTCGGCAGAAATGGAAGCATTTCTGCGATGCACTGCCGGCCGACCTCACCGGCCGCAGCGTCCTCGACATCGGCTGCAATGCCGGCTTCTATTCGCTCGAGATGAAGCGTCGCGGTGCGGCGCGCGTGCTGGGCATCGACTTCGATGAAGCCTATCTCGAGCAGGCGCGCTTCGCCGCCGATGTCTCGGGCCTCGATATCTCCTTCCAGAAACTCTCGGTGTACGACGTCGCAGCCCTGGGCGAGCGCTTCGACGTCGTGCTGTTCATGGGCGTTCTCTATCACCTGCGTCATCCCCTGCTGGCGCTGGATCTCATCCGCGAGCATGTCGTGGGCGACCTGCTGGTCTTCCAATCCATGCAGCGCGGCAGCGGCGAGGTCGCCGAGGTGAAGGAGAACCACAATTTCTGGAACACCGAGCTGTTCCTGAAGCCGGGATTTCCGCGCCTGCATTTCATCGAGCGGCGCTATGCGAACGATCCCACGAACTGGTGGGTGCCGAACCGCGCCTGTGTCGAGGCCATGCTGCGCTCTTCCGGCTTCGAGATCGTCGGCCATCCCGAGGCCGAGGTCTATCTCTGCCGGGCAGCGGGCTGGCCCGGCGGCGAGGGGGCCGTCCATCCCGCGAGGAGGGGCGGGCGATGATCGAAGCGGCCATGATCTGGAACGAGCCCAACAACAAGTCGCATTGGGATCCCATGCTCGATCCCGACTGGGCACTCTTCGCCGACATGGCGATACGGGCAGGCCAAGCCATCCGGGCGGAGGACGCCGCCCTGCCGCGCGTGCTGGGCGGCATGTCGCCCATCGATCCCGGCTTCGTGGAGAACATGAAGGGCAGGGGCGTGCTGGACCACATGGATGCGGTCGCCGTGCATGGATTCCCCCTCGACTGGAATCTCTGGAAGATCGACGAATGGCCTTCGAAGATCGACGAGATCCGAGCCGTCACCGAGTTGCCGGTATGGGTCAGCGAGGTGGGCGTCTCCACCTTCGGCGCCGACGAGGTGCAGGTCTGGGGGCTCGGTCGCACCGCCGAACTGCTGATCGGGAAAGCGCCGCGCATCCAGTGGTACAGCCTGTTCGACCTGCCCATGGAGTGGGGGGCCACTACCCGCCACAAGGAAGCGGAAGGTTCCTCCTATTATCGGCACTTCCACATGGGCCTGATCCGCGCCGACGGCACGCCCAAACCCGTCATGGAGCGCTTTCCTCTCTACACGCCGGCGATGGGACTGGTTCAGTGGTTCCACTTCGAGGATCCGCGCCTCGATGATGCGGTGGCATGGATGAAGCGGCTGGGCGTCACCTATCTGCGCACCGGCCTGTCCTGGGCCGACAGCTTCCGGCCGGGAGCGGACGCGTGGTTCGACCGCATGATGGGCGCCCTGCAGGATTTCGACGTGACCGTCACCTTCTGCTTCACGCCCGAGCATCGCGGTCTCGCCCCGCACCACACCAGCCCGCCCGCGGTTGCGGAGGAGTTCGCGGAGTTCTGCGGCCGCATGATCCGCCGCTACGGCGCGTGAATCTCCCTGCCGGTAAAACTGGATGTGCGGCGGGCGCCCTGCCTCCGCATCGCCATCGTGCTGCGCAGATGCATCTCGAGCTCCCGGGCGCGGCAGGCGGCGGTATGGCCGGCCAGCACGCGGGCGCGGGCGCCTTCCGCCATCGCCCGGCGGCCGGCCTCGGGAGCACGCAGCTCCTGCAGCACCTCGTTGGCGCTGGCGGCAAGCACGATCTCCCGCTGGGGCGCCAGCAGCTCCTCGATCCCGGGCCAGGCGTCGGAGATGATCGGTGTTCCGCAGGCAGCTGCCTCGAACAGGCGTACGCTCGGACTGTACCCGGCGCGGATCATGTCGGCGCGGGTCACGTTCAGCGTCCAGCGGCAGGCATTGTAGAAGGCCGCGTGCTCCGCCGGCGGCACATGGTCCAGGCGCTCGACATTGGCAGGCCATGCGATGTCCTGCGGGTATTGCGGTCCCGCGACGACGAAGGAGAGATCGGGCGCGCGGCGCGCGGCCTCGATCAGCAGCCTGCCGAGCGTAGGCTGGCGGTCCGCCGAATAGGTGCCGAGATAGCCGAGGTCGTAGCGCTTGGGCACGTCCATGGGGCGGTAGGCGGTGGCGTCGACGGAACAGTAGAGCGCACGGGCGGCCTTCGCGCCGTAGCGGCGCTCCAGCAGATCGAGCGTCGGACCGCCCGTGAAGGAGAGATAGAGATCGTACGAGCCGACGAGGTCCGCGGCGAGGTAGCGGCATTCGTTCTTGGCCAGGGCCGCCAGCGTCACCGGCGTGTCGATGTCGTAGAAGACGGTGACGCCGCCGGCATGATCGGTGACGAATCGGCCCACCTCGATGCCGTCGGGCACGTAGGAACCCACCATGACCGCATCGGCTTGCTCGATCAGACTGCGATATCCTGCCAGCTCGTCGAGGCCGCCGTAGAAGCGCAGGTCGCAGAAATCCGGCTTCGGCAGGTCGCGATTGGCGGCGTACCAGGGCTGATCGCGTTCGAGGAACACGACATGGTTGCCGCGCGCGGCGAAGGCGCTCAGCAGTGCGCGGAAGGTCGTGGCGTGGCCGTTGCCCCAGGACGAGGAAAGGCTGAGGCCGAGGACGACCAGGCGCAGCCGGCTCATGCCAGCCTCCGCTCGCGCTTCGCCGCGGCCGTCTCGCGCAACAGGCGATCGACCTCGGCGCCGCGGCGCTCGTAGGTGTGTTCTGCCCGCACGCGGCGTAGCGCTGCCATGCCGATCTGCGATGCACGCGCCGGCGTGAGCGCTTCGAGATGGTCGGCGACGTCGCGGCCGTCGCGGGCGACCAGCACTTCCTCGTCGGGCTTCAGGAACAGCTCGATGCCCTCCCACGCATCGGTGACGAGGCAGGCGCCGGCGCCGGCGGCCTCGAAGACCCGCGTCGCCGGCGAATAGCCCGTCTCCGCCATGGAGTCGCGGGCGACGTTCAGCACAGCGAGCGGTGAGGCGTTGAACGCGTTGTGTTCATGCGTATAGACGTGCCCGAGCGCGGTGGCGTTGGGCGGCATCGCCCTGTCGTGCCAGCCATTTCCGCCGATCAGGAAGGTGCGGTCGCGCAGCCGGGCCGCGGGCACCAAGAAGAACTGCGTGACGCGCTCCTCGCGGTCGGGCAGCCTGTTGCCCAGGAAGGCCAGGTCGCAGGCAAAGCGGGAGCTCGGCGGAACGGGATGGTGTGTCGTCGGATCCAGACCGTTGTAGATCGGCACGCAACGCGCGGCGCCGAAGCCTTCATAGGCGGCGATGACGGGCGGTCCACCGCCGTAGGTGAGCACGAGATCCAGGGAAGGGAGCGCACGTTCGATGACCCGCGCCGACATGCCTTGCGCCAACGTGTCCTGCGGCGCCATGTCGGCACCTCTGTGTGACGCCCGTATCGCCGCCAGGGTTGCGGGCGCATCGACGTCCCAGAAGATTCGGACCGCTTCCGGGCGCGAGGCGGCGATCACGCCGTCCAGCAGTTCGTCATCGTACACGCCGACGCCGCTCGCCTTGACGACGATGTCGGCGCGCGCGGCCTCGGCAATCACCCGCCGCAACGCGTCCTCGCGCGCCGGATAGACGACCACCCGCGCCCAGTCCGGCGGCGCCATGTCCCGATGCTGCTGCCGGTCGAAAGCGTCGGGTTCGTAGAAGATGATATCGTACCCGCGGCGGGCGAGATCGCTCAGCAAGCCGCGGTAATAGGTGGCGGCGCCGTTCCAGTAGGAGGACAGCAGGCTCGAGCCATAGAAAGCGATCTTCATTCGGCAGCCTCCCTGCGGGGTGATGCGATGAGCGTGACAATGGAAAGCAGCTCGGCGGCGCGATGGGCGCAGGTGTGGCGGGCGCGCACCGCCTGCAGGCCGCTGGCCACCAGGGCTTCGCGCAGTTGCGGATCCTCGCGCAGGTCGGCGAGGTGGCGGGCCATTTCCTCGCCGTCTCGCGCGACGAGAAAGTCGTTGCCGGGAGAAAACAGCGTCTCGCTGTCCTGCCAGGGGGCGGACACGAGGGGGATGCCGCAGGCCAGTGCCTCGAAAACCCGAATGGTCGGAATGCCCGGCAGGATCGAGGCATAGTAGCGTCGCGGCACATGCACCGTGGCCAGATGGCGCGCGAAGACTGCCGGTGCGGCGGCGTTGGCCAGCCATCCGCGATAGGAGGCGCCGTGGCGGGAGAGGAGCTTCGTGGCCTCGGATGGATAGCGCACGCCATAGATGTCGAGTGGCAGGCGTGCCGCCTGCGCCGGCCGCAGCAGGAACCGCTCCATCTCCGCCGTCCGCTCGCCATCGCCCCAGTTGCCGATCCACACCAGCCCTTCGCGCGGCGACTCCATCGCTGGTGGCCGGAAATGCCGGATATCGGCAGCCTCGTGCCACACGAAGGCACGATCGCCCCACCCCCAGCGCCTGTAGACCTCGGCGATCGAATCGCCGAAGGCCAGCACGCCATCGTAGCCGGAGAGGTCGAAGGCGCGCATCGCGACGGGATCGCTGACGGCGCGATGGTGGGTGTCGTGAAACAGGAGGCGGAAGCGGCCGCCTCGCTTGCGGCGGTTGCCGATGGCGGCGACCAGCGCACGCTCGTTCCATTCGTGGACGATCACGAGGTCGGCGCCGTCCAGCAGGGCATCGATGTCGGTATCCGGGCCGAAGCTTCCGGAGGTGAGCTCCGGGTAGGCACCGCGAAACGGCATCAGGCCGGCCTCGCCATGGTCGCGCAGGAGGTTCGCGAGACTCCACGCGCCCTCCGGCTCATGGACGTTCACCTGGTGACCGAGGGCAACGAGCTCGCGCAGCACGCCCCGCAGGAAATGGGCGTTGCCATGGTTCCAGCAGGAAAGCAGCGAATGCGTGAAGTAGACGATCCTCACGCCGCGATGTCCTTGTGAGAAAGAGCAGCCGGTGCGCCCGCGGCCGCATAGACGGCCAGCATCCGCGTGGCCATGGCCGGCACCGTATAGCGGCCGGCGCGCTTCCTCGCGGCCGCGCCTCGTTCGGTGCGCAGATCGTGGTCGCGGGCGAGTCGGTTGACGGCGTCGGCGACGGCCGTCGCGTCTCGTGGCGACGCGAACAGGGCTGCGTCCTGCCACAGCTCGCGGAAGGTCGGGATGTCGGCCAGCACCAGCGGGCAGCCGGCCTGCGCCGCTTCCAGGACGCCGAGTCCGAAGGGCTCGTAGAGCGCCGCCGAGACGAAGATCGGTTGCCGGGCGAGATAGGTGCTAACGTCCGCGTCATCCAGAAGCCCCAGCGACTGCACATCGCCCACCACCGCGCGCGCACCATGGGGTCCCGTGAGCGAACCGGCGGCGAGAACAGGCAACGTGGTCAGCCGCGAGGCGGCGGCGAGGGTCGAGATATTCTTGCCCTCGTCCCACAGCCGCCCGCTCGTGAAGACGAAGGGGGATGCCACGGCCGGCGCGGCGGGTGGAGGGCTGGCGCGGCCGTTGTGCACGACGAGCGGCTGGATGCCGTAGATCTCGTGCGCCTGCCGTGCGAAGGCCGCGCTCGGGCACACGACGAGATCGGCCGCGTCGAGTCCACGCGCCGTGGCCTCCGTGCGCCACCCGAAGTCAGCCGGCATCGGGCCGCCTTTCACTGCCCGCCACCAGCTGGCGAGGCAGGAGTGCAGCACGGCGACCACGGGGACGGCATAGGGCGCAGCAGCGAGTGCCGGGCTGTTCAGGTGCACGATGTCGGCGCGATGCTGAAGAGCGAGTTCCGCCATGGCTTCCGCTGCCTGGCGGACCGTGCCGGCGTCGTCGGCAAGCCAGTCGAGCGGCAGGCCACTGCTGATCAGCGTCAGGCCTGGAACGCCCGTGGCCCACGCCTGCTGGGCAGCCGTCGGCGCCGGTCCCAGCAGCGCCAGGGTGGTGCGGACGCCACGTGTGGCCAGGCCGCCGGCGAGGTCGCAGGCGTACTGGAACACGCCGCCGACAGCGTCCGCCGTCATGAAGACATGCAGCGCATCGTCCGTGCGGCCGCGCGGATGCCCGTCGACGGAGGAAGCAGGGGACGGCGGCACTGTCACGCCTTCACCAGGTGTCGTTTGGGGGCTGCTTCCATCGCGCCGGCCAACCATTCGACCAGGCGCGCGACGCCGGTACGCCAGGGTACCGGCGTCGCAAGGTCGAGCGCACGCATGGCACGCCGCATGTCCGACACGTAGTAGCGCTGGTCGCCGGAACGCCAGTCGTGGAACGACGTCGCCACGCGGCGGCCGATGAGCGTCTCGATATGGGCAACGAGTTGGCGCAGGCTGACCGCATTGGCTGGACCACCCCCGAGGTTGAAGGCGCGCCCGGCGATGTGATCGATGTGCTGAAGGGCGCGTACGTAGCCCTCCACGGCATCATCGACGTATAGGATGTCGCGGACCTGCCGGCCATCGCCGTAGATGGCGATCGGCTCGTTCTTCAGGGCCCGGATGAGGAAGTGTGCCACCCAGCCTTGATCCTCGGTGCCGAACTGGCGGGGGCCGTAGATGCAGCTCATGCGCATCACGGCGGCCGGCAGCCGGAAGGAGCGGGCGTAGTCGAGCACGTATTGGTCGGCCGCTCCCTTCGAGCACCCATAGGGTGTGTGAAAGTCGAGCGGACGCTCCTCGGACACGCCGCGGCGACGCAGGATGTCGTCGTCGGGCTGATAGGCATCGCCTCGGACCGAGAGGGCCACGTCGGCCAGGTCGCCATACACCTTGTTGGTGCTGGCGAAGATCACCGGAATCCGTTGCGGGCAGGCGCGCACGGCTTCCAGCACGTTCATCGTACCCTGGAGGTTGACGGCGAAGTCGTCGGCCGGGTCGGCGAGGCTGGACGTCACCGCCACCTGGGCGGCGAGGTGGAACACCGCCGAGGCTTTTCGAACGGCTTCGTTCACCGCGCCGACATTCCGTATGTCTGCGGTCATCATCGTGATCGCTGCGGGATGACGGCTGCTCAGCCACCTCGCGTTGCGCTCGACGCCCGGCCGCGTGAGGGAATCGAGGACGAGGACATGATGGCCGTCCCGCGCCAGCCGGTCGGCGAGGTTGCTGCCGATGAAGCCTGCGCCGCCGGTGACGAGGACGGGTTTGGCATTCGCTGCCGTCGTCTTCATGCCACCAACCCCCGTGCTTCGAGCTCGCGGCGCGCCTGATCGGCCCTGTCGACGGCCTCCTGGCGTGCCACCCATTCGGCCAGTTCGGCAAGCCCCTCCCCGAAATCCTGCCTTGGCCGGAAGCCGAGTTCCGCTTCCGCCTTGGAGATGTCGGCGAAGCAGTGGCGGATATCGCCCGACCGCGCCTTCAGCGTGATCTCGGGCGCGATGTCGCTGCCCATCGCGCGTCCCAGCAGGGCGGCGACTTCCGCCACCGTGCGATGCTCGCCGCTGCCGACGTTGTAGACATTCCCCACTGCGCGGGGATGCTCCAGCGCCAGCGCGAAGGCGCGAGCGACATCCGACACATGGACGAAATCGCGGCGCTGCCGTCCGTCCTCGAACACCAGCGGTGGCCGGCCATTGAGCAGCCGCGACGCGAAGATGGCGAGCACGCCCGTATAGGGATTCGACAGTGCCTGGCCCGGCCCATAGACGTTGAACAGACGAAGCGCCACACCCTCCATGCCGTACGCTGCGCAGACGGTGAGGGTGAGTCGTTCCTGCACGTACTTGCCGAGCGCATATACGGACGCAAGCGCAGGGCGCTTCCATTCAGGCGTCGGCAGCGGATCGAGCTGATGACCGCGCTCGTCCATCGGATCCCAGGCGCCTTGCCGGCCTTCGGTGCGCTCGACGCCTTCCACTATGGCGCCGTCGGTGCTGCGGTAGAGCCCTTCGCCGTAGATGCTCATCGAGGAGGCGACGACCACGCGCTCGACGGGCCTTTCAATGAGCTGCTGAAAGAGGACGGCAGTTCCATAGTCATTGACCGAGACGTAGCGGTCGATGGCGTACATGCTCTGGCCGACGCCAACTTCGGCAGCGAGATGCACGACGCGATCTGCCCCCTTCAATGCTGTCTTCACAGCATCTGCATCCCGGACGTCACCCTCCACGAACTCGACGTCCCGAGGCAGCCGCAACGGCTGCGCGCCGTGTACCTGATCGAGCAGACTGTCAAGCACGCGCACCCGATAACCGTATTCGCGCAGCAGCGTCGCGAGATTGCAGCCGATGAATCCGGCGCCGCCCGTAATCAAAACCGTCGTCATGACATCCTCGTCGGTAGGCGTGATGAAGGCTAGTTCTGTTGTTATCGGCCGTGCCGACGTGACTATGGCGGGTGTCCGCAGGCTGCGGGAACGTGAGGTGCTTCGTTGGCTCGCATGAATGCTGAATGAGGAGCTACAAAGATGGTTGCTCCGGGAATCAGAATCTCAGCCGGCCCAGGGCATCGCGATAGAACGAAGCGCAGCGCTGCAATGACTGCGCGTCGCGATGCGTGGGCGCGACAGCGGCATCCAGCTGGAACATGCCCAGTTGAAAGGCGAGATAGCACGGCGCGTAGAAGGCCATGACTTGCGTATCCAGTCGCACGCCGAATGTTCCGAGGCGATCGATGAGCTCGCCGAACTCGCTGTCGTCCAACGAGAATTCGAACCTTGCACCCACGGCGTCCCACGCAATGTCCTGACAGCCGATGAGGTCGTGACCGGCGCAATGGTCATAGGCATCGGCCTTGACGATCCGGCCCTCGGGGAGCCGCAGCCACTCCCATGCATGCATGCGGTTATCGGTCGCGAACCGGCAGATGCGGCCGTTCAGGGCACCAGGATCGAAGGGCGTGAGAGCCGTGACCTTTTTGGATTCCGGCTCTTCACCCAGCACGAGACCGATGTTGCGTCGGGCCATGCACAAGAGTTCCGTTGCGTCGGCACCGCCACTTTCCACCGCAAGGTGCTTCGCGCGAAAGGCCAGGTAAGCCGCCAGGCGTGCGACGAAGCCGGAACGGCCGGCGCGCGGGTCGAGTGGCATCGCGTCCTCCAACCACCGCTCGACGAGGAATCCGTGGCGCAGCCCGAGCACGGGCGGCGCGAATCCCGCATCGGCCAGCGCCGTCGCGCGGCGCAGGCAGGCGTCGCCATGCCGACCCAGGCCGGCGAAGCGCAGGAGGAAGGTGCCGTCGGCGCTGCGCAGCAGGAACTTGCGGCGCTCCGTCCGCGCTGAGGCGGGCGGCCGGGGGATGTAGGGTTTCAGATCACGCCACGCGCCGCCGCCAACCTCCTCGAGCGGCGCCAGTGCCCTGCCGGTCAGATCCTCGACCCAGGTCTCCAAACGGTGGCACTGCGTATGGGCGTGCAGCACCATGTCGTCGAAGGTTGCGACGTGGCGCGGTGTCGCTTGCCATCGTGCTCGGACGTGCGGTGCGCCGGCGCCGCCCGGCAGATGGCGATGCGAGGGGAAGAAGTGGATGCGCTCGGCCGCCACGCCGAGCCGTTCCAGCGCTTCTGCGGCGGCGGTGAAGGAGGAGCCGGACAGTCCGGGACCTTCGTCGACGATGGCGAATGGCTGATGGCGCCGTTCAGCCAGCGCGGAACGCAACGTGTCCGCCAGGGCGAGTTCGCGCGCGAAGGGATGGCCGACAGGGCGGAGCGACAGCGACAGGGTCGCGGCGGTGCGCGCCGCGACGATGGCACCCAGGCCGAGCCCGATGCTGCGCAATCCGATCACTGTCGGCCCGCAACCGGCGAGCACACGCGCCGCGATGCCGTACGCTTCGGGGTAGAGCGCATAGAAGGCGTAGCCTTCACCCTCCTTCGTGATGATGGGGGCGTCCGGCGTCTCCTCGGCAGCGCGGGAGAGGAGATCGACGAGGGCCGCAAGCTCGGCGCCGGAGGCCGGCTGCGCGCTGTCCCAGGAGTGCAGCAGCAGGGTGGCAGAACGACGCAGCGCCTCGTCGGCGTGCAGGTTCTGCGGCGTGAGGCGGTCGATGCCATCGCGCCCGAAGGCAGCGTCGGCGAGCCCCTGCGCCAGTTCTCCGGCGCGGATGAAAAGGGCGGCCAGCCGCGCGTGGCGGACGATCCAGCGTTCCTCGGGCTCCGGTTTGGCGCCGCATCGTGCGGCAGCGCATCGCAACTCGTCGAGCACGGCGCTGGGTGTCTCTTGCCGCGAACGATCTCCGTAGACCTGCATCCAGCGGAAATGGCTGCGGGAACGTCGCGGTTCCGCCCTCGTTGCCCGGCGACTGCCCTCGCCGCTCGGAGCCGCGCATGGACCTCGTCGTCACCTCGTCCCGTTCAGCCTCTGCAGGTTTCACCATGCGTGCGGCGGTCGTTACCGCACCGGGCCGCGTCTCCATCGAACATGTTGCCGTTCCGCAGCCGGGACCGGGAGAGGTGCGGCTGCGTCTTGTCGGATGCGGGGTTTGTGCGTCGAACCTCGTCCCCTGGTCAGGTCCCGACTGGATGAAGTTCCCGACCGCGCCCGGGGATCTCGGCCATGAAGGCTGGGGCGACATCGATGCGGTGGGCGAGGGCGTCGAGGATCTCCAGGTTGGCGACAGGGTGGCGGCGCTCTCCTACCGTGCCTATGCGCAGTACGACACGGTCAAGGCGGACGCCGTGGTGCCGCTGCCGGCATCGCTCGCCGGCAAGCCCTTTCCGGGTGAGCCGCTGGGCTGCGCCATGAACATCTTCCGCCGCAGCGCCATCGAGCCGGGGCAGACCGTCGCCATCGTCGGCATCGGACTGCTCGGCGCCGTGCTCACCCGGCTGGCGAGCGACGCCGGCGCGCGCGTGATCGCCGTCGCGCGCCGTCCCTTCGCACAGGCTCTCGCGCGCGAGATGGGAGCGACGGACGTGCTGGCGATGGAGGATCACAACGCCATCGTCGGTGCGGTGAAGGAGATCACCGGCGGCGCCTTCTGCGAGCGGGTGATCGAGGCGGTCGGCAAGCAGTGGCCGCTCGAACTCGCTGCCGAGCTCACGGGCGAGCGCGGCCGCCTCGTCGTCGCGGGCTATCATCAGGACGGTCCACGCCAGGTGAACATGTGGCTGTGGAACTGGCGCGGCATCGACGTCATCAACGCGCACGAACGCGATTCCCGAGTCTACGTCGAAGGCATGCGCTTGGCGATCGAGGCGGCCGTAGCGGGCCGGCTCGACCTCGAGCGGCTGTGCACGCACCGCTTCCCGCTGGAACGCCTCGGCGATGCGCTGAACGCCGCCCGGGACAGGCCCGACGGCTTTCTCAAGGCCTGGGTCGCTCCATGACTGAGCTGACGATGAGCGACGCGGCTGCCCGCGAGAGGCCGGCGCGCAACCCGGAAATGCGGCCGCCACGTCTCGGCTTTCTCGGCGTCGGCTGGATCGGCCGTCATCGCCTGAAGGCGGTGCTCGACGGCGGCGATGTCGAGGTGGCGGGCATCGTCGAGCCATCCACCGCGATGGCGGCGGAAGCCGCTGCCCTCGTTCCCCGCGCCGAGCGGTTGGGCTCGCTCGAGGAACTGCTGCAGCTGGAGCTCGATGGTCTCGTCATCGCCACGCCCAGTGCCCTGCACGCGGCGCAGAGTCTGCAGGCGCTCGACCGTGGCGTGGCGGTGTTCTGCCAGAAGCCGCTGGGGCGCACGGCTCCCGAAGTGCGTGCCGTGGTCGACGCGGCGCGTGGGACGGAGCGGTTGCTGGGCGTCGATCTCTCCTACCGCCACACCGAAGGTATGATGCGCGTGCGCGATCTCGTGCGTTCCGGTGCACTGGGCCGGGTGCACGCCGTCGACCTCGTCTTCCACAACGCTTACGGCCCCGACAAGCCGTGGTTCTACGATCCCGCGCTGGCGGGTGGCGGCTGCGTGATGGATCTCGGCATCCATCTCGTCGATCTCGTCCTGTGGGCGCTCGACTTTCCGTCAGTGCGCGACGTCGCATCGCACCTGTCCGCGGGCGGCGAGCCGCTGCCCGAGCGGCCGGCGCAGGTCGAGGACCACGCGGTGGCGACGCTCGTGCTGGAGGGCGGCACGGTCGTGCGTCTCGCCTGTTCGTGGCGGCTTCATGCAGGGCAGGACGCCGTGATCGCCGCGGACTTCTACGGCACGCGCGGCGGTGCCAGCTTTCGCAATGTCGCTGGTTCCTTCTACGACTTCCGCGCCGAACACTTCACGGGTACCGCGCGCGCGTCGCTCGCAGAACCACCGGACGCCTGGGGCGGACGGGCCGTCGTGGGATGGACGCAGCAGCTCGCGCGCGGCGAAGGATACGACGCCGAGGCCGAACACCTCGTCGACGTCGCGGTCGCGCTCGATCGCATCTACGGCCGTATCTGATTCCCGCGGCAAAGCTCGGCTGCTTCGCCTTTGCGCTAGCCGTCACGTCGTGCGCACGAACCTGAACAGCACCTTGTCGCGGCTGTAGTAGCGGATCTGATCGACGACCTTGGGGAAGTAGGCGCTGCCCACCGTCACCGGCGTGAAGGCGTCGAGGTCGAGCGGGCGCACCGAAACGGTGAAGCCCACTGCGGAGAAGGCGCGGGCGACGTCCTCCAGTGAATGGTCGTGGATCGGGATCGCCGACGTCTCGGCGATCACCTTGCGCCAGCGCGGCCACAGCGAGCTGTCGGTGTGGCAGCCCATCGCCGCGACGTAGCTGCCGCCGGGCCGCAGCGCCGACCTGATGTCGCGCGCATGCGTCTCGAGGTCGCCCAGCAGGTAGATCACCTCGTGGCTGTAGACGTGGTCGAAGACGCGGTGCAGCGCGGCGGCATTGTCGGCGACCTTGTACTCGATCGGTCGCTGGCCCTTCAGCAGGTCGGCGCGCGCCACCGATTCGCGGGCGATGTCGATGCCGACCGCCGCCCTGAACGGATGCCGGTCGTAAAGCATCCGCAGGAAGCCGCCCTGGTTGCAGCCGTAGTCGAGGATCGTCGAGGCATGCAGATCGTGCGTCACCGAGACGTCGATCATGCGCCGCCAGATGGGTGCGTGCGCCGCGCCCATCGCCTCTTCGTCAGCGGGGTTGCGGTTCCAGGTTGCGATCGTCGAGGGGTATCGCATCGCTTCCTCCCTTGGTCGGGAGGACCTTAGCATGGCGTGGTCGCCATGGGGCGACGAGCAGCGGGCCGGCGATGATGGCGCCGAAGGCGATCATGCCGGCCGCGACGGCGACGAACACGCCGGCCAGTCCCCAGCCCAGGACGGAGGTCGCGTACCAGCCGCCGATGGTGGCGATCAGCATGCGCGCGATGCCGGCCAGGAACGGCGCCGTCATGCGGCCGGCGCCCTGGCTGGCGAAGGACAGCGTCATGCCCAGGCCGAACAGGCAGTAGAACGGCGCCACGCGCGTGATGTAGGCGACCGTGGCGTCGATCACGCCGGCATCCGCCGTGGACAGGCGCGCCCAGCCGACGGGCACCAGCGCCAGGATCCAGCCGCACAGGCCGAGCGCGCCCGCCGCGACCAGGCTGCCCAGCCAGGCGGCCCGCACCGCCCGCTTCCAGTCGTTGGCGCCGACGGCGACGCCGACCAGCGTCGTGAGGCCCGAGCCGATGCCGAAGGCCAGTGGCACCAGCATGAATTCGAGGCGCACGCCGATGCCGTAGCCCGCCAGCGCTGCCACGCCGAAGCCGCCGACCAGCCCCGTCACCAGCATGGCAGTGAGATTGGCCGTGAACGCCGAGAACGACGCGATCAGGCCGACGCGCAGGATGTCCCAGAACAGTCGCCCCTGCAGGCGCACGCCTCGTACTGTCGGCACGAAGCCCAGCCGCCCGCGCCACAGCGCCCGCGCCTGCAGGATAGCCGACACGGTCGAGGTCAGCAGCGAGGAGAGGGCGGGCCCCGCCATGCCCATGCCCTGCCACTCGCCGATGCCCAGCGCGAGGACATAGGACAGCGGCACCTGGGCCAGCGACGAGGCCAGCATGTAGCGGCCCGGCGTCGCCGCGTCGCCGCCGCCGCGCAGCAGCGCCGACAGGAAGAAGTTGGCCCAGATCGCGATGGAGCCGCTGAACAGCAGATTGCTGTAGGTCAGCGCATGAGCGAGTGCCTGACCTTCACCGCCCAGCAGGCGGAAGAACAGCGGCAGCACGGTCCAGGCCAGCAAGGTGAAGAGCAGGGCCAGCGCCGCGCCCAGCGCCAGTGCGTGCAGCACCAGCGCGCGGGCGTCGGCGATGCGGTCCCCGCCGACCGCCCGCGCCATGGCCGCCGCGACGCCGCCGCCCATGCCGCCGGCCGCCATCATGGTCATCATCATCATGAAGGGAAAGACCAGGGCGAAGCCGGCCAGGGCCTCGGTGCCGAGCCGGCCGAAGATGAATGTCTCGGCGATCGACACCAGGGTCTGGGCGATCATGACGGCGCTGGTCGGTGCGGCCAGCCGGAACAGGCTCCGGCCGATCGGCGCGGTGAGGAGGGGATGCGACACGGATCACCCGGCAAAAGAGTGCATATGCACATAACTAGAAGCGCGACGCTACCCTGTCACCTGACAAAAGCGGGGCCTCGCATTAGTTTCCAGTCATGAGTACCGACCCGAGCACCGACCAGCGGCCCCTGGCCAAACCCACCCTGCAGGTCGAGAACGACCGCGTCATCGTCACCGAGTGGCGTTTTCCGCCGGGCAGCCACACGGGCTGGCACCGCCACAACCACGACTACGTGGTGGTACCGGTGACGACGGGCGAGCTGCACATTTTTGACGGAAAGGCGACGGTGCCGGCGCCGCTGCGCGCCGGCGTTTCCTATGCCCGCCAGACGGGCGTCGAGCACGACGTGATCAATCCCAATCCGTTCGAGTTCGTGTTCGTGGAGATCGAGCTCAAATCCTGACGGGACCCCGATATGCGGGACGCGACGCAGCCCCGCACCGTGCCTGCATTGACTCGGACCGGTTGAGGCCTCATATGGGGGCTGCCAGCGGTCCGGCCCGAATCCCCGGTGCCTTGAGAGACCGCTCCCAGGTCCCGCGGAATGATGGGGCTAAGACACGGAAATTAAATGAGTTTTGAGAGTTTGGGGCTGAGCGCCCCGGTATTGCAGGCAGTCGCCGACAAGGGCTACACGCAGCCCACGCCGATCCAGGAAAAGGCCATTCCCATCGTCCTGATGGGCCGCGATGTCCTCGGATGCGCCCAGACGGGCACCGGCAAGACCGCCTCCTTCGTCCTGCCCATGATCGACATCCTGGCGCAGGGCCGCGCCAAGATGCGCATGCCGCGGTCGCTGATCCTCGAGCCGACCCGCGAACTGGCCGCCCAGGTGGCTGAGAACTTCGAGATCTACGGCCAGAACAACAAGCTCAGCATGGCGCTGCTGATCGGCGGCGTGAGCTTCGAGGACCAGGAACGGGCGCTCGAGAAGGGCGTCGACGTGCTGATCGCCACCCCGGGCCGGCTGCTCGACCACTTCGAGCGCGGCAAGGTGCTGCTGAACGATGTCAAGGTCCTGGTGATCGACGAAGCCGACCGCATGCTCGACATGGGCTTCATCCCCGACGTCGAGCGCATCGTCGGCCTGCTGCCGCCGCTCAGGCAGACCCTGTTCTTCTCGGCCACGATGCCGCCGGAGATCAAGCGGCTGGCCGACCGCTTCCTCAGCAATCCCAAGGAGATCAGCGTGGCGCCGCCCGCCTCGGCCGCCAAGAACATCGTGCAGGGGCTGAGCGTCGTGCCGGAGGTGGAGAAGCGCGAGGCGCTGCGCCGCCTGATCCGCGAGCAGGACGTCAAGAACGCCATCATCTTCTGCAACCGCAAGCGTGACGTGGCGGTGCTGCAGGGATCTCTGAAGAAGCACGGCTTCAATGCCGGCGCGCTGCACGGCGACATGAGCCAGCCGGCACGCATGGAGACGCTGGAGCGCTTCAAGCAGGGCGAGATCCAGATCCTCGTGGCGTCCGACGTCGCAGCCCGTGGCCTCGACATCACCGACATGAGCCACGTCTTCAACTTCGACGTGCCTTTCTCGCCCGAGGACTACGTCCATCGCATCGGCCGCACCGGCCGTGCCGGCCGGACCGGCCATTCCTTCACCTTGGCATCGCCCGACGAAGGCGCGCTGGTCGAGGCGATCGAGAAGCTGATCGGCACGACGATCCCGCGCGTCGAGGTGCCCGGCATGGAGACGGTCGAATTTGAGGCGACGGAGGGGCGCCGCCGCGGACGCGGCCGTGGCCGCGGAGGCCGTTCCTCCGAGGCGCCGAAGGCAGCCAAGGGCGGACGCCGGCGCAGCAGCGAGGCTGGCGAAACCGACCAGGGCGAGGTCCGCCCGCGGCGCTCGCCGTCGCGCCGGTCCGAGGCCGATCATCCCGAAGCCTCTCGTTCCGAGCCGGTTCGCGCGGAAAGGGGCCGCTCCGAGCCCCGTGGCGAGCGTCCGCCGGAGCCGGCGCGTGCGCGGGCTCCGCGCGAGCGCAAGCCCGAACGGCGCGAGCGCCGGTACGAGGGCCATGACGAGCCGGTGCCGATGGGCCTCGGCGACCATGTGCCGGCTTTCTTCGCCCGGCCATCGCGCTAAAGTGGTCCCCGGAGAAGGGGACCATGCAGACCATCTTCATCATGGTGAAATGCGATCTCGGCAAGGCCTACGAGGTCGCCGACGAAGCCTGCGGCATCGAGCAGGTGTCGGAAGTCTATTCCACGTCCGGTCAATACGACCTGCTGATGAAGTGCTATCTCGACGACAGGACCGACATCGGCCACTTCGTCACCAGCCAGATCCAGACGCTGCCGGGCATCAAGGACACCTTCACCCTGATCACGTTCAAGGCTTTCACCTAGAGGGCCATCGAAGACGACGGCGCGGACATTCCGTCGCCCCGGGCGTAGTCGAGCGGCCTTGCTTCGACCATCAGACGGCTGATTGTGGAGAGAACCGCCTCCACGCCGCGCTTCACTGCGCCACACCTCGTCGCCCCGAGCGCAGCCGAGGGGCCTTGCTTCGACCATCAGACGGCTGATTGTGGAGAGAAGGTTCCTCCGCTTCGGTCGGAACGACGGAATGTGCCGGTACCTCCCGTCGCCGCGTGACGTCGAGGGGGACGCTGCCGAGGCGCCGGAAGTGACATCGCCGCCCCGATCAATGCCCGCAGGGTTCCACGGAGGGGCCTTCCGTCCGCCCGTCGGTGGTCAGGGCAGCCCGCCTCAGTTGATCAGCCCGTAGAACTTGCCGGCGTTGGTGCAGGTGATCATCCGCGTCACGTCCGCCGGGACCCCGGCGAACTGGTCCTTGATGTATTGGTCGGAGTTCGGCCACACGCCGTCGCCGTGCGGATAGTCCGAGCCCCACATCAGGCTCTCGGCGCCCATCTCGTCGATCAGCTTGGCGCCGATGCGGTCGAACTGGAAGGTCGCCTTGCACTGTCGCCGCCAGTAGTCCGACGGCTTCATCTTCAGGCCGAGATCGGTGAAGCGGTCCTCCCACTCGAAGTCCATGCGGTCGAGCGCGTAGGGGATCCAGCCGCAGCCACTCTCGCCGAAGGCGATGCGGATGTTGGGATAGCGCTCCAGCACATTGGCGGCGATCACCGCAGCCAGGATGTTCACCAGGTTCATCTGGAAGCCCGAGACCACGGTGAAGAACACCGAACGTCCGACGCGGCCGCCATGCTTCTCGATGGTGTTCGGCGGGACCGTCGGGAAGGTGTGGAAGTGCAGCGGCAGCTGCACCTCGTTCACCGCCTTCCACAGTGGCTCCCACATCGGATGCCACATCGGCTCCATGTCCCACGAGCAGGAGAGCTCCAACCCTTTGATGCCCATCCGGGCGACCCGGTGGATCTCCTTCACCGCCGCGTCGATGTCGCCATAGGGCAGGCAGGCCAGCCCGATATGGCGGTCGGGGTAGTGGCTGCAGAAATCCTTCAGCCAGTCGTTGTAGATGCGCAGCATCTCGTTCGAGGCGTCGCGGTCGTTGAGCCGGCTCGAGGCGCCCAGGATGCCGTAGATCACCTCGGCGTCGACGCCGTCGCGGTCCATGTCCTTGATGCGCAGGTGCGGATCGGAGACACGGCGCACGTCCTTGGCGCCGTCCGCGTAAAGGCCGGTCTCCGCCATCACGTCGACGCGGTGATGCTTGCCGGGCACGTACTTGGCGCCCGCCGGGCCGACGCCGTTCTTGTAGCCGAAGGTCGCGCCGTTCTTCGCCGTCCATTTCGGGCCGTCGTCGGTCTCGACCACGTAGGGCATGCGGTCCTTCATCTCGCGCGACGCCATCGAGGTGAAGAGGTCGGGCGGCATCCAGGGCAGGTCGAGATGGCAGTCGGCGGAAATACGATTGTACTGCATGCTTCGCTCCCATGTTGGCCGTTCGATTTGGTTGAATTGTGCGCGCCGTCCGGCCGCCCGGGCAAGGGCCAACGAGGACGATTTCGACTGGCAAGGCGAGACGGCGTGGAACGACGAGCGCACCTCGTCTTGTTCCCAGATTGGGAACATGCCATAATGCATCATGCAGGTCATTGCGCTGCGTACCTTGAGGAGGTTCTGGGAAAGGCATCCTCAGGCGCAACGCCCCTTGCGGGCCTGGTATGCATTGGTGTCACGCGCGGAATGGCGTGGTCCGGCCGATGTGAAGGCGCAATTCGGCGCGACGGTGGATTTCGTGGCGGACAGCCGCGTCGTTTTCGATCTGGCCGGCAATAAATACAGGCTGGTTGCGCATGTGGCCTATGCCTACAAGCGTGTTCTGGTGAAGTTCGTCGGCACGCATGCCGAGTATGATCGCATCGATGTGGAGGCCATACGTTGAAGCTGAAGCCGATCCGTTCCGAGGCCGAATACGACGTCGCCTTGAAGGCGATCGAGCGTTATTTCCGCAAGCCGCCGAAGAAGGGGACGGCAGAGGCGGATCGCTTCGACATGCTGGCCATGCTGATCGAGGCGTATGAGCGAGGCCGTTGGCCCATTCCACAGGCCGAGCCGGTCGACGTGATCCGGTATCGCATGGAGACCCACGGCTATACGCAGGCGGATCTTGCCCGTGTCCTCGGCTCGCGGGCGCGCGCCTCCGAGATCATGAACGGCAAGCGTCCGCTCACCCTGTCGATGATCCGCCGGCTGGCCGCATCCTGGGACATCCCTGTCGACGCGCTGATCGGGCCTCTCGACCGGGCAGCCGCCTGATGGCCGCGGACACCGTCTCCCGCCTCGAAGGCGAGTTCGACTATATCGTCGTGGGCGCTGGTTCGGCGGGATGCGTGCTGGCGAACCGGCTGTCGGCCGATCCGGGTACGCGCGTTCTGGTGCTGGAGGCGGGCGGCCGCGACAACTGGATCTGGTTCCACATCCCCGTCGGCTATCTCTTCGCCATGGGAAATCCGCGCGCCGACTGGATGTTCCAGACGGAGAAGGAGCCCGGCCTCAACGGTCGCGCGCTGAACTATCCGCGTGGCAAGGTGATCGGTGGCTGCTCGGCGATCAACGGCATGATCTCGATGCGCGGCCAGGCCGAGGACTACGACCACTGGCGCCAGCTCGGTCTCGCCGGCTGGGGCTGGGACGACGTGCTGCCGATCTTCCGGCAGCTCGACGGCCACTTCCTGGGCGACACCGAGCATCATGGCGGCAGCGGCGAGTGGCGCGTCGAGCGTATGCGCGTGGCCTGGGACGTGCTGGACGCGGTCGCGCAGGCCGCCACCGAGATGGGCGTGCCGCGCACCGACGACTTCAACACCGGCAACAACAACGGCGTCGGCTACTTCCACGTGAACCAGAAGCGCGGCCTGCGCCTGTCGGCGGCGCGTGCCTTCCTGAAGCCGGCGCTGAAGCGGCCCAACCTGCGGCTGGAGACCGGCGTGCTGGTCGAGAAGGTGGTGTTCGATGGCCGCCGCGCCGTCGGCGTGCGCTTCCGCCAGCCTGACGGCAAGGGGGGCGGCAGGCTGGTCGAGGCGCGTACCCGCGGCGAGGTCGTCCTGGCGGCCGGCGCCATCGGGTCGCCGCACATCCTGCAGCTCTCCGGCGTCGGCCCGGCCGACTGGCTCGCCGCGCACGGCATCGCCCCGGTGCTCGATCGGCCGGGCGTCGGCGGTAACCTGCAGGACCATCTGCAGCAGCGCGCCATCTTCAAGGTGCAGGGTGTGCGGACCCTCAACACCAGCTACCATTCGCTGGCTGGCCGCGCCGCCATGGGCCTGCAGTACGCGCTGTTCCAGCAGGGGCCGCTCACCATGGCGCCATCGCAGCTCGGCATCTTCACCATGTCGTCGTCCGAGCACGAACGGCCCAACATCGAGTTCCACGTCCAGCCGCTGTCGCTCGACAAGTTCGGTGAGCCGCTGCACCGCTTTCCGGCCATCACCGTGAGCGCCTGCAACCTGCGGCCGACCTCGCGCGGCACGGTCCGGCTGCGCTCGGCCGATCCGGCGGACAAGCCGATGATCGCGCCCAACTACCTGTCGACGCCCGAGGACCGACGTGTCGCCGCCGACGCGATCCGCGTCACGCGCCGGCTGATGAAGCAGCCGGCGATGCAGCCCTACCACCCGGAGGAATACCTGCCCGGGCCTGCGGTGGGCGATGACGACGCCTCGCTGGCCAAGGCGGCGGGCGACATCGGCACCACGATCTTCCATCCCATCGGCACGGCGAAGATGGGCCTGCCCTCCGACCCGATGGCGGTGGTCGACGAGCGGCTGCGCCTCTTTGGCCTGGAGCGCCTGCGCGTGGTCGATGCCTCGGTGATGCCGACCATCACCTCGGGCAACACCAACACCCCCACCATCATGATCGCCGAGAAGGCCTCGCGCCTGATGCGCGAGGACCGCTGAGCGAATCAGGCTCCCCCGGACCGCGAGCGCCCCGCTCGCTCATGATTCCGAAAGACCCTGAACGGACGGTTCAGTTGCGCGCCTGGAAGGCGAACTCGGCGCCGGCGCGGATGCCGGTCGGCCAGCGCGCCGTGATGGTCTTCAGCTTGGTGTAGAAGCGCACGCCTTCCATGCCGTAGATGCCGTGGTCGCCGAAGATCGAGGCCTTCCAGCCGCCGAAGCTGTGGTAGGCGACCGGCACCGGGATGGGCACGTTGATGCCGACCATGCCGATCTTCACACGGCTGGCGAAGGTGCGGGCGGCGTCGCCGTCGCGGGTGAAGATCGCCGTGCCGTTGCCGTAGGCATGGTCGTTCACCAGGCCGATCGCCTCGTCGAAGCTCTGCGAGCGCACGACCGACAGGACCGGGCCGAAGATCTCGTCCTTGTAGATGGTCATGTCCCTGGTGACATCGTCGAACAGGCAGCCGCCCATGAAGTTGCCGTTCTCGTAGCCCTGCAGCTTCAGGCCGCGGCCGTCGACCACCAGCTTGGCGCCTTCCTTCACGCCCTGGTCGACATAGCCCATGACCTTGTCGCGATGCTGGCGCGTGACCAGCGGACCCATCTCCGACTGCGGGTCGAGACCCGGCCCGACCTTCAGCGCGCGCACGCGCGGCGCCAGCTTCTCGATCAGCCTGTCGCCGACGCCGCCCACCGCGACCGCCACCGAGATCGCCATGCAGCGCTCGCCGGCCGCGCCGTAGCCCGCGCCGATCAGCGCGTCGGTCGCCTGGTCGAGATCGGCGTCGGGCATGATCACCATATGGTTCTTGGCGCCGCACAGCGCCTGGACGCGTTTGTTGCGCTGCGTGCCCTGGTGATAGACGTACTCGCCGATCGCCGTGGAACCCACGAAGGAGATCGCCGGCACGTCGGGATGGGCGAGCAGGGCATCGACGGCGACCTTGTCGCCGTTCAGCACCTGGAAGATGCCGGCGGGCAGGCCGGCCTCGGCGAACAGCTCGGCCAGCAGCATCGGCGCGCTGGGGTCCTTCTCCGACGGCTTCAGGATGAAGGCATTGCCGCAGGCCACCGCCATGGCGCCCATCCAGCACGGGATCATGATCGGGAAGTTGAAGGGCGTGATGCCGGCCACGACGCCCAGCGGCTGGCGGATCGACCACGAATCCATGTCGGTGGCGACCTGCTCGGTGAAGTCGCCACGCATGTGATGGGCGATGCCACAGGCGAACTCGACGACTTCCAGCCCCCGCCCGACCTCGCCCTTGGCGTCGTCGAAGGTCTTGCCGTGCTCGAGCGACATCAGCTTCGCGAGATCGTCGAGCCGCTTCTCCATCAGGCTCTTGAGGTTGAACATCACGCGCTGGCGGCGCAGCGGCGGCGTTGCCGCCCAGGCTGCCTGCGCCTTCTTCGCGATCTGCACTGCGGCATCGATTTCCGCTTCCGACGCAAAGGCTACCTTGGCGGTGACCTCGCCGGTCGCCGGATTCGTCACCTCGCCCGAGCGGCCGCTCTTGCCCGCCAACAGCTTGCCGTCGATGTAGTGCCCGATTTCGCTCGCCATCTCGCTCCTCCGGTCGATGGGCGGCGTTCTAGCATGCGCAGATCAGGGGTGCACCGACGTGCGCTAGTCGACCCTCAGGTTCGCCGGAAGGAGCGACGCGGCTACGCCGCGATCGCCTGCGGCAGGATGGGCGCGGCCGCGTCATGGCGGCGGCCGGCCCGCAGGCAGAACAGCGGTCGCAGCATGCGGTCGCTCACCACCTCGGTGCCCTCGGCATCGGTCAGGCGGAAGCGCCCGCGATCGTCGGCCAGGACCGAGACGTCGGCGACGCTGCCGACGCGCAGGCTGCCCAGCTCGTCGGCCATGCCCAGCATGCCGGCGGCATTGCTGGTCACCATCGGCACGACCTGCTGCAGTGTGAGGCCGAGCGCCAGCAGCTCGCTCATGGCGTAGGTCAGGCTGAAGCGGGCCGAGCCGGCGAAGGGATGCGCCTCGTTGGGATCGGGATGGGTCGCCGGCGTGCCCGACGGCGGCGGCACGCGCGTGTTGTAGCCGTGCATGTCGGCGCCCAGCGTGTCGGGCACCAGGCCGGCCTCCAGCGCACGCTGCGCCATGCGGAACGAAAAGTGGCTGCCGTGGCCGACATCGATCTTGAGGCCGCGATCGATCGCCTCGCGGGCCAGGGGATGCAGCTTGCCGTGCTTGTCGATGAAGCCGCCGGGATGGCGCGTGAAGGGATGGGCCAGGATGTCGCCGGGCCGCATCAGCTTCACGATCTCGGGCAGGATGTCGTCGGGATCGACGCCGTTGGTGCCGGTCTCCGGCAGGTCCCAGAGCTGGCCGAAATGGATGTAGACGGGCAGGTCGGTCTCGCGCCCGATCTCGGCCGCCTTCTTCAGCACCTCGTAACCCCAGCGCGCGACGCCGCCGATCTCGGCATGGGCCTTGATGCCGCGCACCAGGTCGCGGTTGGCCAGTGCCGCCTTCACCGTGGCGCCGATGTCGACGCCCTCGGGACTGTAGAGGTAGGGATAGTAGTGCCCCTCCAGGCCGCCCACGACATAGGCGGAGAGGAAGGCCAGCACGCGGCTGGCCGCCGGCTCGGCGATGAACTTTCGGAAGCCCGGAAAGGTCATGCAGGACGGCCCACCCTGGTCGACCAGGGTGGTCACGCCGCTTTCCACGCCCACCATGTCGGCCGGCAGGCCGAAGCGGCCGGAGACGTAGGTGTAGACATGGGCATGGGTGTCGATCATGCCCGGCACCACGATGCGGCCCTTGACGTCAATGGTCTCGCGGGCGGTGCCCGGCAGACTCTCGGCGATCGCGACGACGCGGCGGTCGCTGATGGCGATGTCGGCCGGGCCGTCCCAGCCGGAGGCGGGATCGATCAGATGTCCGCCGCGCAACAGAAGATCATAAGGGGCGTCTTGCATGGCCCCGGACCCCGCAAGGTCCGTGCCAGCCGCCTCAGGCGACCAGCAGGGCGGAGGCGCGCTCCAGCGGCACCGGCGCGTCGTCGAGCAGCGCGTCGATGGCCGGCTCTTCCCAGTCGCCGCCGTCGGCCGACAGCTTGGGACGGTCCGACAGGCGATGCTCCAGGACGAAGCGCGCCATCAGCAGGCGCCGGGCGTCGCCACCCGCGGCGCCCAGGCGGGCGCCCTCGTTGGCCATCAGCACGGCCGTGGTGATGTGGTAGAGCGCACTGGCTGCGACGCGGGTGAAGCGTTCCTTGGAGGGGGTGTCGGCCACCTCCTCGGCGAAGCGTACCGCCTGAGCCAGCGTCGTCTCCAGCCGGGTGCGGAACTGGCCGGGCAGGCCGCGCGCTCCCGCCAGACGCTCGCCCAGCGTCTCGCCGAGGGCCAGATGCGCGCGCTCCTTGCCGACCGCGCGCTGGATGACGTCCAGCGCATTGACGCTCGACGTGCCGTCCCAGATGACGCCGAGATGGGCGTCGCGCACCAGCCGCGCGTTGGGCCAGTCCTCGATGTAGCCGTTGCCGCCGCGTGCCTCCATCGCGGCCGTGGCGACGGCGATGTTGTCGCGCGAGGCGCGGTACTTGCCGATCGGCGTCAGGATGCGCACCAGCTTGGCGGCGACCGGATCGTCCTCACGGGCCATCATCGTCGAGACCAGCATGAGCGTCGACAGCGACTGCTCGGTCTTCACCAGCATCTTGAGGAGCTGGCGGCGCATCAGCGGATACTCGATGACGCGCTTGCCGAAGGCGTTGCGGTGGCGCGCCACCTGCATCGCCTCGTTGAAGCAGCGCCGCATCATGCCGGCGGCGCGCGTCAGGTGCGAGACGCGGCTGGGATTGACCATCTCCAGCATCTGCTTCATGCCGCGGTCGATCTCGCCCAGGTGCCAGGCGACGGCGCCGTCGAACACGATCTCGCCGCTCGGCATCGACTTGCTGCCGAGCTTGTCCTTCAGGCGCACGATGCGATAGGCGTTGCGCGATCCGTCGGGCAGGGTCCGCGGCATCAGGAAGAGGCCCAGACCGCGGCTGCCCGCCCGTGCGCCCTCAGGCCGCGCCAGCAGCACGGCGACGTCGCCGTCGGCGTTCGAGCAGAACCACTTCTCGCCGTAGAGCCGCCAGTGGTCGCCCTCGCGCACCGCGGTCAGCTCGGCCGCGCCGGCGTCGGAGCCGCCGATCTTCTCGGTCATGAACTGCGCGCCGTAGAGCAGGCGGTCCATGTCCTGGGTCCACATGCGGTCGAGGTACTGCGCCTTCAGCTCTTCGCTGCCGTAGCGCTCCAGCAGGTCGGAGGTGCAGTCGGTCAGGTTGACCGGGCAGAGCACGCCGAACTCCGACTGCGAGAACAGGTAGAAGAACGCCTGCTTGGCGAGCTGCGGCAGAGGCTGCGACCAGCCCAGCACCGGCCGGTGCGTCATGGCGTGCATGCCGAACCGGGCGAAGGCGATGCGCCGGATCTCGTCGTAGGCAGGATGGGTCTCGATCCATTCCTCGTCGCGGCCGAAGCGGTCACGAGGATGCAGGACCGGCGGGTGCTTGTCGGCCAGGTCGGCGAGCTGGTTCAGCCGCCCGCCCGCCAGCGCGCCCAGCTCGTGCAGGTGCGGCGTCAGGTGTTCCAGCAACGGCGCATCGAGATACAGCGCCAGCAGGTCGCGCAGGCTGCGGTCGATCTCGAAGAAGTTGAGGCCGCTGCAGTCGGGCGCGATGTGGCGCGAGCGCTCGGCGACGGCGGCTCGCCGCGCCAGCGTCGAATGGGCGGAGGCGGTGCTGACGTCCGGCGACGTCGAGAAGGGCGAAAAATCGTTCATTCTGGAAGCATGGGTGGAGCAGGGCGCGCGTTCAAACGATTTGTTGGCCAGGTATTTTGAGCCATACTCAAACCATGCCGTCGCGCCGCCTGCCGCCGCTGCATGCCGTCCGGGCCTTCGAGGCGGCGGCCCGCCACCTGTCGATCAGCCATGCCGCCCACGAGCTCAACGTGACGCCGGGCGCGGTGAGTCGCCATGTGCGGGCGTTGGAGGAGAACCTGGGGGCGCCGCTGTTCGTGCGCCGCGCCACCGGGCTGGAGCTGACGCCGGTCGGTCGGGCCCTGGCCGACGGCACGCGCGAGGCGCTCGACCGGCTGGAGGAGGCGACGACCGGGGTGCGCCTGCGCCACTGGCGCCGGCTGTCGATCGGCGTCTACGGCCACTTCCTGTCGCGCGCGATGCTGCCGATCCTGCCGCGCCTGCGCCGCGAGCATCCCGAGCTGGAGATCGACCTGCATGCCAGCACCAACCCGCTC
>Ga0182792_1000236_pt1 | contig 54212 bp, 38 predicted proteins | sample Passage237B_FD_130497 | JGI IMG/M metagenome (GOLD analysis project Ga0182792, IMG submission 130497) | Cellulose adapted compost microbial communities from Newby Island Compost Facility, Milpitas, CA, USA - Passage2 37B (version 2) (version 2) ...
GTTTTTGAGAAAAACGGGTTCAATAGCAATTAAAGCATTTGATAATATTGTTTCAAAAACTATTGATATTATTAGGCCTAATCGGAAAAATCCTAGAAAAATAGGACCTAAAAAGAAGCATAGGATGAGTTATAAAAAATTATAAGACTCCCTTAACTAAACGACATTGATTATAATATGATAAGGCCTCATTATGCCCTTAATGGACTTACTCCTATGGAAGCTTATACCCAAAAGCTTCCCGATATGGACTTTTCCAAACAAACCAGACAAGCAAAAGCCATAAGGATTGAACAAAATAGAAAAAGTACCTGTCCGAAGTGTTAAACTGCTTCTTTCTGATACTTTTTTATTCTACTTTTCTAAATCTCTTTCTTAAAAAGAACCTCCCTTTGAACTTACTTTTTCAACCTTTTCATTTTCATTAACTTCGTTGTATCGAAGTATTATTTATGGAAAGATTGTGGGAGTAGCTCTGGAAACAGGCCCTTACAAGCCCTTTACTTCCAACCAAAACAAAAAAGGTGAAACAACAGATGGAGGTTCTGTTGTTTCACCTTATAAACAATTTGACTATCCTTTTATTTCAATACCTGCACATAACCACTGTATGGTTCTGTGTAGATCTGACTGTTCAGGTTAATGATATAGAAGTAGGTTCCATCCGGTAATACTTCACCGTTTCTGTAGTTGGTTCCATCCCAGCTCTTCAGATAACCTGTACTCTTCCATACCAGATTTCCCCATCGGTTATAGATCAAAAACTCTGCATTCGGGAAGCTTTCGATATTCTCTATTTCCCATGTATCATTCTGACCATCTCCATTTACCGTTATGGCATTGGGGATTCTGATTGGTCTTTCTACAAATACGGTTACCGAATCCTGACTTGTACATGTATTCGTCGCATCTGATACCGTTAAGGTATATACAATAGTCCTGTCAGCAATAAAGGTCGGATTGCTTATTGTAGGATCGCTCAGACCTGTCGCCGGAGACCAGCTGTACGTACCACCTCCTGATCCTGCCAGTTGTCCCACTTCCCCATCTCTGATGAATATATCAGAACCAGCGTTGGCCACCGGAGTCGGGATAACAGTCAGAGTCCTTCCTGAAGACGTCTGGCTGCACGATCCATTGTCTTCAATAACGGTATACAATCCGCTTTCTAAAGCTGCATAACTTGCACCGGTAGCTCCAGGTATCACCATACCGTCACGCAACCACTGATAAGTTGATCCCGGGTTGAGAGGTACAGTAAAGATAACTTTCTCAGGTGAACAAACCGTCTGATCCCCTTCCTGTATCGCCGGATCCGGAAACGGTTTAATATCCATTGTAATCTTCGAAGATTCCACCACATTCGGACCTACGACACACTCCAGGTTGGAAGTCATCTCTACCCACACCTTATCTCCGGTTACCAGAGAAGAACTACTAAAGGTTGGTCCGGTAGCCACCGGAATTCCCGGAGTATTAACATACCAGTTGTAGGTCGGTGAAGAACCCGAACCACTCTTAGATTTTATAGTAAATACAGATGGCAAACCTTCGCAGTTTGGTGTCGCTTCAATCGATACTGAAGCTACTTCTGCTTCTACGATGTTTAAGGTAACAGTATTGGAAGTTGCATCTCCTGTATTACATAACGTCGATGTAGTTACTACAACATGTACTGTTTTGCCATCATCACCACTAACCGGACTGTATGTATAGGTAGAAGCTATACTTACTGGTGTAGCATCTGACCCAAGGAACCATTTATAGCTAAGTGTACCTGAACCCGTGCTGCTTGCATTGGCAACAAACGTAAATGCAGCAGAACCTGAACAAACTTGTCCCGGATCGTTGATACTTACCGTTACTACTTCAGGAGTTGTGACCGTTACCGTGATAACATTACTGATCACTTCACCGCAATTACCGGACCTCTCTATCCTTCTAAATTGGGTGGTCGATGTCAGAATCCCAGGGGCATACGTTGCATCGGTTGCCCCATTAATATTCGTCATGGTCGGGTGTGCTTCATCGGAATATTGCCACTGATACGTATAAGACCCTGTTCCACCGGTAGGCGCAGTAACACTACTTAAAAGCTCAGGCCTTCTTCCAAAACATATGGCCTGATCGTCCCCTATGCTTCCGGCTACAAGGGCTGGATTTACAGTAACCTTAACTGAATTAGTATATGCTTTATTGCATGGCGCAGATGCAGCAGCATCATCCACCCGGCGTCTGTAATAGGTTGTAGTAGTTAAGGTAGCCGTTGGAGTAAAACTCTTACCGCCATCGCTTGGTGTACCTACCGCCGGAATCCAGCTTGCTTCTATAGCAGGTGTTTCAGTCTGTTCCCAGCTATATACCGGGCTGGTTGCATCTGATGCAGCTACTTCAGTCAGTATGGAAGGAGAAGAATTGTAGCAAATAACCTGATCACCACTAAGTTCCCCTGCATTTATTCCGGAAATCACATCGATGGTCAATACATTTGAGGCAACTGGAGTTGCACTTGCACATTCTTCATCGCTTATAAGTTCTACTTTCACTGTATTTCCAGGAATTGATGTCTGCACTGTCAAATCTCTGGTTGTAAACGTATTTGAGGTGGTAGGTTCACCCTGCTTTGTAGTGCCAATGTACCACTGGTAAAGCGGAGCGGACCCTCCGTCTATAGGCGTTGCTGTAAAGATTACCGGATTGCCCTCACAAACAGTTGAATTATCAGATGTTATTGTTACTGCTGGTGCTGGTACAGGTTTAATAGCCACACTTACCGGAGTTGATACCTCATCCTTAGGATTGGCACACTCTTCTGAACTTGTCAGGGTAACGGTTATTGAATTGCCGGAAACTAAACCGGTAGTAGTATACGTGTCCCCTGAAGTACCAACGATTGTAGTACCATCCATCCATACAAAGGTAGGATTTGTCCCTCCATGAATCGTTTCTGCTGTAAACGTCACGCTTTCGTTCGGACAAATACTTGTTTTATTTGCTGTAACAGTAACTGTTGGAGTGACAGTCGGCTTTACTGTCATCACCATCTCTGTTGAGGCAGCATCCAGCGGACTGGCACATTCTGAGTTGCTTACCATTTTAACAAAAACCTTATCTCCGTCTTCCAGCGTAGCAATTGTAAACTTCTCTGCACCTTCTGCAGAACTTGCCGGTCCCTGACTTACAGGCGTCAGTTCGGAAGCTTTCTGAACAAACCATTCAAAGGTCGGAAGTGATCCTCCATTGCCGGCTACTGCGGTAAACGTTACGCTGGTATTTTCACAGATTGTAGTACCAGGATCCGCAGATATAGCTACAGCCGGTGCTACCTGGTCTGTAATAGTCATAACAATAGCATTGGACGACGCAGGATTAGGCTTAGCACATGCCAGAGAGCTTGTCATAACCACATAATAACTATCCCCATCACCGACTGCGTACGGTCCGGATGCCGGAGTTGTATAAGTAGCATCGGTTGCAGATGGAATCAATACCCCTGAACCAAGAGGTCCTTTATACCACTGATAGGACGGTGGGGTACCTCCATTCGTTGGTTCAGCCGTAAAGGTTACGGCGGTACCAGCACAGGTAGTGTTGGAAGGGGTTGTAATTTCAACAGATGCTGCAACAGTTGGAGTAACCTTAATCTCCACTACATTTGTTGGTACACCCAGACAGTATCCTGAAGAATCGACTCTTCTATAGTAGGTTGTGCTGCTTAATGCTTCCGGCTCAAAGTCAGTTGCCGTTGTGCTATATGCTCCCAGATCTGTCCATGGACCGGTGCTGGTTTCTGCACGCTGCCACTTGTAATACTTGTCAATAACTCCACCGGTACTTGCGGTTCCCGTAAGTGGCTCCGGAGTCTCTTCCGAACAAATGGACTGATCGGAAGAAATTGTTCCTGGCACTACTGCCGGTGTTACTGTAATGGTAACCATTTCAGTAGGCACCCCTGAACAATACCCTGTCGAATCTACTCTTCTGAAATAAGTGGTACTGGTCAATGCATCCGGAGTATAATCGTTTGCCGTTGTGCTATACGCTCCAATGTTAGTCCACGGGCCAGTACTGGTCGCTGAACGTTGCCATTTATAATAGACTATGGTTTCAGCTTCTGTATTCACCGTGCCGGTAAGAGGTTCCGGTACAGCGCCTGCACACAGATTCTGATCCGATGAAATGGTTCCCGCTACAGGAGGAGCTGTAATTTTGATTACTAATTTGGCCGACTCTTTATAGCAGAGTGCATTGTCCTCATTTCCATCCTCCACGCGGAGTACGTAGGTACCTGTATCGGCTAAGGTAGTTGCTTCCCTGGTATAAGGTTCATAGGTATTCCCCGGAGTTGTAATCGCAACCCCATCCTTAAACCAGGTATAGTAGTAATTGGTATTTGCAGGAGTTGCAACACCTTCTATAGTAAGAGGAGCACCCAGGCAAAGTTCTGTATTATCCGATGAAATGGTAACTGTTACAGGTGGTTTACATTTGTCAGCCGCACCACAGTGGATGACATACTGCGATTGAATGTCTGTAACACCATAAACAGTAGCTTTACCAATGTTGGTAATAAAGTCGGCACAGGTATTTACAGTTGCGTCAAAGGTACGCACGATTACCTCATTGGCCAGGATCGGTCCCTCTACTGTTGGCCAGGTAATGGTTGTTCCTGCCAGCACTCCATTATCAGATATATTGGTAATATTATCCAATTCCTCTGGAAGAGGATCTGTGATAACCAGATCAAAGGCAGAATCAAAATGAGCGGTATACGCTGAAAGTGCCTGCTGAGACCCCTTTGCAAATATTCCGGTATATCCGGCTCCCAATTCTGTAATACCGGTGATTACTTTAAGAGGAGCTCCGGTAAAGTCATTGATCCAGATGTATAATTTATCGTCTATTAACTCAGTTCGAATGTTTACAGAACTAAAACTTCCCGGGAAGGTCAGTCCTGTAAAAGAAGCTAAAGGAGTGTTGCTTCCATTCTGATAAAGCTTTATTTCTATAAAGTTATTTCCACCGATGTTTGGAGCAATTTCAAGTCTTAAACCTTTAAAATCAGTCAATCCTGGTGTGCCGGACTGGTAACGGTATATAAAGGAGAAAGAGCTGGAGTTGGTTGGTGCTATGGTTGCTTCCATCCAGCCGTTTACACCGTGAGCTTTTTTCGGGCCAAAAGCATATCCATTTGTTCCCGGAGGATTGTTGCCACCATTCTGATCCAGAGAAATAAGCGTTCCGTTTAATTTAGGCATGGTAACACCAGTACCCAGGGTTTGCCAGTCCGTGAGCTGGGTACCTGCACCTTCCCATGAGGCTGTTGATCCGTCTTTGTTGGTAAAAGTTAAAGTATACGTAACCACATCCCCTACTTCTGCTGTTTCGGTATTGGCCGTCTTCACCAGCGAGGTTTCTACAGGAGGTGTTGGAGGTACAGGATTACAGGTAAGCCTCAACACAACTGCGGAAGAATCCGGAGAATCCACATCCGACCAGATCCAACCGGCGTTGATAAACGATTTTTCAGAGCAAGGCGCCTTCGCTACAGTTCTGTAAGATAAATTAGCTTTTTCTCCTGTAAGCATTACAGGAATAGTCCATTTTACATATCCTGAAAATTTAGGGTGATCAGGTAGTGGGGTGTAGGTTGCATTAACACCAACAGCATCGTCGTCTGTAAAAGCACTCCACTCCAGCTCAACCGGAATTGAGTCGGTTACCACCACATTATAGGTCTCACGGCCTGGTAACGGACCATCCCCTGCCACTCTTCTCCAGGTGTATCCGTCAAATTCCTCTACCAATACTTTGGAAAACCCTTTTACTGGTCCTCCGCAAGCATCTTTACTGTAGTTGTCCACTTCTTCCGGTGCATACTTGGGCACGGAATAAAAATTGGTATATGCAGGACTTACGGGGAAATAGCTGTCTTCCTGTCCGTCATGATCCGTCGTTTTGATGGTTGGATCGAAAGACCAGTCATCCACAAGCCTCGGCATTAACACCGATGAGGGGTTAGATTTGAGCACAGTACGTATAATACTCGGACCTACGACACCTTTGTGTATGAGGTACTCGCTATCCAGTTTATCATACACGTGCATAGTAGTGGCAGTCAGAACGTTTGCGAACTGTGTTACAATCCGCTGGTTCCAGGCCCCCTTTTCATCCTGTCCCCACGGAATTTTCTGATAGATAAATTTCATGGGATCAGAGGGCGGATTATATCCATATTTATCAAGGTCATTCTGGTTATCCACTTCGGCTGTCCATCCTGTCGGGTTGGTTGCTGCATTGTATTCACCGATAGCAGCCGGATCGTTCATAAAATAGGAAACACGGTAGTTTCCCAGATTTATATATGCCTCATGGGCAGTATGCCATATTCTGTAAAACTGATAAAAACTTCTTTCGGCAAAACCGCCAACATCTGCATAGTTGGCATATGAAACAACTACGCGAGGGCGTCCACCGTTCAGCCAAAGATTGGAACCTGTTTTGTTCTCAAAATCCAAGGTAAAGTTGACCACATCACCAGGATTCATCACACTTCTGTCAGTTGTTTTTTTGATGGCCAGCACCCTGTCTTTCAAAAGGTCCACACAGTTACGCTCCATGGTGTAGGAAGCATTGTTGGGATATTCGTTACTGGTCCAGGAAGGTGCGTTGCTGGCAGAGATGGTACTTGTCAGACATACGGTAGTTGCCTCTTCAATAGTTCTCACTCTTACAACAAACGTTCTAACACCCTTGGTGCTTTCCAGTTCACCGGATTTAAATCCGGGAACAGTTCCGATGTTCCAAACAATAGAACCTCCGGATACAGCACCACCACCACTTACAGAAACTACTTCATAGTTAGGATCAATGTTCGTTGTAATGGTTACATTGGTAGCATCTACAGAACCATAGTTTCTGTAGCTCACCTCATAAGTCACCAGGTCTCCTTCATAGGCAAAGGTTTTGTCTACTGCCATATACACCTTCACATTGGCACCTGGCACCATATCCTGCGGTGCATGCAGGTTTCCGGAAGCTGTTAACATACCCAGTACCCTGAAGAAGCCGTGAAAATATTTCGGAGTACTTCCGATATAACGCTCATAGGGCGTTAGTTTGGCAGCACCACTCTGGTCATCCCATCCCAGCTCACACTGTCGGTACAATTCTGCTGTTAAATCCAGGTCTTCTGAAGCCACCGCGGCTGCAGCACCTGTTCCTGCCATCCAGTTTACTCCATAGTTAGCCAGAACCGTACCATCCGGAAGATATTGTTGTTTTATCTGGGCGACTCCTTTCCAGTTCGGCTGACCGGGATCGGGAGATGCTCCCAGTTTACTGCAAAAGGCACTTTCCGAGCTGCTTGGAACAGAACCCGGATATTTCAGAAACTCCTTATGTCTTAAGGCCATGTCGTATTCATAGGTATTACCTCCCGGCTCTACCTGGTGGGAAACCGGGTTCCAGGTAGAATCCGGATTACCGTGCCAGACATAGTTTAATATCGTTCGCCAGGAACATCGGAAATCTTCTCCTGCGGCAAAAGGGCCAAAGGTTGTTTCCGATCCGTCGTCGTTAACTGTGTAGTTACCCGCACTTGCAATGTACCCTTTATCGTACATTTGTTTTATGGTCCAGTCGGCCGAGGCTTCGGCCCGTTTACACTGGCTTATCTGCCATTCCGTACCTCCATTGGCTTCTAAAAATTTCGCAAATGCTCTGAAGTATGCTGGTGCATTATAGTCGACATATTTACTGGTCACCTGTATAGGGTCCGGTTTCACCTTTGCCCATGGATAAGCCGTGTTGGCAGCTGAGTATCTCCAATTAGTCAGCTCGCCCCAGGTGTTACCACTTTTCAGGTATCCGTCAATTCCCACTATTCCGGACAGATACCCTTTCATTCCTGCCTCTGCACCTAAAGGACTCGTAGAATAATATAAGGTATCCACAAGCAGCTTAATCATTTTCAGCGCTTCATCTTTATAGCTGATATCATTACCACAGGCATCGGTAATGCCCATTTTATCTCCCCATTGTTTATGTGCTAATAATAGCGCCATGGCAATGTCCAGATCCCCATCCGCCGCGGAGTTTATAGCAGTAGAACTGATATCTGTATTTTCATCGCACTCCCATCCGGGGAAACCTGCACCATACGTATAGGTAGGTCTCAGCGGGGAACAATCGTAGTATTTTTTTACTCCGCTTAAACGGTTGTCATGCACCCAAAGCCACAACCCGTCAAACGTCTTTTTATCAGCAAAATAAGCTGCTGCCAGCATAGCGTATCCATCCCCTTCCGAAACAAAGGTACCATAGTTTTGAGGCACACTTGGGTGGTTGTACACTATATAGGGCGTTGCATTTGCCCCTGTTCCCAGCGTTTTGCCCGGCACCTTTAATGCTCTCCTCATCATTATCTGATAGGCTTCACGCATGGCTTTCTCCATATCAGCATGTGTAACTCCCACAGCGTTATTCGCGGCAAGAGACTTACCTGCTTTGTACTCTAAAAACTGTGGAAACGGAAAAGCCGGGTTGTGCGTATTTATTTCTACATGTATGGTATCCGCAGGCCAGGTTTGAGCGCTGGCTGTTTTTCCCAAAACGAGAAATAGAAAAATTGTACTCAATAAGTAATTCAATACAATGAATTGCCGATTCATGAATGATTTTTTTGGTTGGTAACTGTACTAAACTTATTATATATATATAAACACCTATACAATAAATCCTATTTTATATGATAAAATTGCAATTTTTAAATTTGCGCATTTCTGCGTTACTGCATGTATTACTCTAAAGTCATCTGAAAGTAAACAGAGGAATAAGGATATTTTTGAGACTTTTTTGCTTTTCCTTTAGTCCCAGCGGATATGGAGTGTTAAATACTGGAAAGTATCTTATTTTGTAAAAAAAAAATAACCTTTAAACTACTTCCCTATCAATATATATACTCTCAGAAAAGGTAAAAGCTTATGGGCAAGTAAGTATATAGATAGTGCCAGGATTGCACGTTTATTCAGGATTTGTCGAAATAAAGAAAATAATTATTTCCTGAATTGTGAGCTAAAAAGTCTTAGATAGACGCGATAACATTTTTGGGTTTACAATGACTAAAATTACAATGAGCGTTCTGAATGGTTTCAAGGCATCTACAATCCAGCTCTTTAAAAAATATCAAGAGCCGGACCCCATATAGGCTTGTATAAATGATGCTTTAGGTTTTCAAGTCCTTTCTGACTTTCCAAATGTTGTAAAGACCCAGCAATAGGAAAATTAAAGGAATATAAGGAGGTTTTATTTTAAGCGGAAGGACATCTGCAGGTACAGCAGGGTGTACGTGTACATAAGTTCCTGTGGCCATCATAAAGACAATTAAAGCGGATGAAAAAATTACAATAAATCCGTAAACTTTCTTCCGGATAGCAGGAACAATTGTAGCATAAAGAAGAAGTCCTCCGGCAGTAATTTCCCGTGCTATACCAAGCCAATAGGATGCATCGCCCATACCACTGTTTACGATCTGTGCGGTATACCATACCTTAAACGGGTTAAAAAACTTTAATACTCCAAATAGTAACATTGATGTTCCCAGGAATACATTAATGGAGAGAAGCTTTTTCATAATAAATTATATATCAGGAAGATTTAATTCTTTAATATGAAACAAAGCTAATAATACCCTCACTAAACAACCGGGACAAAAAAGGCAAAAATCAGGATTTTTCGATCACCTTATGAAATAGATCTGGGCGACACTCCAAACTTTCGTTTAAATAATCTTGAAAAATATCCCGGATCATTAAACCCAAGATCGTAGGCTATCTGACTTAGAGGAGTTTTATTGATAAGCAGAAGTTCTTTTGCCCGCTCCAGTCGCTTGTTATTGATATAACTGACCGGACTGTCATTATAAATCTCTTTGAAGGTCCTTGTAAAAGTAGAACTGCTCATATTGCATAAACCTGCAAGCTCACTTACGGGAATACCAGAATACAGATGACTTTCTACCACCTCCTTCAAGGAAACAGATCTTGGATCAAATAACATTGAAACGATTTCCCAAACCGATTCTGCATAATGCGTCTGGACCAAAATCAAAATCAATTCTCTCAGCTTTAATTCAAGAAGTTCCTGATTCACCAAGCCGGGAGACTCAAAGTAAAAATCAAGGCTTTCTATAAATTTTGTAAGTGTATGATCCGGAATGACTTTTTGAGCAAATTGATGTTCTCTCTTCTGAGTAATATAAGACGGCAATTCATTTCTATAAATACTCCTTAAAATTTCCTTATGGAGGTGAATGGCATATACCTGAATTGGACATTGTTCTGAACGTTTCATCCACTCAACAAAATAGCTTCCGCATTTTAATAATACCGCTTCTTTCGACGGTATCAGAAGTTTTTGATTTGGAGAATGCAGAGAAGCTGCTTGTCCGGAAACATAAAGAAAACACCCCTCATCCTGAAATATCGCCTGATACCTGAATGGAGGATCTATCTTTATCTTTTCAATTACAGTTTTATCTCCTATAGAAAATGTCTTGCGTTCCACTATCATTTCCGGAAATATGAAAAATTAAATCACCAGAACAAAAAGAATAAATAGCCAGAGTAAGGATCTTAATTTTTTGCATTCGTACCAAAATGGTGTGCCAGCTTATTAAAAACCTTACCCTGAATATTTTTCTTTAGTTCGAAGACTACAAAGCAAGACAGAAATTAACCGTTTAACAACCTGTAGTAAATCAGTCTAAAAACATTACAAACTCTTCTTTTGGAGTTCTCCACTTTTTAAGATTTACCAACCAGTCATTTGCTTCATCTCTGTAACCAATTGGTAATATCACCACACTTTTCAGCCCTAATGCATTAAGACCAAGAAATTCGTCCAATTTAGCATTGTCAAACCCTTCCATAGGGGTAGCATCCACCTTTTGTTCTGCCGCAGCTGCAATAGCCATTCCAAATGATATGTAGGCCTGTCTTGCACAACGATCCGCCTGCCATTCTTTTCCTAACGGCTCGTATATGCTCAAAAGCGAATTTTTGTAATCTTCCGCAGATTTATCCGGTAAACCACGTTCCCTTGAGGTTCTCAGTAAAACTTCCCCCACCCTGTCAGCGGAATAACTGTCCCAGGCGGCCCACACAAATAAATGAGAGCAATCCGTAATCTGACTTTGATTAAAAGCAATTTCTCTGATTTGCTCCAGCTTCTTTTTATCACTGATTACAAATATTTTATAAGGCTGAAGCCCTGATGATGAAGGGGCATACCTTGCTGCTTCCAGGATGTAGTCAAGTTTCTCTTGCGGAACTTTTTGCCCATTCATTTTCTTTGTAGCATAACGCCACTTTAAACTGTCTAACAAAGTCATACGATCTTTTTAATAATTATTGAAGTCGTAAATCTAAAATGAATTAATTTAATTTGGTAACAAGGTATCCAAAAGTAACAGTAACCTACCAAGTAACCAGACAACTTATATCATAAAGAAATTATGGAAAAATACTACCAAAGGTATATTCATGTGAGACACTAATAGGGGCAATCAAAAAATCCCTTCGAATAATTCGAAGGGATTTTTAAACCTACTCACTGGGTTACTTAATTTTTAGTAAATCTTATGCTATCTCCTTTATCCGTTTGTAGCAGATAAATTCCTGAATTTAAATGCGTCACATCAATCGTAACTGTTCCTGCAGGAGCAGTAAAGTTTTCCAATTGCTCACCAAGCATAGATAATATTTTGATTTGCCCTGCTTCTTTTAATTCTACATACAATGTTGAATTGGCCGGATTCGGATAAAGATTAGAAACCTTTGAAGTGCTTTTTCCGGTAAGCGAAGTAACGACAACACTTTTCACCTCCGACATACCTGAACAACCTTGTGCACTGGTTACCAATACACTATATTCTCCGTCTTCAGAGAATTCATAAAATGGATCGACTTCATCGGTTAACGCTACACCATCTTTATACCATTGATAAGACAAATACTCTTCTTCTGTAGATAAGGTTCTTCCACTTTGAATTATAACAGGTTGCGGGAGTTCGTTTACTGTAACAATAAGAGTGTCAGAGCTCATACATCCGATCCATTCACCCACAGTTAGGATATATTCACTGGTTGATTGAGGGCTATCTGAATAGGTAAAAGGCCCCAAATAAAGATCACCGGAAGTTACAGCATTGCGGCCTTTAAAGATGGTGTAACTTACATTGTCAAAACCACCAAATGATACAGTCTCTCCTTTACAAATTTCAGAATGGTCTGAGGTAAAATTAACTACAGGTCTTTGATATACATCGACGAAAAATTCTGTTCTGGCAGATGGACAATACCCCTCTCCTTCATAAGCGGCATAATATGCTTTAGATGCTTTAACATTAGGAAAAGAAACGCTTGCCCCTGTAGCAACAGGACTACCACCAATTCTTGTATCATACCATTTGGTTTCTAAGGACTCATGCAATTCAACAGATAGCTTTGCTGTACCGCTATCACAAAGGGTTATATCAGCATAATCATAGACTGTACTAACTGGCTTACTAGCTTTTGGCTTTACATTTACTGTCACCGGAACCATATTAGAAAAACAAGATCCTCCCCCTGCCTGAATATAATAAGTAGTTGTTGCGTTTAAATTTGGAGTTGAATAAACATCATTAAACGTCAACGCATCTCCGCCAGCGGCACTGGTATAGACTCTTACATTAGCTGAAAAGTTTAAAATGGTACTTTCCCCTGCACAGATAGGATTGGTTGAAATCGTGGCTACGGGATCAGGCAGACATTGAAGAGTATATATTTCCTCAACTTCTGTTGCCGTAATGGCACGGTCGTATACCAACAATTCATCTATCTTGAAACCTTTAGATAAAAATGATGAAGAACTTCCTATTCTGCTAACTGGATTTGCAAGAGAATTTAATGTTAAGCTTCCCTCATGCTTTTTCTCACCATTAATATATGTAATAAACTTTCCTTCCTCGTAGGTAACCACAACATGCCTCCAGGCCGTGCTTGAGCCAATACTGGGGAATACATAATTTGCTCCATCACCAACAGACATGGTACCATTGCCGTTGTTATAGGTAATTGCAAATCCACTACCGGATGGTCCATAATTAAACAAATAATAGCTTCCGGAAGTAATTGGGATCTGAAACCAGAAAGCTACTGATCTTGCAGCACCTCCTGTTGGCAGATTCGGGATTCCTGCATTGATTATAATATCATCATCATTTTGCACATAGTAACTTGTTTGCGCTAAAGAGAACCGATTTTCCGTGAAACTGGTTCCTCCGGACATGGTATGCGTACCTGCTTTGTTACTAAGGGAATTATCAAATGGATAATGGTGGATCAAACCATTCTGGGGCTGAGCTTGTACAATACCCGAAAGGCATGTACCTGCCAGCACCAGTGCATAAAAATTTTTACATAAAGATTTGAGGTAGTTTTTTCTCATATAACTTAGGTTATTAGATAATAAGTTAATTTTTCTTTTTAGTCAGGAGAATGATCAGTAGTAATAGATGAATACAAAAATAAGGCCGCCGGTTAGCGGTCTTATTTTTATTGACTTATGACAAACTTTTGGGCTTTACCTGTTCCTGTCGTAACATAATAGATGCCCGGAGAAAATCTGGTTAAAGAAACTTTATTCAATCCTGTCTCCCCTTTTTCTGTATATACGACTTCTCCTAATAAATTGACTATGGAAAGTTCCGATTTTTGTGATAGAATTATAGTCAGCTCATCCACAGCAGGATTAGGATAGATACTGCTGATATATCCTGAGTTCTGTTGTGGATTAATAGAGGTCGTAGCTACAATCGGAGGATTATCTTCACCATATTTTGCAAAATATGCCTGGGCCTTGGAATAACTTCCACCTTTTCCCCCCACGTAGACAAAACTGTTGGAAGGAATAATTTTCATATCCGTCACCGTACAATACGAAGAATCCGATACAAATTTCCATTTTGTATTGGTGCCGTCTTCTTTGTCGTACGTTAATATAGTAACCCAATAGTCAAGTGTATAACTACCAATAGAATGTCCTATCATCACATACCCTTCGCTGGTTTCACCTACGGCAAAAGGATAATCTCCATCTGCAGATCCATATCTGTTTTTCCATTGAACCTCACCATTCTCGTCCATCTTTATAATCCACATATCATACTGGCCTGTTGTGTAGTTAAAATCGCCACCATTTGAGTTGGATTCACCGCATAAAATAAAACCATTATCAGAGGTTTCCTGAATGTCCTTACCCTTGTCGTAATTATTTCCTTCTAGTATTTTTTCCCACAAGATTTCACCGGACTGACTCAACTTTGCCACCCACATATTGGTAGCATAATAAGGATCAGCATAATAGTTATCCGTAGGGGATTGATAACCTGTGCAAATAAATCCTTTATCAGAAGTTTCTCTTATTTTGGTTACTCTGTCACCTTTAGTATCACCAGTAACTATGCTCCATTCCAATTCCCCTTCTGCATCAAGTTTTAATATCCAGGCATCTTCGCTTCCTTTTGCGCCAGTAATATCTCCATCAAATGAATTTGTTAATCCTCCCACAATGCATCCTCCATCCGAGGTGGCACTTACAGAAAACCCATAATCTTCGTTACTTCCTCCATACAGTTTCTGCCATAGGATTTCCCCGTTCGTTGAACTTACCTTAGCTACATATAAATCGTTTCCTCCTTTACTATTGATATCTAAATCCCTAATAACACTAGAGCTTCCCGCTGCAAAAATATTCCCATCCTTTGCTGATGCGATGGAGTAAAAAACTGAACTTGAATTACTACCTGAATAGTCCTTTCTCCAAAGCGTATCACCATTCGTATCCACTTTCATAATCATGGCATTTTTAGTATACTGTCCTTTGGAAGAACCTCCTATAATGTACTTTCCATCATGTGTAAGATCTACAGCTTCAAAATTTTGCTGAGGCTGTGCATAATAGCGATCCCAGTTTAGATCAGGAATTTGGCCAAAACATAGGTGACCCGCAACCACTGCCATTAAGCTTAGTAATTGTTTTTTCATTCAGTTAAAATAAAGGTTATTAAGTAGTTATGACTTATTATTTATGGTGTTATAAGGGAGTATTAAGATGAGCAGCATACCCCAGTCTATACAAATAATGGCTGCCTACAGGCAGCCATCTCCCCTTTGGGTTAACAGATTATTTTACAACAACCAGTTGACCACTTGAATTATTTCCGGCTAACACGTAGTAAGTACCTGGTGCGAATCCACTCACGTCAATAGTTGATTCTCCCGGTGCAGCCTGTTGAACCAAAACAGTTTCGCCCAATACATTCACGATTCTGATCTCCATAGGTTGAGCAATAGTTACTTTAAACTCCGTTGCGGCAGGATTTGGATAGAGGGTTAAAGCATTGGATTTCTTAGGACTGAAGATACTGGTAACACCTTCGTTATCGGTTCCTCCGAATTTCATAAAGTAAGGTCTTAAGGTACCATAAAAAACTTCTGTCTGTACAGCTCCTATACCACCCACAAGCATGTAGCCATCGTCATGAGTTTCAATAACATCAAGCATCTGGTAACCATAGAAATCAGTACTATTTTGAAGCGTTTTATTCCAAACCTCTGTTCCTGAACTTGATAATTTTGCAAGAGTGATAGAAGACATAATATATACTTTATTCTCACTTGTTCCTGTGTAAATAAAGCCTCCGTCTTCGGTTTCTTTTACAGAGAATATTTTATCAACCCGAAGGCTTGCCAAAGTATGTTTCCACTCAATAGTTCCGGAAGCGCTTAACTTTAGCACCCATCCATCTTCCTCACCGGCATTAGTCGTAAAATCTCCGTTAGATGATTTGGCATATCCGCAAAGAATATAACCTCCATCAGAAGTCTGCTGACCATAGTAACAGTGTTCTTCAATTGTTCCTCCAAATTTTTTATTCCACTCTTCATTTCCCGATGCATCTACTTTAACCACCCACATGTCATTAGAAGAAGTGCCAAAAAACACAAAACCACCGTCTGTTGTTTCCTGAGCTTTATAGGCATAGTCATTAGCAGTCGTTCCAAAATTTTTCTCCCAAAGTATTGTTCCATCTGCGTCTAATTTAAAAATCCATGCATCCTGCAGACCGTTATTGGCCGATACATCATCTGATTTGGAAGCTGAGGTTCCTCCTACAAGATACCCCCCATCCGATGTTGGCCAGATGGAATACCCATAATCAGGCATATTGCCACCATATCGTTTTGCCCAAATAACATTCCCATCTGAGGTGTCTAATTTCATTACCCCCACGTCGTAATATCCCTTTGAAGCAGGAAAGTAATCTACGGTTGGAGACTGGATTGAACCGACCACAACAAGATTACCATCGGCATCAATTTTCACATTCTCAGCATAATCATAATTTGGGCCACCAAAAATTTTAGACCATTTTGTATTGCCATAATTATCAACTACTGCTACTACAAAATCCCTGTTATTATCGCCTATTGTTCCGATCAGTTTATTCCCGGCGATTGCATATCCCCCTGTTGGCAATGGTGCAATAGATTTTATTAAACCCATATCAGGGGCGATAAAGTGCTTAGTCCAGCTGAGATCAGGACTTTGGGCAAAGCCTAAATTGAATGCAGTTGCAAGAAGTGCGGTACTTAGTAAAGATTTCCTCATAGTTAACCATATTTAAATATTCAATGTCAATATATGGTTAAACCAGCCGGAAGGTTGTTAGTATTTTCCAAACAGCATTCAACAGTTTCCGAAAGACGTAAGAACACGTCTGAGCAATGGCATCAGGATTTTAATGCCAGTTTATCTAAAAATACTTTTCTATAGTTGCGGGATACCTCAGCTTTTTTACCACTCTTAAAAATTATCGTTCCTCCCTCTGATTTCTTTACATAAGAGCTAATATGATTTAAGCTAACCAGATAGGAGCGATGTACTTTTACAAATACATCAAACGGCTGAAGCATATCATCAAAATAAGCTAAAGGCTTGGTAATGACTTTGTGTACTCCCCCTGCAAGATGAATGTAGGAATATGCTCTGTCTGCTTCAATATATTCAATCTCGTTAATGGGAAGGTAATCATATCCATAATTCAATGGTATGCAAAGCGTTCTGTTATCTTTTACAGACAGATTGCTAACAAGCACTTCTAACCGATTAAGCGATTCTTTCATTGAAAGTTTTTCTCTGATCTTCACCAGTGCCTGCTGTAACTCTTCTCTTCTCAATGGTTTTATCAGATAATCTATTGCTGAAAGTCTGAAGGCCTGAATAGCATACTGATGAAACGCTGTGACAAACACCACTTCAAACGAAACTTTCTCTTTCACAAAATCATCCAGCAGTTGCAATCCGGATTTTCCAGGCAACTCAATATCTAAAAATACAACATCAGGATTTACCTTATGTATTAATGCGACAGCCTGATCCACATCCTCCGATTCCCCTGCAATTTCAATATCCTCCGCAAGATCTGCAAGCATCATCCTCAGTAATTCTCTTGCCTGAGGAGCATCATCTACTATAATACACTTCAAGGTTGTAAATTTATTGGTTGTACTTAAAGGTTATATTTATGTTTGTTCCTATAGCATTTCCTTCTTCATCGTGCAGATCTATCGTCTCTACAGTAATATGAAGAAGTCCTTCCCGGTTAATCAGATCGATCCGATGCTGTATTGCACTAGTTGCAAACGATTGCTTTTTATAGAGGTTCTGCTTTTTAAGCTCTTCTGCTTTTCTTCGACCTACACCATTATCGGTCAGTTGAATCAGCAGAATATCGTCGCCCTGATCCTGCATGGAAACCGTCAGCTTCTTGCCCCCTTTCTTTGTTCTGAATCCATGCTTGAAAGAGTTTTCTATAAATGGTTGTAAAAGCAGCGTTGGAACCTTTAAGTGATTTAAATCCAGCTCCTGGTCGATATCAAACACACAGGTAAAATCCTCTGCCACCATCATTGCTTCCAAATCAATATAAAGGCGCAATATTTTCAATTCGTTGCCCAGAGAGGTATATTGAATAGTACTCATTTCCAACACCGTTCGCACCAGGTGAGAGAAGTCATCAAGATAAATTAATGCTTTTTCCTTATCGTTCCGGTAGATATAACTTTTAATGGAGTTAAGCACATTAAAAATAAAGTGCGGATTCATCTGCGCAATAAGCGCGCTTTGCTGGGCAATGCGCAATTCATTTTCCAGCTGTATGCGCTCGATCTCTTTCTGCTGACGTTTTTTAAGCTGTTGTATTCTGTATTTTAAAAAGATTAATGCTGCTACTGAAAAAATGAGAAGAAGAAGTACTGTAAACCACCACGTTTTCCAAAAAGGTGGTTTTATATATCCCTGAAGTACTATTGATTCCGAAGAACGGCCAAAACAATCAAGTACTTTCAGTTCAACTATAAAAGAACCCGATGGAATGTTTTGTACTTCTATTTTGTCTATGTTTCCTGGAAGCGTTACCCACGACGTATCCAGGTTTGTGATACGATAGGCATACTGAAACTTTCCCTGACATCTGTACAACACGGCTTCCGGATGTAAGACAAGTGTCTGACCATAGTTTAAGTGCAGGTTATGATAATCGGTTGCAGTTTGCTCATCTATACGCACTTGCTTAAGATAAACCTTTGCAGAAACCCCTCCTCCTGACGCTCTTTCCCCTAAAGATACTCTTTGAAGTCCCTTGCCTGTGCACAACCAGAGTGCGTCGCTTACAACTACAAGATCCTGTATATTATCCGATGCAATTCCAGACAATACGTTTAGTTGTTGCCATTTACGCACATCCAGATGCATCAACCAGACCCCCTGGTTGGTAGCAATATACAGGCTGTTATTATAGTACCTGAATTGTACCGCCAACACCCCCTGAGGCAATTGGGCTACCAACCGTACCGATTTATCTGAACCGACCTGATAGACAGATCCGTTAAATGTAATAAGATAAAGCTGATTATTAAGATCTGCATCTATTGCGAGCACCTGATTCCCTGCTAATAGCGTATCTTTTGTACTCCATCGTCCTTTGTCTTTCGCTAGCAACAATAAACCATCGTTGGTGGCGACCCATAGTTCTCCGGATTTTTTACTATACTCCAGATCTCTGGCCCATGAGTTATTAAGAAGTTTATTGTTGATATAGGTTCCATGAGAACTTGCAAAAACAACCTCTTCACCGATCTTGCACCTGGCTTTAACAGCTTCCACCTGATTGACCGCTGATTTTACTTTCCCATCTTTTAATTCAAACAGGTAATTGTTTTGATTGAACCACAGCGTTTGTTCTTCATGATCAAAGTCCAGACTTTGAATATCTGCACTTATACCAGTATCATACGTTTTTAGTGCATGGGTAAAGGCATTTAATTGTCCCAGCATTCCACTGGTTGAGGTAAAGTAAATATGTTGTTGATCCGTCACTATCTTTGACAAACGGTCGTTGGCAACTAAACCATACGTTTTGTTCCAGACAAGAGCGCTAAGATCAGGAACTCTGAGTATTCCTTCCTGTAACGTTGTAAACCAGTAATTCCCTTCCAGATCCAATATACAATCGGAGAATGCTATTTCAGGGTAATAAATGGTGCAGGAATCGTTTGGTCCATCATAACAGACCAGACCCTTATAGGTACATATCCATAACTTTCCATCACTCAACGCTCTGACACTATTGATTTTTCTATTATACAGAAGTTCCTTTAGTTTCCCGGATGTTACTGATTTTAATGTATCACCGGTATATTGATAAGCCGCATTGGCATCCTTTGCAAAAATCCAAAGCGTATCACGATAACTGACCAAATCATGTTTTCTGGGAGATGTAGTATGGAAATAAGGATGACCATATACCTTTACACTCTGGTCAACGGATTTGCCAATACCTGAGGGACTAATAAAAAACAGTTCATCATGAGAGGTCATCCTCGAGGCTTTGGCTACCGGTCGGTTTTTATCCTGCTGACTCGTCCTGCCGGACTGATAAACCAGTTTCCATGTCTTTTCTCTTTCGTTATAGGCAGAAATACCATCCAGATGACTTGCATAGATATTTCCTTTAGTATCCGAGGTCAGATTGATGATATCCGAAAGTTCCGGATTAGGAAGCTCCCTAAGACTATCTCCCTCAATATAAAATGTCTGTGATTTAAAGTTAAAACAATAAATGGTTCCGGATGATGACAAAGTTAATCCAGTAATAGAACGGGACATCTGAGAACCGGAACGATATGGTATATAGCGTATTCCGTCAAATTTATACAATCCAGCACCACATCCCAACCAGATAAAGCCCTTTTGATCCTGCAAGATACTATAGACCTCATTGGAAGGCAATCCACTTTCATTGTCATAAGCAAAATACATGGGGTATTGGGCAAACGACCTGAGTGAAATAAGAACAAATAAACAAACGTTTATAAAAACTCTCAAAGGGTTATTTTTAGCCAGAAAGACCTGATATTAAACGGCAAAACAATAAGAAAAATAAAGGAATTCCATATCCGATATCTATTTAATAATTAAAGATAAGTAAGATTTTCCCTTAGATTAACAATTAAAATAGTGTAAAATCACTTCCTAAAAAAATGCACCAAAAAATATCCGGAAAGATTCCTCTCCGGGTTAAACTAAAAAGCTAATTTTCAGAAGCAGAAAACCATCAGAACAGTTGCGGCATTCATCTTTATTTAATTTGCCCTATACTCTTACCAGAGTAATATATAGCCAGTTTTTATGTAAGGTTTATTGTGGGTTAAAAAGAAAAATTTAATATAAACATTACAAGGTTACATACCTATACTGCTTCGCCTCCTTCCCATATAAGTTTCTTCTCTAAAATTTTTTATCGGGAAGGAGCTACATACACTATCTATGATATCAAGGTAATTAAAGTTCTATTGATTCAACAAATTCAGTCCCTACATGTTAATTACTAAAATTAACATATGAAAAAAGAATTATCCCTTTCTGCACTCTTCTTCTTTTCCATCTCAGCTATAGCGATATGTCAGCCCGTTTTAATCGGAGAATTAACTGGTAAAGAAAAAATATTTACGGGATTTAAAAATCAACTGTATTTTGCAGCCGGATCTTCAATAATGGTTGCAGATATCACTTCAAAATCAATTGACTTATTTGTCGATTTGAATGAGCCCGTTATACATGACAAAGGAGCATCTTTTACCTTGAATAATTTCACCAGAGATATGGGAACATTTCTGCAGTTTCCAGTAACAGAAAGCCATATTTACTTTCTAACTAAGCCTTATAAAGACAGCATACGTCTTTGGCAATCAGATGGCACTCCTAAGGGAACAAAAAAAATTGGGGTATTTGATACCATTATCACGTACGTAGAATTTAAAGGAGCTCTTTACTTTATTGCAGGGAAGTTTAACATAGGGTATGAACTCTGGAAAGCAGATCCTTCCGGAGTAATTTCTCCAATAACACAACTCGGATTGGGAAAAAGACCTTCTTATTCCACTACCTTCAAAAGCCTTATTGCAGGAACCAGCTATCTATACTGTGTTTTTCCGGATAGTTTGAATAATTATAGAATCTATAAATCTGACGGCACTCAGAATGGGACAACAGAAATTGAATTAAGAACATCAAATGAAAACGAAATCCAGGAGTTAACTTTTTTTAAAGAAAAACTATACTTTCTAAACAATGACACTTTATGGGTCTATGATCATTCTGGCCTTACATTTATGCCAGATCCTGATCCTGAAAGGATATATAACTTCATTACCAAAACCAGTAATCATTTATTCTTTTCAATGAGTGATTTAAATCTACCTTATCAGCTATTGTACTCAACCACAGGAAGCTTTGATGATATTAACTTACTTTTCGAAAGAGATGGATATATAAGACACCTTTCAATAAAAGATAAACTTGTTATATGTTATAAGTCTGATTATGCGGTATCGCAACTATACGTTTCTGATGGCACCTCAAAAGGAACGTTGGAAATATCGAAAGGATTTGAAGAACACGAGGTTCCTTTTCTTTTCTCGTCTGCGGGAGACTACCTGTTTTTTGGTCAGGACTATGGAACACCTGAATATCCGTTCGGATCCCGGGTATACGACCTTATGCAATCGGATTTAACTCCTTCTGGAACGGTCAGAGTAAGTTCTCTTTACAAGGATACGACTTATTATAGTTTTCCGAACAACTTTACAGAAGTAAACAACACGCTTTTTTTTACAACATCAAAACCTGCTAATCCTGAAACGAACTATCCTGAATTACTTTATTACTATACTCCGACATCCGGACAAATAACCTCTAACAAAATGGCCCAACATAAAAACTTGTCTGTTTACCCTAATCCAACCTCCGGTTATTGTTCAGTAGAAACAGACCTTCAAGGTTCTTACAAACTTATCAATTCCTTTGGAATCGTAGTTTCAGAAGAGGACTTTAATCAAAAGATTATGTTAGATATGAATCTTCTAACGTCCGGAATTTATCTGCTTCAAATGGTCTCTGATAAAAATGAAACAATAATCACAAAGATTTTAAAAGAATAATAACCCAGACACAAATCTTCTTTCAGGTTAAATCCAGACAGCAATAACAAAAGGTTGAAACTCAATAGAGCGTTTCAACCTTCAATGTCTATGATTACTCTGTTGATATCGGTAAAACAGGTTGTAATCTTCACAACATCATTTGTTTATCCTTACTTTTTTTAACTATATTTGATTCATTCCGGGCAATTCATGAACCACCAATTGCTACTTACTTCTTATCATCTTTATAGCCACAAATGCACACGAAGCAATTCATTGCTCTTTTAATGTCATTTTGCTTATACACATCATTAAGAGCACAACAAGTTCCAGACTTCTCTTACCAGCCAGCAATTAAAAAAGCGGCTTATCCCACTGGTAAAGGTCCGGTTGTTTTAATTGATGAAGCACACAACAACTTCCATACTATTGCTACCAGATATCACGCATTTGCCAGAGTATTATCAGAGGATGGTTATCAGGTAAAACCCTATACCCAGGCTTTTTCCGTTTCCGGTTTAAAAGACGCTAGCATACTGGTTATAGCCAATGCCATTCATGAAAGCAATACCAACAACTGGACGCTTCCCACTCCTTCTGCCTTTACCAAAGATGAAATAACTACCATACATGAATGGGTAAAAAATGGAGGTTCCTTGTTCCTCATTGCTGATCACATGCCCTTTCCCGGAGCCTCCCATGACCTGGCTCAAACATTTGGATTTACCTTTTACAATGGATTTGCCACAGACACTACCTCGGGTTTATTTCCAGGAAATAAACGGGAACTGGATGTATTTATTAAATCCAACGAGACCTTAAAAGACGTTCCTGTTGACAGAACGCTTCGGTCAGAATATACTCCTGTTGACAGCATTGCTACCTTCACAGGACAGGCTTTTGAAATACCCCCAAACGCCATCTCTATTTTAACCTTTGACGATCGTTATAAAATATTACTTCCTGATACAGCGTGGAAATTTAGTCAACAAACGAAAAGAATTCCCATTAAAGGATTCTCACAAGGAGCAGTGTTGTCTTATGGAAAAGGGCGTGTAGCTGTATTCGGAGAAGCGGCAATGTTTACCGCTCAGCTTAAAGGAAGTGAAAAAGTACCCTTTGGATTAAACTCGCCAGATGCCAGACAAAATCTTACTTTTCTATTAAATATCATTCACTGGCTTGACCCTAACCACTGATAAACATTTATTTATCCATTCGCCCCTTCATTATCGCGATTTGTACTAATACAAAAATTAAAACGTTATTGAATATTAATTACAGTGTATAATGCAGATTGAATTATTACTTTCTTTCTTAACAGCTTCAGTATTACTTACATTAATGCCCGGTCCGGACAATATTTTTGTACTTACAGAAAGTTTAACCAGCGGGCAAAGAAATGGAATACTAACTGCTACAGGATTATCTCTTGGAGTATTGGTACATACCTTAGCTGCTGCTACAGGCCTGTCCTTAATTATTCAACAATCCGTAACAATATTCACCATAATAAAATATCTTGGTGCAACCTATTTGTTGTACCTTTCCTATCAGGCATTCAGAGAAAAGCCGGAGGGAATAGAGTTGTCTACAGAAATAAACGCAACAAAAGCCAGTGCCTTTTCTCTTATTCGGAAAGGATTATTTATGAATGTACTGAATCCTAAAGTTACATTGTTTTTTATTGCATTTCTACCTCAGTTTGTGAATAAAGAAGCAGGTAATGTAACGTTACAAATGATCACACTAGGTTGCGTCTTTATGCTTCAGGCATTAATCCTGTTTACCAGCATTGCCTACTTTTCAGGCAAATTATCAAAGTACTTAAATAATATACACTTCTGGAAAATAACAAAGTGGAGCAAAGTTGTTATATTGTGTACACTGGCAGTATTACTGACAATTGAGCAGCACTAATTAGCAGTTGAAAAGAATATCAGTTTTCTTTAATGCTGATGATCCTGTTTGGTTAATGACGGAAGTTGAATAACCTCTCCGTTTTGCCATGAGTCAGCTCCGGGAAGAATAGTGTGATCGGGTATATCTGCCCTGTTCTTTCTTTTTTCCGCTGTAGAAAATTCAAAGTTCTTATCTCTCCTAGTAATTAGAGAATCTTCAAGTTGACCGTCCTTGGTAAACCCCATCATAAGCTGAGGTGAGCCATAGGAAAGTTCTTTATCCCGGTCGGTATGCCAGGTATGCCACGTTTTTCCATAAGTAGAAACCAGCTTTTCCATTAACTCATGCTCTGCCTTTTCAGGTATTCCTGGTGCTATTAGTGTTCCTGATTTTACTTCATGATTGTGACTATGCCATAACTTCTTTTCATCTTCGGGAAGACTCTTGAACAGTTTCTCTGAAATAATATATTCTACACCCATAATGTGCGCCTTCTTAACATTTCCATCATAGATAATACACTGTGTTACATCTTCATTCAATACCGTACAATAATGATGCGCTTCCATTTGTCCTTTCATATTTCCATTGTAAAAATGAAATCCATCCAGGTACAGGTTAATAGTCTCTATGGGCACTTTCTCCTGTAACACCTTCGCTCCTGTTTCCAGCAGATCCGTTTTGGCAGAATCTTCCACTCCAGGCTCTTTAGCATAAGGTTCTGTTGTGTTACCACCACAGGCTGTGAACAACAAAACCACGAATAAGGTCAATAGCAACTTGATATCGTTACGCATTTTATTTAGACTGATCCAGACGAGCATAACCAACAGTCAGGGTACTTTGTTTTGTTTTTCCCTCCCATTGATTTTCCTTGTAAATAAAGGAAGATAACCACTTTCAGTCATTTATTCTCATGGTGGTACAGAATAATTACCTATTTTATAAATAACTATTTTTATTCGTTACTACCCTGATAATCATTTACTCACATTACACTTTTCAACATAATCTTAATACGCATCACAACATCTCTGCTGACCCGGCTTTTGCCATACTTTAAAGAATTTCCATATACCATTCATTTTAAGTCCGTTCAATATAAATAGACAAAAACTATCACTTCATAAATAAATATAATCAGCCACTATCAAAACTTTCAACTATGTTTGTACGGTATTATTTACCAGGTAAAATTAATTTAGTATGAAAAAAACACTTTTAGTCGCCAGCTTAATCGTACTCTTTACCGGATGTCAGGAGAGTAAGAAGGAAGCCAACAGTGAAGGAACAGAAAAAGGAGGCTGTCCTTTTCACTTTGGAAGCAAAGGCAAATCAGGAGGTCTTAATGTAGGCAGCAATGGAAAAACGAACAGGGACTGGTGGCCTAACCAGCTAGACCTGAGCGTACTGAGGCAACACTCCACCAAGTCAGATCCAATGGATGAAGATTTTGACTATAAAAAAGCATTTAACAGTCTGGATTACGGAGCCTTGAAAAAAGATATCCTTGAAGTAATGACAAACTCACAGGACTGGTGGCCGGCAGATTACGGACACTATGGGCCTCTATTCATCCGTATGGCATGGCACAGTGCAGGAACCTATCGTACGGGAGATGGCCGTGGAGGTACGCGTGAAGGACAGCAACGCTTTGCCCCTCTCAACAGCTGGCCAGACAATGCCAACCTGGATAAAGCCAGAAGACTGTTATGGCCTGTAAAACAAAAATACGGCAATAAAATCTCATGGGCAGACTTAATGATCCTTACCGGTAACGTAGCCTTAGAATCTATGGGCTTTAAAACAATTGGCTTTGCCGGCGGAAGAGAAGACGTGTGGGAACCCGCCAGCAACGTTTACTGGGGATCTGAAGGAAAGATGCTGGATGATAAACGTTATAGTGAAGGAAGAACACTTGAAAAGCCTTTGGCTGCCGTACAAATGGGACTTATCTATGTTAATCCTGAAGGACCTAACGGTAACCCTGATCCACTGGCTGCTGCAAAAGATATCCGTGAAACATTTGGCCGTATGGGTATGAACGATGAAGAAACCGTTGCACTTATTGCAGGAGGTCACTCATTCGGCAAAACACACGGAGCTGCAAGTGGTACCAACCTTGGACCTGAGCCTGAAGCAGCAGATATTGAAGAACAAGGGCTGGGCTGGAAAAGCAAGCATGGAACAGGAAAAGGGAAAGATGCTATCACTTCGGGGCTGGAAGTAGTCTGGACCACCACTCCTACTAAATGGAGCCACGGATTTTTCAAAAGTCTCTTTGAACATGAATGGGAGCTAACCAAAAGTCCTGGTGGCGCACATCAGTGGGTAGCAAAAGATCCTAAAGTAATGGTACCTGATGCCTTTGATTCCGATAAACAGCATAAGCCTACCATGCTTACAACAGACCTTTCCTTACGTGTTGATCCGATCTATGAAAAAATCTCCAGAAAGTTCATGGAACATCCGGAAGAATTTGAAGCAGCATTTGCCCGCGCATGGTTCAAATTAACACACCGTGACATGGGCCCCAAAACTACCTATCTTGGACCAGAAGTCCCTCAGGAAGAGTTTTTGTGGCAGGACCCTATTCCAGCTCTGAATCATAAGGTAGTGAATGAAAAAGATATAGCAGAATTAAAAGCTACCATCTTAAAATCAGGTCTTACAACAGAAGAACTTGTTTCCACCGCCTGGGCATCTGCCTCTACGTATCGTCATTCAGACAGAAAAGGCGGAGCCAATGGAGCTCGTATTCGTCTGGCACCACAAAGAAGCTGGGAGGTCAATAATCCGGAACAGCTAAATAAGGTTCTGACAAAATATGAAGAGATTCAAACGAATTTCAACGCAAAGTCTGGAGATAAGAAAATCTCTATGGCCGACCTTATTGTATTAGGAGGATGTGCTGCTATAGAAGAGGCTGCGAAGAAAGCCGGATATCCTGTAAAAGTTCCTTTTACACCAGGGCGTATGGATGCCTCTCAGGAACAAACAGATCCTGCATCTATAGCAGTGCTTGAACCAATGGCCGATGGATTCCGCAACTACTACAAAGGTAAATACACCTTATCAACCGAAGAACTGTTGGTTGATAAAGCACAACTGCTTACGCTTACAGCTCCTGAAATGACCGTATTAGTTGGTGGTATGCGTGCTTTAAATGCCAACTACAACAACTCTAAGCATGGAATATTTACCACTCAGCCAGGTGTATTAACAAATGATTTCTTTGTAAATCTGCTGGATATGAATAATGAGTGGAAAGCAACTTCTGATACCAAAGAAGAATTTGAAGTACGCGACAGAGCTACAGGAGAGGTAAAATGGACAGCCACCCGGGCGGACCTTATCTTTGGTTCTAACTCAGAACTAAGAGCATTAGCAGAAGTTTACGCCAGCTCCGATGCCAAAGAGAAGTTTGTAAAAGACTTTGTGGCTGCATGGACTAAAGTAATGAATCTGGATCGTTTTGATCTGAAATAAAAGACGTTTTTCACAAGAACGATTTCTCCGACCAATTCCATGTGTTACAACAAAAGCCTGTGCAGACTGTACAGGCTTTGTTGTTCATTTAATAAAGAAGCATGTATACGGACAATAAGTCCTGTTTTGTTGTAGTAATCTGAACTTCAAAGGAGTACATATCCCCAAAATCAAAACTCTGTAACTAAGTCGTTAACTACTTTAAAAAGTACTTTTAAATACCCTTTCAGGTTTTCTGAAACAATCTTTATTCTAAAAACCTAATTATCAATAATTAGTCACACAACACACTATAACTGTCAGTTCCAGTAAAATAAGAAAATTTTTCATCAATTTATTTTTCCTAAATTCGTATAATAGAATCTGACATTCTTTAAAAAGCAGGTCTATGGAACGTAAAGAATTTCTCAAAACCCTTTTAGCATTATCCGCAATGGGAACCTTAAGCAGCTTTAAATCCTATACCGATAAACTGCCTACTCAATCTAAAAAAATGCCTGTGCTATTTACCTCCCATGGGAATCCTATGGATATACCTGTATCCAGAGAAGAACGGGCGTTTTGGAAAACCCTTTATGACCTGGGCCAGGACCTTCAGAACAACTATGAAGTAAAAGCTGCTCTGGTGGTCTCAGCACACTGGTGCACCAGAGGAACGTTTGTAAACAACTCGCTGAATCAAAAGCAAATCTACGACTACTACGGTTTTCCGGAAGAGTATTACCAGGTAACATACCAGGCAAAAGGGGCGCCGGACATAGCCCATGAGGTCACCAAAATTATTCCTTCTGTATCCGAAACCGGAGAATGGGGGTTGGATCACGGAGCATGGCCTATGCTTATGCATTTATTTCCCCAAGGCAATATTCCGGTGTTTCAGATGAGTATCCATTACTACGCCAGGCCCGAGTATCATTTCGAATTAGGGAAACAGTTAAAAGCACTGAGAGATAAAGGGGTACTTATAATAGGAAGTGGTTCTCTTATTCACAACTTAAAACTGGCAGGACAAAAGTTTCGCACCAATGACATGACTCCCTACGGATGGGAATTGGAATACGATGCGTGGATAAAAAAACAACTTGATGAACGCAATTTTAACAATGTAGTAAATTATGAAACCAGCCACAAACTGGGCAAACTGGCTGCCCCTACTCCTGACCACTATGTGCCTGTTCTGTACAGCCTTGGGCTAATGGATACCAAAGATGAGCTGGAGTACTTTTACGAAGGAGCACCTTCCCTTCCTGCTTTTAGCGAAAGAAGCTTTATTATCAGGCAATAACAAAAAATAAATCATTCAGATTGATTACAGATGGGCTTACCAACCGGTATTGCTAATACATCAATTGCTTGTCCATCTGTAATCAATTCTATTTATCATTATTGCCTACTTTTTTATTGAGGCCATATCAATCACAAAACGATATTTGACATCTCCTTTCAGCAAACGTTCATACGCCTCATTAATTTGATCCATGTTGATAAGCTCTATATCTGATACGATATTGTGCTTTCCGCAGAAATCAAGCATCTCCTGTGTTTCTGCAATACCTCCTATCAGTGAGCCTGCAAAGGTTCTTCTTCCCCCTATCAGGCTGAATGCTGCTACTGGCAGCGGATGCTCCGGTGCACCCACCAATGTCAACACTCCATCCACTCTTAACTGATTCAGATAGGCATTGATATCGTGCTGCGCAGAAACGGCATCCAGAATAAAATGTAATTTCCCGACATACCGCTGCATTTGTTCTTTATCTTTTGAAAGCACAACATCGTCTGCTCCAAGACGTTTGGCATCGTCCACTTTAGAGGGAGATGTAGTGTATACAATCACTTCTGCCCCCATTGCTTTGGCAAGTTTTACCGCCATGTGGCCCAGACCTCCTATCCCGACAATTCCCACTTTTTTCCCAGGGCCAACATTCCAATGTTTCAGAGGTGAATAAGTTGTTATGCCGGCACATAACAATGGCGCGGCGGCGGCAAGGTCCAGATTTTCCGGTACCCTCAACACAAATGCTTCATCCACCACAATACTCTCGGAATACCCTCCAAAAGTCTGAGTGCCAAGATGCTTATCAGGAGAATTATAAGTGCCGGTGTTTCCCTCTTCACAATACTGCTCCAAATCGTCTTTGCAATACTGACATTCCCTGCAACTGTCTACCATACACCCAACTGCTGCATAATCACCGACTTTAAACTTTGATACATGCTTTCCTACACTTACCACCTTACCAACAATTTCATGTCCGGGCACACAGGGATATACAGTGCTGTGCCACTCGTTACGCGCTGTATGAAGGTCGGAGTGACAAACCCCACAATAAAGGATTTCTATTTCCACATCATGTGGTGTGGGAGTTCTTCTGTTAATCTTAAGAGGTTGCAAAGGTTTATTGGCTGCTTCCGTACCAAATGCCCTTACCTCTTTTGAAGTTAAAACTTTAACGCCTTCAGCGGTTGATTTTACTACTTCCATATTTTTAAGGTTTTAATGTTAAGTGCCACTGTTTACAGAAAAGTTATGAATCCGTTCAGGATGGTCGTCTCCGCCACAATAAAAGCAAATATTGCCAATATTGTTCTATTTTCACTAGTGGATTTTATAATTTCAGCCAACAGTTGAAGTCTTCACATTCATAGTGTATGAATAGAAATAGAATAAGAAAAGAAGCACGGTTAAAGGTCTTTAACCATTAGCACTTCAATAGAAAATCAATGGGCATTAAGTTACTACTTAGCACAAAACGTTTAAATCCAGAAGGCCAAGTATACCAACAATAAGCGCTGCAATACCAATAGTTGTGGTAAATGGTAAAAGAGTTCTGGATAATTTTGTCAACGATTCTCCAACACCGGGAACATTTATCAGCGTATCGGTTAAAAGAACTAGTCCAGCCAGAATACCTGTCAGATCGTAAAGCGCACATCCCGGACGCAACAGATAAATGATGCCCAGTATAAGCGCTACCGCCCCGATCGTCACTTTAAATCCCCTGAGCCAGTTACTAAGCTTAACGATACTGTCTGAAATACTTTGGATTTTCATCAGCGTTGAAGCTGCCAGTATTATTCCTGCTGCAATGTTAGCTAAATCAAATATGGTTTCCATTCTCCAGAATTACACGAAGCGCAAATATCCCTGTAAAAATAATAAGTTGCAAATAGCTGTTTTACCCCTATTCACACCAACCTGTTTGTTTTTAACAACTTACACCTGTAAAACTCTTTCAACAAAACCTAAATCCACTGATTCCTAAGCAAAACCCAACTTGAAGCATCGTATTTCGTACACTAACCTTGATTTTTGAAGTAAACCTCTATGAGAAAACCTATTCGATCTTCCTTCCTGGGAGTAATGATCGCTCTATCTGTCTTCACAGGATGCAAAAAAGACCAGACAGATCCTAAATCGGAATACGTATCAACCAATAACCTTACACAAAACGATTATGCCGGCGCTGCAGAGGTAGATGAAGTAGTGTCAAACGTTAATGATATTATCAGCAATCTGATAGGTGGTGGGCAGGCCGATGCAAGAATAGCAGAATATAAACTCCCCTGTGGTGTAGTAAAACTGGACTCGGTAACAGAAGCCGGAGGTAAAAAAACATATAAACTTAAATACGGTGAGCAAAGCACCTGCGGATATGAGTATAAGAAGAAAAGCGGAGAAGTGTCTTTTAAGCTGGAAAGTGGCACTCATTTTAACACGGCAGACGCCCGGTTCATCATAAACTTTACTGACTATACTGTTCAGTCCGCAGCCACCGGTCAACATGTGATAATCAACGGCACACTGGCCATAACCAATCTTACTGGTGGCTACATATGGCAGGTAATTCTCCCATCAGATCATACACTTTTTAAAAATACCCTTACACATTCTGTACGGGGAAAACTTATGGTAACATTTGCCAATGGAGCCGTACGTGAACGCAACTATTTCCAGAGAAGAAACTGGAAATCAACCTCCGGATGGGCTGGATTAAAATTAACTATTTCGGGAGACTCCACCATAACCCGTGAGGCAACGACTTATACAGGTATTTACGAAACCGGTAAAACACTTGACGGCAATTTTGAATACTTCTCCACCCTGGAGGAAGACTTTATCTGGTCAAACTGTGGTACCACGTGGGCAGGGCCTTTTGTATTAGCAAAGGGTAAGGCCAAAGTAAACGTTGATATCCCCGGAGTTAGTCCAGCTTATTTTGATGTTCAGGGTGGCTTTAAATACAACATATCCGAAATGACAGCCACACCTGTTTCAGAAGACGCCCATTGTGAGGCAAACGCCTATAAAATAACTATTGAATTGGGAAGTTATCATAAAGCAGAACACTATCAATTGTACTGATTCATCAGGGAAAGATCTTTTTAGCTTAATACCTTAACAAGGTTTTCCTCTTTGGCTGTTAGTATTTAGTTTTCATTGTAAAAAAGTAGTCAAACTTTTAAGGTTCAGTCACCGTACCTAATAAAAACCGGTTTTGCTAAACCAATTATGAAAAAAACATATTGCTATAAGGTACTCTGTCTAATTATTTGCCTTCCTGTGCTTTTTTCCTGTTCTAAAGAAGAAACAGGTCCGGCTAAATCAGTTCCTTCTCAGCTCAAGCAAGACGACAGAGCCGCATCTGTTGAAATAGACCAGATCGTTTGGGATCTGACGGATTTTATAGGCTATAAAATCGGGAAAAATGAAAATGGCTATACCCCGCCCTGCGGTATTCTTGGTGTGGACTCTGCTACGTTTAACAGCGCCAATAAAAAGATTTATAATCTATTTTATGATGAGAAAATCACCTGTAACGAGAAAATACGAAAAGGGTATGTTTCCATTCAGCTGAAAAGTGGCAATAGCTATGGAGAGAAAGACGCTGAAACAACGATCACCTTTAAGGATTTTAACATAAAAAATCTCAATACGGCCCAAACCCTTTCCATTACCGGCACATTAACATTAACCAATAGTTCAGGTGGTTATCACTGGCAAACCGCTCAATCCATGGGAGCTACCACCTACCTGGATTCCGTTCAGACCATTCTTACCGGAAAAGTTACCGTTAAGCATACTGGTGGAGAAATAAGAGAGAAGAACTATTCCCAGAAAAGAACCTGGTCTTCCACAGATGGCTGGAGTGGAATGTCGATGAAACTGTCAGGAGCCTCAAGTCAGACATTTAAAGGAACTACAATTAACAACATCACAGAATCCAGTAAAACGCTTATCGGGTACAACGACTATGTGATTTATATGAAAGAAGATTATGTGTGGAAGAATTTCGGCACCACCAAAACAGGTCCTTTTATACTCATCAATGGTCATTCCTGTATAGAAACAGATATAAAACTTGCACTGAATTCAGGTCCTGAGACCATAGACATTGAAGCCGGTTATCGATATACGGGAAGTGACGTTCCTACTCCCAAGAAAGTTAGTAATGCGAGCTCTAATGCGTTTAAGATATACTATCCGCTCAGTCCCAATATCAATGAAATAATTTACCAGTACTATTAAAAAAATCTCCCTTTGCGGGAGATTTTTTTGTTCTTCTTACCGTCTGTTAATCATATACACTGCAATAATTCCCAATAGTCCCCCTATAATGGTTGGTACCTCCGGAACTTCGTTTAGAAAGAACCATGAGCCCAGAGCTGCAGAAAACGGAACCAGAAATATGAACGTACTGGCTTTTCCGGCTCCAAGTTTTGAAGTCGCCACAAAATAAAAGGTAGTGGCCAAAGCCGTTGTAATTGTGGCACTGAATAAAAGATTTAACCAAAACGAAAAATCAACTCTTTCAAATATCCGGACACTTTCCTGAAAATCAGAAATCAGTAACAGCAAAACAGAACATACACCATACATCCAAAGGCTGAAAGCTACCGGCGATCCATAGCGGCCGGATCTTGCAGTAAACAAACTTAAAAAAGCCCAGGTGAATGTCGCCAGAACAAAATAACTGTTACCAGCATCCCAGATAGCACTCCAGTTGTTCCATACCTGAAGTAAAAAAGCTCCGGCAATCAGCCCTATGACCAGTCCAATGATTTCATTTCGGCCGGGTTTCTTTTTGGTATAGATCAGCATTATACCATAGGAAATGATAGGATTTAAAGTAGTCACCAGTACTCCTCCTGCTCCTGCTTTCCCGACAGAAAGGCCTTTGAAAAACAGATAGGTATAGAGTGCTATTAACAATGCAGCACAGGTAAGATCCGGCAAGCCTTTCTTAAGTATACTCAGCTTCTCACCGGTAAGTAACACCAGTACAAGCAAGGATACAAAAGTTACAAAAAATCGGTAAAGCGTTATATTTAAAGCATCGCCATAACCTGCCATAATTTTTCCTGATGTCCAGCTTACTCCCCAGCAAAACATACTGACCACTAATCCGGTCAGAAACAATTGCTCGTTTTTATGATTTTCAGATAACATGTCACATACCTAAATTATAGTAAGATCAAAGTTAAACGAAATCTTCCGGCCTTACTGATTGCATCCGAAAAATATATTACATAAACTTCCGGAGCTTCAAAAAAAAAGGCTGTCGGTTAAGACAGCCTTTATCAGGATACTACATTAATTATTTTCTTTTATTCTTCTTCTCATGCTTGCAACATGCTTTAGATTTTTCCTTGCAGCATTTTGCCTCTCCTTTTTCACAAACACCTTCCTTGCAGCAAGAGCCGTCCTTACAAGCCTCTGCTGAAGTACAGCAGGACATGCTTACGTCCTTTTTGCAGCAGGCTGCATCTTTGGTACAGCACTCAGCATTCTTTTTACAGCAAGCAGGTTTGCCTCCATCATAATAAGAATGACTTGCAAAAGAATGGCTTGCAAAAGAAAAGAATAAACCAATAAGCGCAATTATAATAGGATTTTTCATGGTAGTTCAAGTTTAAAATTTTAGAATAATTCATTGTAATCTAATTAATTAGGGGATGCTAAAAGAAGCATCTTAACCGCACTCGGGGGAAACCTTAACTGGTACCAACAGAAAACTTACTAATCAAAACAGATTAATACAGTGCGATAGTTTGAACGAGTGAATTATCCTAAATTCTAAAAACCTGATGAAGGATCGAGAGATCCCGGGTAAGAGGTGGTGGACTATAACTATCAGAACAGATAGCAGCAGCTTCTTCCTGCACCTGTTCAAATGCTACATAAAAATACGCTGCGACAAACCATACGAGATCCTGAGCAGCATCGACATGCTCCTGCCGTAAATCTGTATCAAGCTTTTTAAGTTCTAATTTAACCTCACAGCAATGATTGCTTTCTTTGATGTTTTTGCAACAACTGGTCGGGCTTTTACAAAGCGCATTGATTCCTGCTTTGTACTTACAAATGGCACTAGTAGTCGTTACCCCTATCACAGAGATAAGGAGCGCGAATACCAGAACAATATTTATAAGCCTTTTGAAGTACATGGGTTTAGGAATTATTTAACCGTTAAGTAAACAATAAGGTTCAATAGCCCTACTAATTTACACTATTATACGGTAGAATCACAATAAAAGTATACTAAATCAGTTAAAAATTTGATCTCAGGGGGAAAACCAGCTCCCCAAAACCAGTACTAAATCAGGCTTTCAACCATCGTATCAAAGACACGTGCAGCTACCGGCATGTAATATTAGCCGTTTCGGGAAAACAAAATTAAAAATTACCGTATAAGGATACAGTGAAACTCACACCCTTGCACGCTGACTTTTATAGGAGAGGTAACGTTAGGAAAAGTCCTTTTTTTTTGAATTATCAATAGTTAAACCAGATGAATATTTCAATTTTCCGTAAAACCCGCAAATCAAAAACCCAAGAACTCGAAGAAAGAGTAAACGCATTAGAAGCACAAATCATCGCTGCATCAGAATTTGTCAATGAAATAGAAAAAGGAAATCTGAATGCAGAGTACAAATTTCAGGAGGAATCAACACTCAACAACGCACTGAGCGCATCACTCATGAGCCTCAGGAATCAATTGAAAACCTATGCGATAGAGGAAAAAGAGAGGAACTGGGTTACAGAAGGACTGGCTAGATTTATTGATATCCTGCGTTCGAAAAACAATGAAATGACGGAGCTTACAGATGATATAATCAGAAACCTGATTAAATATCTTGAAGCCAACCAGGGTGCTTTGTATATCATAAATGATAATAACCCGGAGGATTTGTTTTTGGAAATGAAGGCATGCTATGCATTTGAACGGAAAAAATACATTGACCAGCGCATAGACATCGGAGAAGGTCTTGCAGGTCAGGCCGTTCTGGAGAAAGCAACGATTTACATGACCGAAATTCCAGAAACCTACATGAGAATCACTTCCGGTCTGGGAGAAGGCAGCCCAAGAAATCTTCTAATCGTTCCGTTAAAACTGGACGAACAGGTACTTGGAGTGCTTGAAATCGCATCGTTCGCAATATTTAAAAAATATCAGATTGAATTTGTTGAACGACTTGGAGAAAGTATTGCCTCCACCATAAAAGCTGTTAAAATCAATCAGCGAACCAACAAGCTGCTTCAGGATACCCAGGCCCAAACCCAGCAGTTAAGAGAGCAGGAAGAGGAAGTTCGGCAAAACATGGAAGAACTTGCTGCCACACAGGAAGAGATGAAACGTGTTTTGGCTCTGGCCCAGGAAAAAGAAAGTTACCTCAATGAGCTGATCAACGTACCAAAAGACAGCATTATTACAATAGATAAGAATTTCAAGATTATCAGTTTCAACAAAGCATTTTCAGCAGGCCTGGAAGCCTCAACCGGTATAACCGACTTTAAAGGCTTTGACTACCTTTCATTATTCCCGAATCAGGGCGAAAAGCAAAAGCAGATAGATTTATTGGCAAGAGCTTTTGCAGGGGAAAACTTTGAAGTGACCAATGAATATGAAACCAATGGGGTATCGACCTATTATACCATGAACCTTGCTCCTATCTATGGCAAGGAAGGCGAGATTATAGCTGTCGCCTGCTTTGGAAAAGATGTAACTGCCCTGGTAACCGCACAAAAACAAACCGAAAAACTGCTGATTGAATCACGTCAAAAGTCGGAAGAGCTGCAGGCACAGGAAGAAGAGCTGCGTCAGAACATGGAAGAACTTTCCACAACGCAAGAAGAAATGGCAAGAATACTCAATGAGGTAAAAGAAAAAGAACGTTATCTCACAGAACTGATCAATGTTCCGAAAGACACCATCTTCACGGTAGACAAAGATTTCAGAATTCTGAGCTATAACAAATCATTTGCAGCAGCACTTGAAGCCTTTGCCGGAAATATTGACCTAAATGGCTTCCCATACCTTGATTTATTCCCTACAGAAGCCGAAAAACAACACCAAAAAGCACTTTACGAAAGAGCGTTTAACGGGGAAAACTTTGAGGTTACCAATGAATACAACGTTGAAAACGGAGAAACACTATATGTAACAACCAACCTTGCCCCTCTGCGCGATGAAAACAATGAGATCTTTGCCGTAGCAAGTTTTGGTAAAGATATTACCAAGTTGATGGTGATACAGAAAAATTCTGAAAAACTTCTGGAAGAAAGCGAAAAAAAATCCATGATACTTTCTACTCAGGAAGAGGAACTTCGCAAAAGTATGGAAAAGCTTTCTGCAACCCAGGAAGAAATGCAACGTATCCTACAGGAGGTACAGAAAAAAGAGCGCTATCTGAAAGAACTGATCAATATACCAAAAGACAGCATCTTTACGGTAGACAGGAGCTTCAATCTGCTTGACTGGAACAAGGCATTTTCTGCCGGCCTGGAAGCTTCAGGTATTACAGACCTTACCGGGTTTAACCTATTGCACCTGTTCCCGGATGAAAAGACAAGGCAGCAACAAATCGCTCTCTTCGAAAGAGCCTTTAAAGGTGAAAACTTTGAGCTTGTTTCAGAGTATACTCAGGAGAATACAACTACCTACTACGCCTCCAATTACGCACCTTTGCTAAACGATGATGGAGAAATAATTGCCGTAGCATGTTTTGCCAAAGACGTAACCGAACTTATGATGGCCAGAAAAAATAATAAAAAATAGAAGTTTTAGTTTAGTTTAGAGTAGTTTTATCAGACAAAAAGGAGCTGACCCCGGTCGGTTCCTTTTGTCGTTTTAAGACCTTAACCCAATCTTTGCTTCCAGAAAGCTATAAAATAAAAAAGGCTGTATGATCCATACAGCCTTTAAAATAACAGGTACTAATATCTATTTTTCGATCTTCACGTTAACCGCGTTAGGACCTTTTTTTCCTTGACGAACCTCAAATGTTACTTTATCATTCTCACGAACCTGATCAGCTAAGCCACTTACGTGAACAAAGATTTCTTCTCCGGTTCCTTCTGTTTTAATAAACCCAAATCCTTTCGAGTTATTAAAAAATTTTACTACGCCTTTTTGCATTATTAAATTGTTAAATAAATTACTATACGGGTTGTGCTGTTAAAGTGGAATGTTCCTTTTAGGACTGTGGATTTAATAATACAAAAGTGCTAAAAATACTAATTCGCTTTAATATATCTGTAAAGATAAAAAGAATAATTGAGATAATGCTAATTTTCAATTATTAAATCCAGAAAATTTATTTCTTACCAGTTTCCCTCACCGGTATTCCTTTTTACTGAAGCTTTAGGGCGTGCTTTGTTCACTATAATTTTTCTTCCCTGAAGGTTAAAATTATTTAATCTGCTGATAGCTTTCATCGAATCTCGGTCATTTTCCATTTCGATAAATGCTGTACCCATGGAAACACCTGAATATTTGTCTTTCATTAGTCTCACTTTTTGTACCTGTCCGAATCTTTGAAAAAGCTCTCTGAGTTGTTCTTCGTTCACCTCAACATTGAGGTTTCCCACGTAAATATTCATTATATAGTATAAAATAGATTTAAATTAAAAACTTTCCAATCACCGTAATCTGTTCAACACCAAGGATATTTTGAGGAATTCAGGTGAGTTTTGTTCCAGACGGTTATAAAATTTTAACTCTTAAAAATTATAAAGGTTTAAAACACCCGCTGGTATATTTTTTATTCATAACGGATTCTGACCCGAAAAGATTACTCCCAGCCTGTAATTTTTTTCAAAAAGGGTAAAATCTGTTCTGTCATGCTCTCATGGGTATGCCTAGCCGGATGCCAGTCTTCTCCATACGGAGCAGTATGTGGCACCATTATAAAAGAATAAACATCCTGCTCTCCGCTTTCTTTCACAGCATTAACTGCCGATTCCACGTACCGTATTGATTTGGTATAAAGGAATGCGTTTGCGGGCCATACATCGTTCAGACCATTGGAAGGGACACAAACAATTTTTGCTTCCGGATATAGCGTTCGCACTCGTTTTATAAAAGCGCTATAAGAATGTACAAATCTGGCTGAGTCCAAAATGGAATTCCCCGTTACTTCCTGATAAAAATCATTGGTTCCCAAGTGAATAATTACCAGATCAGGGACATACCAGTTAAAATTCCAGCGGGGAAGCTCCTCGTCCGGAAAAATTCTGTCATAAATTTGTGGCAAAGTACCAATGGTATCTCCTTCAAAATTTCTATACATGCCCCTGCCGGAATATGCGGTACACATGTATTGAGCATTGAGCTTTTGTGCCACCATATTTCCCCAGGCCAAATAATTGTCTTCATTGGCACTGCTGAAGCCTGTACTGGGATTCCCCTCCGGAGGTGCAGGAATAGACAACGCATTGCCATAACCACAGGTATAAGAATCCCCTATAAATTCAATTTTTCTTATAGACCTGGGCGCTGGCGGTACCAGTCTGCCATTTTTCCCTAATACAAAACCTGAGAAGGCTGATTTCCCGACAAAACTTTCTGTTCTTTTGAAAAGGGAGATCTCATGAATAGTATCTTTTAACAGCCCTCCCACCTGATAAACATGTGTGCCTGGCCGGCATTTGACCACTTCTGCCACTTGGCCATCCAGCAACACGGTGTAATAATTGGCAGATGTATCGGCATTTCCTCCCCAGTCACTGAGCTCAAAGCCGATAACGCTTCCTTTAAATCTTGCGGAAATCGTAACTCCGGGATAAGAAAAAACTGGCTTTTGCTTATCAGAGAAGTCGATTCTGCCTGTATACTGTATATAAGGATGGTCGGCCCTTACGTTCACTGCAGAACTATCCTCCAGTATTGAATAATAGGCTCCTTCGTCTATCGGTACAGCTCCCAGCCGGGTACCAAATAAGAACCTCTTCCCCCAATACGAATCATTAATAGAGGAAATAACAACCCCATGAGAATAAGATGTATGGATAAACTTCTCTTCTCCAATATAAATACCGGAATGCGTGATGAAATTCCTGCAGTTATACGAATTATAAAAGAAGACCAGGTCTCCTTTTTCCAGGCTGTCTTTAGAAGGGACAAGTGCACCATATCTTGCCTGTTCCTGACAGGAATGAGGAAGCAAAATACCAAATTTCCTGTGTACTACACGAACCAGTCCTGAGCAGTCAATTCCTTTTTTACTTGTTCCACCCATTCTGTGAGGAGTGCCTTTAAAACGAACGGCCTCCTTTATCAGTTCATCAACAGAGTAGTTGCCCGCCGAAACCTGTTTTTCAAATCCTCCTTTAAAAAAAGCCCTGAGTCCGTTTTTTACTTCCGGATTACTAAACCTTCCCAGTACCAGCTTTGCCTTGTCATCGTCTGAATAAGAAAATGTATAACAAAAGCAGAATACCAGTAGTAAACCAAAAGAACGTTTATTCAACAGGAAAAAGAAACTCATTCGAAAGCTTTCCTTAATAGATCCGCGATAATTCTTCAAAGATAAAGACAACTTTCCTATATTTATGAACACTTTATATTTGAAAGGGCTTTTTTTTACCATACAAAGGCAATCTTCTCAATATAAACCAATTACACTTAATTAAAAAATTATAAAATGAAAAAAAGCCTAAAAATCGATTCGGCCGATATTGTTGATCTGATTCCATCCATGGGAGGTTGTATTGCATCGGATAAAATCACTGTAGAAGGACTACCGGTTGGATTTATGTATCGTGAAGAGCCGGAAGAAGGCTGGGACAGCGGATGGAGGTTCTTATCAGGTACAGAAACAGAAGAGTACATAGATGATGCTGAAAACTCCGGAATATACGATGTGAACACCATTGCAAATTACGACCGTGCTATCATTCCCTATTTGAACCTTCCCAATGGAACAGAACTGGAAAGAATAGAAGGGACAGATACGTTTCAACCACTGCCTCCGGTGGAAGAAGACTAACTACCACCACAACAACAAAAGTGTGAGCAACAGCAAGAGTTTGTTGAGCCTTCTCTCCTGCCACCCTGGTGCTGTTGCTCAGGCTATTGCTTTTTCCCCTCCTGTCAAATCCATTTTTTTATAAAAAATTCCTCTTTAAGATTTCCTTCAACCTGTTTATTTCATGTATATTGGAAACTTTTGTTAAACGTAAAAAAGAACTTTTCTATCCGGGAAGGGCTTGAAAAGAAAACCTATAACAATACATGGCAGAGCATATTTACGGGATTGACTTTGGTACCAGTAACTCAGTTTTAGCAATAGCCCATAAGGAAACCAAAGAGATAAAACATGTTATAAGTGAACAATCGGTAATACATTTTACTGAATCATCTCAGATTTCAATAGGTAAAAAAGCTGTTGAACAATACATACAAAATAATCTGAAAGGACGCCTGCTTAAGTCCGTCAAAACCCTTCTTCCCCAATCCTCCTTTACCTTTACCTATATCTATGGTAAAAAGTACACAGCAGAGGATCTCGTTTGCCTCCTGTTAAAGTCCCTGAAAAAGGAAGCCGACAGCTATCTTGGAGAAGAGGTCACAGAAGTGGTTATGGGCAGACCTGTGGTATTCTCAGAAGATCCGGAAAAAGATAAGCTGGCGGAAAAACGTCTGCTTGCGGCCGCTAAAAAAGCAGGATTTGAACAAATCTGGTTTCAGTACGAGCCGATTGGTGCAGGATTTCTGTATGAACAAAGCATAGAACAACCTGAAGTAGTTTTAATCGGCGATTTCGGAGGGGGAACCTCTGACTTTACCCTGATGCACCTGGACCACAACAATCTTAAACTGGCTGACAGAAAAGCACAAATCATACGTACAGGCGGGATTCATATCGGAGGGGATGATTTTGATGCACTGATCATGTGGCACAAAATGGTCGCCTATTTCGGATACGGACTAAAATACGAGTCGTTCGGAAAAATGCTGGACTTGCCGGTACATATCTATCGAAGTCTTTGCGAGTGGGAACAAATGGCTTTTCTTAAAGAAGGCAAACTAAGAAAATCGCTGGACAGCTATTATCTGTATACACAAAGAAATCCGGCTATTCAGAGGCTGATGACATTCATTGATCTGAATCTTGGCTTTTCCCTGTTCCGAAAAATTGAAAAAGCCAAAATTGAACTTTCCGAAAAAGCTTTTGCCGACATACATTTCTCTGAAGCAGGAATTGAAATCGCTGAACATCTTGAATTACCTGAGTTCAATGATTATGCACTCAAAGAAATAAGTAAAATCGATGCCTTTTTAACTGAGTTTATAGAGCAATCCGGCATACAGCATAATGAAATCAACAACATATTCTTAACCGGCGGAACCTCTTCCCTGCAGGCTGTGCGAAACATTTTTGTTAACAGGTTTTCGGAAGACAAGATCCACCGGGGAGATAATTTTAACAGCGTTGCTCAGGGGTTGGCGTTAAGTTATTTCTATAAAAACTAAATACTAAAAAGGAATGACTGTAACTCTTCTGAAAGGATTATGGAATACAGACGGCACCACCTTATTCCATATTCCAGACAACATGCAGTTCCGTTTTCAGAAAATCTATAAAATGCGTAAAGTAATCGGGGTACTTTTTGCCATTCAGCACAGCAATGTAGTGCTTTCTTTTTAACCCCGTCTTACCGATCTTCACTGCCTTTAAAGCGGAGGAGCTGAGATATGGCTGAGCCGCCCACTTGGCCATAGACATAACACCCATATCTGCCTTTACCATTTCTACAGAAGCTTCTGTAAGAGGTAGTGGCGTAATCTTTTTAGGGTTCACTCGGGAAGGAGCAAGAAAAAACTGATAAACCGATACCGTTTCCAATGGCAGCGAATGAATAATCAAATGCTCATCTCTAAAATCTTCCGCCTCCACATATTTTTTCATGGCCCATGGATGATTTTCCGAAACAAGCATCACCAGCTCGTCCTGAAAAAGCTCAATGTACCGAATGGTTTCGTTCCTGACCGGATCACTGGTGATGGCAATATCCAGTTCATTTGCCAGAAGCTTTTGCAATGGATAATGAGTAGCTTCCATTACAATCTTCAGATTCACATTAGGATACAAAAGCTGAAACTGCTTCATTACCGATGGAAGCCAGTGATACCCGGAATAACATTCGGTGCTGATTCTTATCTCTCCTGTTTCTCCGAATGTCATTTGCTTAATAGCCTGCTCTGTAGCCGAAAGTATATCAAGAATCTCATTCGCTGCCTCATATAATTTCTCTCCTGCCGGAGTCAGCACCAGCTTCTTATTTTCCCGTAAAAAAATCTTTGTCCCCAACTGGTACTCCGCCTCCTTGAGCTGATGGCTTAAAGCCGACGGGGTAAGGTGTAATTTAAAAATGGCTTTGGAAATACTGCCTTCTTCTACAATAGCTTTAACAAGTTTCAAATGTCGGATTTCCATCATTGCTACTTCTTTAATAGTACAAATTACAGAAAAATCCATTCACAAATTCATGAAAATAATTGATGATACAACTGAATTCTTTTCGTTTTTATCGAATGCCCTAACACCCTAGCTTTGCCTCTGTACTTTAATAACAAGCTCAACCATGAATGAATCCATGAAATATTACGCCAACAAACTACACTATGAAACAGATGCCTCTGACTTGTATGAAGCATTGAAGAAAGGAGAAAAGATTATTGTTCTGGATACCCGAAAGCCTGCGGCCTTTGATACAGAACACATACCCGGTGCTGTTAACATCCCACACCGGGAAATGAATGAAGAACTGACACAGAAACTCGACAAAGCCTTCCTGTACATCACCTACTGTGATGGTATCGGATGCAATGCTTCTACCAAAGGGGCTTTTACTATGGCACAACTAGGCTTCCGTGTCAAAGAACTGATCGGTGGTCTTGAATGGTGGAAAAAAGAAGGTTATGCAACCAGCAAAAGCCAGGCAACGGCCAGCGACTCAAAAGAAGCATGTGCCTGTTAGAGTTCTTCACCCAACCCAATAAAGATTTAACTTTCAACAATTTACCCAACAAAACAATCTTTTAGGCCATTCGAAATGTTATACTACTAGTGGTATAAACGATCAGATATGGGATACATTAAAACTAAATCCCTGGAAAAAGGACAACCGATAAAGCTGTTTTATCAGGATTTGGGAGAAGGCAAACCTGTAGTACTAATCCATGGATGGCCTTTGAGCCATGAAATGTGGGAATATCAGGTAAATACCCTGGTAGAAAACGGATTAAGGGTGATTACATACGACAGAAGAGGTTTTGGCAGATCGTCCAAACCCCTGAATGGTTACGATTACGATACATTTACCGACGACTTAAAAGCCGTTTTGGATACCCTGAATCTTGAAGATGTAACACTCGTTGGCTTTTCCATGGGTGGCGGAGAAGTGGTAAGATATTTCAGCAGACATGAAGGCGCTAGAGTAAGTCAGGCGGTATTACTGGGGGCTGTAACGCCATTTCTGTTAAAAACAAAAGACAATCCGGAAGGTGCACATAAAGAGATCTTCATCAATGCGATCAACGCAATCAAAGAAGACAGAATTGAATTTCTGGACATGTTCGGTTTGCAGTTTTTCGGGGTTACCAAAGAACACCGGCCCTTAAGCAATCCGTTGCTTGAATATTTCCGGTTGCTGGCATCCGTTGCCGGCCCCATCCCCACACAGAAAGCTGTGACGGCTTATTCGGAAACAGATTTCAGAAAAGACCTGAAAGCTGTAAACGTCCCTACGCTGATTATCCATGGAGACGCTGATGATATCGTCCCGATCGAAATTAGCGGTGACAAAACAGCTAAGCTGATTCCGGATAATTATTATAAGGTTTATCATGGAGCTCCGCATGGATTCTTTTACACCCATAAAGAACAACTCAATGAGGACCTGCTTGAATTTATATTACATCAGGATCATTTTGTGCCTGTAAGTGCGTCAGGGCGAAGAGCATAACGATAGGTATAGAACCGTACCTGCTACAACAAAAAGCCCCTCGAATGAGGGGCTTTTCATTATATCTGTTATAGTATCAGTTGACTAAACAGCAGCAGCTGCGGTATCTTTTACCTGCACTTCAGCACCAAGGCTGATCTGCTTCATGCTGGTCATTGCTTCTCTAAGCTCAGCACCTACAATTTCGATAGGATGGAAACGGATCGCTTCGTTTATTGCAAGAAGTGTTCTGTTATCTACACCATTTGACTTTCCTTCATTGTAGTTTCTACCGATTACATCTGTATCGATTTTCTTCATAAAATCAGCTAGTAATGGCTTACAAGCATGATCAAACAGATAACAACCATACTCTGCAGTATCGGAAATCACTCTGTTCATTTCGTAAAGTTTTTTACGAGCGATAGTGTTAGCAATAAGCGGAGTCTCATGAAGTGACTCGTAGTATGCCGACTCTTCTTTGATACCTGCTTCGGTCATGGTTTCGAATGCAAGCTCAACCCCTGCTCTTACGAATGCAACCATCAGAAGGCCGTTATCATAGAATTCCTGCTCAGCTATTTTCATAGAACCAGGAGCTGTTTTTTCAAATGCAGTTTCTGCTGTTGCAGCTCTCCAGGTCAATAAGTTTTTATCGTTGTCCGCCCAGTCCTTCATCATGGTAGAAGAAAACTCTCCGCTCATGATATCGTCCTGATGCTTACGGAACAATGGCCTCATAATTTCTTTCAGCTCTTCAGAAAGCTCAAATGCTTTGATTTTAGCAGGATTTGAAAGTCTGTCCATCATCAAAGTAATACCACCATGCTTCAATGACTCGGTGATTACTTCCCAACCATACTGAATCAGTTTCGCTGCATATCCTTTATCTATACCTTTTTCAACCATTTTGTCGAAGCAAAGGATTGAACCTGTCTGAAGAAGACCGCAAAGGATTGTTTGCTCACCCATAAGGTCAGATTTTACTTCTGCAACGAAAGAAGACTTAAGCACACCGGCTCTGTCTCCACCAGTTGCTACCGCATAAGCTTTAGCATAATCCCATCCTTTCCCTTCCGGATCGTTCTCAGGGTGTACTGCAATAAGGGTTGGAACACCGAAACCTCTCTTGTACTCTTCTCTTACTTCCGATCCTGGAGATTTAGGCGCCACCATAATTACAGTGATATCTTTTCTGATCTGCATTCCTTCTTCAACAATGTTGAAACCGTGAGAGTAAGAAAGTGCAGCTCCTTTTTTCATCAATGGCATAATAGCTGAAACCACAGAAGTATGCTGCTTGTCCGGAGTAAGGTTGATCACAAGATCAGCAGAAGGAATTAACTCCTCGTAAGTACCAACTTTAAATCCATTTTCAGTAGCATTTTTCCATGACTGTCTTTTCTGCTCAATAGCATCTTTTCTTAAGGCATAAGCAATGTCAAGACCTGAATCTCTCATGTTCAAACCCTGGTTCAAGCCCTGAGCACCGCAACCTACGATTACGATTTTTTTACCTTTCAAAGCTTTAACGCCATCACTGAATTCAGAGCTGTCCATGAATTCGCAAACGCCCAATTGGTTTAGTTTTTCTCTGAGCGGAAGTGTATTGAAATAATTAGCCATTTTGTTGTATTAAGTATTTAAGGTTCAACGATCATTTAAAAAGCCTGTCGAAGCAGACTTTTAATCGTTACAAATATCTCAAATCTTCTAGAAAAGAGATGTTCATTTTCCTGAAAGTTTAGGTACTTTTTATGGATTTACCCTAAAACAGGCATTAACAACCTGATCTGGTCACCGAAATACCTTTTAGTGGTTTAAAGTTGCCCCAATAGTCCTAAACCAGCTCCACCAAAACAAAACACTATCAATATCAGTAATTTACAAACAAAACCAATAACCCACCGATACCTTCTGACGCAGATTCCCTTATGAAAAAAGCTGCATTTACGTGAAAAGAAGGCACCCCAAAAGATAACATAGAGGATAGTAATTTTTCATGGAATTTGGTTCAAAAAGGTCTTTGCTGCATACATCCCATATAGATTAATGAAAGTCATTAAAGCTATGATATAGGCAAGAGTTATTTTCCTACTAAAGATAATTAGTCTATTTTTCAGATTTGCACCATTTCATCACTTCCCTCTTAAATCCATCATAATCTCCAGCTTTCAGAACTTTAACCCGTTCTGCCACTTCTATTCCACACGCACTGGTTGTAATTACCGGAATTCCTTTAGATATGGCGTTTAATATCAATCTTGGCTGATGCTCTACGTATGCAGGATAAATCACCAATCCGATTTCTTTAAGATTACCGCTGAACCTTTCCGTAACTACCCCTTTCCAGAAATCATCCTGTTCGGCTGCTCTTCCTGCTATAACAATGGGAAGATTCAATTCCACAGCTAACTTCTTAACCTCATAAGCTCCTTTTCTTCCAAGGGATGATGGAAACAGGATTTTTGTTCCGATATGCTCTTCAGCCTTACTATCCGGTACTGACCAGTCGAGCTGCACAGCTTTATTTTTAAAGATTTCAGCAATATCATGATGAGGTGTAATTATTTTCTGAGACAAGAGCAATGCTTTATTCTCCCACTCTATCAATTGCTGAGAAGCTCTGTAATCCTTCAAGGTTCTGCTCTCCGGATATCTTTTAAATGCCTGATCAAGTCTTTCATGAAGCTTCTCCATTGGCAATCTGGTCATTAATACCTCATAGGTTCGACCACCCAAAGCCCCTGTTGCAAATAAAAAGGGTAACAGATTCTGAGCTACAACAATATGAGAGGATTCCACAGGAATTAACTGTGCTGCTCTTTCTGCGATTTTTCTATCTTCCTCCAGGGAGATTTCAAAAATATTCCTTCCGGATTTTGAAGCAACTCTTTGCTTTAAAGCTCTCAAAACGCCTGGTATCACCGTTGATCGCACATGTTTATGATTTTTAAATGACCATGAATAACGTTCTGCATTAAACAGCTTAATTCCTGATAAGGGGATTATATAAAAATCATTTTGAGTGGCAATGGAATTTACATAAACATCATATTCCGGCCATTTTTCATCAAGAATAAATGTAGTGACATTACCTGGACGCTTCATCGTTGCCTTGACAGAATGCTTAAAACAGCTAATATTTCCGCAGGAATAGCAGTCATTCAATTTATTGTACTCTCTGATGTTTGCAAAGGAATGCGATGCAGCTGTATTTTTCTGGCTGCTTTTAAATCTTACGATTAACTTCTCGGAAGTTAACTCTACTTCAATTCTGAAATCATGATCCGACCTGAATCTTAGATCTACATAATTCCATTTTACTGTAGCATCTCTGTCCTGCTCAGCTAAAGAGCCCTTTATAACTTTTGTATGTCTGTGCCTTTCAACGATTTCAAAATTAGCTTTAAGAGCCGCATCGTACAAGGCATTCGACATCTGACAAAGACCTCCGGCAATTGTCGGGACAATACACCCTTCTCTTACCTCTCTTCCGATTACATAGCCTTTACCAAAGTTAGGGTTGCCTATATGTTTCCAAAAGCTGAATACTTCATTTGCTTTTACTTCAATACCATTCAGCTTTCTGGCTGCAATTCTTAAATTTTCTATCTTTCCTGCAGTCAGAATCCAGTTATCCTCATTATCATAAGGATTCCATAGATCACTCTCCGATACTGCGATTACCGGAAATGTTACCAGCGTCTGAGTATCTTTATAAACTTTAAGATTGGAGAATAAATTTTCAGCCCAACGTTTAGCTGTCAGCAAAGCAGATTTCGCCCTGAACGTTGTATCCTGGACAAAACTGTGCTTCTCTGTGAGGATTTGTCTCGTTGTATTCAATGCTACTTATTTAAACTTCATAACAAAAGCTGTTGTCCCAAGGCATAAAAGTAGAAACGGCCCTAAAAGTACCAAGGCTCCTGACAAACTTTCACCCGCTATCCCTATTACCAAAAACAGCCACACTCCGGACACCATAACCTGAGCCAGCTCCAACAATGGCATTCGCTTTTGTTTTTTGTTTATTATATAAAAGGAGAATAATTGAAATAGTGCTGAACCTATAAGAGCAGGTTGAAAGAACCCCAGCAAAGCTCCTGCATTACAAGAGCCTCCCATCAAATTACTAAGCACTATTATTGAAAAAAAGCTATAGAGTACAACTATTGCATAAGTAACGTAATAAAGTTTGGTATAATTAAGTTTCATTTTACTAAAAAATCAATCTAATATACGCACCAAAGGCTTAATTATGGCAAATTTGCCATAGTTAATTTACCTGCAAGTTATTCTCCATTAAGAGGTTGTAGCAACCCTCCCTTTCTGCCTTTCCCTTTCCCCATCATTCCCCAAAACTATTTCACCGAATTTAACTAACAAATTTAGCAAATAATCGTTTTTTTACTAATATTTGATAAAAATATTAGTAAAATGTACTTAAACTGTCATAGCTTCTATTCGATGAGGTACGGAACGCTTTCCGTAAAAGAGCTGGTGGAAGAAGCCTGTGAAAAACGTGCTGATGTTCTTGCACTTACAGACATCAATAATACCTCCGCCACTTTTGAATTTGTCAAAACCTGTGAGGAAAAGGGAATTAAACCCATTGTGGGCATCGAATTCCGCAATGGAGACGACCTGCTTTTCATTGGGATTGCCAAAAACAACGAAGGCTTCAGGGAGCTGAACAAGCTGCTCTCCTTTCACAACATGCGCAAAAAGGCACTGCCCGCCCATGCACCGGAAATGAATGATGCCTACATTATCTATCCTCTGGGGAAAAAAGAACCAGAAGCACTGAGAGAGAACGAATGGCTGGGAATCCGTATCCAGGAACTCAGCCGCATTCCTTTCTCCGAACTGAACAAGCAGCAGCATAAAATGGTAATGCTCCATCCTGTTACGTTCAAAAGCAAACAAGGATACAACCTGCACCGGCTACTCAGAGCCATTAGCAAAAACACTCTGTTAAGCAAACTTACTCCTGAAGAACTGGCGCTGCAGGATGAAGTTATGCTGCCTGCCGATCAGCTGTTTGGAGCGTATGGCCGCTTCCAGAAAATCATCAAAAATACCATGGACCTGGCAGACTCCTGCTCTATTTATTTTGATGCTGAAAACAAAAGCCGCAAAACCTTTACCGGCAATCTGTACGACGACAAACTGCTGCTGGAAAAACTCGCGCTGGATGGGCTCAACTATCGCTATCACAGAACTAATAAAGTCGCCCGGGAACGTGTAAAAAAAGAACTGGAGGTCATTGACCGGCTGGGGTTTAATGCTTATTTCCTCATCACCTGGGATATATTACGCTATGCCAAAAACAGGAATTTCAGCTTTGTTGGACGAGGCAGCGGAGCCAACAGCATTATTGCCTATTGCCTTGGCATCACGGAAGTAGATCCTATTGAACTGAACCTTTATTTCGAACGTTTTCTGAATCCTCACCGTACTTCTCCCCCTGATTTCGACATCGATTTTTCCTGGAGAGACAGAGACGATGTAACGGATTATATCTTCAAAAGATACGGCAATAAACACACGGCACTGCTGGCGACCTACAGCACCTTCCGGGGCAAATCCATTATAAGGGAACTCGGAAAAGTGTTCGGGCTGCCCAAACCTGAAATAGATAACATCCTTACCCACGATCCGTCCCTACTGAAAGACAAAGATCAGATCGTGAAGACCATGTTTCAGTATGGAAAACTTATGGAAGATTTCCCCAATTATCTTTCCATACATGCAGGAGGTATTCTTATATCCGAAAAGGAAATCAACTATTACACGGCTACCGATCTTCCACCCAAAAACTTCCCTATTACCCACTTTGATATGTGGACTGCCGAAGATATGGGGCTGCATAAATACGATATCCTTAGCCAGCGGGGACTGGGCCATATTAAAGATACCATTTCCATTGTCAGGCAAAACACCGGACAAACGGTAGAAATCAATTTTCAAAAAATCAAGGAAGACCCGAATGTAAAAGAGAACATTAAAACGGGTAATACAATAGGATGCTTTTACATAGAGTCTCCGGCAATGAGAATGCTGCTGAAAAAACTCCGCTGCCAGGATTATAAAACACTTGTTGCAGCATCCTCCATTATCCGGCCCGGTGTGGCCCAGTCTGGCATGATGAATGAATACATTAAACGCTTTCACCAGCCGGAAACGATTCAATACCTGCATCCGCTTATGGAAGAAATGCTGAAGGAAACCTTTGGGGTTATGGTATATCAGGAAGATGTAATCAAAGTGGCCCACTACATCGCAGGACTGGACCTGGGAGAAGCAGACCTGCTCAGAAGGGCTATGTCCGGCAAATACAAGGGCAAGGAAGAGATGGACAAGGTTAAGCGTAACTTTATCAACTCCTGCAGAAAACAAGGACATCCGGATGATTTCTCCAACGAGCTGTGGCGACAGATACAGAGCTTTTCCGGTTACAGCTTCTGCAAAGCTCACTCTGCAAGCTTTGCTGTAGAAAGCTTTGAAAGCCTCTACCTTAAAACATATTACCCAAAGGAGTTCATAACTGCGGTGATCAATAACTTCGGCGGTTTTTACTCTACAGAATTTTACTTCCACGAAGCCCGAATGGCCGGAGCCATAACCGAACCTCCCTGTGTAAACAACAGCGGCTATTACACCACCATTTCAGGAGCTACAATCTACACCGGCTTTATCCATCTGAGAGATTTTGAGCAGAAGATCGGTGAGGCAATTCCGCTTGAGCGGGAAACAAACGGTCCGTACACAGACCTTTACGACTTTATAAAGCGCATCCCTCTTTCTCTTGAACAGCTCAACATCCTGATCCGTATAGGGGCATTTCGATTTACAGGTAAAAGCAAAAAAGTACTGCTCATGGATGCAGCACTGCATTTCAGCAAGAGCAAACACAAGTCCACTGGTCCGGAGCTTTTTCAGCTTGAACAAAAAGAACTGGTGCTCCCTCCCCTGAGCAGCTTCAGCCATGAAGATGCATTTGATCAGCTGGAACTACTGGGCTTCCCGCTATGTATGCCTTTTGAGCTGTTGCCCTCAACCTATACAGGAGATATCACCGCAGATGAAATGCTGCAACATACCGGCAGACAGGTTACCATGATCGGGTATTTCATTGCCTCTAAAGACCTGTATACCGTCAGGAATGAGCTGATGTCTTTCATGCATTTTATAGACAAAAAAGGGCAAAGCCTCGACACCATACACTTTCCTCCTTCCCTTCAGAAGTATCCACTCAAAGGGAAAGGCTTTTACATGCTGAAAGGCAGGGTCGTCGTAGAATTTGGCTATCCGAGCCTCGAAGTAACCTATATGCAGAAACTACCTATGGTAAAAAAGGAGGTACTACGTGAACATCAATGATCCTAACAGAACCATCGTACACATGGACCTGGATTCTTTCTTTGTCTCCGTGGAGTGCAGAGACAATGACGCACTTAAAGGAAAACCCATCATCATAGGCGGATCCGGCGACCGGGGCGTGGTGGCTTCCTGTTCGTACGAGGCAAGAAAATTCGGGGTACACTCAGCTATGAGCAGCAAAATGGCCCGAAGACTTTGTCCTCAGGCGATATGGATACGGGGCGATATGGAGAAATACAGTAAGTGCTCCAATGAAATTACAGAAATTATTGCAGAGAGCGCTCCTGTTTTTGAGAAATCGTCCATTGATGAATTTTACCTTGATGTATCCGGAATGGACCGCTTTTTCGGTTGTTACAAGTGGACAAACGAATTAAAACAGCGTATCATGAAGCAATCCGGACTGCCCATTTCCTTTGGATTGTCTGTGAATAAAACGGTTTCCAAGATCGCGACCGGAGAAGGCAAACCCAATGGAGCTAAAGAAGTGCCCTCCGGCACGGAGAAAAGCTTCATTGCTCCCATGCCCGTTTCCAAGATCCCCATGATCGGAGAAAAAACGACCCAATACCTCAATAGTCTTGGTATTGTTGATGTAAAAACATTAAGCAATATGCCTGTGGAGGTAATGCAGTCTCTTCTAGGCAAAAATGGAATTGTGTTGTGGCAAAGGGCCAACGCCATAGACCACACACCTGTAGAACCGTACTCCGAACGCAAATCGGTCTCTACGGAAACAACCTTTGAAACCGATACGATTGATGTAAAGATGATTCGTTCGGTTATTCTTAAAATGGTAGAAGAACTCTGTTTCAGCCTTAGAAAGGAAGGATGGCTTACAGGCTGTATCACCTTAAAACTTCGTTACTCCAACTTCGATACCTGTACCAAACAGAAAAGCATCCCCTACACGGCTTCCGACGAAGTACTGATGCAGCATATAAAAGAATTATTTGAAAACCTCTACAACCGAAGAATGCTGATCCGTCTTGTGGGCGTACGCCTGAGCCATCTGGTACATGGGAATTATCAGATCAGCCTTTTTGAAGACTCAGAAAAGAAAATCAACCTGTATCAGGCAATGGACAAGATCAGGTATAAATTTGGTGAGGATAAGGTGGGACGGGCAGTGTAAAAAATCGTAGAGACGCCAGGTATGGTGTCTCTACGATTTTTCATCAATCGAACACATGATAAATGCTGAATCCAAGCGAAGACGCCTGAATCAGCGAGAGAACAGAATAATCTTAAACTAAACACCTCCCATGTATTTTAAATAGCAGATACACCGTATAATAATACTAACTCTTAATAAACTTCAACGAAGTTAACACCTTTTCCAGAATGAATAACTATGAGATAGATTCCTTTTGTCAATGGTGAAATATCTAAAACATTGTCATTATATGTACCAATCTCCCTTCCTGTTAAATCATAAATTTTAGAAATCACTATATCCTTTTCTTGCAAGTATAAAAAGTTTTCAGCAGGGTTTGGATAAATGAGGAAATTAGTATTATCAGCCACTTCTTCAACCTTTGGATCGTATTCCTATATATTGTGGATATATTTTTATCCTTCCAACGGTAGATGGTGATATAAAACCTAGTTTA
>Ga0182792_1000238_pt1 | contig 54130 bp, 44 predicted proteins | sample Passage237B_FD_130497 | JGI IMG/M metagenome (GOLD analysis project Ga0182792, IMG submission 130497) | Cellulose adapted compost microbial communities from Newby Island Compost Facility, Milpitas, CA, USA - Passage2 37B (version 2) (version 2) ...
AGAAAACTTCGACGCGAACCTGATCTGCGCGCAGCAAGAAGTGCTAAGCGTACGCTAAGCGTGTTGCAGCAGGGCCTGGGCGCCACCGGATTGCTGAACTCGCGAAGCCACATGCCCCTGCCGTTGATGGGCTGCGGCGTGGCGAAAGTAGAGCGTGGCGTCGCTCACGCCGCGAGTGATGTGCATCGCCCGCCAGTGCAGGTCCTTGACCAACTCCGGCAGATGCGCGCTGAGGCCGGCAAAATGCTTCTGCAGCAGAAGAGATGCCTTGCGGAAGTCCCTCAGCGACAGCGCCTGATTGATGAGAGGGATGTCATTCTCTATCCGTGCTCTGGTCGTCGCCGTCTCCAAAATGAGAATACGAACCTTGCGCGTACGCTCCAGGATGTTGCGAAATACCCGGAGGATCTCCCGATTGCCGCCAAGCGTGACATAAAACGCGAGCAGCTCTTCCAGCGCCTGCACCGAGGCGCCTTGGAGATCCGGACGAGGATGTGCGGCTCGTGTCATGAGCGCATCGGAGCACTCGTGAATTCTGTCCAGATGTTCCCTGTCGATGTCGCGGCGACCGTTCGCAAGATGCTGAATCGATTCGCGAAGCATGCCGGCGAGCATGTCCTGAAGATCCTGGTGTTCGGCCAAACTTGGATAATAGGCGAAGAAGCCACGCTGCCGTTCGCCGCTGACAATGGCCTCGGTTTGGAGGCGGATGAGCGCCTCGCGAACCGGCGTCTGGCTTACACGAAGCACCTCGGCCAGGGTCTTGATGCAAAGCTGCTCGCTTGGCCGAAACACGATGTGCGTCGCCAGTTGCTTCAGCTGATGATAGATGCACTCTACTTTACCGTCGGGAAAGAGGTGGTCATGCATGTCACTGCCCTCCCTGCATAAAAGCGGCGTTATGCAAGTCTGACGATCGTCACGGAAGCCGTTGGGACATGGTGTGAGGTCGTATGCTTACGACACATGGCTGGAGCCCTCTCCAAGGCGCGGCGTCTGAGCCGGCGCCGGGGAACGAGCGGCAACATCTCTCGGAATGGCGGCGGCCGCGATCGCGGCGACTGCGGCTAGAGCCGCCAAGCCGATGAACAGTCCGTTGTGCCCCCATGAGGTGTCATAGAATGCGGCCGCCAGCCACAACCCGGCGGGTGTAGCCGCAAGAGCGGCCGCATATCGCACACCGAAGGCAAAGCCACGCCGATTCGCCGGCGCCCACCGAGCGATCAACAGGCTCTCCGACGGAGATGCGATGTCGATCATGAGCACGAGCAAGGCCGCGGCGATCAGGCCGGCCGGCCCCACAATCAAGACCGACGCGACAAGGAGGACCGGCTTGGTTGCAAGAACAAGGATGTAGATGTGACGAGAATCGTACCGGTCGGCCAGGTAGCCTGCCAGCACCTGCCCGAAGCCGCCGACAAGGAAGACGACGGCAACGGCGGTTCCGACGATGCCGAGATCGGCGCCGGGCCAGCTTGCCAGGATCCTGCCTTCCGCCCACTTCGGCAACGCGGTTACGAACGCCGAATAGAGCAGCGACCCGCACATCATCGCCGTGCCCAGTGCCACCAATGCCCGCTTCATGTCGATCGTCGCGGCCTGACGGGGCAGGCTGGCGCCGGCCGCCGCCTTTGGCGCCGCGCCCGAGCCCCCGTCGATTGCGACGATGCCTCGGGCGAGGGCAACGATCAAAAGCACGCCGATCATCGCTGTGATCGCGCCGGGAAGGAGAAACGCCGTGCGCCATCCGTAAGCGTCACCCAGAACGCCCGCGACGGCTGGCGCCGCCGCCACCCCTAAGCTGCCGAACAAGCCGTTGAGGCCAACGGCCCAACCCCGTCTCGATTCGTCGACACCGGTCAAGAGCCAGGCCAGCCCGACGGGGTGGTAGATCGCGCCGAAAACGCCGAGGGCGCCCAGCGTCACGGCAAGCCCGGCCGGTCCCGATACCATTGCCGTTGCTACCGAGCCCGCGCCAATGCCCAGGAAGAACACGACCATGATCGGCGCCGCCCCCACCTTGTCCGCCAGCCAACCGGCTGCCGGAGCGGCGGCGCCCAGCAGGAATGCTCCCCAGATACCGAGCGCAATGACGGTGCCGTAATCGACAGACCACTCCCGCTCTATGGCCAGGGCTGCAGTCGCATGCAGCCCGAGGAGGAGATGGACGGCGAAATGGCCGGCGCAGGCGAAGACGAGTACGGGGCTTGGACGCATACCGGCCTCCACGGAGAGGGTCGAAAGCGTGCGGATAGTACTCGCCGTCCGAGTGGGTCACGCAGAGCAGTTTGGCAAGTTGCGCGTGCGCTCCTGCACGCAACCGTGGCATCATATGGGCATGACCGTGAAGTTCGACTGGGACGACGCACGCGTCCTTCTTGCTCTGGCCCGGGCCGGCAACGGTGCGCTGGCCGCAGCCACACTCGGCGTCAGCCCGCCGACCATCGGACGACGATTGAGGGCCCTCGAGGCTGCCACGGGAGGCACCCTGGTCCAATATCGCGACGGGCAGCTCGTCCTGACGGCGACAGGAAGACGGGTCGTCGCAGCGGCCGAGCGCATGGAGCTGGCCGCGGCGGAAGTTGGCCAGGTTGCCGGCGCAGAAGCCGTCGCGGGAGCGCCGGTGCGGGTCACAGCCATTGCGGCAATCTCGCAATTCCTGGTCCACCGGATCGACTCGGTACTTGCACCGCCCAAGCCGACGATCGAGCTGGTCGTGACGTCGCTGGCCCTCAGCCTGCCCAAAGGAGAGGCCGATGTTGCGCTGCGCATGACGCGCCTGCCGCGAGCCGAAGGGCTTCGGTGTCGACGGCTCGGCACAGTTACTTACGCCCTCTATCGCCATGCCAGGAAGAAGGGGGAGCGAAACACATTCCTCAATGACGTTCCCACGGCTGCCACCCATGGCCATCCGAACTCCGCGCAGGCGCAGTGGATCGACGCTGAGGCGGCGCGCTCGGGCGGCGCCGTCGGGCTGCGCATCAGCGATCCGTTTCTGCGGCTCGAAGCCTGCGCCAGCGGGCTTGGCGTCGCGCTGCTGCCCTGCTTCCAGGGCGATGCGACGCCGGGCCTCGAACGGGTCGGCGACCCGATCGCCAGGCTTACCGAGGGCATATTCCTGCTGGCCCATCCCGACACGCTCGCCAGGAGTGAGGTGCGCGTGGTCTTCGACGCGATCGTCGAGGTCTTCAGGGGATTTGGCGACCGGGAGAGCCGCTAGCCGCTCCCACCATCGAAGAGCGGCCTGCCAAGCTTCCCGCGAGCTCGACCTGGCATTGCGCGCCATGGAGCTCGTCGGCTGACGGCTCGAAGGAGCCACCGATGTGGGCGGCAAGAAAGCGCTCGGTCAGCGCGGCAAAGGCAAGGATGCTTTCAGGCTTCTTGAGGCTGTGCCCTTCATTCGGGAACGCGACGTAGCTGACACTCTTTCCGCTTCTTCGCAGGGCGTCGACGAAGCTCGTGGCCTGTCGCCAACAGACTCTTGAATCGCGCAACCCTTGCGCCACCAGCACGGGCACCTGGATGCGATCGACCCGTCTTATCGGCGATCTGTTCTTTAGCCATTCACGGCCCTCTGCCGTATCGGGATCGGCAAGCCGGCGCTTCCACAAGGAGAAGCGTGGCAGCCAATCGCGTGGGAGCGTGTCCATCAACCCAGGCAGGTCGGTGACACCGCAGAAGGAGACCGCGCACGCGAAAGGAGAGCTGGTTCTCGTCACCGCGTAGAGCGCAGCGTAGCCGCCATAGCTCGAACCCAGGATGGCGATTCGTCCGGGCTGCGCATGCCCGTTGCGGATCGCCCATTCGACAGCGTCCTCCAGGTCATCCTGCATGCAGCCGCCCCATTCGCCATCTGCTGCGTGCAGGAAGGCCCGGCCAAAGCCGGTCGAGCCGCGATAGTTGACGCTCAGAACGGAGTAGCCGCGGTTGGCCAGCCACTGGTGGCGTGGCACGTAGCCCCATTCGTCACGGTCGTGAGGGCCGCCGTGAACGACAAGTACCAGGGGCGGTGGTCCTGCGGAAGGGCGCGGAAGCGTCAGGTATGATTGCAAGGGAAGTCCGTCACGCGCCGTCAGCGACAACGTTCGCATAGGCCGGAGCGACCGGGGAAGGGCAGCCTGGCGCCGGATCGGCACGGATCTGGCTCGCCCGGCGGCATCGCCGAGCTCCACGATAACCGCCTTCCACGGCGTCCGGTCGCCTTCCAGGATGACCAACAGTCTCTTGCAGTCTGCGCTGCAGGCGACTTCCTTGACACAGCGTTCCGGCGCGCCTGCCGCAAGTCTGGCGATCGCACGGCCGACCTTCATCGACAAATCCAGCCATTCCCGGCGCTGATCCTCGATCCACGCAGCGACGGGGCGGCCCGTCCGCGGTTCAATGACGGCGCCGGCAACGTCGGCCTTGGCACTCTGGGCAATGATGCGCCTGGATGCGTTCGCGAACACAAGCTCTTGCAGGGCTACGCCGCCGCCATCGGTCGCTTCAAGCAGATAGGCCGACGTGCCGTCAGAGGCGAGCGAGACGACGGAGCTGGTCTCGATGTTCTCGCGAGAGACCTTCGCGATGCGACGCCACGCGCCTTGGCCGTCGCCGATGAAATAGTCCGCCGAGCCGTCCTGACCTATACGACGGCCGAACCGCGGCGCCAGCGACGCGTCGGCATGGACGCTGTCAAAGCCGTCGTTCAGCCACACCATCTCGTGATCGCCGCTCGCGATGTCGGCCCGGCAGACGTCGAAGAACCGCGCATCCCGCCCGCAATTCAGCAACAGCACGTCAGATCGGACGTCGGGAGACACGCGGTGCAACAGCGTCTTGCCTTGCAGCTTCCGAGCGAGCGGCCAAAGCTTTCCGGTGGCGACATCCAGAGCATTCGGACGCCAGCACTCATCGCCGTCCTCGTCGCTTTCGAACAGCAGGTATTGGGCCGCCCATGACCACAGCAGCTGTCCGGTCGACGTGAACGGGATGCTGAAGCGCCGTGGCGCGGCAAGCCCGTCGCGGCCGATGTCCGCGACCAGGATATGGTCGGCTTCCCTCCAGGCGACCTTCCGGCCGCAAGGACTCAACGAGGGTTTGCCGGGCTCGTCTGCCTGCAGCAGCAGCCGTCGTGGCAGCAGGGCAGCGATGGAAAGCTGTTTGGCCATCGCTGCGCCTCAGTCCGCGCCAGCCCTGCCCAGCGCCAGGCGCTCGAGCGCTTGGCCGTCGAGCCGATAGTAAAGCCGATCGATCGGATTCCCGCCGATCATGTCGTAGAGCCGCCGGGCGGCGGCGTTTCCCGAGGAGACGGCCCAGTCGATGCGTGAATAGCCGCGGCGCCAGGCGATGTCCGCCAAGCCTCTCATCAAGGACAGGCCAACGCCGCGCAGCCTCGCCTGTTCCGAAACATAGAGGTCCTTCAGGAAGAGCTGGGCTTCGAGATCGGGGCCGGGTGCCAGGGTTGCGAAGGCGGCAAAGCCCAGCGCCGAACGGCTCCGCAGGTCCTCGGCGATCAGGAACTCGATGCCCACGGGCAAGCTCGCTATGAACTCCTCGAAGGAATCCGCCGGATGCACGGTTTCCTCGTAAAATCGAGCCATGTCTTGGAACAACACCGCCAGGGCCGACGTGTCGTCGGGCTGCGCCTGGCGCACCAGCACGGGAGCGCGTCGATCGTCCCTCATGACATCCTCGCTGCGCTGAAAGGGCTGCGATATCTCGAACGGCGACCGAAATCAGGATCGATCGACCGCAGCCAATCCGGGCACTCCGGATCGGCCGATGCAGCGACAACGATTTGAAGGAGGTCGCGGTGTTGGCCGACTCTCGGCACGCCGGCCTTGTGGAGACAGAGCTGTGTATTGCAAAGCATGGCGGCTCCCGGAGGGCCAACGTGCTCGACAACCTCTCGCCTCTCTCGCTCCGTGCCGGTGGCCTGGAAGTCGGCCTCGATACGCCGCCCGAATCGCGCGAAGCGCTCGTCTTTCAGCCAGCGTGCGGTCGTCGGCCGCGTCGCGACACAGAACGGGCCGTCTTCGGGTCCGACATGGCTGAGGTTGATCATCAGCTTGGAGATATCCGAGGGTCGTTGGTCGCAATGCCACCAGTTGGAATAGGCGTCGATCGTCCGCTGCAGATCGGCGGGCACGTGATATGTGCGATACGCCTCGACGGAAACCACCTTGAAGTGGCATCCATAGCAGGCGGTGATGAACTGTCGTACGTCGGGCGTCAACATCGCCTCGATCTCGGGAATCACACGCGGATCTGGAATCTTGCGGCCGAACAGGCGGCCGGTCTTCTCGACCAGGGCCTCCGGATACTCTCCGAACGGCTGGGAGAACCTGTCGTCTTCGACGGCCGACGCGAACTTGCGCGCCACCGTCGACACGACGGTCGCCGGAATGAGGCCGATCGACATCATGGCGATGCCGTCGCGTGCGAACTGCCTTCGCAGTTGTGACGAGCAAATGCCACGCGGCGCGTCCAATCGCGCCCATGCGAGCGACGGGCGGCCACCGAAATTGTTGATTGCCGGGGTTGTGTTTCCGTAAATCCAGCGACCCAGCCTGACGTCGGCGCCTTCGAACACCTCACGCATGACGTCACCCTGCCGTTGCTGCCGCGCCAGTACCGGTCAATCCCCCGGCAAGTGCGACCTTCCCGGGCGGAGAGCACCCCGCGACACCGCCGAAACGAGCCGGCCGCTGTCGATACTCGGCGATCCGACTGTCGATCCGAGCAATGATCTTCTGCAGGTCGCGACAATAGATGCTGGGATCCCTGAACCCATTGGTCTTGGCGTATCGGGTGGGCATGTCGCCCCCGCCGCACACGTCCAGCATCGGACAGATCGCACATTTATCGGCGACCGAACGGGCACCAAGTTCGTGCTCTATCTGCAAGATGCGCCGGGCCGCAGCGTCGAAATCATGATCGAAGACGTTCAGCCCGAGCGTCGCCGCACCCTCGTAGGCGCCTTTCAGCGAGTCGACGGCTTCGATATCCCCGTTCGCTTCGATGACGACCAGGTTTGCGCCTTCAGTGCCATGCGATTCCGTGAGCGCGCTGCCTCCAAGAAGGAGATTGATGATGGAATTGAAGAAAAGGACGCGCACCTTCTTGGGACTTTTCGCCCAGCGTTCAAACGCCGTGCAGAGCCAATCTCCATACAGAGTGGCGCCGCCATCCGGCGTCATTCCCGGCGGGAGCCTGTCGTGATTGTCAACGGGCAGAAGGAAATTGATTGTCGGGGGATCGAAGGAAGCCAGGTAGTCGAATGTCGCTTCGGGGCAAGCGTCGACGTTCACGACGCACAGCAAGCCAGCGAACATCGAACGATAATCTCGTGACAGCAGCTCGAGCTTCTTTTCCAGCCGGGCGGAGCTGCCCCGGCCCCGATGATCCACACGATGGAGATCGTTGATGTTGGGTGGACCGTCCACGCTAATGCCGAGCGTGACGCCTTCCTCCGTCAACATGTCGCCGAACTGAGAGCTGAATAGCAGACCGTTGCTTTGGACGGTGATGCGGCATCTGATGCCGGCAGGTTCCAGGGTTCTGCGCAGCGTGCGAACGATGTCGCGCATCTGATCGACGCCGACCAGGAATGGTTCGCCGCCGTGCAAGGTGATCTGCACCTTTTTGCGGCCGTGGCGAACGCAATGTTCGCGCATGCGCTCGGCCGTCTTCTGGACTGTTGAGAGAGCCATCCGCTTCGGCTGGCGTCGCCATCCGCTGTCAGCGAGATTGTACATGTAGCAATACGTGCAATTCAGATTGCACCGAGTGGCTATCTTGAACACGTACCCGCTGATCGAATTCGAATGCAGTCCGGCGGTGCTCATGGGTCCCTCCCTTGAGGAAAGGGTGCCGTGGTCGCCAGCGGCACCCCCCTTGGCCGCTAGAACAGACTGCGCAGATGGCTCCGGTCCTCGGCCTCGTCGGCGAACATCGAACGGAGATGGCTGCGGTCCTCGGCGTCAGCACCAAACACGGAACGGAGGTGGCTCCGGTCCTCGGCGTCAGCGCCGAACACGCAGCGGAGGTGGCTCGACTCGGCATCGCCGGACACGAGGGCCGTGGCGATGTTGATCGGCAGTGCGGACTGTTGCTGATTGAAAGTGCTCATTCGTTCCTCTCCTGTGATGCGGCAACCGGAGGTGGAGCCGCCGAGCGATTAGGGCCGTGCAGCGGATATACTTCGAGTTATATCTCTCGCTATATCTTCCCGAGGCTGTGCGGCTGTTGATGCGGTGACGCCCGCCCGCGCGATCACGGGACACAGTGGAGAATGGCTTCGTCTCGACGACGCAGACAATCGCGCCCATGACACCGAGACGATCCAGGGCGCCTACCATGGATCTGCGGTAAGACGCTGCACATGGGTCGGTGGTATCTCGGCGGTCATCGGTTTGGCGCGAGCCCTCTTTCGGACTGGGCCGCCAAACCGCCCAGAGCGGTACTAATGACGGGGTCCACTTCAGCGATGGCCAACCGAATTCTATCCTACGGTATCCGGCTCTACCGCCCTCCTAGATTTCCTCTTCCATCCCTTACCTACCAGCACCAGTCTTGGAGTTGAGCGAGGATGAGCATCCGATCGCGCGAACTCGACGGGGTTTGTCATTCGGTTGATCGAGGGAGCTGACCGTGGCTGCATCTGCTTACATCGAGCCGGTAGTCGATCCGTCAGGGCCTGTTACGGCGGCCGGCATCGAGACGGTCTCCCGCAAACCTGCTAGCCGGCTCGGCCGTGATCGTGTCCACAAGCGCCTCTGCGCCAAGGGCTTGCCGCATCCCTTTGAACGTAGGCTGTGGTCCGCCAAGGCTGTGGCCGACTGGCTAGCGAGCGCAGGCGGGGCGGAGCACGGGAGTCGCATGTCTCAACACGTGAGACAAATTTCCCCTATTTGTTCTCTCGGTGGATCGCGGCAGAGCAGCCCCAAAACGTTGGCCGGCTTGAAACAAACGAGCTTGCAAGAATGGCGCGCCCGAAGAGATTCGAACTCCTAACCTTCGGATCCGTAGCCAGAAGGCTGGAAACAGCCAATTCATTGATCTTTCGGACTTTTTGGGCGTTCAGTGTCGCACGTTGGCGGCCGTATTTTGTGCCGAAACCGGCCCTTTGTTGCACGGCATTCTCGACCGCGAGCGCCACTCCCTGGGCGGGCGTATCAAAGGTCCTTCAACGGCCCATATCTCGCGCAGTAGGCAGGCAGCACAACATGGCCTTCAGCTCGATCCAATAAGCGTCGATATTATCCTTGTCGATGATTCGCGTTGGCAGAATGACTCGTTCGCCGAGCGGGATGACGGATTTCTTGCCGTCGATGTATTTGCCCAATGCGGTCATGCCCAGGTAGCCCCACTCATATGCCTGCTGCACGATGGTGCCGACGATCGTGCCGTCCTTCACGCCGGCCAAAGTAGTGGGCTCTTCGTCGAAGGCTACGATCTTGACCTGACCGAGCTTGCCCGCTTCCCGTAGTGCCTCCAGGATGACCGGTGTGTTGTAATCATAGAAGCCGACCATACAGTTGATATCAGGTCGGGTAGTCAGCGTGTCCACGACGTTTCGCTTGGCGCGCGCCTTGTCGAAGTCGTCTCCAAGAACGTCGACGAGCTCGATGTTCGAGCCCTTCAGTGCTTCCCTCACTCCGGCGATGCGATTCTCCGCGTTCGCGAGCCGGAGCAGGCCGACGAAGCCCATGCATTTGCCTCCGGCAGGCAGTGCCCTCCGCAGCAGCTGGCCGGCCTGCTTGCCGGCTTCGGTATTCGAAGAGCCGAAGTAGGCGACGCGCTTGCTGTTGGGAGCGTCGCTGTCCGTGGTGAATAGGGTGACCTGTCTGGCAACGCGAGCGAGCGTGTCAGCCATACCGACGACCGGGCTCACCACGATCCCAACAGTCCCCGCGGCGATCAGATCATCCAGAACGCGCGTCTGCGTCGTGGCAGAGGAGTCCTTCGGATACCTGAAGACCAGCTTGTAGTTCGGCAATTCAGTCTGCGCCTTTCGGACGCCGGCTTCAGCCGGCCGCCAGAAATCAGTTTGACTATTCGTAACGAAGGCCAAGGTCGCCTTGTCCGCCGGCTGCGCGGCCGCGGGGAGACCGATGATCGCTGCCGCAGCGACAGCCAACAACAGCTTGATCACGATCGTTCTCCTCTCGGCATGAACGTCATACTATAATGGTTGGTCGACCTCGCGCCACAACATGGCCGACAGCAGCAGCGGCATTGTATCCATCGCGATGTCGCGGGCAGAGGTTATTGTGGCGAAAACGGCACGCCGGCACATTTTGGCGATCGAGCACGCGTGGTCGAGGTGGCGGTCGCCGGGATTTCTGCTAAGTACACGATGGGGAGGACGTGCAGGGGCGATGACGCTCCAACCTACGGGCGGAAGCAATCCATGAGCGACTCGGCAAGGGGGGACCCGGCGACCGGTAAAGGCATCGCGGGCAGGTTCAGGGAGCCGGCGCTCAAGGGCATTAATTCCTCCGAGCAGTTCGATCAGCGTATCAAGGTGATCCCGCCAGCCACGCGCGTGCTTGCCGCCTCGACGGCCGTTGTCTGCCTGGCGGCGCTGGTCTGGGCGGTGTTCGGTTCCGTCCCAACACGGGTGATCGGACGCGGCGTGGTGTTTTCCGCTCAGGACGGAAATTTTTCCGTCGCAGCCATCGCGGCAGGACCCGTCGTCGAGATGCTCGTGAAGCCGGGCACCCACGTGGTGGCCGGCCAGCCAATCGCCATCATCGAGCAGAAACTGTTGCTCACGCGAATAGAAAATGCCCTGGCGGAAGTGGAGCGCCTGGAGGCGAATTTTGCCTTGTTGAGGGCGGCCAACGCCTTGCAGATCGCCAGTAGCGACGAAGCGGCCAAGCGCCAGCTGGCGGCGATCGACGAGCAAGTGGCCGCCAATGAGGTGCGTCGCGACCGGCTGCGCGAACTCGTCGCCAACTACGCCACCTTGCGCAGCAAAGGCATGATTTCTCAGAACGAATTCATCGCCAAGCAGGAGCAGTACGACCTGACTGCACTCGAACTGGCCAACGCCAAGGCAAGGAAGGTGGAGGTTGAATTGGCGGCGGCCACCAAGCGCGACAACGTGGCCGACATCGAACGGCAGAAGCAGGCGGAGATCGACCTCAAGAGGTCGGGCGTTGATCGGCTGCGGGTGGAAATGGAGGTCGGATCGTGGGTCAGGTCGCCGATCAGCGGTGTCGTTCGCGAAATTCGCCTTGGTCGAGGTGATGTCGCCGCGGTCGGTTCCGTGGTGGCCACCGTGGGGCCGGACCAACAGAGCTACTATCAAGTGATGGCCCTGCTGAGGGGCAAGACGCGAAAGCGGGCGGCTCCGGGCATGGAGGTCGCCATCGTGCCGGACAGCATCAAGAAGGAAGAATACGGCTCCATGAAGGGTCGCGTGACCGCCGTCTCCGACGAGGACGTGTCAGTCGAGCATGTCGACCAGATCGTCCACAACGATCAGCTCACCAAGAACCTGTTTGGCGGTGAACCGGCGCTGCTCGCCTATGTCGAGCTGGTCCCAACCAAGGACAATCCGAGCGGCTTTGAATGGTGGAGCGGGACAGGACCTCCCTACAAGATCACCGCCGGGTCTGTCGCTACCGTCGACATCATCGTCGAACGCGTGCGACCGATCACGTTGGTCATTCCGGCGCTGCGCAAGCTGCTCAGCATCGAGGGATGATTTTCGGGCCCCTCCCTTGGAAGCGGCGCGCCCGCACGCCAACGGTCTTCCAGATGGAGGTGGTGGAATCCGGCGCGACAGCGCTCGGCATCCTGCTTGCATACTATGGGAGACGCGTGCCCCTCGAGGAGCTGCGTGTCGCCTGCGGCGTCTCGCGGGAAGGCAGCAAGCCTGACGACCTCGTCCGGGCCGCGCACAGCTACGGCCTCGATGCGGTCAGCAAAAGCCGAGAGGCAGGCGATGTTCTCAAGGGCCCCTTCCCGGTGATCGTGCAATGGAACGTCGATCAGTTCCTTGTCGTCGAGGGCGTCTCCGGCGGCAAGGTGTACCTCAACGATCCCAGGACGGGACCGCGTGAAGTATCCCGTCAGGAGTTCAGCGATGGTTTCAAGGGCGTGTCACTGGAGTTCAGGAAGGGGGCTGCTTTCACACGGGGAGGCACCGAACTGAGCCTCGCGGCCAAGCTCGGGCGGCGCCTGAAGGGACTCAACGGCACACTGGGATTCATCGGCTCAATAAGCCTGATGTTGGTGCTCCCCGGTCTGATCGTGCCGGGAATGACCGCCGTGTTCGTCGACAATATTCTGATCCGCCAGTTCGAGGGCTGGCTCGGCCCGATGCTCATCGGGCTTGGCGCAACGACTTTGATAAACATCGCCCTGCGCTGGCTGCAGGGGGTCGCCCTGTTGCGCCTGGAGTTGAGACTAGCCCTTGAGCAGTCGGCGAAGTTTACCTGGCACGTCCTCAGCCTTCCGATCGCCTTCTTCACGCAGCGCTTTACCGGCGACCTCGCGAGCCGGGTGGAAGCGAACGACAGGGTCGCGACGCTGCTCGCGCGCGACTTCGGCAACACGGCGGCCGGCTGCCTGACGGCTGGGTTTCTCGGCGCCGTGATGATCTTCTACGACACGATCCTGGCGGCGATCGTGCTCGGCGGGGCCGCTCTCAACATTGTCGGCCTTCAAGTGCTTCGCCGCTCCCTGTCGGACATCGCGCTGCGTCTGCAGACCGAGCAAGGAAAGCTCTTTTCGACGTCCGCCGTGGGCCTGCAGTCCATCGAGACGCTCAAGGCGACCGCAGGCGAGGACGACTTCTTCTCGAAGTGGGGCGGGTACCATGCGCACGCCATTAACTCCGAGCAGAAGCTGGCGATATACCAAGGCGCCATATCCCTGCTGCCGGCGATGCTTCTCAGCTTGACATCTGCCGCCGTCCTCGGCGTCGGTGCGCTCCGCGTCATCGATGGGCACCTGAGCATCGGAACGCTTGTCGCCTTTCAGGGGCTGCTGATTACGTTCTCCGCACCGATCCAGGACCTGGTCGGCGTGGCCGGCCGGGTGCAGCAAGCCTCGGCTGACTTGTCGCGGCTCGACGATGTCCTGCAACACAAGCGCGACTGGCGCTTCCTGGAGGCTCCGGACGCGCCGCCTGCCGCGCGGGCCGCCGGCCATCTATCGCTGCAGGGGGTGAGCTTCGGCTACAGCAGCTCCGGGCCGCCGCTGATCGAGAATTTTCACCTCGAGGCGGAGGCGGGCCAATGGGTGGCGCTGGTGGGAGAATCGGGCAGTGGCAAATCCACGCTCGGCAAACTCATCACCGGCCTGTTCGAACCGCAATCCGGACAGATCCTGATCGATGGCTACAGCCTGCATTCCTGGGGCCGCGAGCGCTTGTCCAATATCGTGGCCTCCGTCGATCAGGACATCCGCCTGTTCAGTGGCACGGTCCACGACAATGTCACCCTATGGGACGACACTGTGGACCACGATCGCATGGTCGCCGCGATCGACGATGCAGGCCTGACGTCGGCCATTCAGAACCTGTCCGGCAATTTTCGAGGCATCATCGAGGAAGGCGGCCGCAATCTCAACGGCGGCCAACGCCAACGCGTCGAGATCGCGCGCGCATTGGTCCGGGAACCGGCCATCCTGGTGTTGGACGAGGCGACCGCCGCCCTGGATGCCGCAAGTGAGCACGAGATCCTGACTGCCGTACGCCGCAGAGGCATGACTTGCATCCTCGTGGCCCATCGTCTGAGCACGATTCGAGACTGCGACGAAATCATCGTGCTCGAGCATGGCAAGGTGGTGGAACGCGGAACCCACACCTCGCTGATGGCGAAGGCCGGTGCCTACGCCCGGCTGATCCGCGCGGAGCTGGCGACATGAAGGCGCTCGAACCGCGAGCCGCCGTTAGGAGGTCGCTAGAACTCGCAACACTTTCCTCGCCCGGCCGGTTGTTGCGACCGTCGCGGCTCTACGCAACGGTCATCGACGACCGCGGAGCACCCGGCCGGCGGTATTTCGTGGCGGAACTGCCGCAGGGTTCGGCTGTGTTCGCCCTGGCTGCTCCGGGTGTGTCGTTCTTGCTCGTCGAGCAAGGGGTGCCAGTCGCCGACGCGCTGCTGGCGCCCGGCCCAATCGATGCGGCCGCCGTGGACACCTGGCACGCCGCCCTGCTCTCCTGGCCGGAATTTGCACGGAGCGATGGCGCCGCAGTACCGTTGGTCGCGGGCGAGAGTCGGATACTGACGCAAGGCGCCGTGGTCACGGCTCGCGACGTCATTTGGCTGCGGGCGGAAGCGCCTGTTCTGCGCTATTCGGCGACTGGCGGCAGTGAGCCGTCGGCCGCCAAGCCGCTGTTGGTCCTGGCCGATCAGATCCTGGCGGAGGTGATCGAGGCCGGCGAGGTCCGTGCGGTCACGTCGGAATTGCTGCTACGCGACAGCCCGGCTGCAGCACTGAGCGGGCCGTCGGCAGTGCTGGCGATGCGGATCGCCGCTTCCCTGATCAAGGATGACGCAGCAATGGCGCAACGCGCCGAAGAGCGTCTGGTGCGGGACGAGGCAGAGGTCACGCGAGCGCTGCAGCGCCTGAGCGACGCCGCGGCCTTGCGCCCCATGGAGATCGCCGCGGCGATGAGCGGGCCATCGGATGCATTGTCGGGTGCGCTTGCGGTCATCGCCGACCAGGAAGGGTTCGATCTACGTCTTCCGCAAAACGACGAGCACAACGCGTCCGTGACCGATCGCCTCGAGCGCTTTGCCAACGGCGGTGGCTTTCGCTTTCGCCCCATCGTCCTGGACAGCGGCTGGTGGCAGGAGGAAGGGCCGTCTTTCCTGGCCATCGAGGCCGCCAGCGGGCTGCCTCGGGCGGTCGTCTGGAGGCGCAGGCGCTGGTGCGTCGTCGATTCCCAGACGCAGGCCGAGACCGTGATCGATCAGGCATCGGCCGCCACGCTGCTGCCGCGCGGCTACATGATATACCCGGTGCTTCCGGAGCGGGTCACGCCGCGTCAGCTATGGCGATTCACCTCGTTCGGCGCACGTGGCGACGTCGCCCGGCTGATCGTCGCGGCGGCGGCCGCGGTGCTCTCGAGCCTCCTGGTCCCGGTGACGACGGGAGCGGTGCTGGGTTTTGCGGTTCCCGACGGCCGGACATCGCTTCTCGCCGACATGATGATCCTGCTGATAGCCGCCTCGATCGGCAATGTGGGGTTCCAGGTCGTGCGGGCGGTTGCCATGACCAGGCTCGGGTCATACATCGACCGCCGTCTGCAGCCGGCGGTCTGGGACCGCGTGATGCGCCTTCGCACGTCGTTCTTCCGCGGCTATTCCGTTGGCGACCTCACTCTTCGCATCCTGGGCATCGACACGATCCGTCGCATCGTCGCAGGCACGACGCTCAACGCCCTGATCGGCGGCGTCTTCTCGGTGGCCAACCTCGGCATCATGTTGGTCTACGATGCCTCGCTGGCGGCATTCGCAGTCGGCTATACCGTGGTCGCCGCCGCCTTCCTGTTCTTCCTGGGCCGCAGGAAGATGCAACTTGATCGGATCGTCCTGGAGCGCAAGGGTGCCGTCACCGGCCTGCTGATGGAGATCCTGGGCGGGATCGCAAAATTGCGGGTCGCCGCCGCCGAGTTCCGCGCCTTCTCGCGCTGGTCGAGCGCTTTCGCCGAGCAACGTGCCATCGACGGTCGATCCGGACTTGTCGGCTCGTGGCAGGTCAACGCCTCGACCAGTCTTCCAATCTTGGGTACCCTTTGTGTATTCGCGATCGCGGCAGGTGGCGATCATCTCGTCGAGGTCGCCGCCTTCGCCGCCTTCAACAGTGCATTTGCGCAGTTCACGGCTTCCATTCTCAATCTTACCAACGCGCTTAACCTCGCGATCTCGGCCGTGCCGCTCTTTGCCCGTGTCCGTCCGGTGTTCGAAGCCCCCCTCGAGGTCGACGACAGGCGCCTCGATCCCGGCGCCCTCGGAGGCCACGTCGCCGTCCGCAAACTGTCGTTTCGCTATTCAAAGGACGGGCCTTGGACGCTCGAGGGCATCGACTTCGAGGCCCGTCCTGGTGAAAGCGTGGCGATTGTCGGAGTATCGGGTTCGGGCAAGTCGACTCTGCTGCGCCTGCTCCTGGGCTTCGAGACTCCGGAGCGCGGCGGCGTCTACTACGACGGCAAGGACCTCGAGACGCTCGACCTGCGGCTCGTGCGCCGCCAGATCGGCACCGTGCTGGAAACGGCCGGGCTCGTGCCGGGCACGATTTTCGAGAACATCGCGGGGAGCGCCCCGATCACACGCGACCAGGTTATGGAAGCCGCACGGCTTGCCGGCCTTGACGCCAACATCAGGGCCATGCCGCTCGGCCTCGATACGATGGTCTCGGAGGGAGGCGGCCAGCTCTCGGGGGGACAGCGGCAGCGGGTAATGATTGCCCGCGCTCTGGTCGGGCGGCCACGCCTGATCTTCTTCGATCAGGCAACCAGTGCCCTCGACAACCGTACCCAGGCGATCGTCGGCGAAAGCCTGGCGGCGATGAATGCAACGCGCATCATCATCGCCCATCGGCTGAGCACCATCCGCAGCGCCGACCGCATCGTCGTCGTCGAGAACGGGCGAGTCGCCGAGACCGGCACCTATGATGAGCTCGTCAGCCGCGAGGGCGCATTCCGTCGCCTCGTGCAGCGGCAATTGCTGTAGCCCACGCTCCACCATGGTGACCGGCGAGCTCGATGATCGTTGAAGTTTGCCTCGCGGCGCTGGAAACTTGATTCTGCAAGCGTCAGGAGATCGGGCGATGAGCCTGCATGAGATCGAGCGCTTCGCGGCCGCCCTGAGATCGGACGCGGCGCTGCGAGCAGAGGCCGAAAAGGTGCAGACCGAGGAATTCGACGGCACACTGCTTGCCACAGCGGTGTCGTTCGCGGTGAGCAAGGGCTATCGCTTCACCGTCGAAGAGGCGAAGGCCCATACCAGAGCAAGAGCCAAAGCTGTCGGCAAGGAATTGGGTGACACCGAGCTGGACGGCGTGGCCGGAGGACCATGCTGGTACTGGTCGATACTTCTGGTCGGGAGTTCGGGACAGTTCACCTTCGATCACGGCCGATACTGGTCGGTCGGGCCGCCGCGGAGCTCGCGCTAGGGATGACACCCAGCTATGCCGCGCTTGCCTTGTCGAGCGCGCTCAAGGACTCCTCATCAAGCTTCAGCTGCGGTGCCGCCAGCAACTCCCGTAGCTGGTCGAGATCGGTAGCGCTCACGATCGGGGCAGTGATTGACTTGCGGTGAAGCAGCCAGGCGAGCGCCACCGCAGCGTTGCTCGTGTTGTGCTTTCGGGCCACCGCATCGAGCGCCACGAGGACGCCGTGCCCCCTATCATTCGCGTATCTCCGAACGGTTTGGCTGGCACCGCGCGGACTCTTGGCGAAATCGCCTTCCGACCGGTACTTGCCGGTGAGGAAGCCGGCGGCCAGAGGATAGTAAGGAATGACGCCGATCTCCTGCCTCAGGCATTCCTCCTCCAGGGCGCCTTCGAACAATGGGCGTTCAAGCAGATTGTAGTGTGGCTGCAGGCTCTGGTAGCGCGGCAGACCCTTGTCTCTGGCGATTTTGGCGGCCTCCGCCAAGCGTGACGCGTCGTGGTTGGAAGCGCCGATGCAGCGGATCTTGCCTTCCTTGATCAGCTCGCCATAAGCCGAAAGGGTTTCTTCCAGCGGCACCTCCTGGTCGTCGCGATGCGACTGGAACAGATCGATGTAATCGGTGTTGAGACGAGCCAACGAACTTTCGACCGAGGCCCTGAGCTGTGCCCTCGAGAGAGCGGTGCACTTTGTGGCAATCAAGAGCCTGTCCCGCTTACCAGGATGCTTCTTGAGCCAGCTGCCGATCAGGGCTTCCGACTGGCCCCAATGGCTGCCTGGAGCCCAGTAAGTGTAGCTCTCGGCAGTGTCCACGAGCGAGAAACCGGCGTCGACGAACGCATCCAGAAGCTTGTGTGTCATCGCCTGCCCGACTGTCCAGCCGAAGACAACGCCGCCCAGGGCGATCGGCAGGAGTTCGAGCGCGCTACCGCCCAGTTTGCGCTTTTCCATGGTCTCAGTCCTCGCAGGGGCTATCTAGTGGCTTCGAGCACCATCGATTCCAGCCGCAGGAAGCCCGCTGGCATTCGCGCTTCATTTTCAAGGTTGCGCAGACACTCCACAGAACTCGCCTGGAGAGCGCATTTCCGAAGATGGCTAAATCCAGCAAGCTGCATGGACTGTCTGAGAGTCTTCTCGTCATAGATGAAGGTGTGTCCCCAATCCCGCACGAAATTGTTGATCAGGAAGGTCTCGTTGGTAGGATCGGGAACGTGTGGCGTGTTCGTCTCGGCCGCCCAGCGGATATACTCGCGCTGGAGCGGCGACTTGTCCGGACGGCGAAGATCCAGCAGGAATTCCAGGTCAGGCGTGGACAGGCGAAGAACGCCGAGGGGCTTCAGCACCCGCCGGCATTCCGAAAGCATATGCAGGCCGGCCGAATAGGAGATGTGCTCGATCATGTGTTCGCTGAAGACATAGGCAAACGTTCCGTCTGCGAACGGAAACCTCTGCCGGGCGTCGAAGCGGTAGATCGGCAGCGAAGGATCTTGCACGTAGGTATCCGTGTTCAGCCACCCCGAAAGAATGTGCTTGCCGCATCCGACATGGAGCTTTGGAGTCGTCGTTTGTGAAAGGTACTGACGAAGAATCTTCCGATTACGGTAGTGCTGGACGATCTGGTTCAACATCTGGAGCATCCCAACAGCTCATCGCAGAATGCGGCGAAGAATGGCGGCGAGGGTTTCGAGGTTGTGCGCCTTCTGGCGCCGTGCCGCGTCCTGCGTACGCTCGCGTAGTCGACCGTACTCAGCTTCGCTCATGGATCGCGCGGCGGCGAGACCGGAAGCCAGATCTTCGCCTGGATAGCAGACCATGAAGTCGAGATCGAACCGTCGTGCAATCGCCTCATGGACGATCATCGGCACACCGAGGCCGAGAGAGAGCGGGATCGCCGCCGGCGTCCGGGTCCGATAGTCCCCGGCGGAAACCCGGTCGTCGACCAGGGGCAGAAGGAAGCGGCTTCGGCGCAGGCGCTCGACGAACTCGCCGTAAGGCAGGTAGCCGGTGAAGCGGACCTTGTCCTTGAGGCCGCAGGCAGCCAGATCGCGGATCAGTCTTCCGACGTTCGGGTCTTCCGCCAGATTGGCGTAGCGGCTGCCACCGAGAACGACCACGCTTTCGTTCGCCACCAGGGTCGCGCAGGCGCTGAGAAGCGAGGAGACGGCCTTGCTCCGGTAGTCGATGGAGCCGGCGAACACGAACTCTCCGGGCGGGGGCAATGCAATCTCATCGTGGCTCACGAACGGGACGATCCAGGGGACGCTGGGACAGCGGGCCTTCAGCGCGTCGGCGGCTTGGCGCGAGAACGTGACGATCGCGTGGCGACCAGAACGCGTGTGGCGTCTCAGGTCGGTCCGCATACCCGGTCGGCGACGCAGCGCCATCCCATTTGGTCCCCGGTAGGTGGCGCCGCGGTCGGTGCTTGAGAATGCAAGCTTGCGCCCATCCTCCCACAGCACCAGACGTTCTCCCTCTGTCGACCACCGACGCCTCTTGCGCAGTCGACCCTGCCAATAGAAGCTGTGGTCGCGAAAAAGATTGAGCGTTCCCCACCCGCCAGAGTGGCGCCCATCGAAGCTTGCCTCCGGGCACCGCGTGCTCCATTGGACGGGGTCGTGGACCACGCTGATCGAAGGTCGACCGATCCTCTCGACCAGATCGAGCCCGGGAAGCGGCCGGAACATGTCCAGGCGGTTGTAACCCATGTGCATGAGGGTGCCGATTACCACCAGGTCGTACCGCTCAAAGGGAGTAGCCCACAGTTGCTCGATCGGTAGCCGCTCAATGCCGAGCAATGCCAATGTTTCGAGGTGTCCCGGCGTGTCGGGACAGGCAATATCCACCTTGTATCCGAACTCGCCGAGGAGACTCACCCAGGCGGGAAAGACCTCCCAATGGTACGGGCAACACTCTATCAGCAGACAGGACGGCAACTCGCGAAGATCCCCGACTCGAGCCCGGAAGGGTAAACCGAGCTGGCGCGTTTTCCAACAATGCAGGCCTCGCTGCCTGCCTGACGCACGCTATCTTTGGTGCAGCAGGGATTTGCGCGTGTGTTCTATATCCGTGCTGTTGTCTTCCTCGAGCCAGTGCTGCAAGCCCATGCGGTTGAGCTGTTCATGCTTGAAGGTCGGACCGGAATCGCCAAGGCAAAAGGAGCAGGCGGTCAGCGGACTGGTACTTGTCAGGTACGCTTCGAGTCGTCTCTCAAGATTTGCTTCGTTGTGCAGGTCGACCCAGTCAGACGCCCGTTCCTGAAAGGCTATTCCGCTGAGGGCCAAACGCGCTTTCGTGAAAGCGGCCACAGGACATTTGTAGAAGCGCCCTTCATAGGCCGTGTGGCATGACGTTTCTGCCCGCTGCTTGCAGTTGTCATATATTGCCTGGACCAGCTCGCCATCCTCGATCCTGTCGTTGACGGTCATCTGCTCGAACTCAACGGCCCGGTAGATGGTCAACTTGACGCCGTTCTCCTTACAAAGCCGCGCGCATTCCGACTCGTCCAGCCGATGGCGGACACCGGGATAGACCGACAGGTAGATCTCGTCGACCGACTGCCACAGCTCGACGGAAGCCTTGTGAAGAAGCACGCCGTTGGTATAGAGCACTATCCGGTCGGCGACGTTGATCCGTCTTGCCTCCCTCATGAAATCGAGCAACTGCGGGTGAAGCAACGGTTCTCCGCCTACAATGCGAAGTTCGTCCGAGTGAAATGCCTCGGCAAGGGCCTCGAGATCCGCACGGAATGCGGCCAGTGACGCAAACTTCTCCGGAAAGAGCGGCGAGGCGTGACCGCAACCGCGACATCGCAGGTTACAGTGCTCAGTGAGATTGTATTCGACGCTCCGACGGTGGATCTTGCCCTTGCGCATCCTGCCTGCCTCCAACGGCTAAGAACGTTCGAGCAAATCCGAGATGCGGCGCCTCACCGTCATTTCCGCTTGTTGACCGGCGGGCGAGAACTCGACGCCACCGTCACCCCAGAAGAATTGCTCGCGATGGAGGCGCTTCAAGGACAGCCTCTCGTCGATGTTGGCAATCGGGAGGCGTGCCGACAAGGCCAGCCTTACATAGAGGTCCCAGTCTTCATTGGACGCCAAGCTTTCGTCATATCCGCCAGCGTCGCGTATTCCTTCTCTTCTGAACATTACAGAACTATGGAACAGCGGACATTTGAACTGCCTCAACTCATCGGCGATCTCGCAGAATTCGAGCGGAAAGACATCCTCCCCTATCGACTTGCCGTCCTGGTCGATGAAAGGACGATATCGCGAGCCTACGAGCGCCACGTCGGCATGGGCATCGAGGTAGGTGATTTGCTCATGAAGGCGATGGGGAAGCGCCACGTCGTCGGCATCCAATATGGCGATGTACGGAGAGGCACATGTTTCGATGCCGAAGTTGAGCGCCCTGGAGCGCCCCAGCCGCTCGCTATGCACGATCTTGAGACGCGGATCATCGAACCCGTCGAGGATCTGCCGTGTGAGGTCGGTCGAGCCGTCATCGATGACAACGACCTCGAAATCCCCGGCGGCCTGGGCCAGCGCACTGGCGACGGCGGTCTTCACATAGTTCTGACAGTTGTACACCGTCATCAGCACTGAGGCCCGCACGATGCTCTCCCGAGATAGGCCGGACGGCCCATTCTAGTAGCCCCGGCGGCGAAAGACGAACGGCGGGACACTGGCTACCGCCCCAGAGGTCGCTCGTTTAAGGTCGGCACCAGACCCAGCTCAGGAGATTGCCCTGCGCCCGCAGATCCTTGTGTTCACCTACCACAAGACCGGTACGGTCTTGTTCGAGAAGATCATGCGCGCCGTCGCGGTACGCTTCGGCCTGACGGTCGCGGTGCAATTCGGATGGGTCGATACGGTCGATCCGGCCATCGACATCGTGCTGCTCGGCCACTCGCTGGTCGGTCGCGACTTTGCTGCCCGGCCGTTTCGCGCGATACGGGTCGTCCGCGACCCGCGCGACATCTGGGTGTCCGGCTATCTCTACCATCGCCATTGCCGGGAAGAGTGGTGCACCAACACCGATTTCGATGCGTCCACCCCGATCACCTATCCACGCGTCGACTATTCCTTCCAGCATTACCCGGAAGGCTGGAAGGGCGCTTATCTGGCACGGCTCGGCGGCAAGTCCTATCAGGACAATCTTCTCGAGCGCGACCGGGCTGCAGGCCTCGCCTTCGAGCTCGCCGGCTATACCGGCTGCACGCTCGATACCATGCGCAGCTGGAAGCTGGCCACGCCGGATCTGCTGACGGTGCGGCTCGAGGACGTGATGTGCGATTTCGATGGAGCGCTCGGTGCGATCTTCAGGCATGTCGGCTTCAGCGACGACGAAGGCGCGCAGGCGGTCGAGCTGGCAAGGCCGCACGATGTCGCTCGCATGAGCGATGAGACGGTCGCGGAGAACCGCCACATCCATTCCCGCAACATTTCGAGATGGCGCGATTTCCTGTCGGCCGCCGAGATCGACGAGTTTGAGCGACGTTACGGCGACCTGATCGCCGGTCTGGGCTACCGTCTCAACCAGTCAGCGGCCGCTTGAACTGCTGTCAGAATATCCTGACGCCGTGCAGAGCCTGAAAGCGCTGGGCATCCTCCCAGACATTCACTAGCGGCTCGCCCTTGATGTTGAGCGAGGTGTTCAAGAGCATGGGACAACCGGTCTTTTCATGGAAGCATGACAGGAGCCCGTAGAGCAGCGGATGTTGCGAGCGGGTTACGGTTTGTACCCGGGCCGTGTTGTCGACGTGAGCGATCGCCGGAAAGAGATCCGGCCGCTTCACGGGGGCCACGAACTGCATGTAGGGCGATTCCGCCACCGGCATGTCGAAATGCTTGTCCGCATGCTCCGCCATGATGACCGGCGCAAACGGGCGAAAGGGCTCGCGTTTTTTGATGCGATTGACCCGATCCTTGGTTTCGGGTCCGCGCGGATCGGCAATGAGGGACCGGTTGCCGAGCGCGCGTGGGCCGAACTCGGCGCGTCCGTTGGCAATGCCGATCACCTCGCCGGCCAACAGCGCCGCCGTTACCTCCGCGTGGGGGAAAGGACGGTCGATGTTCTCGCCGAGGTACGGATGAGTCCAGTTCAGATGCTTGCGCGTGAAAGCCGCCACCGCGCCAAGCGATGACCCCCCGTCGCCGGGGTTCGGCATGATCCAGATCCTGTCGAATGCGCCGTCGCGTGCGATCTTGGTGTTTGCCACGCAGTTGAGCGCCAATCCGCCCATCATAACGAGGTTCGGGCTACGGACACGGCTTGCCAGCCAGCGCACCAGCCCGACGAGATATTCCTCGGTGATGGCCTGGATGGAGGCCGCGATGCTCCAGTTGTCCGTGATCTCGGGACGCCACCAGCGAATCCCGCGATGGACGTTCGCCTTCAGCCGGAAGCGCGGCGCCGACCTCTCGAGAACGAAGTCCTGGTCGATCAGGTCCACATAGCGTGGCTCCCCGAGGGCCGCGGCGCCCATGAGGATGTACTCTTCCTCATTGGGCCTGAAGCCGATGCGCTGCGTAAATGCCGAATAGAGGAGCCCAAGCGAGTGGGGATAGCGCTGGCGCCACAGCTGCTTCAGGCCCCGCCCTCGCCCCTCCCAGGCACTGATCGTGCTCCATTCGCCGATAGCATCGACGACGAGAATGGCCGCATGGTCGAAGGGACTTGTAAAAAAGCCGGCCGCCGCGTGGCTCTGGTGGTGGCCGACGTAACGGACCGGTGCCTTGAGGCCGTACGCACCGAGATAGGCCGCCCCGTCCGCGCGCCATACATGCTTGTGCTGTCCGGCATAGAGTTTGCGCGTGCGCTTGAGGAGCGGCCGCTCGTACCAGACGATCTGCTCCGGCTCGCCCCATCGGCGGGCTGCCGCGATCAGCTCCGGGTGCAGGTGGGCATCGTTCTTCTTTCTGCTGTAGCGCTCCGCGTGGGAAGCAAACAGGATTTCGCTGCCGTCGACCACGCTCAGCGACGCGTCGTGCTCGTTTGCCGAGATCCCCCAGACCGGCATATCAGTAAATGAAAGGATCGCGTTTCTGAAGCCGCTTCACCTTGCGGCGGAATTGCCAGCGTTCGTACACGAACATGAAGGGGCGGAGAAGGCGTCGAACGAGCGTCATGCCTTTTCCCTTGCGCCGAAGCCCCGGCCGAGGATGAATTCCGCGGTCGCCAGACCGAAGGCCTTGTTTGAAAGCGGGCCGGGATGCATTCCGTCGCGGGCAAGGTCACGTCTCAGCGTCTCGTCCTTCGCCTTCGGTCCATACAAGGGGAAGTGGCGATCGATCATGTTGTCGGTTCGAACATACTTCGCAGTCTGCGTCGGCGGCAGCCAGTCCCCGGGTCCGTACTTGCTTTGCCAGACCCAGGGAACTCCGTTCAACCGCGCTACGGCATCGATGAGACCGTGCTGGCGCACGAAATCCATGAAGTCGTTGGAATCACTTTGAAGCTCGAGAAATGCTCGATGAAGAGCCGGCGCGTCATCCGGCACGTAGGTGGGCAGCAGCGCCATCCGGTGGCCAAATTTGGGGAAGATGGTGCGTCGTGACAGGTCCGAGAACAGCACGACGAGGAAGTCGGGCTTCAGGATCGGCAGAACCTGATGCACGACCATCGCGAAGAAGTCGTTGCCATGTGCCCCGTAGCCGAAATTGTGCTGCTCCACCGGCTCTCCGAGGGTCTCTTCAAGGTGGCGTGTCGCAACGCTCGTCCAGACGTCTTCGTAAGGAAGGCCGATGCCCATCGTGTATGAGCAGCCGACGAACATGATCTTCTTGTTCGGCGAAGCGGGATCGATCTCGCGCGAGCGCCAGCCGTGGGCGTTTGTCTTGTAGGTTATCCGTACGTCCTTGTAGACTCCGGAAGCTCTATTTGGCGGATCGGCGGGCACCCACAAGAGCTCGCTGCTTGCCGGGATCGCCTTTGTTGCAACAATCGGAAGTTCGCCTCTGAGCCAGAATCGCCCGGCGCGCTCGTTCTCTTCGATTCCCCGCAGATACTCGAACGCCATCGTGTTGCCCCGAGAGCATCTTCGCTCCTATTTCCATTGGCAATGTAGTCGACGCAGCCCACGGCGATCAATTGGTAAGCGTCAACTGCGCTCTCGCGTTCGTCTTGCCGCGTCGCCGCCGCCTGCTGCAAGATGCCCGCTCTTCTTCCCGGCACAGCCGGCAACCAACGGTGCGCACCTTGTATATTTTGGGGATTAGCGGCTCTCCTTTTCTCGCCCAGGATGCCGTCATGTTCGATCGGGGGTGGTGGCACGACGCGGCCGCAGTCTTGCTCAGAGACGGTGAGGTTATTGCAGCCATCGAAGAGGAAAGGCTGAACCGTGAAAAGCATACCAGCAGCTTTCCGCAAATGGCGATCTCGGCTTGCCTTGCACAGGCCGGCATCTGTCTTCGCGAGGTCGACTGTGTGTCCTACTACGTGGGCGAGCGTCACGCTCGCGGCGCCCTGACAGCTGTTTCCATGAACAACCCCCATCTCGTCGACACCGACCCTTCGTCGGTCCTGCGCGCCTCGCTGGCGCGTTCCGTCGGGGTCGAGTATCCGGGTCGGCTCGAGTTAGTGAAGCACCATTTGGCGCATGTCGCCTCCGCCCATCGCATGTCCGGCTGGTCCGATTGCCTCGTCGTCACCGTGGACGGTCGGGGAGATCAGGAGTCCGGAATGGTGATCGATGTCCGGAACAATGTCTGGAACGTTCTGCTGGAGCTGCCTATCGCGGAGTCGCTGGGGCTGTTCTACGAAAGATTGATCCGGTTCATCGGGTACACGACCTTCGAAGAATACAAGGTCATGAGTCTCGCCTCATACGGCGATCCCGGCCCCTACCGGAAGCTCTTTCGCGGGCTTTACGAGCTGTTGCCAGAGGGGCGGTTCAGCATATTGCAGGGCTGGGATTCGACCGTCGTATACGATCACTTTCAGCCTCGCCGCCGGCACGAACCCATCACGAAGAAGGACATGGACTTCGCTGCAAGCCTGCAGGAAGCGCTCGAGCACATGGCAGGCCACCTGCTCCGCCACTATCGCGCCGTGACGGGGCAGCGGCGACTGGCGATGGCGGGCGGCGTTGCCTTGAACTGCGCCATGACTGGCCGTCTGCTGCTGCAGGACATGTTCGACGAGGTATTCGTCCAGCCGGCCTCGAACGACGCCGGCTGCGCCTTGGGCGCCGCCCTCTATTCGACGCCTTGGCCGAATGGAAAGGTCACGCCCCAGATGGAGCATTGCTACTGGGGTCCCTCGTTGCCCGCCAGCGACGTGATCGAAAGGTCGGTCAAGCAATGGGACGGCGTCGTCAGCTACCGTCGAATGGCCGACCCGTTCGACGAGGTTGCTGCGTTGTTGGCAAACGGCGCTATCATCGGGTGGGCCCAGGATCGGATGGAATTCGGCCCTCGCGCGCTCGGCAACAGAAGCATCCTCGCCGACGCGCGGTTCCCGGCGGCGACCAAGCGCATCAACAGCGTCATCAAGAAGCGCGACAACTTCCAGCCTTTCGCGCCTTCAGTGCTGGAGGAGGAGCTCCACACCTATTTCGAGCTGCCGTCCCAGGTGCGGGCGCTGCCGTTCATGGTCTTCACGGCGGAGGTGAAGCCCGCCTATCGCGAGAAGCTTGGCGCCATCACCCATGTGGACGGCACAGCACGGGTTCAGACCGTATCACGCAAGCACAATCCGCGTTACTGGTCGCTGGTTCGCGCCGTGGGCAAGCACACTGGCTTTCCCATCGTGCTGAACACCTCCTTCAACAACCAGGCCGAGCCGATCGTGAACTCGGTGGAGGATGCGCTCGCCTGCTTCGTCAGCACCGACCTCGACTATCTCGTGATCGAGGATCTGTTGATCAGCAAGAGGGCCGACAGGACCGACGAGCTCTGGAACTATCGCGTCGACCTCAAGCCTCTCTACCAGCTCTGGCATCGACCAGGCAAAGAGCAGATCCATGAGATTCGCCATGTTGCGCTGCCGCACAGCCGACACATCTCGCCCGAGCTGTACAGGCTGTTGTCCGGGCCGGAGGGTTCGACGGTCGCGGAATTGGCCGACGCGGCCGGCTTGGCGGCGCATCGGGCCGCTCTCATGAACGAGCTTATGCCGCTCTGGAATGCACGCGTCGTGGGCCTCTCTCCTGCAGGTGGATTGGACGGCTGTCGATCCAAGCGGGGCCGATGACCTCCCCGACAGGCGCGGAAGGGAAGAAGCCCAACGTCGTCGTCGTGCTCTGCGACCAGCTGCGCAGTTTCTCCGTCGGCTGCTGGGGAGATACGTTCGTCCGCACGCCCCACATCGACCGATTTGCGTCGACCGGATTTCGCTTCGAGCTCGGCGTCACCAGCTGCCCGGCCTGCACGCCCGCCCGGTCGACCCTGCTTGCGGCTCAGCATGCCCGAACCTGCGTCGGCTCACGCATCAACGAGATGCAGCCCAATGGGACGATACTGGGCAGGGATGACCGCCTTAAGTTCCCCGGAACGACTCTGGCGGAAGAGTTCAAGAAGCTCGGCTACAAGACGGCGCAGATCGGCAAGTGGCACATCGATACCAGGCCGTCACGATTGGGCTTCGATCAGAGCCTGATCGTGCGCAATACCTACAGCAAAGGCGACTTCATCCGAGATGAGGGCGAGCCCTTTGGGGTGCCCGGCTTTACGGCGGACTATGAGCTGGCGGAAGCCGACCGGTTCTTCAGGGACAACAAGACCGGGCCTTTCTTCCTGTTCTACAACATCCTGTCGCCGCACATGCCGCTGCTCGACGTCCCTTACAAGTATTCCCGCATGTACGATCCATCCCGGGTGCCTCTGCGGGACAATGTCCTGAGGAACGGCAAGCTGCCTGCCGATGAGAGGTGGTTTCATATCTACATGTGGGAGACCTTCCACAACGAAGGTTCCCGGCCGGTGACGGCAACGGCGATGCCGGACTTCACGATCAGGGACCTGACGGCCTTGTACTATGGCGCGGTCAGCTGGACCGACGACCTGCTTGGCGAACTGATGGCATCCCTCAGGGAACACGGCCTCGAGGACGACACCATCGTGGTCTTCGCCTCGGACCATGGCGACATGCTCGGCAGCCACCACAAGTGGGACAAGGGCCAGGTTGCCGAGGAGGCCATCCGGATTCCGATCATCTACCGCTGGCCCGGCTACATAAGGCAGGGCGTCAGCAAGACCCTGCTGACGTCACTGATGGACATAATGCCCACACTGCTCGATCTGTGCGGCGGCACTATCCCCGAGCATGTCCAAGGCCGCAGCATGTCCGGTCTTCTGCTTGGTGCGAACGGCAAGGAATGCCTGAACGACAATTTTGCCGTCATCGAATCCCCGCTGCGCGAGCTCGCCATAAGGACGCCGACGCATCTCTACGCAGTTGCGATCGACGAAAATGACGGCGGCATCGAAAGCGAGGCGTATCTCTTCTATGACCTGAGAGCCGACCCCTACCAGCGGCACAACCTCGTAAGGACGAACGAGCAGGCTGGACTGGCAAGGGAAATGCGCGACAGGCTGGTCGAATGGGACAGGAAAACGCCGCGCCTCCGATCGCTGAAATATCTTCCCTTCGGCGGAAAGCCGATCGGATGGGACGCCTAGCTCGCGCATCACTTCGAGCTGGTTGCCGCGACAGGCAACGATCTGCCGGCGGAGTCTGTTGACTCGCTGCGGGGGATCCAGCTGCGCACGCCCGCGATCTGTTGCGCCAGAACCAGCGCGCGGATGGCGCGTGCCGGCTTTCCCTGGCGCAGCGTCGCCCAGGCGTAGCGTGAGAGCTCCGAGGCGAAGATCCGCTGTGCATCGAGGTTGGCGCTTTCCTCAAGGATGAGCTTGAAGTGGCCGGCGACATCCGGGTGATCGACAAGACCTTCGATTGCCAGATCGAACCGGATGAATTTTCCCATGGCCCGGCGGCACAGGCCGCGCTCCACTGTGCCGAGCGGCGTACCCGGCATCGTTTCGACGAGAGCCTGCCGGAGATCGGCCAGGGCTTCGTCCCAGAGAGCGAGGCGGGCCATCACGCAGCCACGCTGCAGCAGGGCGCGGCGGCGGCGAGGTCCGTCGAGCTCTCCCGCGCCCAGGCTGCGCGGGAGGTACTCGCCAAGCCGCAGCTCACCCCGCAGGCGCAGGTGGATATCGCGGTTCTCTATGACCCAGAAGCGGCTGCGGTGCTCGGCGGGGAACAAGGCACCGGGCCGACCGCGCAGGCCGCTGTGCTGGCGGAACAGGAAGCTCGGCGTATCGAGGCGTCTGCCGGTGAAGCGCCGAGCTAGGCGCAGGTTGATGTCGTAGTCGTCGCACAGGTTGAGACGGGGGTCGAACAGGCCGATCTCACGGTAACAGCGCGTGCGCACCAGCATGGCCTGCAGCTGCAGAAAGTTCTGCTCGAGCATCCGCGAGAACATCTCGTCCGCGGACACGTCGGGCATCGGCAGCGGACCCTTCTGCTCGACGCGGCCGTCCGGATGTGTCTGGAGGATCACGCAGCCGGCATAGGTGAAGTCGATCTCAGGATGAGCCTCGAGTACCGCCAGATGATGTTCGAGGCTCTGCGGCACAGCGATATCGTCGTCGTCGAAGATCCACAGATAATCGCCGCGCGCGCGCTCCATGGCGCGATTGACGGCGCGCGCTCTTCCCCTGTTCTCCTGGTCGATCACTTCGATGCGCTCGCCATAGCGCCGCAGGACCTCGAGCGTCGAATCGGTCGAACCGTCGTTCACCACGATAACTTGGCTAGGCGGCACCGTCTGCCCGAGCACACTATCGAGGGTTTCGCCGAGAAAGTGGGCCCTATTGCAGGTGGGGATGATGATCGTGACGCTGGGGGTCACTCCCACAGGTCGAGCCCCAGCAACTTTCGGCCAAGGGGCGTCAGGTGGGCTGGCGGCCCCAGTTCGCGCGGATCGAGGCCCAGGCCCGAGGGACCGACGCGCCGTTCCCACTGTGCGATCCTCTGCCGACGCAGCTTCTCGTACATCTCGACCTTGGGGTCATCGACGGAGTGTTGGTCGGAGATTTCGTATCCGGCAGGCGCGCACAGGATGTATTGCGCAAGCCGCGGTCGATCGCTGCGGTTGACTCCCGAGCCGTGCGGTAGGGCGCGGTGCCAGATGATGAGGTCACCGGCCTTGGCCTCGATCGTCTTCACCTGCTGGAAATCGAGAGGCGGCGGTGCGTTGACGTCCCGTTGCTCGACCGGTTTTCGCGACCATTCGATGGTTTCGCGGTGCATCCCGGGGATGCAGTGAAATCCACCATGGTCGTCCGTGCTGTCCGAGAGGCACAGGACGCCCTGGATGCCGAACTTTACAGGGCACTCCTTGAGATCGACATCCCAATGGAGGAAGGGCGGGTAGTCCCAGTCGGGATGCTTTGGACTGACCGGCGGTTTCATCGAGGCGCGGTCGAGGCTCACCCAGAGCTTCCTGGTCTTCCACAGCTGGCAAAAGGCAGCGTAGACCCGCGGGCTCTGGCGATTGTCCCAGAACGCCTGGTGCTGATGCATCTGCACCAGTCCATCGGGCGAATGAGGCGGCCGATACCAGTCGTCCGGCGTGGCAGGATCCATGCCGAGGAACTGCCAGATCGCCTCGGCCGCAGCGGCGACCTGTTGTGCCGGCACGGCGTCGGCCAGCGTGACATAACCCTGTGTCTCGAAATGCTCGAGATCCTCGGACGAGAACACTTCCTCTCCCGAGAAGGGTTCTGTCGTCACGCCTTCAGCTCCTCATTGACGGGCGCCGCTGGTCCGTACTCGGGCTGGAAAGAAGGCACGGTGGAATTGGTCACCAGGATCGAGGACAGCTCGGGCCAAATCTCGTGTTCGAAGTCGGCGTACCGGTTCTTGAAGCACCAGCTGCAATGTTCGTGATAGGGATGGTCCTCGCGCTTGGCGAGGTGAGCCGCGCGCAGGGAAACCAGCGGTGGACTGTTCCATATCTCCTCGAATGGCTTCTCGAGAATGTTGCCCGACGTGAGGTCGTCCCGCCCAATGAGGTGATCGCAGAAGCCGACGTCCCCGGCATAAGTGATGTAGGTATACATCCACGGGTGGATGCAGCGATCGAGCAGGCGATCCTGCAGCACCAGGTTGGTGGTCATCGCCGAGCCGAGCTGCAGTGTTATGCCGTAGCCGTTCGCCTGTTCCCTCAGTCGCTCGAATATCGGCGGGATCGCCGGCTCAGCATGCTCGAGATGCTTGGGATCGCTCGGCCAGCAGGCGATCGGGATCATGTGGACACGCCCGACGCCCAGCTCGTGGGCCCAGCTCAGCAGCTCCTCGAGATTGCCGAGGCTTCGCGAGCTGACCGTAACGGTCAAGTAGACGTTGCCGGTGTCATTGCCGTAGACGTCGCGCCAGTGCACGAGCGACTTCAGCGATTGCTCGATGGGCTCTATATGGCAGCCGCGCAATTCCTTGAGCAGGGCGTTCTCGGTCGCGTCCACGGAAATGCCGACCCAGGCGCCGTGACGCATCAGGTGCCGCCAGACGTCGGGCTTGCGGATCGTGCCGTTGGACAGTACGCGGAGCTGGACGCCCGGCTGGGCGAACCGCTCGACGATCGGGAGAAAGTCCCGACGGAGCAAGCTCTCTCCCCAGCCACGCAGATCGACCACTCGCGCCGTCGGCAGCAGATCCTTCTCGATCTGGCGCAGCACAGCTTCGCTCATGTCCAGGCTTTGGTCCTTCATCATGCCTGACCGGCACATGCTGCAGGCCAGGTTGCACCGGCGCGTGAGCTCCAGGAACAGGATGTTGGGGACGCCGCGCATTGTCGTGATGCCGTTCGCGATCTCACGCTCGAGTATCTTGTTGTTCTGCTCGCGCAAGTCGTTGCGCACCGCCTCCGCCGGCGTCCAGGGTCGCAGCTGCACCGGCTCGGCACTGGCCAAATGACGGACCCGGCCGATGCCCACGCGTCCTCGGTTGGCAACCAGCTCTCCGCGGGCGATCTTCTCGACGCTGAGGCGGAAATGTTCCAGCAGCGTCCCCTTGGTGGAGCCCCAGTCTCGACCGATCTCCTTCACTCTCGTGAAGGCAATCCGCTCCTTGTTGTCGTGCTCGATGCAGTCCAGGAACCGTCGATCGATCGGGGCGCACCTGTATTTGCGCTGCCAGAGGCGATTGTAGAGGTCGAGATCCTCGTACCCCCAGGCCACCATGTCCTCGTCGTATCCCCCGGAATCGAGAAAGGCCTGGCGCCGGACAGCCATGCGCCCCGTCCAGCCATGGTCACCGACGATGGGAGTGAAAACGCCATCCTTGAAGTCGCAGCCGACAAGGAGGTCCTTGTCCGTCATCTGCTCGTCGATGTACCGCGCATAGCCCGGCCCGGTGAAGTTGTCGGCGTCGACGTTGCAGATGATTTCACCACGGCACAGCCGCGCGCCCATGTTGCGCGAATGGCTGAAGCTGAAGAATTGCGCGTGGTCGTAGCGATAGTAGACGACCCGTCCGGATGCGAGATGCTCACCGAGCTCGCTCTGGACCCAGCCCGCCACGTCGTCGGGCGAGCTGTAGTCGAGCAGGACAAACTCAAGGCTGGGATGGTCGGCGTTCCAGGCGAGATTCTTCGCCAGGGTCTGCTGGAGGTGATGAAGCCGTCCCATGCAGACCGTAAAAAAAGAGAGCCTCGGCGCCGGCGAGACGGGTGCGACGGGAGAAACGGGCATTTGCATCACGCCGCCAGGCCATTGACGCAACGGTTACTCATGGCAGCGCAAGCGTGGCCCTTGTCCGCAATACTAGGCAATGTAGTCCCTCGTCATTTGCCATTGTTGTTGAAGAAAGATGGTGCGTCAACCGGAAGGCCATGGTCGACCGCAGAGCCACTCGCGGTCAATGGTTCAGCAGGAGTGGTCGTAGCGTCGATGACAACCGGCAATGCCGCGGCTGTTACGGCTCGTTGGGTGAACGAGACAACGGTCCAACACGGCCATTCCGATTGTATTGATACTCGAGGTGCACACATTGAGATAGATCGCTACCCTGAGGCAGACTGCGATGGTGAGGGCGGGCACCGAAATTGCTAAGTCATCATGGGTAGGCTAACCAAGACGAGCATGGTTTTCGGGGGCGACCTTCGCTTGAGGTTCTGGCGGACTGGCATGACGGGGGCTGTTGATGGTCGCCCGGCGGCTCGCTCCCGCATATTCGTGTTTGAACCATGATGCTTCTTCTTCAAGGCGGCGGCATGCATCTGCAGCAGGAATTCGAGCTGCTGGACGCCGGCGGTGGCTGGGTTGCGCGGGTCGTCGGCCTGCCCGGCGGAGCCGTCAAGGTGGAGCCCGATCCGTACGGCCTCACGGGCTCGTGGAAGCGGGAGGAGCTCGCGCTCAGCATCGTCGATGCCACGGGAAGGCCGGTTGCGCGCTTCGTGTCTCAGGGGTTGGACAGCCGCAACCGAAGGCTGTTCTGGGGCGAGGTGAAAGTCGGCTCGCACTGGCTGGAGCATTGCCTGCGAATCCGGTCGCAGCCGTCGCCCAGAATTTCCCTGTGCACCACGAGCCGCAACCGCCTGCACCATGTGCGGGAAACATTGCCTCGGAACATCGCCGACAACAGGGACTATCCCAACCTGGAATTCGTCCTGCTCGACTACAATTCCAGTGACGGGCTTGGCGACTGGGTCAGGAAAGAGCTTGGGGACGAGATCGCCAGCGGTCGGTTGAGCTACTACTTCACGGCTGAGCCCACGCACTTTCATGCCACTCATTCGCGCAACATGTCGATCCGTCTGGCCAGCGGTGACATCGTCTGCGTCGTCGACGCCGACAACTACACGGGACGCGGGTTTGCCTCCTACCTTGCCGACCACGTCGAATCCGACAATTTCCTGATCGGCTGTCGCCTGGAAGGCGACGATTTCATGGTGGCCTACGATGAGGGCTGCGTCGGTCGTTACGCCCTCTACAAGACGACCTTTCTCGACGTCGGCGGGATGGACGAAGCCCATGTCGGCTGGGGCTACGATGACATGGACCTGTTTCGTCGGCTGATGGCCAAGGGATACCGATGCCAGTCCATCGATCCGCGCTATGCAAGGTGCATCCCCCATGACGATGCCGAACGGAGCAAGGAGCTTCGGTATCAGGAACTCGGCCGCGACAAGACAGGCGGAGATGGCAGCGTCTGGGTGAACAAGAGACGCAGTCAGGCCAATATCAATGCGGGACGCCTCGTCCTGAACGGCGGCAGGATCGGCTGCGGTGAAGTCGTCAAGAATTTCGGAGAAGCGACGATCGTCGTGCCGCAGTCACCTGCCAGCGTCGTCTCAAAGGTACCGTAGCATCCACTGGCAGACGGCATCGGAGCGGCAAACCTCGTCCCTCGCGGTCCCAGGCAAGGCGTTCGACTGACCGCAGGGCTTGCGAAACGTGGCGATTCCGCCGCTGGCGCTCCACATATGGCACGTTGGACATAGGGGAGCGCCAACCTTCGCGAGTGAGTGCTGGCGACGGCTATTTCGGACTTCTTGTCGACCGGGGAACGGGGCAAGCTAAGAGCCGCCTGAACCCAGGACGCATGACATCCGGATGTGACGCATGAAGCGACGGGCCTTCCTCAACGGGCTCCTTCTCGGCCCCCTGTGTGACGCCGCCATCGCTGACCCCGTTGCGGCGCTGCAGGAAACTCCGATGTTCGCCGACCGGGTGAGGGCCGGCACATTGCCGCCAGCCAGCCGACGCATTCCCGCGCCACCTCTCGTGGTCAGGACCTTCGCGGGCGATGACGGCCCGGGTCGTCAGGGCGGCCAACTCACCATGCTGGTGTCGGGCACCCGCGACACAGTGCTGATGACGATCTACAGCTATGCCCGCCTGATCGTCTATGATACCGAGTTCAAGCTCCGGCCCGATATTCTCGAGAGCTGGGAAAGCAACGAAGGTCGCGAGTTCACCTTCAGACTCAGGGCTGGCCACAAATGGTCGGATGGCCACCCCTTCACCACGGAAGACTTCCGGTTCTACTGGGACGACATCGCCAATAACGCCGACCTGTCTCCATTTGGTCCTCCGGACGAGCTTATGGTCGATGGCAAGCCGCCCAAGGTCGACATCGTCGACGAGCGCACCGTCAAATACAGCTGGGACCGGCCCAACCCCTACTTCATCGAAAGCCAAGCGCGTGCCGCCCCACTCTTTCTGTTTGGGCCGGCACACTATCTGAAAAAGTTCCATCCGAGATACAGCGATGCCGCCGGGATTGCCGACGCGGCCAAGGCCAGCCAGCAGCAGGGGCGGAACTGGGTGCAGGTTTTCCTGCGCATCAACGCCATGTTCGCCAACGACAACGCCGACTTGCCCTCACTCAACCCCTGGGTGCTGATCACGGCGCCGCCCGCTCAGCGTTACATCTTCGAGCGCAATCCCTATTATCACCGCATCGACGAGGTGAGCCAGCAGCTGCCCTATGTCGATCGCGTCGTCTTCGCCGTGACGACGCCCAACTTGATCCCCGCCAAGGCAGGTCTCGGCGAGGCCGACCTACAGGCGCGCTATGTGAAGATCCGCGACTACACATTCCTGCAGAACAGCGCCAAGAGCTCGGGCGTCAGCGTGCAGCTGTGGGAATTCGGCTCAGGCTCACAGCTTGCCCTCTTTCCCAACCTCAACACGAACGATGCAGAGTGGCGCAAGCTGTTCCGCGACGTGCGCTTCCGCCGCGCGCTGTCGATGGCGATCGATCGCGAGGAGCTGAACCAGGTGGTCTATCTTGGGCTCGCCACGCCATCGAACAATACCATCATGCCGCGGTCGGAGCTGTTCAAGCCGGAGTACGCGACCAGGTGGGCCAGCTACGACCCCCAGGCGGCCGGCCGGCTCCTCGATGAGATCGGCCTCACCAGGCGCGATGCGAACGCGATCCGCCTGCTGCCTGACGGGCGTTCCGCCATCATCGTGGTCGAAAGCCAGAGCGAGGGCACTGAGGAAGCGGATGCGCTGAAGCTGATTGCCGACCATTGGCGGAGGATCGGCATCAGGATGCTGGTCAAGCTTCAAACGTTCGAGAACTTCTGGCTGCGCACCACCTCTGGCGAGGCCATGATGACGGCCTATGCTGGCCTGTTCACCGCGGTGCCGAATCCCAATACCAGCCCGAGGGAGCTCGCGCCGACCATGCAGGGTGGTCTGCAATGGCCCAAGTGGGGCATGTATGTCGCCTCGAAGGGCAAGCAGGGCGAGCCCTGCGACGTGCCGGCGGCCCGCCAGCTGCTCGACTACCTCAGGGAGTGGGAGCGTGCCGCCGACGAAGCCGGCCGACGAAGGGCGTGGGAGAAGATCCTGCAGACCAATGCTGAGCAGGTGTTCACCATCGGCACACTGAACGGCATCCGCCAGCCCATCGTGGTCGGCCCGAAGATGCGCAATGTGCCTAAGGAAGGCTTCTATGCCTGGGATCCCGGCGGCTACTTCGGGCTCCATCAGCCGGACACGTTCTGGGTCGCGCCGTAGCTCGCCCGCAACGCCACTCGCCATGGGACTTTCCACGCGCTAGGTGCACGGCCGTGGTAACCACGGCAACGACTCCTCCATGCTCGCCGTGATCCTGAGACGCGCGCCCGCCGCGTTGCTGCCGGCCGGCTCGGCAGCCGCCACCGGTCAGCTCCCAGCCGATCGGCATCGATATTGGCACCGCAGCCGGGCTCGTCCCATAGCATCATCGCGTGGCGGCTGGTATCCCTGGGCCCCTATCACCGGCTTCGATGTCGAGATCCAGCGTGCCGTCGAGCGCATCATGGGCATGGAGCTCGTTTTGCCGAAGAGGGACTGGAAAGACCACTTGGCGGCGCTGGCCGACGGCAGGGTGGACATTGCGGCGGGCGCCGCCTTCGTTTCCTTTTGGCTTCCGAACGCATCGTGCAGCGACGACCGACCGAATTCTATCCCACGGTAACCGACTCTACCGCCCTCCTAGATTTCCTCTTCCATCCTTTGCCTACCGGCGCCAGTCTTCGTTGAGCGAGGAGGAGCAACCGATCCCGCGAACTCTACGGGTCCTCATTCCGGCTGATTGAGGGAGCTGACCGTGGCTGCATTTGCTACATCGATCCAGTTGTCGATCCATCAGGGCCGCCTACGGCGGCCGGCATCGGTGGAGTGCTTGAGTCGCACGTCTCAGCACGTGAGATCTTCTGTAGATCGCAGCAAAGCAGCCCTAAAACGCTGGCCAGCTTGAATCCAGAGCTCGGAGAAATGGCGCGCCCGAAGAGATTCGAACTCCTAACCTTCTGATCCGTAGTCAGATGCTCTATCCAGTTGAGCTACGGGCGCGCAACCGGGCGGCCGCATCCGGCGCCCGGCGAAGAGGCGCGCACCCTAGTGAAAGCCGACCGGCAAAGCAAGTCGGGAGAAGGGCCTGCGGCGACGGCTCCGGGCAGACGGCCGAGGAGCGGGCGACCCGTCCCAAGTCCTTGTTCTATCTTGGAAATCGGCCTTGGAAGGATGGCCTTTGTTCGGATAGCATGGCCGATATCGTGATTTCGGGAGAGCGGTCCTCGGCGTCGGGTGGCTGGATAGACGCGCCGCAGGAACGAAGGCACGTCCGACATTGATGGGCAAGGGATCGTGATTCTCGACAGTGCGGCCGGGCGGAATGTGCAGTCGGCCGGCGCCCACGGACGGATGGCCAACGCATCGTGAGCCGCGTTTCGCCCAAGGTTCTGGCGCTGCTGGTGCTGCTGACCCTGGTCTGGGGCACCAACTGGCCGCTGTTCAAGATCGCGCTGCTCGAGCTGCCGGTGCTGACCTTCCGCACCATCGTGCTCGGCACGGCTTTCCTGATGCTGCTGGCGATCCTGCTGGCCCGGCGCGAGAGCTTCGCCGTCCCGCAGGGGAAATGGCCGGCCCTGATCGCGGCATCGGCGATGAACCTGCTCATCTGGAACATCGCGACCTCTCTGGCCGTGCTCTACATCCCCTCCGGCCATGCGTCGGTCCTGGCCTACACCATGCCGCTGTGGGTGGCGCTGATCGGCTTCGTCGCCTTCCGCCAGAGGCTCACGGGACGCCTGCTGGCCGCCCTGCTGATCGGCGCCAGCGCCGTCGTGGCGTTGATGGCGCCCAACTTCGCAAGCTATGGGCAGGCCCCTGCCGGCCTCTTCTGGGGCCTCAGCGCCGGCTTTTGCTGGGCGATCGGCACCTTCATCGTCAAGCGCACGAACTGGGGCGGCATGGGCCTGTCGCTCACCTTCTGGCAGGTCGCCATCAGCCTTCCGCCGATCGCGCTGGGCGCCTTGCTGATCGACGGCCTGCCCGACCATTGGCCCTCGGCCATCGCGCTGGTCGCCACGATCTATACCGGCGCCATTCCGATGGCGCTGGGCACCGCATCATGGTTCGCCCTGGTGAAGCTGCTGCCGGCCCAGGTCGCCGCCCTGTCGTCGATCGCTATCCCCATCGTCGCCATCGTGAGCGGCGTGCTGTTGCTCGACGAGCCCCTGTCGCTCCTGCAGGGCGTCGCCATCGCCTCGACCGTGGTGGCGCTGTGGCTGGCGTTGACGCCGGGGCGCTCGTCCTGACATCCGGCGCCCACTAGAGGACGCGCAGCGACAGTGGCGCGATCTCCTCCGCGGCGCGGCCCGCATAGTCGTGCTTCACCGAGTCCTGCAGCATGCGCGCCTGCGCTTCGGCCAGGCGCTCCATCGCCCCCGCCGAATCGAGATGGACCGGCTCGCCGTCCGCCAGCACGATCTCGCCATTGACCAGGACGGTGCGCACGGCCCGGTCGGCGGCATGGAACACGAAGGAGCGCAGTGGATCGCGTGCGGGCTGCATGAGGGGATGGGCAAGATCGACCAGCACGATGTCGGCGAGCTTGCCCGGCGCCAGCACGCCGATATCGTCGCGGCCGAGCGCCTTGGCGCCGCCGATCGTCGCCGCCTCGAACGCGCCGCCGGTATCGAGGCTGGCGATGTCCTCGCTCATCAGCCGGCCCGCGACGATCGCCAGCCGCATCTCCTCGATCAGGTTGTGCGGCGCGCAGTCGGTGCCGAGCCCGACCGTCACACCGCGCGCCCGGTAGCGGCCGACATGATCCATCGCCAGGCCGTAGCGGGCGAAAGGCTGCGGACAGTGCGCCACCGCCACGCCGGCCCGGGCGATGAGGTCGAGGTCCTTCGCCGTGTGCCAGCGGATCTGCGGATGCTCGTCGAGCAGGATGCAATGGGCGAGGATCGTTCCCGCCTTCATCAGCCCCTGCCGGTCGGCCCATTGCACCGGCGTCATGTTGTGGCGGCGGATCATCTCGCGCACCTCGACCACCGACTGGCCGATATGGGTCGAGAAGGGCCGCCCGGTCTCGTCGGCGTGGCGCCGCGCCGCGTCGAACAGGTCGGGCGCCACGGTGTCGATCTGGTTGGGGAAGACCATGCCCTGCAGCCGGCCCGAATTGTGTGCCTCGGCCTCGTCCATCACCGCCCTGGCCTTCTCGAAGGCGGTGAAGCCGCCGGCCTCGTCCCATTTCCAGGTGACGATCTGCGGCGCCTCCATGCCCCAGCGCGCCGACGCGAAGGTCGGCGCCGCATAGAAGCGCATGCCGCTCTTCACCATGGTGTCGAGCCAGCCGGCGAACGGCACGGTGACGTCGCAGGCCGTGGTCGTCCCGGCGCGCAGCATCTCCGCGTAGGACATCTCGGCCGCCGCCGCGCGGCCCTGTTCGGGCAGGCGGAAGGCCTGAAGCCGCTCGATCAGCCCGGTCATCTGCTGCTCGGGGACGCCATGGTCCTCGCGCACGCCGCGATAGCCGGGTTCCGTCGTCGGATGGCTATGGATGTTCACCAGGCCGGGCAGCGCCAGCATGCCCGCGCCGTCCAGCACGGGCTCGCCGGGTTCCGCCGGCCGCGCGCCGGCCGGTGTGATCTCGACGATCCTGCCGTCCTTCAGGAAGATGTCGACGTTGCGCCGGTAGACGTGGCCATCGCGGCCGGCATCGGCGACGACCGCCCAGGGCAGGTTGCGGATGGAATTCGGCCGTGACTGCATGTTCCCTCCCGTCGAGGCACGCCGGTTGCATGCGTCATGCCATGAAAAGGGGACGGCTGACGAACGAATAGAACAGGAGGCGGCAAATGCGAATCATGAAATGGGCGGCCAGGGCCGCACTGGCGGCCAGTGTCGTCCTCGCCCCGGCGATGGCGTCGGCGCAGACCCTCAAGGTCGTGATGCACGCCGACGTGAAGATCATCGATCCCTACTGGACGACTGCCTACATCGTGCGCAACTACGGCTACATGGTCTACGACACGCTGCTGGCGGTCGACGACAAGCTGCAGGTCCAGCCGCAGATGCTGGAAGGCTGGAAGATCAGCGACGACAAGCTCACCTACACCTTCACCCTGCGCGACGGCCTGAAGTTCCATGACGGCCAGCCCGTGACGGCCGAGGATTGCGTCGCGTCGCTCAATCGCTGGGCACCCAAGGACGCGATGGGGCAGAAGCTGATGTCCTTCACCAAGGAGCTGAAGGCGGTCGACGACAAGACCTTCACCTTGACCCTGAAGGAGCCTTACGGCCTGGTGCTGGAGACGCTCGGCAAGCCCTCCTCGCTGGTGCCGTTCATCATGCCCAAGCGTCTGGCCCAGCCCCCGGGCAACGTGCAGATCAGCGAGCCGATCGGCTCGGGGCCGTTCGTCTTCCGCAAGGACCTGTGGCGGCCGGGCGAGAAGGCGATCTTCGACAAGTTCAAGGACTACAAGCCGCGGCCGGAGCCGGCGTCGGCCCTCGCCGGCGGCAAGGTGGTGAAAGTCGATCGCGTCGAATGGCTCAACATCACCGACCCACAGACGATCATCAACGCGTTGATCAGCGGCGACATCGACATGATCGACCAGCCGGTGATCGAGCTGCTGCCGCTGCTCGAGGGCAACAAGGACGTCGAGGTCGTCGAGCTCAATCCCCTGGGCGCCCAGCTCGTCTTCCGCTTCAACACGCTGCACAAGCCCTTCGACAATCCGCGCATCCGCCAGGCGGCCGTCTACGCCCTGAACCAGAAGGACTTCCTCGTCGCCGGCTACACGAACCCCAAGTTCTACAAGGAGTGCAAGGCCCTCTTCATCTGCGGCACGCCGCTGGCCACAGACAAGGGCTTCGAGGACAAGCTCGAATCGAACTTCACCAAGTCGAAGGAGATCCTGAAGCAGGAAGGATACAACGGCGAACCGGTCGTGCTTCTCTACGCCACCGACACCAACACCGGGCGCCTGACACCGATCCTGAAGGCGCTGCTCGAGCGCGGCGGCTTCACCGTCGACATGCAGGCCATGGACTGGAACACGGTCGTGTCGCGCCGCACGCGCAAGGAGCCGCCCTCGGCCGGCGGCTGGAGCGGCTTCATGACGACCTGGGTGTCGGCCGACGTGCTCGATCCCGTGATGAGCGCCTTCGTCGGCGCGAACTGCGAGAAAGCCGCCATCGGCTGGCCCTGCGACACCAAGATCGAGGAGCTGCGCGACGCCTTCGCCAAGGCGTCGGACCCGGCCAAGCGCAAGGAGATCGCCGAGGCCGTGCAGGTGCGGGTGTCCGAGTATCCGACCCACGTCCAGCTCGGGCAGTTCTATCTGCCGTCGGCGATCCGGACGACCGTCACCGGCCTCCTCCAGGCGCCCGCGCCGGTGTTCTGGAACGTCAGCAAGAAGGAGTGAGGCCGGGGATCCCTTTGCGCCTCATCCCAGTTCGAGGCTGGTCACCCCGAACAGGCCCGCAAAATCCATGTCGGGCGTGCCGCCCGTGTACATGCGGGCGGTCTCGAACGATGGCTTGAGCCTCGCCTGCTCCACGAGGGCAACCGCCGGCTTGTTGATGTCGGGCACGTCGATCGCGACCGCCGTTGCGCCCATCCGGCGGGCGAGGCCCGAAACCAGGGCAGCGGCGATGTCGGGGGATTCCGCGAACAGCGGGCCAATGCGAGAGGCCGCCTGGCAGGCACGCATGACGGCAAAACCCGCGACCGCGCCGTCTCGCAGCGCCACCATGGCAGCCCGTTCGGGCAGCGAGATCCAGCACGCGAGGAAGGATTCGCGCGCTTCGGGGAAGAAGCGGCGATCGAAGGCGGCGAGCCCGTCGAACGGCACGCCGCGCGCATCCTTCAGGACGACACCGGCCGGCGGCGCAATATCCGGCGGCGTACCCTCGTAGCGGATGTTGTTCCAGGCATTGCGAAAGCCCGACTTGCGATAGTTGGCCTGTTGCGCCACGACACCATCGAGTCCGACAGTGCGGCCAGCCAGCCGCGCCATGCCCGCGTTCCAGGTCTGGATCCCATGGCCCTTCCCGCGTACGACCGGCCGGGCGATGTAGAAGCCCAGGAAGCCGAGGCCCTGGCCGTACTTCACCACGGAGATGCAGGTCACCGGTTCGCCGTCGAGGCGGCCGATCAGGAAGGCGCCGGGATCGGCCGCAAAGAAGGCGTGGGCGTCGGTGTTGCCCGGATTCCACCCCTCGTCCGCCGCCCATTGTGCCATGCGCTGCACGTCGTCGGCGCTGCCGACCGCGATACTGAAGCTCATGGCGCCACGGTAATCGAAAACGGCGGGGCAGTCCTACTCCGCGGCCTTCGCTGCGGCCGCGAAGAAACGATTCTCCGGTCTCGGCAGGCCGAGATTCTCGCGCAGCGTCGTCCCCTCGTATTCCGTGCGGAACAGGCCGCGGCGCTGCAGCTCGGGCACGACCTTGTCCACGAAATCGTCGAGCCCGCCCGGTAGATAGGGAAACATGACGTTGAAGCCGTCGGAGGCTCCCGTCACCAGCCACTCCTCCATCTGGTCGGCGATCATGCGGGGCGTGCCCATCATGGCGAGCCCGCCATAGCCGCCCAGCCGGCCGGCAAGCTGGCGTACCGTCAGCTTCTCACGCTCTGCCAGCGCGATGACGCGTTCGCGGCCGCTCTTGCTCTGGTTGGTCTCGGGGATTTCCGGCAGCGGGCCATCGGGATCGAACTTGCGCGCGTCGGTGCCGATGGCGATCGACAGCGCCGCCATGCCGCTGTCGTAGCTCACCAGGCCGTCGAGCCTGGCGCGCTTCTCCTGCGCTTCCTGCAGCGACTCGCCGATGATGGTGAAGGCGCCGGGCAGGATCTTGATGTGGTCGGGATTGCGGCCGACCTTCGCCGCCCGAGCCTTCACGTCGGCATAGAAGGCGCGGCCCGCCTCGATCGGGCCGCCGGCAGCGAATACCACCTCGGCAGTCTCCGCCGCGAGCTGGCGGCCGGCGTCGGAGGCGCCGGCCTGGACCATGACGGGCCAGCCCTGGATCGGCCGGGCAATGTTGAGCGGTCCTCGCACTTTCAGATACCTGCCCTTGTGGTTCAGCACGTGGAGCTTGTCCGGATCGAAGTAGACGCCGCTCTCGACGTCGCGGATGAAGGCGTCGTCGGCCCATGAATCCCACAGGCCGGTAACGACGTCGAAGAACTCGCGGGCGCGGGCATAGCGTTCGGCGTGCTCCATCTGCTCGTCCATGCCGAAATTCAGCGCCGCATCGGGATTGGAGGTCGTCACAAGGTTCCAGCCGGCACGACCGCCCGAGATATGGTCCAGCGAGGCGAAACGGCGCGCGATCGTGTAGGGCGGTTCGAAGGTGGTCGAGGCGGTCGCGATCAGGCCGAGCCGTTCGGTATGCATCGCCAGCGCCGGCAGCAGCGTCAGCGGATCGAAAGACGTGACCGTGGCGCTGCGCTTCAGTGCCTCCATGGGCATGTTCAGCACCGCCAGATGATCGGCCATGAAAAAGGCGTCGAACCTGCCGCGTTCGAGGGTCTGGGCGTACCGGATCAATGCCTTGAGGTTGAAGTTGGCGTCGGGCGTGCCGCCGGGATAGCGCCACGCCGCGGTATGGATGCTGACAGGACGCATGAATGCGCCGAGGTGGAGTCGCTTCGGCGTCGCATGGGGCTGGGGCATGAAGACCTCGATGTTCGGCAAGAGATAGGCAGGCCGAGGCCCTGTGGACAAGACGCGCCGAACGAGAAGAAATAATGGAACGAATAAGGGCGCGACCCTCGTCCGGTCGCGCCCTGCTGGCCTTCGGAACAGGAAGAGGCCTCAGGCCTCGCTGGGCCGCAGCCCCAGCGTCTTGACCCGGTACTCCTCCCAGAACGCCGGCCAGGCGTCGTCGCTCTTGTCGCCGAACTTCTTGCGCGCGTCGGCCCAGCCCGCCTGGATCTTCTTCATGCGCGCCAGCCGCTGGTCCTGCCAGCCTTGATGGTCCGCCGTCCAGATGCCCTTCTCCTTCAGGTAGCGGATCGCTCCCTCGTGCCACGGCGCGTCGGCCGGCGGCTTGCCGGCCACCTTGGGCGCCCAGTTCGCGGCGCTGCCGGTGATGTTCTTGATCAGGTCCATCGATTCGTCGATCGCCTTGACCAGGGAATAGACCTCGTCGGCATTGGCGTTGGAGTACGTGGCGATGATGGGATAGCGATAGCCGACCAGGTCGACGGGCTTGTCCTTGGAGATCCCGGCACCGACGGTCTCGCGATACGGTTCGAAGAAGTCGGCGACTTCACGGATCCTGGCCCAGCCTTCCTTGTCCGACGGCGGGAAGGGCGGATAGGTCAGGCCGCGCGGACTGGCCTCGATCTCACGCATGTTGGCCGACGTGGTCACGCTCGAGAATGAATCCAGCTGATTGTTGATGACCGCCGTCTTCATCGCATTGTAGCTGCCGAACCAGACGACCTGGACGTCGGCCCGCGTGAGACCGGCAAAGGCGAGATAGGCATCGGTCTTCACGTTGACCGACGGATTGCCCTTCACGTAGCCGATGCGCTTGCCCTTGAGATCCTTGACCTCCTTGACGCCGATGTCGCCGGCCGTCGCCATGGCGTTGCTCGCCGGGCGGGCCAGCACGACCCGCACGTCCTGCGGCCCCCAGGCGGGAACGGCGAAATCGAACGTGCCTTCCGAGGCAAAGTAGAGCTCGTTGGCCAGGAAGCCGTAGTTGGCCTTGCCCTGCTTGAGCGGCAGCAAACGGCCGATCGACGTTCCCGACGGCACGATGCGCACCTTCATCGGGTGCTTCTTCATGATCGCGTCGGCGATACCCGAGGCTTCGGCATAGCCCGACGAACCCAGGTCATAGGCCGTCCATACAGAGCTGTCAGGCAGCTTCGCCTGAGCGCTGCCACCCGCCAGAACCAGGGCACCGGACCCGATCAGCACATCACGTCTTTTCATCGCATTTCCTCCTCTGTGATTCATGTTTCGTGATTGCGCGAAGACATTGGCAACAAGCATCTCGGGCGTCAAACTGACGGCAACGACGAATCGTGCCCGGAATGCGGCATGGCCAAAGGGAGGACGCTTGGAGATGAGCGGCAGCGCGAATGCCGAAGGGCTGGAACTCGCGCCGGAGGATGGCGGACGTGATCGTCTGTCCGGCTTCTCCTACTGGCTGGCGCTGACGATGGGCAGCGTGGGCGTCCTGCTCACCGTCAACCAGACCTTCAATCTCCAGCTCTTCGGCGAGCCGATCATCGACACGTCGTTCTACTATCTGCTGCTGGGGCTGTTCCTGTCGCTCGCCTTCCTGGCCTATCCCGCGCGCAAGGCCGATCGTGGCACCATACCGTGGTACGATTGGATTCTGTTCGCGGCCTGCATCGTCACGACCAGCTATCTGGCCTGGAACGGCGGACGCATCGTCGCCGAAGGCTGGGATCTCGCCGCCCCGCCCGTTGCCGTCGGCGTCGCCGCCGTGGTGTGTCTGCTGGCGCTGGAAGGCGTGCGGCGGGCCGGCGGCCCTGTTTTGCTCGGTCTTTGCACCTTCTTCGCCTTCTATCCCAGCTTCGCCGACATCATGCCGGGCTTCCTGTGGGGACCGGCCAGCGGCCTTGCCGAGACCGTGAGCGCCCATGCCATGGGCGTGGAGAGCATCATCGGCGTGCCACTGCGCACTGTGGCGTCGCTGCTGGTCGGCTTCCTGGTCTTCGGGTCGGCACTGGTCGTGACCGGCGGCGGCGATTTCTTCATGTCCCTCGCGACCGCCCTACTGGGCAGGGCACGCGGCGGGCCGGCAAAGGTGGCCATCCTGTCGAGCGGTTTCTTCGGCTCGCTGTCGGGCAGCGTGATCTCCAACGTCGTCACGACCGGCCAGATCACGATCCCGACGATGAAGCGCACCGGCTATCCCGCACATTATGCCGGCGCCGTCGAGGCCTGCGCCTCGACCGGCGGCGCGCTGATGCCGCCGGTCATGGGCGCCGTCGCCTTCATCATGGCCGAATTCCTGAACGTCCCCTACAGCGCGGTCATGATTGCCGCGGTGGTGCCGGCCCTGCTCTACTACGGCGCGCTGCTGCTGCAGGCCGACACCTACGCCGCCCAGCACGGCTTGCGCGGACAGCCGCCCGAGGAGATTCCACGGCTGCTGCCGGTGTTGAGGGAAGGCTGGCATTTCCTGTTCAGCCTCGGCCTCCTCACCTATCTGCTCCTGGTGATGAAGCGCGAGGCGCTGGCGCCCTACATCGCCACCGCCGTCCTGGTCGGCACCACGATCGTCTTCGGGCGCAAGCGCTTCGGGCTGCGCGGGTTGCGCGACCTCGCCATCGACACCACCCGCAACATCGTCAACATCGTGGCTATCCTGGCAGGGGTCGGCTTCATCGTCGGCGCGCTTTCCTACACAGGCGTGGGTGGCGCCTTCTCGCGCGAGTTGCTGCAGTTCGCCGGCGGCAACATCTACCTGCTGCTCGTGTTCGGCGCGCTGACCAGCTTCATCCTCGGCATGGGCATGACGTCCAGTGCCTGCTACATCTTCCTGGCCGTCACGTTGGGGCCGGCCCTCATCGAAGGCGGGCTCAATCCGATCGCGGCCCATCTCTTCATCCTGTACTGGGGCCTCATCAGCTTCATCACGCCGCCGGTCGCGCTCGCCGCGATCGCTGCCGCGAGCATCGCGAAGTCCGATCCCTGGCGTACCGGCGTGTGGGCCATGCGGCTCGGCCTCATCAACTTCGTGGTGCCGTTCCTCTTCGTGCTGAATCCGACGCTCATCCTGGTCGGCGAGCCGCTGCACATCGTGCACGACGTCGCCACGGCGTGCTTCGCCGTGCTGCTGCTCGCGGCCGGCCTCGAAGGATGGCTCTACGGCGTCGGCCGCATCGGCTGGCATTCGCGCGTGCCGCTGCTGATCGCGGCCTTCACGCTGCTGACGCCGGGCTTGGTGACCGACCTCGTGGGCCTGACCCTGTTCGGTGCGGTGTACGCCGGCAACCTGCTGGTTCGCCGGCGCTCGACCGCCTGAGGCCGATTACACGATCGGCGGGTGCTTCCCGTCCGTGCCGCCCGCCCGCTCCCAGGCGCGCGCGACCTGGAACAGCGTCGCCTCGTCGAAGTAGCGCCCGACGAACTGCACCGATAGCGGCAGCCCGTCCACCGAGAGGCCGGCCAGCATCGCGAGCGCCGGATGGCCGGTCACGTTGAACGGCGTGCGGGCCTGGCGCGGATAGGTGCGGTCGATGTCGGCCGGCCGGTCGATGCGGCAAGGCGGGTCCATCGAACTGGCGCAGAGCAGCACGTCGAACTGGCGCAACGCTTCCTCGACCTCGGCGATCATCTGCAGACGCCGCCGCTGGGCCTGCACATAGTCGCCCGCCCCGAAGAAGGCGCCGGGCATCAGGCGACGGCGCGCCAGCGCGCCGTAGTCGCCCGGCCGCTCGCGCAGCCAGGGTCCGTGAATCGCCCAGGCCTCGCTCTGCAGGATGACGCGGTTGACGGCGCCGAACTCGACGAGGCTCGGCAGACGAACCTCCCGCACCTCTGCGCCCTCCATCTGCAGGGTACGCGCCACATGCGCCAGCGCTGCCGTCACCTCGGCCACGGCCGGCGTGTCGACCTCATGGAAATGGCGCACGAAGCCGATGCGAAGGTCGCGCACACCGCGCTCCATGGCCTTCGCATAGTGGCCGGCCGGCGAGGCCGCACTGCCCGGATCGAGCGGGTCGTGCCCGGCGATCGCCTCCAGCATCCGGGCATTGTCCGCCACCGAGCGCGTCATCGGCCCCACATGGTCGAGTGTGAACGACAATGGAAACACGCCCCGCCGCGATACCAGACCGTAAGTCGGCTTCAGTCCGACGATGCCGCAGCAGCTCGCCGGATTGCGCACGCTGCCGCCGGTGTCGGTGCCCAGCGCCATGGGGAACAGTCCGGCGGCCACGCCCGAGCCCGAACCCGACGACGAGCCGCCAGGGTGATGGTCCGTGTTCCACGGATTGCGCGCCGGCGGCCAGGGAAGGTCGAAGCTTGGTCCGCCGATCGCGAATTCGTGCGTCGACAGCTTGCCGATCACGATGGCGCCCGCCGCCCGCAGCTTCTGCACGCACGCCGCGTCCGCCTTGGCGACATTGTCGGCGAGGATCCTGGAATGGCAGGTCGTCGGCAGGCCCGCGACGTCGATGATGTCCTTGATGCCGACCGGAATGCCGTGCAGGGGACCGCGCAGGCGGCCCGATGCGGCCTCGGCCTCCGCCGCCCTGGCGGCGGCCATCGCCGCGTCGGCGTCGAGCCGGATGAAGGCGTTCAGCCGCGGATCGAGCAGCGCGATGCGGTCGAGCAGCGCCTGCATGAGCTCGACGGGCGACAGCTCCCCGGACGCGATGGCATCGGCAGCTTGGACGACCCCAAGCCAGTGCAGGTCGCCGATGGGACCGTCCCTCACAAGCCCCTCCCAGCCTGCATCGGCGGCCATGGTTCGGCTGCCGGCTCCGTCGGCTGCCTGATCTTCGCCATGACGTCGCCAGCCTGATGCGCGGCCGCCGCCACGTCCTCCGGGAACGTCTGCAGTGCCTTCTCGAGGCCGGCCCGCCGTGCCAGCAGCTCCATCAAAGCCTTGTCCATCGTCGACTCCTCGGTTTGCCGCTCTTCGTCCGCAGACAGTCTCTCCTGCACAGCCGATGCCAGATGCCTCGGTCGTCAGCGCGTGGCAGCTTGTCGGGCGGCGCTCGGCACCCGCTCGGCAGGCAGCCCCGGCGGTATCTTATGCCAGGCATGTCCCGACTGCCCCTCGCGCAAGCCATAGGCGTACAGCGCCTGCATGTAGACCTGGTCGAACTCGCCGGTCTTCACCGCCGGCGGAACGAAATCTGACCCGATATAGGCGAGGTTGTAATCCACGCCGTCGCGCCTGGTCACGAAGTACGTACGCAGCACGTCGTTGTAGCCGCTGGCCGCCAGCATGGTGCTGATGGCCCGGCCGGCGATGCTGATGGTGCGCCGCTCGGCCACCGTATAGTCGGGATCGAGGCGGGCGTTCCGGATGATGTAGGCGCGCCGCTCGCGGCTGCCCCGTGCGTTCGCGACATCGAGCGAGGGCGGGTACAGGAAGAGCTGCGCAATGGCACCGCCATCGACATGCATCTCCTGGTACTGCTGGCCGTCCAGCTCGACGTCGATCATCACAGGCTGGAAGGCGCCGGGCACCGCCGCCGAGGCACGCAGGATCTTGCGGAACAGATCGAGCGCACCGGGACGCCCGCTGACGGCGATCGCCCCGATATTCCAGATCACCGGCCGCTGCGCGTCGAGGTCGGTCGTCCCGATCATCAGCAGGCGGCCGCGCTGATAGGCCTGTCCGATGGCATCGAACAGCTTCTGATCTGCGTATTTGGCAATGATCTCGGCCAGCGGCGATGTGTCGGCCATGGCGTCGTCGAACAAGGCGGCCGTGATGCCGCGCGCCCGGAAGATCCGTTCCGGCGTCATGGTCGTGTAGACCTCGCGCAGGGCGTCGTCATAGTCGGAACCGAGAAAGGCGAAGGGCGCGATCAAAGCGCCGGTGCTAACGCCGGTCACCAGCTTGAATTCCGGGCGCGTGCCCGTCTGGCTCCATCCTTTCAGCAACCCGGCCCCGAAGGCGCCGTTGTCGCCGCCGCCCGACACGGCCAGGAAGGTGACGGGCGGCATCTTCGTCGGCAACTCATCGGCCTTCAGGCGCCCATCGGCCCTCATTACCGCCACTTCGCGCATCCCGGCCGCCATGGCCTCCTGCATGATCGGCGCAGGATCGCCGTCCGCGAAGAAGCGTGCATTGGGAATGCCAAGCGGCTGCGCTCGCCCGGTATCGGCGCGCGGAACGGCAGGACCACGGGCAGGATGCGAGCAGGCGCCCAGCGCCAGCAGGCCGAGCGACAGGGCGGCGAGCGCCGAGCGTCGGGACGAAGAGGCGAGTGTCAATTCAGTCGTTCCAGTTTGGTGATCTCCTGCGGCGGCAGTTCCGCAAGATAGAGGTTGCCCTCGGCATCGCCGGAGAGGCCATGGGCGCCGTTGATCGCCCCGCGGCAGCGGCCGACCAGCTTGCCGTCGGGCGACAGCAGGCTGATGCGCGGGATCTGGTCGGTGACGAACACCATGTCGCGGTCATCCACCCAGATCTGCATCGGATGATAGAAGTCGCCCCATTCGGCAAGGAAGCTGCCGGAACGATTGAAAACCTGTACCCGATTGTTCTCGCGATCGCCGACGAGGACCCTGTCCGAACGGTCGATCCAGATGGCGTGCGGTGTCGTGAACCGGCCCGGCCCGTCGCCCTGACCGCCCCAGGTCGCCAGCAGCGTGCCGTCCGCGGCAAAGCGATGGACGTTCGAATTGCCGTAGCCGTCGGCGACATAGATCTCGCCGTCCGGCGCCTGGGCCGCGGCGGTCGGATGGTTGAAGGGCGCATCGAGCGCGGGCCAGTGCCGGCGGCCCAGCGCCTGCAGCTGCCGGCCCGCGCCGTCGAAGCGCAGCACCTGATGCGCGTCGCGATCGGCGACCAGGATCGACCCGTCGGGCGCCTGGTTGATGTAGTGGGGATCGGCCAGCACACCTCCGCCCCAGGTCCCCGCGAAGGCGCCTTCCCTCTCGAACACCAGGATGGGCCGGTCGGTGCCGCGTTGCGCGACATGGAGGCGGCCCTCGCGATCGACCATCAGGTCGGACAGGAAGCCGAAGCTCTCCCCACTGGGCAGCCGTGCCCACTTGCGATGAACGGCGTAGCGGCGATCGCCGAGGATGACGGTCTGAAGTTCGTTGGACATGGTGACCTACCGTGATGTCCCGGCGTCGGGCTGGCGGATATCGGCAGCCGGCTACCGGTTGCGTGGATCGCCGGCAACGACCACGGCCTCACCGGCGAGAAGAGCACGGCACGATGCAACTTCCGGACCCGACACGGCAGTTCCCCCCTCATCCGCATCCTGAAGGGACATAGGCAGGGACGGCGGCGAAGGGCAAGATGGATTGTATTGCGAGGAGCCATGAGATCAGAGATCCACAGCAACGACCGGCTGGTGCTGCACGGCAGCTTCACCTCGAGTTCGACCTACAAGCCCATGCTGTTCCTGGCCCTGGCCGGACTGCCCTTCTCCTTCCGCACCGTCAACCTCAAGAACGGCGTCCAGAAGCTGCCGGCGCACCTTGCCCTCAATCGCTACGGCCAGGTGCCGGTGCTGCAGCATCGCGGCCTCACGGTGGTCATGTCCAACGTCATCCTCGACTATCTCGCCCGCGCCACCGGTCGTTTCGAGGCCGGGACCGAGCAGGACCGGTGGCGGGCACGGGAGTGGCTGGCCTGGGAGAATGACGCGATCGTGAACATCGCCCGGGTCCGTCACTTCCATCGCTTCCGCGCGGTCGAGCCCGCCGTGATGCACTTCTTCCGGCCGCAGGCGGAAGCGGCGCTGGATTTCATCGACCGGGCGCTGGAAGGCCGCGATTGGCTGGTCGGGGAAACCTGCACCATCGCCGACATCGGCTGCTGGGGCCGCATGGTCTTCATGGCCGAAGGCGGCCTGTCGCTCGACGCGCGTCCCCATGCGCGTGCCTGGCGCGACCGGCTGATGGCGATGCCCGGCTTCGCCCTGCCCTACGATCTCATCCCGAAGAAGGACGCAGAATTAGGGTAGGTAGCGCGAGATCCAATAGCCCGCGGGATCGTCGGCACACTCGATCGGACCGCACAGCAGGACGCTGTTGACGGCGTTGGCGAGGGTGAGGGCGATCAGGAACCAGGCGGCGAGGCGGGACAGGCCATCCATGCCGTTTCGTCGCTCGCTGCGCGACGGTTCGGGCTCGCCGCCGAAGATCATGAGGAGCGCGATGCCGGCGAGGATCGCAACGAAGGCGACGAACGACCATGCGTAGAGATGCAGGCCGAGCACCGCAGAGCCATACGCGCCGCTGCCGGGCAGCACGTGCAGCAGAACCTGGCGGCCGGAGGCCGCCGCACCGAACAGCGCCGCGAGCAGCGACAGGCCATAGTGCATCGGCTGCACGCCGAAGCGCAGATTGAGCAGGAAGCCGAATCCGCACAGCGCCAGCGCGACCCGCTGCAGATTGCACAGCGGGCAGGGCAGCTCGTTCATGACGAACTGCAGAAGGAAGGCCGCCGCAAGAGCGAGCGCGATCGCCGTTACCGCGATGCCATTCCCCAGACGCACCAGCCCTGCCATCACACCGGTCCTAGAAGGCCAGCTTCAGGCTGTCGGACGCGTGGTGATACAGCCATGCGAAGGAGGCGAGCAGGCTCGCGCCGAACAGGCCGCAGGCCAGGCCGCGATAGCCGCGAAGGGCGGCCACCATGCCGATCGCCGTTACCAGGAAGATCAGGGCGGTCATGCGCTTCCTCCTGCGGATATCCTAGCCGACACGCAACAGCCGCAGGCGCGGATCGAGGAGGTCGCGCAGGCCGTCGCCCAACATATTGAGGCCGAGGACCGCGAGCGCAATGGCGAGCCCCGGCCACACGGCGAGCTCCGGCGCCTGGAAGATGTAGGTCTGCGCATCGCGCAGCATGCGTCCCCACGACGGCACCGGCGGCTGGGCGCCGAGTCCGAGGTAGGAAAGGCCCGCCTCGGCCAGGATGGCGACGGCGAACTGGATCGTCGCCTGCACGATCAGCACGCTCGCGACGTTGGGCAGCACATGGCGCAGCGTGATGCCGAGCGGCCCCTGCCCCATCGCCTTGGCCGCGCGCACGAAGTCGTGGCCCCACATCGACATCGCCGCGCCGCGAGTGACGCGCGCGAAGACCGGGATATTGAAGATCGCGATGGCGAGGATCGCGTTCTGGGCGCTAGCGCCCAGCACCGAGGTGATCAGGATCGCGATCAGCACGGCGGGAAAGGCGAAGATCAGGTCCGACGTGCGAGACAGCACCTCGTCGACCCAGCCGCCGCGCGCGGCCGCCCACGCGCCCAGGGTGACGCCGATCGACAGGCCGATCGCGACGGCGATGAGGCCGACGGTGATCGAGGTCTGCGCCCCCACCATAATGCGCGAGAACACGTCGCGCCCGAGGTGATCGGTCCCCAGGAGATGGACCGCCGACGGCGGCAGGAGCTTGGCGCGCATCTGCAGCGCATCCACCGCGTAGGGCGTCCAGAATGCCGACACCAGCGCGGTGGCCACGAACAGCAGCAGCAGCGACGCGCCGATGATGAAGCCGACATGCCGCGCGGCACGCTCGGGGAATCCGCTCACGCCTGCACCCGCGGCCGCGGATCGAGCAGCGCATAGGCGAGATCGACCAGCAGGTTCACGCCCAGCACCAGGATCGTGAACAGGATGACGACGTTCTTGATGACCACGAGATCGCGGTTGTTGATCGAGTCGTAGACGAGCTGGCCGATGCCGGGCAGCCGGAACACGCTCTCGATGATGACGGCGCCGGCGACCAGGAAACCGGCGATGAGGCCGGCGACGGTCGTGACCGGGATCAGGGCATTGCGCAGGGCATGCCGGAACAGGACGACGCGCTCGCCTGCGCCCTTGGCACGCGCGGTGCGGATATAGTCCTCGCGCAGCGTGTCGAGCATGGCCGAGCGCGTGACGCGCGCCAGGATCGCGATCTCGCCCAGCGACAGCGACAGCGCCGGCAGGATGAGCGCCACCACCGCCCGCCCCGGCTCCTGCCAGCCCGGGAACCCGCCGGCCGGAAACCATTGCCAGGTCACCGCGAAGGCCAGCACCAGCACGATGCCGAACCAGAAGTTGGGCACTGAAATGCCGATCTG
>Ga0182792_1000239_pt1 | contig 53962 bp, 51 predicted proteins | sample Passage237B_FD_130497 | JGI IMG/M metagenome (GOLD analysis project Ga0182792, IMG submission 130497) | Cellulose adapted compost microbial communities from Newby Island Compost Facility, Milpitas, CA, USA - Passage2 37B (version 2) (version 2) ...
ATCTCTCCACGTCGCCGCTTGCAAGCGGCTCCGATTCGCCAGGCGGACCATCTCCCGCCGTGACATCTCTCCACGTCGCCGCTTGCAAGCGGCTCCGATTCGCCAGGCGGACCATCTCCCGCCGTGACATCTCTCCACGTCGCCGCTTGCAAGCGGCTCCGATTCGCCAGGCACGGACCAGTCCGCAGGGACTGGTCCGTGTCCTGGCTCATCCCTTCCTCATGATTAGTGTGAGGACGCCCATGGACAGCACGAAACTGATCCAGACGGAGGGTTCCTCGTCCAGGGCGAACCAATCCATGAAAGTCTCTCCCAGGCCCAGGAAGGCCAGGTTGATGTAGGCGGCCACTAGCAGGCCGATGAACAGGCGGTCGCCCCGCGTGGTCGCCATGGGCAGGAAGCCCTTGCGCAGCACGGTGGGCGAGCGGATTTCCCAGACCGTCATGGCCACCAGCATCAGCGCGACGCAGATGAAGAACACGGCGGTTGGGGTGGTCCAGACCATCCAGGCAAACATGGCGTATTCCTTTAGTGGGGGCCGGGGCTCAGACCCGGCCCATCGCGAAGCCCTTCGCGATGTAGTGGCGCACGAACCAGATGACGATGGCGCCGGGGACGATGGTGAGGGTGCCGGCCGCCGCAAGCGTGGCCCAATCCATGCCCGAGGCCGAGACCGTGCGGGTCATGATGGCCACGATGGGCTTGGCGTCGACGCTGGTCAGCGTGCGGGCAAGCAGCAGTTCCACCCAGCTGAACATGAAGCAGAAGAAGGCAGCCACACCCACGCCCGACTTGATCAGCGGCAGGAAGATCGTCAGGAAGAAACGCGGGAAGCTGTAGCCATCTATATAGGCAGTCTCGTCGATTTCCCTGGGAATGCCGCTCATGAAGCCTTCGAGGATCCAGACCGCCAGGGGCACATTGAACAGCAGGTGCGCCAACGCCACCGCCCAGTGCGTGTCCATCAGGCCCAGGGTCGTATAGAGCTGGAAGAACGGCAGCAGGAAGACCGCGGGCGGCGTCATCCGGTTGGTCAGCAGCCAGAAGAACACATGCTTGTCGCCCAGGAAGGAGTAGCGCGAGAAGGCGTAGGCCGCCGGCAGCGCCACGGCGATCGCCATCACCATGTTCATGCAGACGTAGATCAGGCTGTTGACATAGCCCATGTACCAGGACGGATCGGACAGGATCAGCCGGTAATTGTCCAGCGTGAATTCGCGGGGAAACAGCGAGAACTCGGCCAGGATGCCCTGGTTGGTCTTGAAGCTCATGACCACCATCCAGTAGATGGGGACCAGGGCGAAAACCAGGTAAAGAACCAGGAAGACAGTGCGCTTGCGCGGCAGGAAAGAGCGGTCAGTCATGGCTGGCTCCCGAATCCCTGGTGCCGACGCGCAGCATCCAGTTGTACAGCACGAAACAGAACATCAGGATGATGAGGAAATAGATCAGGGAGAAGGCGGCCGCGGGGCCCATGTCGAACTGGCCGATCGCCTTCTGCGTCAGGTACTGGCTGAGGAAGGGGGTGGAATTGCCCGGCCCCCCGCCGGTCAGCACGAAGGGCTCGGTGTAGATCATGAAGCTGTCCATGAAGCGCAGCAGCACGGCGATCATCAGCACCCCGCGCATCTTGGGCAGCTGGATGTAGCGGAACACGGCCCATTTGCTGGCGCCATCGATGCTGGCAGCCTGGTAGTAGGCCTCGGGAATGGACTGCAGCCCGGCGTAGGCCAGCAGGGCCACCAGCGGCGTCCAGTGCCAGACATCCATCAACAGCACGGTCAGCCAGGCGTGGACGGGGTTGCCGACGTAGCTGTAGTCCAGTCCCAGGCGGGCCAGCGTCCAGCCGAACAGGCCGATATCCGTGCGGCCGAAGATCTGCCAGATCGTGCCCACCACGTTCCAGGGAATCAACAGCGACAGGGAAACAATCACCAGCACGGCCGAGGCCCGCCAGCTGCGCGACGGCATCGACAGGGCCAGCGCCACACCCAATGGAATCTCGATGCACAGCACCGCGCCGGAGAACAGCAGCTGCCGCCACAAGGCGGCGTGCAGGTCCTCGTCGCGCATGATGCTGGCGAACCATTCCGTGCCCACGAACACCGCGTTGTCCGGCGAGATGATGTCCTGGACGGAATAGTTGACGACGGTCATCAGCGGAATGATGGCCGAGAACGCCACGCACAGGATGACCGGCAGGATCAGCCACCAGGCTTTCTGATTGACGGGTTTGACGATAGTGCTCATGCCACGAGCTCCTCGTTGCGGTAATAGCAGGTATGCGGGCCGATCAGGGCCAGATGCACGACGGCGCCCTCGGCGGGTGGAACCGCATCGGCCGGCAGATAGGCCTTTGCCTCGTGGCCGCCGACCCGGACGCTGAGCAACTGGCCGGTGCCCACGTGGCGCACCTGGGACACCGTGGCCGGCACGGTGTCCGGGCCGCTCCCGAAAGCCAGGTGCAGGTATTCGGGACGGATGCCCAGAGTCAGCGGTCCGGCGGGCAACTGGTGCGTTTCGGGCCGGCCCAGGCGCTGCCCGTCGAGCCACATGCTGCCGTCCTCGCGCATCTCGACCGGCAGCAGGTTCATGCCGGGCGAACCGATGAAATGCCCCACGAAAGTGTGGCTCGGGCGTTCGAACAATTCCTCCGGCGTGCCCTGCTGGACGACCCGGCCGCGCGCCATCACCAGGACCTGGTCCGCGAAGGTCATCGCCTCGACCTGATCATGGGTGACGTAGATCAGCGTCAGGCCCAGTTCGTGGTGGATCTGCTTGAGCTTGCGCCGCAATTCCCATTTCAGGTGGGGATCGATCACCGTCAGCGGCTCGTCGAACAGCACCGCCGATACGTCGGCGCGCACCAGTCCGCGCCCCAGGGATATCTTCTGCTTGGCGTCGGCAGCCAGATTGGCCGCGCGCTGATCGAGCTGGCCCGAGAGATCGAGCATTTCCGCGATACGCCCGACGCGCTCGCGGATCCGGTCTTCGGGTTCCTTGCGATTGCGCAGGGGAAAGGCCAGATTCTCGCCCACCGTCATGGTGTCGTAGATGACGGGAAACTGGAATACCTGCGCGATGTTGCGTTCCTGCGGCGTGGCGCGAGTCCGGTCCACGCCGTCGAAACGGATGGAGCCGTGCGACGGCGTGACCAGGCCCGAAATGATGTTGAGCATGGTGGTCTTGCCGCAGCCCGACGGCCCAAGCAAGGCATATGCGCCGCCGTCCTCGAAGACGATGTCCAGAGGCAGCAGTGCGTAATCGGCATCGGAGCGGACCGTGCGTGCGTAGCTGTGCGCCAGCTGGAGGTCGATACGCGCCATGTCAGGACTCCCGCGCCTGGGGCGCCCGCAGCAGGGATTCATCGGGCCCGAACACATAGGCCCGGCGGCTGGAGAAGTGCAGCGTGACGGCGTCCCCCAGGTCATGGTGCTGGACGCCCGGCACCTGCGCCACCAGGTTGCCGACAGGCGTGTCGGCGTGGACATACGTGGCGGAACCGGAGATCTCGGCAAGCTGGACCCGGCCCGGAATCCGGCAATCCCCGCCCTGGTCGCGCAACGACAGGTCGGCCGCCCGCAGCCCGATGGTTACCTCGCCGTCGGGCACATCCTGACCGCCCGGCAGGCGCACGTCGGCCAGCGTCTGCAGGCTGACGGCCTCTCGGCCGGCGCGCGCCGCAAGGAAATTCATGGGCGGATCGCTGAACGCCCGGGCCACCCGGATCGACGCAGGCCGCTGGAACACGTCGAGCGTCGGTCCGTACTGCAGCAGCTCGCCCTGATCCAGCACGGCCGTATAGCCCCCGAGCAGCAGGGCCTCGCCCGGCTCGGTCGTGGCATAGACGACGGTGGAGCGGCCTTGCTCGAACAGGACGCCGAGCTCCTCGCGCAATTCCTCGCGCAATTTGTAGTCGAGATTGACCAGCGGCTCGTCGAGCAGCATCAGGGGCGCGTCCTTGGCCAGGGCACGCGCCAGCGCGACGCGCTGCTGCTGGCCCCCGGACAGCTCGGACGGCAGGCGGTCCAGGAATTCGTCGATGTGCAGGGTGCGCGCGATTTCGCGCACCCGGGGCATGAAGTCGGTCTCGCCGCGCAGCCGCAGGGGCGAGGCGATGTTGGCGGCAACCGTCATGGAGGGATAGTTGATGAATTGCTGATACACCATGGCGACATTGCGACGGCGCACCGGCAGGCCGGTGACGTCCACATCGTCGACCATGACCTGGCCGGAAGTGGGCGCATCCAGGCCGGCCATCAGCCGCATCAGGCTGGTCTTGCCGGCACGGGTCACCCCAAGCAAGACCGTGACGGCGGATTCCCGCGGCGCCAGATCCAGCGGATGGAGCCAGGTTTCGGCACCGACCTTCTTGCCGACACGAACCAGCTTGAGTTGCATGAGGCCTTGCTCCAGAAGTTCCTTTTTGTGAATTATTGTTCGTTTCTACTCTTTTTACTGTCCATATAAACCCTAAGATTCTTTCCTTTTCTTTCGCTGTACAGTGTGTCGGTCATGAAAAGGGCCGATCCCATGCATCCCAATCCTCGCCAGATCAAGCTGCTCAATCGTCTGCAAGGCACGGGTTCCTGCAGCCTGGAAACCCTGGCCAACGACCTGGACGTCACGGTCCAAACCGTCCGCCGGGACGTCCAGCGCCTTGCCGAGGCCAATCTGCTGGTGCGCTTCCATGGCGGGGTCCGTCTGCCCAACTCGACCATCGAGAACATCGCCTACCGGCAGCGCGCCCAATTGCACGCCGCCGAAAAAGAACGCATCGCGCGCGCCATCGCACGCGAAATCCCCAACGACTGTTCGCTGCTGATCAATATCGGCACCACCACGGAAGCAATCGCGCGGGCGCTGTCCGGCCACACGGGGCTGCGCATCATCACCAACAACGTCAACGTGGCCTGCACGCTCGGCCAGCAGCCCGGCTGCGAAGTCATCCTGGCCGGCGGCAGCGTGCGTTCGCGCGACCTGGGCATCGTGGGGGAAGCCACGGTGGAATTCATCCGCCAGTTCCGCGCCGACATCGCCCTGATGGGAATCTCGGGCATCGAGGCCGACGGCACGCTGCGCGACTACGACTTCCGCGAGGTCAAGGTGTCCCAGGCCATCATGCAGTCGGCCCGGGAAGTCTGGATGGCTGCCGACACCAGCAAATTCCACCGGCCGGCGATGGTCCGCCTGGGCGAGCTGTCCCAGATCGGTCGCCTGTTCACCAATGCCCGTCCCCCGGATCCCTTCCCCGGTCTGCTCAAGGCCGCCGGAGTGGACTGCGTCATCGCCCCCTGAGGATTTCGCCATGACCTATCTGCTCGCCCTGGATCAGGGCACTTCCAGCACCCGCAGCATCGTCTTCGACCGCCAGGGCCGCATCCTGGGACTGGCGCAGCGGGAATTCACCCAGCACTATCCCCAGCCAGGCTGGGTCGAGCACGATCCACTGGAAATCTGGCGGACGCAGCACGACACCATGAGCGAGGCCATCCATCGGGCGGGCATCGCCGCACGCGACATCCGCGCCATCGGCATCACCAACCAGCGCGAGACCACGGTGGTCTGGGACCGCCGCACGGGGGAGCCGATCCATCCGGCAATCGTCTGGCAGGACCGCCGCGCCGAGCCGACGTGCGCCGAACTGCGCGCGCAGGGCCTGGAACCCGACATCCTGAACCGCACAGGCCTGCGCATCGATGCCTATTTCTCGGCCACCAAGCTGAAATGGATCCTGGACCATGTGCCCGGCGCGCGCGCCCGCGCCCAGGCGGGCGAACTGCTGTTCGGCACCATCGACAGCTGGCTGATCTGGAAACTGACCGGCGGCCGCCATCACCTGACAGACGTCAGCAACGCGGCGCGCACCATGCTGATGGACGTGCACCGCAACGCCTGGGATCCGGAGCTGCTCGACCGGCTCGACGTGCCGGCCCGCATGATGCCGGGCATCCTGCCCTCCTCGGCCGACTACGGCGCCACCGACCCCGACCTGCTGGGCCATGCCGTGCCCATATGCGGCGTGGCCGGTGACCAGCAAAGCGCCCTGTTCGGCCAGGCGTGCTTCCGTCCCGGCATGGCCAAGAATACCTACGGCACGGGCTGCTTCATGCTGATGCACACGGGCGAGCGCTTCCAGGTATCCGGCAACGGCCTGGTGACGACCAGCGCGGCGCAGCCCGATACCCGGCCCGCCTACGCACTGGAAGGCAGCATCTTCGTGGGCGGTGCCGTGGTCCAGTGGCTGCGCGACGGCCTGCGCGCCTTCGTGCGCAGCAGCGACATCGAGGAACTGGCCCGCAGCGTGCCGGACTCGGGCGGCGTGATGTTCGTGCCCGCCTTCACCGGCCTGGGCGCACCCTGGTGGGATCCCGACGCGCGCGGCACCATCACGGGCCTGACGCGCGGGACCACCATGGCGCACATTGCCCGGGCCGCCCTGGAAAGCATCGCCTACCAGAGCGCGGCCCTGCTCCAGGCCATGAGCCGCGACGCCGAGGCGGCGGGCGCGGCGCCCCTGAAGGAATTGCGCGTGGACGGCGGCGCCTGCGTCAACGACCTGCTGATGCAATTCCAGGCCGACCTGCTGGGCATCCCCGTACTGCGCCCCACCATGGTAGAGACCACGGCGCAGGGGGCGGCCTTCCTGGCCGGCCTGCAGGTCGGCGTCTATGCCGACCTGGGGGAACTGGAATCGCTCTGGCGCGTCGAGCGGCGCTTCGAACCGGCCATGCCGCGCGACGAGGCGGCCGCGCGCCTGGCGCAGTGGGATCACGCGATCCGCCAGGCCTGCGCACGCTGAAATCCCGATAGAATGGGGCCTTGCGCCGGCCCGGCAGGCCGGCGCCCATGCCTGTCCGGTCCCCATACAGAACTCACATGCTCAAGAAACTGATCCTGGTCGTGGCGATCTTCCTCGTCATCCTGCTCGCACTGAGTTTCGGGGAAACCGTGTTCCACGAAGTCTTCGCCTGGATCTCGTCCCTGACGGGATTGCTGATCCGCAATTTCGGCGATCTGTACCACGCCGCAGCCGACTATCTGCGCGCCCACACCGGCAAGGTCCTGCTGGCCATCATCCTTACCATCCCCGCCAGCCTGTGGATCCTGCGCTCTCGCGGCGAGGCCCTGGGCCGTCCGGCCAGCCAGCGCAAGATCGCCATCGTGCTGGCGATCTTCCTGGGCTGGCTGGGCGCGCACCGCTTCTACCTGGGCCAGGTCGGCTGGGGCCTGGGCATGCTGGTCATCTGCTGGATCTTCATGCCGCTGGCCGTCGTGCTGGGCCTGATCGACGCGATCCGCTACCTGTTCATGGACGACGACACCTTCGCGACAACCCAGCTGTCCTGAAGCCATGCCGGATCCCGTTGCCTACCGCCAGCTGGATGCGCCGCCGGACGCAGGGCCGCTGGCCGACGAGATCCTGCTGGCCCCCGCTGCCCACGAACCGGTCGCCTGCCTGTGGCGGGCACCACCGGGGCTGGTGGTGCCGCGCACCTACGCGGCCCGTGCGGGATTCGCCCGGGTCCAGGCCAGCTTCGCCGCACGCGGCTGCCCCATCCACGTGCGGCAATCAGGGGGCGGCGTGGTGCCCCAGGGGCCTGGCATCCTGAACCTGAGCCTGGCGCAGGCATTCACCGGCCGGCCGCTCGATCACTCCGAGATTCTCTACAGGCACCTGTGCGCGCTGATAAGCGACGCCCTGGCCGCTTTCGACATCGAGACCCGGACACAGGCGGTCGAAGGCTCATTCTGCGATGGCCGGTACAATCTGGCGGTGCCGGCGCCCGACCGCAAGATCGTCGGCACAGCCCAGGTCTGGCGGCGCATCCCGGGACAGGCGCCCGACCGCCACGTGGGGCTCGTCCATGCCCTGATCCTGGCACAATGCGATCCCGTCGAGCTGACGGCACGCGCCAATGCGCTGGAAACGGCGCTCGGGGCGACCCGCCGCTACGAAGCCGACCGGATCGCATCGCTGGACAGCCTGCTGCCCCCGGACCAACGCCCGGCTTTTCCGGACGCCCTGGAGGCCCGGCTGCGAGAGACCCTGCGGACCCGACCGCCGTTGCCGGACGCCATGCCGGTCCGAACCCCGACGGGATATTCAAAATGAGTGTGAACAGGCCCAAGACCAAAACCATGAGCCCGACCCCGCTGGAAAACAAGACCGCCCGCCTGACAGTACTGATCGACCCGAACAAGAAAAAGGCCTTCGAGCAGCTTTGCGCCCGCCAGGACCTGACGCCATCGCAGGTGGTCCGTCAATTGATCCGCGAATATCTGGCCAGGCACGACGTGGCCTGGACGCCCAGCAAGCCGCCGCGCGCCCGGCCATAGCGCATTCGCAGCCGCGCCGGAACGCGCCGGCGCGCTAGGCGGCTTTCGGGTCCGGGCCGTCCGCCGCCTCCAGCGCCGCCGCCAGGTCGGGCTGGAAATCGCCCGCACCCAGCCGGGACAGCGTACCCATGCGGCTCAGCTTGGCGCGGATCCGGGCATCGGCCCCGCACAGGATCACCCGCGTGCCACGCGTCCGAGCGGCGGCGATCTCGTCGTCCAGCGCCTGCAGCGCCGTGGCATCGGCGAACGGCGTCTGGTCCAGGCACAGGACCAGCACGGGCGAGGATTCACTTCGGAACGCCTCCCGCAAGGATTCGACGGCCGCGAAGAACAACGGCCCACGGACCTGCAGCGCGCGCACCCCCTCTTTCCCGTGTGCCCCGTCCGGGATCGCCATCGGCGCCACATCGACGCTGGAAGCCATCCGGCGCAGGAAATGCAGGACGGACAGCACGATGCCGATGTTCACCGCCACGACGAGGTCGGCGAAGACCGTCAGGAGCAGGGTCAGGCACAGGATGACGGCATCCGCGCGCGGGGCATGCCGGACCAGGCGCACGACACGGTGCGCTTCGCTCATGTTCCAGGCGACGACGAACAGAATCGAGGCCAGGGTGGCCAGGGGGATATTGCGCGCAAGCGGCGCGAGCGCCAGCAGGACCAGCACCAGCACCACGGCATGGACCACGCCGGCCAGGGGTGCGGTTCCGCCATTGCGAATGCTGGTGGCCGTGCGCGCAATGGCACCCGTGGCCGCGATACCGCCGAACAGCGGGGTAAGTACGTTGGCCAGGCCCTGGCCGAACAACTCGGCATTCGAATTGTGCCGTGTCCCCGCCATGCTGTCGGCCACGACGGCCGACAGCAGGGACTCGATCGCTCCCAGCAGGGCGATGGTGAACGCCGGGCCGATCAGCGGCACGATCTGGTCAAGCCCGCCCCCGGGCCAATGCGGCAGCGGCAGCCCGCGCGGCAATTCGCCGAAGGTGCTGCCGATGGTGGCCAATTGCGGAAACTGGAAAAGCCCCTGCACGGCCGTCGCCACGACCAGGGCCAGCAGCGGGCCGGGGATGCGCCGCAGGACATCCACCTTGCGAGGCAGCAGCACCAGCGCCAGCGAGCCGAATCCGAAGGCCGTGGTTACCGGATCCAGCGCCGGCAGGTTTCGCAGCAGGAACCAGAGTTTTTCGTGGAAGAAATGGCCCTGTACCGCCGGCAATCCAAAAAAAGGCTGCCACTGCCCGACCCAGATGATGATGCCGATGCCGGCCGTGAAACCCAGAATCACCGGCAGGGGGATGTAGCGGATCACGCCCCCCAGGCGAGCCAGGCCGAATGCGCACAGGATCAGGCCGGCCATCAGGGTGGCCAGCTGCAGGCCGACGACGCCGTGCTCGGCGACGATTCCGGCCAGGATGACGATGAAGGCGCCGGTGGGCCCCGCGATCTGGACCCGGCTGCCGCCGAACAGGGACACCACCACCCCCGCCACGATCGAGGTGTACAGGCCCTGTTCGGGCTTGACCCCGGAAGCGATCGCGAAAGCCATGGCAAGCGGCAGGGCCACGACGCCGACGATCACGCCCGCAGCAATATTACCCGCCCAATGCCTGGGTGCCCACAACCCCGCCCTCCAGGCTTCCCGCGCAGCAAACATAGTGTTCCGTCCGATAGATCCGCAAGCAGAACCGGGCATCCGTGCCGTCAGCGCAGCACGAATGCCCGGTGGAATGATCATCACATTATAATGAAGCGCACATGCCCGGGGCCATGTGTCCACTTGAAACCGATGCTGCAGCGCAACGCGCTAGAATGTCGCCTGCTCAATTTCTTCCTCCGGATTTCAAGTGAGAAAAATCGTCCGCGCCAAACTGCATGGCATTCGCGTCACCGGGGCCGACCTGGATTACCATGGCTCCATCACCCTGGATCCCGACCACTGCGAGGCCGCCGGCATCCTTCCCATGGAATTCGTGGACATCTGGAACAAGAATTCCGGCGCGCGCATCAGCACCTACGTGATCTACGGCGAACGCGGTTCGCGCTGCTGCATCCTGAACGGCGCCGCGGCGCGCACTTGCCAGCGCGGCGACGAAGTCATCATCGCCAACTCAGAATACATCCAGGAAAGCGAGCTTGAACACATCAAGCCGGTGGTGCTGACCTTCCACCCCGACAACAGCGTGCGCGAACACCTGGGCTATTCCGTCGGTCGCGACGAACAGGGCCGGCTCAGCTTCGAGATCGTCCATTTCGACTGAACCCGGCCGCAAAGCGGATGGACGCCGGCTTGCCCGCCAGCCGGCCGGGTCCTACAATCGGATCCGATTCGCCTTTTACCGAGCCTCGCTAGGGGTGCCGCCACGGCGGCTGAGACAGTCCCTTCGAACCTGATTGAGATCATCCTCGCGCAGGAAAGCAGCTCGCAGCGGCGGCTTTCCTGCTGCCCGCGTCTGCCTACTGCCTTTTCCACGGGCACGCCATGCAGACATCCGCTTCCCCAATATCCCCCGCTCCCGAACGCGTGTTCGGCTGGCACGACCATGCCGCCCTGTGGTTCAGCCTGGGCGTGGGCCTGCTGGTCATCCAGGTCGGCGCCTACCTGGTTCCCGCGCTGGGCACGCGCGACGCCCTGGCGGCCGTGGTCGTCGGCTCGATCCTGGGGGCCGGCCTGCTGGCCTGGGTGGCACGCCTGGGCTGCGACAGCGGACTGTCCAGTGCCGGACTGATCCACGCCGTCTACGGCCAGCGCTTCGCCCGGCTGCCCGTGCTGCTGAACATCGTCCAGCTGCTCGGCTGGGCCACCTTCGAACTGGTGGTCATGCGCGACGGCACCGCGGCCATCGCGCACCAGGCGCTGGGCCTGGACACGGGCCTGGTGCTGCCGACGCTGTTCTGGGGCCTGGTCGTCCTGGCCCTGCTGCGAGGTTCCATGATCACCCTGGTGCGGCGCATCGTCAGCCGCATCGGCCTGCCTCTGGTGATCCTGTCGCTGATCTGGCTAAGCGTCCAGTTCGCGCTCAGGCTGGATGCCGAGGGACTGCGCACCCTGTGGCTGCGCGCCGGCGACGGCAGCATGAACGCATTCCAGGCACTCGATCTGGTGATCGCCATGCCGGTATCCTGGCTGCCGCTGGTGGCGGACTACGCACGGCACGGCCGCAGCGGGCGGGGTGCCCTGGGCGGCACCTGGCTGGGCTATTCAATCGCCAACATCTGGTGCTACGCGCTGGGCGTACTGGTGATCACCGTCACCGGCCCCGACCTCGACATGGTCGCCGCGCTGCTCCTGGCCCAGGGAGGTCTGGTGGCGCTGGGGTTGATCCTGATCGACGAGCTCGACAACACCTACGGCGATCTGTATTCGGGTTCCGTGTCCGCCCACAGCCTGTGGCAAGGCGCAAGCCTGAAAACCTGGGGAACGACCCTGGCCGCGGTCTCGATCGGGCTGGCGATGGTGCTGCCCATGCACACGCTGGAACCTTTCCTGCTGACGCTCAGCTCTGTTTTCGTGCCGCTGTTCGGCACCATCCTCGGGCGCCTGGGCACGCAGCCTGCCCGCCTGGCCGACGCACCGCGCGCCCTGCACCCCGCCCCCGCCCTGACCTGGGTGCTGGGCATCGCGGTCTACCACGCACTCGCGCAATGGGCACCGGACTACGGCAGCGCCCTGCCGACCCTGTTGCTGACCTTCGTCCTGGGCGCGCTCGGCGCACGCATCGGCACGCGGACCGCGCACGCGGCCTGAAGCCGCGAAACGGCCGGCGGCCATGGCGCCGGCCGCTGCTTTCCCCGGCGCCCGCACGCCCGTATCATGCAGGCTTCGACGACTTTCGCGGAGACGAAGCCATGAGCAATCCTTTCATGCAGGCAGCCATCGAGGAAGCACGCCGCGGGCTGGCCGAGGGCGGCATCCCGATCGGCTCGGTGATCGAATACCGCGGCGAGATCATCGGCCGCGGCCATAACCAGCGCGTCCAGAAAGGCAGCGCGATTCTGCACGGCGAGATGGACGCGCTCGAGAACGCCGGTCGCAGGACGGCCGACGTCTATCGCGAGTCCACGCTCTACACCACCCTTTCGCCGTGCGCCATGTGCAGCGGCACGATCCTGCTGTACGGCATCCCCCGCGTGGTCATCGGCGAGAACCAGACGTTCATGGGCGAAGAAGAACTGCTGCGCTCACGCGGCGTCCGGATCGAAGTCCTGCAGGACCCGGAATGCCTGGAGCTGATGCGCCGCTTCATTGCCGAACCCCCGAGCCTCTGGAACGAGGACATCGGGGTCTGAACCCGCACGAAATGAAAAGGCCCACCTCTTCCGAGGCGGGCCAGGCCGGGAACCCGTTTCGGGTCCCCTACTGCAAGAAGGTTCAGGTCCGCTGCGCAGCCAGGCCTGCGTCGACTGCCGGCGCGGCGGCCTTGCCGTCGAACAGGGCGGTCACGACCTGCCACATCACGCCCAGACCGCCGACGATGAACACCACGTCGCCGAAGGTGCGCGTCCAGCGCAGGGTCTGCAGGATGTCCTGCTGCATGAAGGCTTCGCCGCGCGCCCACCAGGTGCCCACGCTGTAGCTGGCGTGGAACTGCATCAGGCCGATCGGCAGCAGGCTCAGGGAGATCATCATCACCAGGCCGATGTTCATGCACCAAAACGCCGTCTTCATGAGGCTTTCATTGAACTGCATGCTGGGACGCAGGTAGCGCAGCACGAACAGGGTGAAGCCCAGGGCCAGGAAGCCGTACACGCCGAACAGGGCCGCGTGCGCGTGCACCGCCGTGGTGTTCAGGCCCTGGATATAGTAGAGGGCGATCGGCGGGTTGACCATGAAGCCGAACACACCGGCGCCGAACATGTTCCAGAACGCCACCGCAACGAAGAACTTAAGCGGCCAGCGCAGGTTTTCCATCCACGGCGCGCGTTCCTTCAGGCGCCAGTTTTCCCAGGCCTCGTAGCCGAGCACGACCAGCGGCACGACTTCCAGGGCGCTGAACGAGGCGGCAATGGCCATGATCGGGGTCGTGGTGCCCGAGAAGTACAGGTGGTGCAGGGTGCCCGGGGTGCCGCCCAGCATGAACAGCACGGCCGAGCTCAGGCTGGCAATCGTGGCGCCGCGCTTGGACACCAGACCCATGGTCGAGAAGATGAAGGCCAGCGCCGTGGTGGCGAACACTTCGAAGAAACCTTCGACCCACAGGTGAACCACCCACCAGCGCCAGTATTCCATGACGGAGAGGTGGGTCTTTTCGCCATAGGCCAGGCCGGCACCGTAGAACAGGCCGATGCAGATCACCGCAGCGCTGAACAGGGCCAGCAGGTTCTTGTCGCCCTTCTGCTTGAGCGCGGGCACGATGCCGCGCAGCATCAGGAACAGCCAGAACACGATGCCCAGGAACTTGCCGATCTGCCACAGGCGGCCGAGTTCGACGTATTCATAGCCTTGGTGGCCCAGCCAGAAGTTCCATTCGGCGGGCAGAAGGTGGGCAATGGCGGCGAAGTTGCCGGTGAACGAACCCACGACCACCAGGATCAGCGCCCAGAACAGGACGTCCACGCCAAGCTTCTGGTGCTTGGGATCCTTGCCGCCGTTCAGGATCGGCACCACGAACAGGCCGATCGCCAGGAAGCCGGTCGCGATCCAGAACAGCGCCGCCTGGATGTGCCAGGTGCGCACCAGAGAATACGGCAGCCATTCGGACACGTTGATGCCGTAGAAGGTCTGGCCTTCGACCGTGTAGTGCGCGGTGAAGCCGCCGATGAAGATCTGCGACACGAACAGCGCCACCACCAGGAACAGGTACTTGCCCAGGGCGCGCTGCGACGCCGTCAGGGGAATCTGCAGCACCGGGTCGCGGGCCGGCGCGGCGCCCACATCGTCGTGCTCCTTGTGCGTGAAGGCCCAGGCCCAGACCAGCAGGCCCACGCCCGCGATCAGGATGATCACGCTCATCACGGACCAGATGATGTTTTCCGCCGTCGGCACATTATCGATCAGCGGTTCGTGCGGCCAGTTGTTGGTGTAGCTGGCCTCGGTGCCCGGCCGATCGGTCGAGGCGGCCCAGGCGGTCCAGAAGAAGAAGTTCGCCAGGCGGGCGCGCGCTTCCGGCGAGGGCAGCGTACCTTCCTTCATGGCGAAGCTCTTGCGCGACGAATGCAAGGAGGCATCGTCGCCGAACAGCTTGTCGTAATAGGAGGCCGTCTCGGCGATGGCCTTGGCGCGCCGGTCAGACACCGTGACGACGCCCGTGGCGGGGTCATAGGTGTTCTTGCGGTATTCTTCCTTCAGGCGGCGCTGCAGCACGGCCTGGGCGTCTCCGTCCAGCTGGGCGAAGTTCAGCCCGTACTGCGCCTGGGCAGCCAGGTCCAGCCAGGCGGACAGTTCACGGTGCAGCCAGTCGGCGGTCCAGTCCGGCGCCTGGTAGGCGCCATGCCCCCAGATTGAGCCGACCGTCATGCCGCCCGCCGACTGCCAGGCGCTCTGGCCGTCCAGGATCTGCTCCTGGGTCATCACGACCTGGCCGTCGGCCGTGACGACCTGCGCAGGAATGGGCGGCGCCTGGTTGTAGACTTCCTTGCCCATCCATCCCAGGATGCCGAATGCCACCACAAGGACGCCGATCAGCGCCCACCATAACTTCTTGTACTCACCCATTCTGCGCTCCTTCTGCAGCCGCGAGAGGTTCCGGATAAGGCGCCCTGAAAGGCACCACGTTTTTGCTTCACTCTCCAACAAGCAATAAATGTGCCAATTCCGTTACCTAGGGAAACTACTGATATAGATCAAAAACGGTACTTTTTACCTTTTTTAATTGGGTAAAAAATACCTTTAGATGGTATAAATCACCCCATGGAAGCCTTGTTACTGAACGATCTGTCCGCGGACCTCCCCGACGGCGTACGTCTGCAGCGCGCCGCCACGGCCATTCGCGAGGCCTTCGCCTGCGACGCCGTCGGGCTGCTGATGCTGGACGCCGCCGACACCCTGCACCTGGTCGCCGCCTCCGGCCTGGCCCACGAGGCCCTGGGACGGCGCTTCGTCGTTGCCCAGCACCCGCGCTTCGCCACCATCCTGTCGCGCAGGGAACCCACCTGGTTCGATCCCGAAAGCGTGCTTCCCGATCCCTACGACGGCCTGCTGGACGACCGCAAGGGCTCGCCGCTGCCGGTGCATGACTGCATGGGCATGACCCTTTACCGCGACGACCGCCCCTGGGGCATCATGACCCTGGACGCGCTTGCCACCGGCGCCTTCGACGAGGCCGCGCGCGCGCGGCTGCGGCGACTGGGCCTGATCCTCCAGGCCGCTGTTCGGGTCACCGACCTGGAACGCGAAAACCGCCAGCTGCGCCAGCTGGGCAGCACCCAGCAGGGACTGGAACACATCGGCGAGGCCACCGAGATCCTGGGGCACAGCGAAGCCATCCAGTCGCTGCTCCATGAACTGGACCTCGTGGCCGACTCCGACCTGCCCATCCTGCTGCTGGGCGAGACCGGCGTGGGCAAGGATCTGTTCGCGCGCCGCCTGCACCGGCGCTCGCGCCGCAGCCAGCAACCCATGATCCAGGTGAACTGCGCGGCGCTGCCCGAATCCCTGGCCGAAAGCGAACTCTTCGGGCACGTGAAGGGCGCCTTTTCGGGGGCCACGTCCGACCGGCCGGGCCGCTTCGAGGCGGCCCAGGGTGGCACCCTGTTCCTGGACGAGGTCGGCGAATTGCCGCTCAGCCTGCAGGCCAAGCTGCTGCGCGTGCTGCAGAACGGCGAAATCCAGCGGCTGGGAACCGACCAGGTCATCAAGACCGACGTGCGCATCATCGCCGCCACCAACCGCGACCTGAAAGCCAACACCCAGGCGGGTCTGTTCCGCACCGACCTGTATCACAGGCTTTCGGTCTACCCCATCCCGATCCCGCCGCTGCGCGACCGCGACCGCGACGTCCTGATCCTGGCCGGCCACTTCCTGGAGTTCAGCCGCGCCCGGCTGGGACTGCGCGGCGTGCGCCTGTCCTATGAGGCCGAGCGAGCCCTGCGCCAGTACCCCTGGCCCGGCAACGTCCGGGAACTGGAACACGTCATCAGCCGCGCCGCACTGAAAATGCTCAGCCGCGGCGCATCGCGCGACCAGGTGCTGACCATCGGCCCGGAACTGCTGGACCTGGACATCACCCCGCCCGAGCCTCCCGCCGAAGCATCGCCCCAGCTCGTCGCCAGCGAGGCCGCGCCGCCGGCCGCTGCAACGGACCCCGGGGCCATTGCGCCGCTGCGCGACAGCGTCGAGGCATGCCAACGGCGCGCCATCGGCGAAGCCCTGGCGGCCACCCAAGGCAACTGGGCCCAGGCCGCGCGGGCGCTGGGGCTGGACCCCAGCAACCTGCACAAGCTCGCGCGCCGTCTGGGCATGAAACACGAATCGGGCATCGCGTCCTGACCCGGCCCCGCTCCGCCGCGGCCGGAACTATTCCGCAACCCCCCGCCTCCAACTACAATCCTCACGCTCGGCCCGGTTCGGCGGGCGCATCCGATCACCCTTCAAGGAACCGCACCCCATGCAATGGCAAGAAGTCCTGATCGAAAGCGGCCTGTGGCTGGCCAAGGCCTACGCGCTCACCCTGGTGGTCGGCGCCATCGTCGTCTGGGGGCTTACGCGCTTCACGCGCTGGGGCCGCCAGTTCCGGCGCCTGAGCGCCGGGTATTTCTCCCTGCGCCGCAGCTGGAAACCGCTGGCCGGCGTCGCGCTGATCCTGCTGCTGACGCTTGCGGCCGTGCGCCTGGATGTGCTGTTCTCCAATTGGTACAACACCATGTACAGCGCGTTGCAGGCGCTGGACGAGCCTGGATTCTGGGCAGCCATGCTGTTGTTCTCGCTGCTGGCCGCCGTACACGTGGTCCGATCCCTGTTCGACTTCTACGTCCAGCAGGCCTTCGTCGTCCACTGGCGTGAATGGCTCAATGAGCAATTGCTGAGCCGCTGGATGCAGGGGCAGGCCTACTACCGCTCGCAATCGCTCAGCCATCTGGCCGACAACCCCGACCAGCGGATCCAGCAGGACATCACCAGCTTTGCCCAGAATTCCATGACCCTGGCCGTGGGGCTGATCAACGCCCTCGTCTCCACCATCGCCTTCACCGTGATCCTGTGGAACCTGTCCGGCCCCATGACCGTGCTGGGCCACGAGATTCCCCGGGCCATGGTGTTCCTGGTCTTCATCTATGTGTTCGTGGCCACCCTGCTGGCCATCTGGATCGGCAAGCCGCTGATCCGGCTGAATTTCCTGAACGAAAAGCTGAACGCCGACTACCGCTACGCCCTGGTGCGCGTGCGCGAATACGCCGAAAGCATCGCCTTCTACCGGGGCGAGCGCGTCGAGGGCCGGACACTGCGCAGTGGTTTCGCCCAGGTGATCGGCAACGCCTGGGACATCATCCACCGGTCCCTGAAATTCCTGGGCTTCAACTTCGTCGTCACCCAGACCGCCGTGGTGTTCCCCTTCATCCTCCAGGCGGCGCGCTTCTTTTCCAAGCAGATCAGCCTGGGCGACCTGATCCAGACCGCCCAGGCCTTCGGCCGCCTGCAGGACAACCTGTCCTTCTTCCGCAACATCTACGACAGCTTCGCCACCTACCGCGCCACGCTGGAGCGTCTGGCCGGTTTCGACGATGCCATCGACGCGGCACGCGCCATGGAACTGCCGCACACTCGCCAGGACGGCGGCCGTCTGGCGCTGCTGGGCGTGACCGTGAACCGCCCCGACGGCCATGCACTGATCCGCGACCTGAGCCTGGAAGTCTCGCCCGGCCAGCCACTGCTGGTGCGCGGCCCGTCGGGCTCGGGCAAGACCACGCTGCTGCGCATGATCGCCGGCATCTGGCCGCACGGATCGGGCGAGATCATCCGCCCGGATTCCTCTGCCCTGTTCCTGGCCCAGAAGCCCTACCTGCCCCTGGGAACCCTGCGCCAGGCCCTGCACTACCCGCAGCCCGCCGACGCAGTCCCGCCAGGCCAGGATGAAGCCATCCTGGATCGCGTCCAGCTGGGCCATCTGCGCGACCGGCTCGACGTCGAGGACGACTGGAGCCGCATCCTGTCGCTGGGGGAACAGCAGCGCCTGGCCTTCGGCCGCCTGCTGATCGCCCGGCCGCAGGCCGCCTTCCTGGACGAAGCCACGTCCGCCATGGACGAGGGCCTGGAAGACGCCATGTACCGCCTGCTTCGCGAACAACTGCCCGAAGCCCGGATCATCAGCGTGGGGCACCGCGGCACCCTGCGTCGGCACCATGGATTCGAGCTGTCGCTGCAAGGCGAAAGCGGCGGCTGGACCCTGAAACCGATCGAATGAAGCCTCTCCGCAGGCCGGGCCATGGCGACCCTGCCTGCGGCAGTACGGTACACTCGCCCTGTCCGCTCCGGCTCGCGCACCCAATCCCAATGCCATGAATTACTACTTTCCCATCAAGCACCTGCACGTCACCGCCGTCAGCCTGAGCATCATCCTTTTCCTGATCCGGGCCTACTGGTCCGTGACCGGATCGCCTCTGCTGCAACACCGCCTGGTGCGCATCCTGCCGCACGTGATCGACACCGTGCTGCTGACCTGCGGCGTGATCCTGGCGGCCATGATCGGCCCCGAGCAGCCCTGGATCCTGACCAAGATCGTGCTCCTGATCGCCTATATCGGCGTGGGTTCGTACGCCATCAAGCGCGGCCGCACCCCCCGGGCGCGGCTGATCGCGGCCGTGTTCGCCGTGGCGATCTTCGCCTACATCGTCGGGGTGGCCCTGAGCAAGAGTCCCGCATCCTGGTTCGCCTGAAGCGCAGGCAGCAAACACGCCGGCCAACCGCAATCCCCATCAGCCGATCCTGCAACCAGCGGGACATGATATAAGTAAAGCTGATATCTGCCAGGGGACCCGACCACCATGCTCGGCCTCAGCATTCGCCAGCTTGAAGTTTTCGTCGCGGTCGCCACGGCCGGGGGTGTGCGCCAGGCCGCGGACCAGCTGCACCTGACCCAGCCGGCCATCAGCATGGCTCTGGGCGAGCTGGAACGCCAGCTGGGCGCTGCACTGTTCGACCGCGAGCGCGGCCGCCTGCGGCTGAACGCCCGGGGCGCCGAACAGCTGCCCCTGGCCCGCGAAATCCTGGAACGCCTGAGCGACATGCAGCGCCGCCACCGCGACGCCCATGGCGATCTGGAAGGCGAGTTGCGCATCGGCGCCAGCAATACCGTCGGCAACTACCTGGTGGGAGAGCTCCTGGGCCCCATCACGGCGCGCCATCCTTCGGTCGCCCTGCATCTGACCGTAGACAACACCCGCGACATCACGCGCATGCTGCTCGACCACGCCGTCGATGTCGCCTGCGTCGAAGGCCCCGTGCACCATGCCCAGCTCGAAACCCTGCCCTGGCGCAACGACGCGCTGGTGGTCTGCGCGGCCCCGGCCCATCCTCTGGCGCAGCGTGCGCGGCTGCGGTCCGAGGATTTCGCGGATGCCCGCTGGATCCTGCGCGAACGCGGCTCGGCCACCCGCAGCCTGACCGAGCAGGCCATGTCCGCGCTGCCCCCCGGACGCATCCTGCTCGAACTGGGGCAGATCGAGGCCATCAAGCAGGCAGTGATCGCCGGCCTGGGCATCGCCTGCCTGCCCTATGCCGCAACCCTGGACGCAGTGGCCACGGGCCGTCTGCGCGTGTTGCGCACGCCGTTCCTGCGGCTGGACAGGCGCCTGTCCATCGTGCTGCACCGCAGCCGCTACCGCGGCGCCCTGATCGAAGCGTTCCTGCAATCCCTGAAGGCCACGCCCCATGTCCAAGACTGAATCCCGCCCGGCCGACGCAGCCCGGGCCTACGAAACCCGCGCCCTGGTTCTCCAGGGCGGCGGCGCCCTGGGGTCCTACCAGGCCGGCGTCTACGAGGGCCTGCAAGAAGCAGGCATCGAGCTGACGGACCTGGCCGGCATTTCCATTGGCGCCCTGAACGTGGCCATCATCGCCGGCAACCCACCCGAACGGTGCGTCGAACGGCTCCACGCCTTCTGGGACACCATCTGCCAGCCTTACGTCGGCCCGGTATCCAACCCCCTGATCGAACACAGCCTGTTCCAGATCAACGACCTGGCGCGTCAGTTCCTGGGCGCTGTGCATGCCGGCAGCGCCCTGATGGTGGGCCAGAAAGGCTTCTTCCGTCCGCGCTTCCCGCCCGCAGCCCTCTCCTCGGCCCTGGACCCCGCCTGCGTGGGCCACTACGACACGCGCCCGCTGAAAGATACGCTGGAGTCCCTGTGCGATTTCGACCGCATCAACGATGGCGGTCTGCGCGTGTCGATCGGGGCCGTCAATGTGCGCACCGGCAATTTCGTCTATTTCGACAACCGGCGCACCCGCCTGCGGCCCGAGCATTTCATGGCCTCGGGCGCCCTGCCCCCGGCCTTTCCCGCCATCGAGATCGACGGCGAGTATTACTGGGACGGCGGCCTGGTCTCCAATACGCCGCTATCCCGGGTGCTGGAACAGAACCTGTCCAGGGACACGCTGGTGTTCCAGGTGGATCTATGGTCGGCGCGAGGCCCTGTGCCCCGCAGCCTGAGCGAGGTCGGCGACCGCGTCCAGGACATCAGGTATTCCAGCCGCACCCGGCTGGTGACCGACCAGATGCAGGCCTACCGGAAAATGCAGCGCCTGCTGCGCGAAGTCCTGGACAAGGTGCCCGCGAGACAGCGCGGCAGCGACCCTGCCTGCAGGCAGGCCGCGGCGCTGGCCAGCGACAAGCGCAGCAACATCATTCACCTGATCTACCGGGACAAGCCCTACGAACAGCATTTCCGCGACTATCAATTCGGCCTGGCGACCATGCGGGAACACTGGGCCACGGGCCTGCAGGACATCCGCAAGACGCTGGCCCATCCCCAGTACCTGGCCATGCCCAGGAACGCGGCCGGATTCATCACCCATGACGTGCACCGCGACGAGATCGAGGAAGGCATGAAATGAACGGCCTGGCCGCCAGGCAACCGGCGGTGCGGGTTCAGTCTTCCGACCTGGGCCGGTGTCCCAGCACGATGGCGGAAATTGCCACCAGGATCGTGCCGGCCACCTGAAGCCACGTGATCGGCTCGCCCAGGAACAGCCAGGCCAGGAACAGGATCGAGACGGGCCCCAGCAGACCCAGCTGGGCGGTCAGAGGCGCACCGACGCGCGCCACCGACCACATGATCATGAACGTCGGCAGCACCGTGTTCACCGTCGCGTGGATCAGGGACAAGCCGTAGACCGGCAGGCTCTGGTCCAGCCCGGACAGCCCCTTGACTGCGAAGAAGTGCACCATCGTCACCCCGGCCGAGACCGTCATCGCATAGGCTGTCAGGCGGGTGGCCGTGACCCGCTCGACCAATTCGCCCGAGCCGATCAGGTACATGGAATAGGAAAACGCCGCACCCAGCACGCAGGCGGAGCCGAGGACCACGTCGTCGCCCGTGATCGACAGATCGGCCCAGAAGACCAGCGCCACCCCGCCATAGGCCAGGGCCATGGCCAGCCACTGGCGCGGAGAAACGGGCTTGCGCAGGAACCAGGCCGAGAACAGCAGCACGAACGTGGGGGCCAGGAAAAGAATCAGGCGCTCCAGGCCGGCTGAAATGTACTGCAGCCCCAGGAAATCCAGAAAGCTGGACAGGTAGTAGCCGATGAAGCCAAGCACCGCGATGCGCAGGCCGTCGCGCCGGCTCAGCCGCTCGAGCAGCCCGCGGCGCGCGCGCGACATCTGGACCAGGGCGATGGCCGCAAAGAACGGCAGCGCCAGCAGCATGCGAAAACCAATCACATCCAGCGCATCCACGCCATGCAAGTACAGCAGCTTGGCAACGATTGCCTTGGCCGAGAACAGTACGGCCCCCAGCCCCGCAAGCACGAAACCGGTCCAGAACATGCCGCGGGAAGGCATCGTCATTTTTTACTTGCCTAGTCAGATATTGATGTGATAGCATTTTAACATGCAAGACACCCGGCCAGACGGCCTACCCCCCGCCACGCAAGACGGCTCCTGCCAGTATTACGGCAGCATTCCCGGCGATCTCAGCCCCGAACGCAATGTCGGCCTGCTCATCAAGCATGTGCACATCCTGCTGCATCGAGTCATCGACCTGCACGCCTGCCCCATGGGCCTGACGGCAAATCAATGGCGCCCCTTGCTGCTGATCCTGCATAGGGGCATCGATACCCCGGCCGAGCTTGCCCGCGCCCTGGATGTGGACACGGGTGCCACCACGCGCATGCTGGACCGCCTGGAATCCAAAGGCTTCGTGCGGCGCGAACGTGTGCCCGAAGACCGGCGCGTCGTCAAGATCGTGCTCACGGACGAAGGCCGCGCGGTGGCCGACCGGATCCTGCCCACCATCGCGCAGACCCTGAACATCCACCTGAGCGGTTTCTCCGAAGACGAAATCCGCATGCTGATCGCCCTGCTCAAACGCATGATCGCGAACGGCGAGCAGTATCTCCAGCAAGCCGCGGACCGCCCCGACAACTCCTGAAAGCCATCATTCCCATCGGATTTGTCTTCTTGCGCCATATAACTGTCTAGTCAGATACAGACCCCATCAACTATATTCAGCTTCCTGTCAGCATGAAACCCCTCATTCCCCTGCTGCTCGCCCTGTCGCTTTCCGCCTGCGCCCCCATGGACCCCGGGACTCCGGCCACCCGGGCGCTGGACGCCCAGGCCCTGGAACTGTCCGACGCCACCATCGCCTGGCCAGGAGACCGGTGGTGGACACGGTACCAGGACACCCAGTTGAACGGCCTGATCGATCAGGCCCTGCAATCGAATCCGTCCCTGGAAGCCGCCGCCGCGCGCGTGCGCATCGCCCAGGCTGCGGCGCGTGGCGCCCGCGCCGTGCAATGGCCCCAAGTCAACGCCAATTATCATTTCACGCGGCAGCGCTATAGCGAAAACTACATCTACCCGCCTCCCCTGGGCGGTTCGTACGACACGGACACCAGCCTGGGCCTGCAGCTGAACTTCAACCTGGACCTGTGGGGCCGCCAGCGCGCGCTGGCCAGCGCCGCCGCCCGGAAGGCCGCGGCCGCCGAAGCCAGCCGCCAGCAGGCGCGCGTGCTGCTGGTCTCTGCCGTGGCCCAGGCCTACTTCCAGCTGCAGAATGCCCAGGCCCAGGCCCAGGCGATCAGCCACATCGCCAGCAAGCTGCAGGAAGCCCTGGACATCACCCGCGGCCGCTACAAGAATGGCCTGGGCACCCAGGTGGACGTGGATCAGGCCGACTCGGCGGTCTCTGCCGCCCGGGTACAGCTCAGCCAGGCCCGCAACAACGTCCAGCTGCTCCACAACCAGCTCGCCGCCCTGGTGGGTCAATCTACCGAGCAACTGCCGGCACTGGCCATGCGCCCCGGCACGGCGCTGCCCCCCGACGTGCCGGGACGCCTGCCCATGGCCCTGCTGGGCCGGCGCGCCGACATCACGGCTGCCCGGCTGCAGGCCGAAGCAGCCGGCGCCGCAGTCTCGGCGGCCAAGGCCGACTTCCTGCCCAACATCGACCTGTCGGCCGCAGCCAGCTACCTGTCGCTGGGCATGGACAAGCTGGTGCGCAGCAGCAGCGAGAACTACAGCGTCGGCCCCGTGATCACCCTGCCGATCTTCAATGCGGGCGGCCTGAATGCCCGCCTGGAAGGCCGCCGTGCGGAACGCGACGAGGCCATCGCCCGCTACAACGAAACCGTTCTGGGCGCCCTGCGCGAAGTGGCCGATGCCCGCGACTCGATCCAGTCGCTGCGCGAACAGATCCGCCACCAGGAAGCCAGCATGAAAGCCATCACTTCAGCCTACGACGTGGCCCTGAGCCGCTACAAGGCCGGCCTGGGCGATTTCGTGCAAGTGCTGCTGGCCCAGAGCGAAGCCCTGAAGCAGACCGTGCAGACCACGGATCTGCATGCCCGCGCCTACATCCTGGACGTGCAGCTGGAAACCGCCCTGGGCGGCGGCTATGTCCAGGACGACGGCACGCGCCGCTTCGCATCGAACCTGTCCCGACAATGACTTTTTCTTTGATCGCATCATGACCGCAACCAGCCCCAGCAACTCCCCCGCCCGCACCCGCCTGATGCTCTGGTCGACCGGCGCATTCGTCCTGGCCGCCCTGCTCTACGGCGCATGGTGGCTGCTCTTCGCCGCCCATTACGAATCGACCGACGACGCCTACGTCCACGGCAACCTGGTGCAGGTCAGCGCCCAGATTCCCGGCACGGTGGTGGCCATCGACGCCGAGGAAACCCAGGAAGTCTCGCAGGGCGCGCGCCTCGTGACCCTGGACGACAGCGACACCGGCCTGGCCCTGGCCCAGGCCGAGGCCGCCCTGGCCCAGACCGTGCGCCACACCCAGACCCTGTTCGTGCAGAACGACGCCCTGGCGGCCGATGTCGCCGTGGGCGAAGCCAACGTCGCGCAGGCCGAAACGCAGCTGAGCAAGGCACGCAACGATCTGCAGCGGCGCAATGCGCTGCGCGGCACCGGCGGCGTGAGCGGCGAAGAACTGCTGCATGCCCAGGTTGCCGTGAAGTCCGCCGAGGCAAGCCTGGCCCAGGCACGCGCAGGCCTGGCAGCCGCGCGCGCCAAGCTGGCCACGAACCAGGCCCTGACCCGGGGCAGTTCCGTGGCCACCCACCCCGACGTGCTGCAGGCAGCGGACCAGGTTCGCCAGGCCTGGCTGGCCAGCGTCCGCGCGCAGGTTCTGGCGCCGGTGGGCGGCATGGTCGCCCAGCGCTCCGTCCAGCTGGGGCAGCGCATCCAGCCGGGCGCGCCGCTGATGACCATCGTGCCGCTGGACAGCCTGTGGGTGGAAGCGAATTTCAAGGAAAACCAGCTCGACGCCATGCGACCCGGACAAAAGGCCACGCTGATCTCCGACCTGTACGGCAGCAAGACCGTCTATCACGGCACGGTCGTCGGCGTGGCCGCAGGCAGCGGCAGCGCCTTTGCCCTGCTGCCGGCCCAGAACGCCAGCGGCAACTGGATCAAGGTCATCCAGCGGGTGCCCGTGCGCATCCGCCTGGATCCGAAAGAGCTCCAGGCACATCCGCTGCGCGTGGGCCTGTCCATGACGGTCGAGGTCGACCTGTCCTCCACCCCCGAACAAGCCGACGGCAACGGACAGGACAACGGCGCCCGGGCGACCGGGCCCGCCCTGAGCACGCCGGTCTACGATCATGATGCGACCGAAATCGACGCCCGCATCCGCCAGATCATCCAGGACAACATCGGCGCGGCGGGTGAGCCTGGCCACGAAGGCGGGAATTCCTCCGGAGCGGCGGCGCGCAACGCCAAGGAGACGCAATGAGCGCCACACCCGACACGCTGGACAACGGGGCGGAGCGGCAGCCGGACGGCGCGCCCGCCGCTCCGGCCCAGCCGCCCGCAGGGGGTTACCCCCCCCTGGAAGGCAGCGCTCGCACCTTCGGGACGATCGCCCTGTCGGCCGCCGTTTTCATGAATGTGCTGGATTCGTCCATCGCCAACGTCTCCATCCCGACCATCGCGGGCGACCTCGGGGTCAGCGCCACCCAGGGCACCTGGGTGATCACCTCGTTCGCCGTGGCCAACGCCATCACCGTGCCGCTCACCGGCTGGCTGACGCAGCGCTTCGGCCAGGTCCGCCTGTTCGTGCTGTCGGTCCTGATGTTCGTCATCAGTTCCTGGCTGTGCGGATTCGCGTGGTCACTGGAATCCCTGGTGTTCTTCCGCGTGCTGCAGGGCGCGGTGGCCGGCCCGATGATCCCGCTGTCACAGTCCCTGATGCTGGCCAGCTACCCCAGGGCCAAGGCCGGCATGGCATTGGCCCTCTGGTCCATGACCATCCTGGTCGGCCCGATCGCCGGACCGCTGCTGGGCGGCTGGATTTCGGACAATTACGCCTGGTCCTGGATCTTCTACATCAACGTGCCGATCGGGCTGCTGGCCGGCTGGGCCTCGTGGCAGGTCTACAAATCTCGGGAATCGCGCCGCATCCACCTGCCCATCGACCGCATGGGACTGTTCCTGCTGGTCGTCTGGGTGGGCGCCCTGCAGCTGATGCTGGACAAGGGCAAGGAACTGGAATGGTTCGCCAGCCCGTTGATCTGCGTGCTGGCCGTGGTCACGGCCGTGGCTTTCGTCTACTTCGTGATCTGGGAGCTGACCGCAGCGCATCCGGTGGTCGACCTGACGCTGTTCGCGCAGCGTAACTTCACCTCCGGCACCGTCGCCCTGTCGGTCGCCTATGGTGTGTTCTTCGGCACTGTCGTGCTGCTGCCCCTGTGGCTGCAGAACACCATGGGCTATACGGCCACCTGGGCGGGCGTGGCCTCGGCCCCGGTCGGCATCCTGGCCATCATCCTGTCGCCCATGGTGGGCAAGCTGCTCGCCCGCTACGACCCGCGGCCGATCGCCACGGTCGCCTTCCTGATCTTCGCCCTGATCAGCTACATGCGGGCCCAGTTCAACACCAGCGTCGATCTGTACACCGTGATGCTGCCCACTTTCATCCAGGGCGCGGCCATGGCCACGTTCTTCATCCCGCTGACGACGATCTCCCTGTCGGGCCTGAGCCCAGACCGGATCCCCGCCGCCGCCGGTCTGTCGAACTTCTTCCGCCTTGTATGCGGGGCCTTCGGCACCTCGATCACCACCACGATCTGGGACAACCGCGCCACGCTGCATCACAGCCGTCTGACGGAAGTCGCCCTGCCCGGCGAACCGGCCTTCGACCACATCATGGGCGGGCTGCAGGGCCTGGGGCTGGACCCGCAGCGCGGTGCCAGCCTGCTGGACAGAGTGATCAATCAGCAGGCCTACACCATGTCGGCCACCGACATCTTCTATGCTTCGGCGCTGATCTTCCTGGTCCTCATCGGACTGATCTGGCTGGCCCATCCGAAGTCGGCTGCGCATGGTGGAGCGGGGGCCTCTGCAGGCGCGCACTGAGCCTTTGCGCACACACGAAAATTTATGCTATAGTTTCGCTTCTTCGCAGTTCCCCGATAGCTCAGTCGGTAGAGCGACGGACTGTTAATCCGCAGGTCCCAGGTTCGAGCCCTGGTCGGGGAGCCAAGAAATTCAAGGGTCCAGACGCAAGTCTGGGCCCTTTTCATTTGCTCCTGTCCGATTGCTGCGATCTGCCCGAGACATCGGGTACCGCCTTTATGGCGCTGTCTGCCGCCCGCCGCAGAGCAGGCTATTTTCATCCTGCAAGACCACATCGATCACACGGCTGACACGGGGGACTGACACGGGTTTTCGAGGATCGTTTCTGTTTCCATTCCAGTCTTTCGAGATTGAAAAGAAACGGCAGAAAACCAACCAGGCCCCGGGCGACCGCCTGACGGCCGAAGCCGTGACCGAAGCCGCTCGACAGATACATATGATTGCCATTGCAACCGCACCGCTGCCGCTGTACTGGCAAGATGCCCCCTATGACGTACAGCCTTTGACTGCACGCCGAGGGAATCATAGACAGCAATAACTTCGGACAATGGGTACGCGCCCGCCGCCTGGCCAGAGGCTGGACCGGGCAGCAACTGGCTCGCCGGGCAGGGCTTTCTCAAAGCTGCATCAGCATGATCGAGCTCGGGGTGCGCTGTCCCACCCTGGACACCGCCACCCGGATCGCCAGGGCGCTGGGCGCGGACCTGTGGGAAGCGCTGCGGGAAATCCAGGATCCGGCCTGAGGACGGTTCCCGGACTTCATCGCCCCCGCCACCGATCCATCTGGCGCCGATCGCGCTTGGTCGGACGCCCTTCCTCGAAATCCCGGGCGGGCTCGGGCGCCAGGCGGCGCATTTCAGTAGCCCGTTCCCGTGCCGCCACGCTGTCGGGGGTTTCCTCGTACAGCAGCGCAGCCTGGGGCGCCGGCCCACGCACCAGGCTGAGCGCGCGAACCGCGACCTGCACCGGGGGACTCCCCGCCCGGCGCACCTCGATCAGGTCGCCCACGGCGATTTCCCGGGCAGGCTTGGCCGGCTGCCCGCCGACAAGCACCCTGCCGGCACCGATTTCATGCACAGCCAGGCTGCGAGTCTTGAAGAAACGGGCAGCCCACAGCCATTTGTCCAGTCGCATCCGATCCATCGCTCATCCATCCAGCCTGTACGCGGCCCCGGGGCCCGCTGCGTGCGGGAGAGACACCCGGAACATGCCGCCCGGCTTGTCCCCCGCCCAAGGTAGGGATTATCGTCGATCCATGGCGAATCCACTCTATACCATCGGCCACTCGACCAGAAGCCTGGACGATTTCATCACCCTGCTGGCCGGCGCCGGCATCGAGCGCCTGATCGACATCCGCACCGTGCCGCGCTCACGATCCAATCCTCAATTCAACCGCGACACCCTGCCCGCGGCGCTGGCTGCCCATGGCATCGCCTACGGGCACATGGCCGACCTGGGCGGACTGCGCGGCAAATCGAAGACCGTCCCGCCCGATGTCAACGGCTACTGGGAAAACGACAGCTTCCATCATTATGCGGACTACGCCCTTAGCGCAGCCTTCCGCCAGGGGCTGTCGGCGCTCATCGCACAGGGCCAGGCACAGCCCACCGCCATGATGTGCTCGGAATCGGTCTGGTGGCGCTGCCATCGGCGCATCGTCGCCGACCACCTGATCGCCCTGGGCATCCCCGTGTTTCACATCATGGGCGCGGGACGGCTCGACCCAGCCAATCTGACGCCAGGCGCCGTGATCCGTGACGACGGCACGGTCATGTACCCCGGTCCGGCTGCGGCGGAGAATGCGACGGCTTCGCCCTGACGCCGGGCCCCGTGGCGGCGGACCCGCGCAGGTGGCTGGAGCGCAAGCATTCAACTGGCCGTCAAGCTCGTAAACACCTGCATCCGCCTGCCGCCGAAGCCGCGGCCGAAATCCGCACCCGGACTGGTTCCATGCCTGCCCGGGCGGCAAGCGATGAAATACGTCATTACACATGCCGGCCGGAACGCAAAGAACTTCCGTGCCGGCATTCAGCTCTGAGTTCCAGGTGGTCCGCCACCGGCCCGGACACAGGGGTGCCCGGGCGTTCTCAGGAGTTGATGTCATGACGACACGTTCCCGCATTGCTTTCCTGGTTGCCTGCTCTGCTGCCGCTCTGGGCCTTGCAACGGCACCCTCTTTTGCCGCCGGAGCACCCGCCGCGCAATCCGCCTCGCAGCATGCCGGCAAGAAAATGTCCTCTCACCATGCCAAGTCGCCAGCCGGCCACGCCCAGGTGACGAAGATGCACAAGAAGCAAGCCAAGCCCGGGAAAGCCGCGTCCTGATGCACCGGACCCGGCGCGCGGCCTGCCGCGCGCCCGGCCATGCCTCGGCGCCGCGGGCCATGCCCGCGGCGTTTTTCTTGCCCCGGACGGCGTGATGGCACGCGAAGCATGGTCCACGTCCATGCAGCGAAACGCGCCCCTTTTTCATACAGACTGGCAGGGACTTCCGATACACTGGGTTTCTTTTCCGTTTTCCCTACCGACTCGCCGCATGCATCCGCACCGCCACGCCCTGCACAACGAACTGCACGCCCGCCCCTCGATGTACTTCGACGCGCCGGCCCAGGTCTTCCACCTGGCCTTCCTGGACGAGCACGAGTCTGCGGAAACCATCGTTCGTTCGCTGTGCGACCGCCATGTCGCGCTGGCCGATCCCTCGCTGCCCCAGGGCGAATTCCCGGTGGGCGGCGCGCGGCTCAAGTGGGAGCGGCACACCGAATTCCTGACCCTGACGCTGGTGCTGCCCGGCGCCCAGGCCACACCCTGGGCGGCTCTGCCACCCGTGCTGGCAGAAATCGCCGAAGCCCACAGCGCCCTGCTGATCAACGCCGACCAGGTCTGCGTGGAATCCGAGTCCACCTGGCGGGGGACGGTCGACGACTATGGCTTCAAGGATCCGGTCGGCTCCAACCTGGATGGCGGCAAGGCCACCGTCTGGAGCGATCTGCGGCTGAACGGCAACGGACTGAACCGCATGCTGGTGCTCAACCGGCAGTTCGACGGCAGGCGGCTGGGCCGCATGGTCCGCCGCCTGCTGGAAGTCGAGACCTACCGCCTGATGGCATCCCTGACCCTGCCCGTCGCCCGCGCGCTGGGAACCGAACTGCGGCAATACGAACAAGAACTGGCTGCCCTGTCGGACGCCAATGCCCGGTCCGAACCCCAGGACATCAAGGCCCTGCTGGAACGCATCACCCGCCTGTCGGCCCGGATATCGCAGACCAGCGCCCGTACGCGGCTGCGCTTCAGTGCCACCGAAGCCTATGCCCAGCTCGTCTTCGAGCGCATCGCAGAACTGCATGAAAGCCGCACCGGAGACTGCCAGCAGCTGGGCACATTCATCGCCCAGAGATTCCGTCCCACAGTGCGCTACTGCGCCTCCACCGACCAGCGCCTGAGCCGCATCGGCAGCGCCGTATCCCACCTGAGCAACCTGCTGCAGGCCCGGGTCCAGGTCGAAATGGAAGAGCAGAACGGCCAGATCCTGAAGAACCTGAGCACCCGGGCCGAAACCCAGATCAAGATCCAGAAGGCGGTGGAAGGCCTGTCCATCATCGCCATCAGCTATTATCTGTTCAGCCTGTTCAAGCTGTTGTACCAGGGCGTGCTCACGCTGGGATTCGAACTGGCGCCCCGCACGGCCCTGCTGGCGGGCATGCCGCTGGCGGTACTGATCATCGGCACGATCGCCTATCGCATCCGCAACGCCCGGCGCCACTAACGCCCCCGACACCACCTCACGACCATGCCCACCCTGCACTTCCGCAGCTTCCTGCTGCTGCTGACCGCCATCTCGATCGCTTTCATCAGCATCCTGCTGCCCTTCTACGCGGCGATCTTCTGGGGCGGCGTGCTGGCGGTGATCTTCACCCCCCTGCACCGGCGCCTGCTGAGTCTGCTGGGGGGGCGCAGCCCCAACCTGGCGGCATTCCTGACGCTGCTGTGCATCACGCTGATCGTGATCCTGCCGATGCTGTTCATCGCCGCCTCGCTCGCCAACGAGGTCGCCGGGCTGTATACCCGCATCAATTCCGGTCAACTGAACCTGGGCGGCTACTACGAGCAGATCGTGGGCGCCCTGCCGCCGTCCGTGCACGGCTGGCTGGATTCCTTCGGCTTGGGCGATCTGCTCAGCATCCGCGAAAAGCTCTCCGCCGGCGCCCTGCAGGCCAGCCAGTTCCTGGCCAAGCAGGCGGTCAACATCGGCCAGAACACCTTCCAGTTCGTGGTCGGGCTGGGCATCATGCTGTACCTGCTGTTCTTCCTGCTGCGCGACGGTGCGATCATCGTGCCTCGGCTCAGGCGCCTGATCCCGCTCGAGGACTCGCACCGCCACGGCCTGTTCCAGAAATTCGCCACCGTGGTGCGCGCCACGGTAAAGGGCAACATCGTCATCGCCGCCACCCAGGGACTGCTGGGCGGCCTGATGTTTGCATTCCTGGGCATCCAGGGCGCCCTGTTCTGGGGCGTGACGATGGCATTCCTGTCCCTGCTGCCCGCCGTGGGTGCCTCGCTGATCTGGGTGCCGGTCGCCATCTACTTCCTGGTCACCGGGGCCCTGTGGCAAGGCATCGTCCTGATCCTGTTCGGCGTGCTGGTCATCGGCCTGCTGGACAACCTGCTGCGCCCCATATTGGTGGGCAAGGACACCAAGCTGCCCGACTACGTGGTCCTGATCTCCACCCTGGGAGGCCTGTCGGTCTTCGGCCTGAACGGCTTCGTCATCGGCCCGCTGTTTGCCGCACTGTTCATGGCCTGCTGGGATCTGTTTCCCGACGCCATCGCCCTGCACCAGCAAGGCCTGCACCAGGAAACCCGGCAATCCGAGGACGGCTCCCCGGGAATCAGGCCCACAGAATAGCCAGGTTCGCCACCAGCGCGGCACTCCAGATGATCGAGCGCACCGTGCCGCGCCCCAGGATGTAGGCCAGCACATACAGCACCCGCAGGGCCACCCAGACGCCCATCAGACCCGCCAGGCGGCCTGGCTCGACCCCCGCGTACAAGGCATACAGCACGGCGGCATAGAAGAAAGGCAGGCCCTCGAACAGATTGGCCTGCGCCGCGTTGGCGCGTGCCCGCCATCCCTGCTGGGCGGCCAGCCAGGGCCGCGGGTCGTCGTTGTCGAACCGGCGACCACCGGCCTTGGCTGCGAGCGCCGCACCGTAGGGCAGCGCCGCCGCCGCCACCATCAATCCTTGCACCCAGCTCATTCCGGCCCCCTTTCTATCCGATAGTCGACATGCGTATTATGACGGTGCAATGTGCAGGCAAGCGACGCCGGGACACAGCCCGGTCGATGCCTCGTCACGCACGGCCGCCAGGCCGCACGGTACGCTGCTTCAAAACCAGGAAAATTCATGTACAATGGCTGGCTTTGGTGATGGGCGCTAATTGCGATCATCGGCCAATCGGCGGCACGCGGCCGCCGTCGCCGGCTTAGCTCAGTTGGTAGAGCAGCTCATTCGTAATGAGAAGGTCGGGGGTTCGACTCCTCTAGCCGGCACCAATTCACCCAGAAGGGCCTGTCCATCCGGACAGGCCCTTCTGCTTTCCGGCAGGCGCAGCGGCAGGGACCATATTTCCGATGCCGGACACAGCAGCGGCGAATACCGCTTCTGGGGTTACGCTTCCGAATCCGCTAACATGGTCCGCATCGCCCGCCCATGGGCCGTCCGTTCATCCAACATCCCCGGGCGTCCGGGGCGGGCATTCGAACCCGCCCGACAAACGCACCCAGCATGCCGACAGAACCCTTCGTCCCCGTGATCGAATCCCTGCTGGATACCGATCTGTACAAATTCACGATGTGGCAGGCCATGCTGCACCGCCACCCGGCCGCGCAGGCCGAATACCGCTTCATCTGCCGCGACCGGCCGGAACGCCCGCTGGCTGCACTGGCACCGGAAATCGAGCGGCAACTCGACCACCTGTGCGCCCTGCGCTTCCAGCCCGGGGAACTCGACTATCTGCGCGGACTGCGCTACATCAAGTCCGACTTCGTCGACTTCCTGTCGCTGTTTCACTTCCAGCGCCACTTCATCCGTGTTTCGACACGCGGCGACGAACTGGAGATCGTGGCACAAGGCCCGCAGGTCCATGTCATGGCCTTCGAAGTCTTCGTCCTGGCCATCGTCAACGAACTGTATTTCCGGCCCGACCAGACGCCGGGCGTGCTGGCCGAAGGCCGGCGCCGGCTGACGGACAAGATCGCCCTGCTGCGGGATTTCGGCCGCGAACCTGCGCGGCGCTTCCCCCTGCTGATCTCGGATTTCGGCCTGCGGCGGAGGTTTTCACGCACCTGGCAGGAAGAAGTCCTGCAGACCCTGCGCCGGGAAGCACCGCAATACATCACCGGAACCTCGAACGTATGCCTGGCACGGAAATACGACCTGACGCCGGTGGGCACCATGGCACATGAATACCTGCAGTCCTACCAGGCCTTCGGCAAGGTGCGGCTGCGCGATTTCCAAAGAGCCGCACTGGAAGACTGGGTGCAGGAATACCGGGGCGACCTGGGCATCGCCCTGACCGACGTGGTGGGCATGGATGCCTTCCTGGCGGATTTCGATCTGTATTTCGCCAAGCTCTTCGACGGGTTGCGCCATGACTCGGGCGATCCGTTTGCCTGGGGCGAACAGGCGATCGCCCACTACCGGTCGCTGCGCGTGGACCCGGCCAGCAAGCGCTTCGTCTTTTCCGACGGACTGGATATCCCGCGCGCACTGGCCCTGTATCGCCACTTCGCCGACCGGGTGCAGCCCGCCTTCGGGATCGGAACCAACCTGACCAACGACCTGGGCCCCCGGCCGCTGAACATCGTCATGAAGCTGTTCCAGTGCAATGGAATGCCGACCGCCAAGCTGCCCGACAGCCCCGGCAAGGTCCATTGCACCGACGAGACATTCCTGGCCTATCTGCGTCAGGTGTTCGGCCGCGACGCCCCGCGCGCCGGCGTGGCCGGCGCCTGAAGCTTCAGGCCGTGCCCCCGACGGTCAGGCCGTCGATGCGCAAGGTCGGCATGCCGACTCCCACAGGGACACTCTGACCTTCCTTGCCGCACGTGCCCACCCCTGAATCCAGGGCCAGGTCGTTGCCGATCATGCTAATCCGGCCCATGGCCTCGGGGCCGCTGCCGATCAGTGTGGCGCCCTTGACGGGGTAGGTGACGCGGCCGTTCTCGATCATGTAGGCCTCGGAGGCAGAGAAAACGAACTTGCCGCTGGTGATGTCCACCTGGCCGCCACCGAAATTGACGGCATAGAGGCCACGATCCACCGAGGCAATGATGTCCTCGGGATCGTCGCGGCCGGCCAGCATGTAGGTGTTGGTCATGCGCGGCATGGGCAGATGGGCATAGGACTCGCGCCGCCCGTTGCCGGTGACCGCCTGCTTCATCAGGCGAGCGTTCATGGAATCCTGCATGTAGCCGCGCAGGATGCCGTCTTCGATCAGGACGGTGCGCTGGGTGGGATGACCCTCGTCATCCACGTTCAACGAACCGCGCCGATCGGCCAGGGTGCCGTCATCCACGACCGTGACGCCGCGCGACGCCACGCGTTCGCCGATACGGCCGGAGAACACGCTGGAACCCTTGCGGTTGAAGTCGCCTTCCAGGCCGTGGCCGACCGCTTCGTGCAGCAGGATGCCCGGCCAGCCCGAGCCCAGCACCACGGCCATCTGCCCTGCCGGGGCCGGCCGGGCCTCGAGATTGACGCGCGCCTCGTGAACCGCACGCTCTACGTAGCCGCGCAGGACCTCGTCGGTGAAATAGGCCAGGCCGGTACGCCCGCCCCCACCACCGTGGCCCATTTCCCGCCGGCCCTTGCGTTCGGCAATGACGGTCAGGGACAGGCGCACCAGGGGGCGCACGTCGGCCACCAGGCGGCCATCGCTGCCGGCCACCAGGATCACGTCGTATTCGGCCGCCAGGCCGGCCATGACCTGAATGATTTCCGGATCGGCGGCACGCGCCATGCGTTCGACCCGTTCCAGCAAGGCAACCTTGTCCGGAGCGGACAGCGAGTCCACCGGGTTGACCGCCGCATACAGCTCATGTGGCCGATCGACGCCGCCGTCGACGCGGCGCCGGCCCGCACCCTGGCGCGCAATGGTGCGCACCGCACGAGCGGAGGACATCAGGGCCTGGGGCGACAGGCTGTCGGAATAGGCAAAGGCGGTCTTTTCGCCACTGACGGCCCGCACCCCCACGCCCTGGTCGATGGAGAAACTGCCGGTCTTGACGATGCCTTCCTCGAGGCTCCAGCCTTCGGAGCAACTGTATTGGAAATACAGGTCGGCATAATCGACACGGTGGCTGTGAATATCGGACAGCGCACGCGCCAAATGGGATTCGTCGAGACCCCAAGGTTCCAGCAGCAGCGTGCGGGCGGTATTCAGGGCATCCAGGCCCGGTTCAACAAGTTTCATCTGACACCATTCATCCATCAATCTTCGTGCCGCGCCCGCGCGGGCTTGTGACTTACCGCAGCACCCGATGCCGCAACGCGGGCAGGGATTCCCGCACCGCCGACAAGCGATCCGCGTCCAGCGTGCCAGCAACCACACCCGGGCCTTCGGGCAGGCAATCGAGAATCTCGCCCCAAGGATCGACCAGCATCGAATGACCCCAGGTGCGCCTGCCATTGGCGTGCGTGCCTCCTTGGGCACTGGCCAGCACATAGCACTGGTTCTCGATGGCGCGTGCGCGCAGCAGCACTTCCCAGTGTACCGAACCCGTGGTCCAGGTAAAAGCCGCCGGCAGCACCATCAGCCTCACGTCGCCCTGGGCGCGGAAGAACTCGGGAAAACGCAGGTCGTAGCAGATGCCCAATGCCGTGCGCCCGAACGGCATGTCGAATACCTGGGGCGACTCATCCCCCGGGCGGATGGCCCGGGATTCATCATAGGATTCCTGACCGCGCTGGAAACTGAACAAATGAATCTTGTCATAACGGGCGCACAATCGGCCCTGCGGATCGTAAACCAGGCATGTGTTATAGACGCGATCGGCATCCGGGCTGCGCAATGGCAGCGTGCCGCCCACCAGCCAAATCCCGTGGCTGCGTGCCTGATCGGAAAGAAACGCCTGGATCGGCCCGTTTCCCGGCGTTTCGGCAAGCGGCAGTTTATCCGAGTCGCGTTTTCCCATGAAACAAAAATATTCAGGCAACGCCACCAGCCCTGCCCCCGAGGAAACTGCGGTTTCTATTTCCCCGGCAGCCTGTGCCAGATTATCTTCCACCGTCATGCCGGATACCATCTGCACGGCTGCAACCCGCATCGAACGGTCCTCATTGCTCATGTATGCTCCCGATTATCGAATGTATGTCGCAGCATCGTCACATGTGGAAATGACGGATATTGCACATGGTTTCAGAAACCAGTTTAAAATCGCTTCCTGGATTCAAGCCTCTTCCAATACCCTCGTATATGAATCCAGCCAATCGACAGAACCCAAACGGAGCCATGAATGACCCGTACCAGCTATAACACCGAAAAATCCCGTCTCGAAAAAGAAATGGCCAAGCTCCAGAAAAAAATCCAGACGCTGCAGGCAAAAGAGCGCAAACCAAAGGTCGCCGAGATTGTGCGGGCGATGCGCGAATACGATATCAGCCCGGAAGAGATCGCCGCTGCATTCAACCGCAAGACGGCCGGCCGGGCACCCTCTGCGCCCCGCAAGGCCGCCGCCACGACGAAACGCGTGATCGCCCCGAAATACCGCCACCCCGAAACCCAGGCCACCTGGACGGGCCGCGGCAAGGCGCCGCGCTGGATCACCGATGCCGAAGCGGCCGGCACCTCGCGTGATGCCTTCCTGATTGCCGCAGAATCCGCCTGATCGGATTCATTTCACAGGATACCGCACCTCGACCACCTGGCCGTTCCGGCCAGGAAACCGGTCGAACAGGGCGCGCGCCAGATACGGCATGGCCGCGCCCAATTGGTCCTCGCGGCTGGACGCCACCGCCGTGGCGCGATAGACCTCGCGCCCCTGGTGAGTCCGGTCGTCGATCCTGACCGACAAAGTCAGGCGATAGACGTCCACTGCGACCGTCTGGATCGCCGGCCCCATTCCCCAGGCCCAGTGGGGATGATGAAAACCAACATACGGCCCGTAGAAACCGGGATACATGTAGGGATCGACGAATTCCTGGCGCCATTCGCGTTCGCGTGAACTGGCATATTCAATATGCACCGCAAAACGCGCCGCACCCGCCGAACTGGCTTCCACCAGCCCGGTCGGCCCCAATGCGGCGCGCACCGTATCGGCATAATTCTGGAACTGCAGATTATTGCGCTGGGATTCGTCTGCCTCGATCCAGTAGGTGGCGCCCAGGGTATTTTCCGGCCACTGCTGATACCGGGTGACCTGCGCGGAAAACACCGAGGCGCACCCGCCCAGCATCAGCGCCAGGCACAAGCCGGAAAACAACCGCATCCACGCACGCCCGATTTGCGCACCCAACCTACCACCACCCTTCATCGCACGCATACCGATCCATAAAACGATTCCAGCAACCACCGGATGCCGCACCACCCCCGAGGGCCATGGCGCATCCGGCCTCACCAGCCATCATAGGCGTTGCCGCGCCCCCCGAACAGCCGCCCGTTGCACTCCGATACAGCCCGGCCACGGGCCGTCGGGCCGACTACAATGGAGACGCACGGAACGCTTTTCGGAAACAGACTCATGCGCACGGATACCGCCCCCACCATTTTCCGCCAGGACTACACCCCCTACCCCTACCGCTTGCCGCAAGTCCGGCTGGAATTCGACCTGGCGGCGGAATCAACCCAGGTGCGATCCGAACTGCGCTTCGAACCCGCGCCCGGCACCGCGCCGGGCACACCGCTGGTGCTGCAGGGCGAAGACCTCGAACTGGTCGAGGTCCGTCTGGATGGCCGGCCGCTGGCGGCCGATGAATACCAGCTGACCGACGACACGCTCAGCCTGGTTCCGCCCGGACACGGCAAACCTTTTTCCATTGGAATCGTCAGCCTGTGCCACCCGGCCGTCAACACCACGCTGATGGGCCTGTACGTCTCGGGCGACAAGCTCTTCACCCAGTGCGAAGCCCAGGGTTTTCGCCGCATCACCTGGTTTCCGGACCGGCCCGACGTGATGGCGCGCTTCGAGGTCCTGCTGCGCGCCGATCCCGCCGTCTATCCGCTGCTGCTGTCCAACGGCAACCTGATCGAACAGGCCGGACTGCCCGATGGCCGTCACCAGGCGCTGTGGCGCGATCCGCATCCCAAGCCCTGCTACCTGTTCGCCCTGGTGGCCGGCGATTTCGATTGCATCGAGCGCACCGAGACCACCCGCAGCGGCCGCGAAGTGTTGCTGCAGGTCTACAGCGACAAGGGCTGCCGCGAACAGACCCGCTGGGCGCTGGACTGCCTGGCACGCGCCCTGCACTGGGACGAACGGCGCTTCGGCCTGGAACTGGACCTGGATCGCTTCATGGTGGTGGCGGCGCGCGACTTCAACATGGGGGCGATGGAAAACAAGGGCCTGAACATCTTCAATGCCGCCTACGTCCTGGCCGACCCCGACACAGCCACGGACGCCGCCTACCGCGGCATCGAAGCCGTGATCGGCCACGAATACTTCCACAACTGGACCGGCAACCGCGTCACCTGCCGCGACTGGTTCCAGTTGTCCCTGAAAGAAGGACTGACGGTCTTCCGCGACCAGGAATTCTCCGCCGACATGCTGGCCGAGGGCCTGCCGCCCGCCGAGGCCGCCAGCGCCCGGGCCGTCAAGCGCATCGACGACGTGCACACCCTGCGGCTGGCGCAGTTCCCCGAAGACGCCGGCCCCATGGCCCACCCCATCCGGCCCGACAGCTACCAGGAAATCGGCAATTTCTACACCGCCACGGTCTATGAAAAGGGCGCGGAAGTCATCCGCATGCAGCACACCCTGCTGGGCGAAGACGGGTTCCGCGCCGGCATGGACGAGTATTTCCGTCGCTACGATGGCCAGGCCGTCACCTGCGACGATTTCGTCGACGCCATGGAATCCGTCTACGTGCAACGGCACCCCGGCAAGGATTTCTCCATCTTCCGGCGCTGGTACCAGCAGGCAGGCACCCCGCGCGTGCGGATACGCTCGCATTACGATCCCGAAAACCGCACCTGCCGCATCACGCTGGAACAACGCTGCGCACCAGCGGGCCTGGAAGCCCGGCAGACTCCTCCGCCCCAAAAGCCCCCCCTGCACATCCCCTTTGCCATCGGCCTGATCGATGCGGACGGCCGCTCCCTGCCTATCCATTGGGAAGACGAAACCCGCGATACCGTCGTTCTGGAACTGCGCGAGGCCAGCCAGACCTGGACCCTGACGGATATCCCGCGCCCGCCCGTCCTGTCGCTGCTGCGCGATTTTTCAGCGCCCGTCATCCTGGAAACCGACCGCACGGCCGACGACCTGGCCCTGCTGGCGCGCCACGATCCCGACCCTTTCGCCCGCTGGGACGCTGTCCAGGAAACGGCCCACCGGCACCTGCAGGCCTGCATGCAGGCCGACCGCGACGGCAATCCCCAACCGGCGCTGGACGACCTGCTGGAGATCTGGCGTACCGCACTGATCGACCCAACGCTGTCGCCCGCGTACAGGGCGCGGCTGCTGGCCCTGCCAGCCCTGCGCGAGGTCATCGACCGAGGCGATCCCATGGATCCCCGGGCCGCCGTGGCGGCCTGGACCCGCACCCGGCAAACCCTGGGCGCGCAGCTGGCCGATGCCTGGCGTACCCTCTACGACGCCATGGCAGACGACGGCGGCCCCTATTCGCCCGATCCGGTCTCGTCCGGCCGCCGCGCCCTGCGCAACCTGGCCCTGGACAACCTGCTGGCCGGCCAGGCATCCGGCGCAGCCGAGCTGGCCCTGGCGCAATACCGCCAGGCTCGCAACATGACCGAGGGCCTGGGCGCACTCACCGCCCTGCTGCAACATGCCCCGCAGGATGCCTCCGGGCCGCTGGCCGACTTCCACGAGCGCTGGCGCGACGACCCCCTGGTGCTGGACCGCTGGTTCGGCGCCCAGGCCAGCGCGCCGGGCTGCACAGTGTCCGGCGTGCGCGCCCTGATGGCCCTGCCGGATTTCTCGCTGCGCAACCCCAATCGCGCGCGCGCCGTCGTCTTCCGCTTCTGCATGGACAATCCCGGCAACCTGCACACCCCGGAAGGCTACGACTTCTGGGCCGAGCAAGTGCTGGCGCTCGACGCCCTGAATCCGGAAATCGCAGCACGGCTGTCGCGCGCCTTCGACAACTGGGCGCGCTACGAGCCCGTCGCCCGGGCCGGCATGCAGGCCGCCCTGCAGCGCGTGCTGGATGCGCCCGGCCTGTCACGCAACGTCCGCGAGATCGTCTCGAAGGCGCTCGGCGCCTGATGCCTCTTCATGCCGCCGGGCCGCACCGTGGGATGCACCCGGCCACCCTTTCTTTTTTCTCGGGGGATTCACTTGAAATACAAGACCTTGACTCAATACCTGGTCGAACAGCAGCGTGAACACAAGGCCGTGTCGGCCGACGTCCGCCTGCTGATCGAAACCGTATCGCGCGCCTGCAAGGCGATCAGCCACGCCGTCAGCAAGGGCGCCCTGGGCGGCGTGCTCGGCAGCCTGGGCACGGAAAACGTCCAGGGCGAAGTCCAGAAGAAACTCGACGTGCTGTCCAACGAGATCCTGCTGGAAGCGAACGAATGGGGCGGCAACCTGGCGGCCATGGCCTCCGAGGAAATGCAGACCATTCACCGCATCCCAACCCACTACCCCAAGGGCCAGAACCTGCTGCTGTTCGATCCCCTGGATGGCTCATCGAACATCGACGTGAACGTGTCCATCGGCACGATTTTTTCCGTGCTGCAGGCCCCCGTCGAAGCCGCCGGACGGGAAATCGCCGAAGAGGATTTCCTGCAGCCCGGCACCCGCCAGGTCGCCGCCGGCTATGCCATCTACGGTCCGCAGACCATGCTGGTGCTGACCGTGGGCGCTGGCGTCATGGGTTTCACGCTGGACCGCGAAATGGGGTCGTGGCTGCTGACGCACGAAGACATCCGCCTGCCCGAGCAGACCGCGGAATTCGCCATCAACATGTCCAATATGCGGCACTGGGAAGCCCCCGTGCGCCGCTACATCGACGAATGCCTGCAAGGCGAGACCGGCCCTCTGGGCAAGAACTACAACATGCGCTGGATCGCATCCATGGTGGCCGACGTGCACCGCATCCTGACGCGCGGCGGGATCTTCATGTACCCGCGTGACGCCCGAGCATCCGGCCGCAAGGGCAAGCTGCGCCTGATGTACGAAGCCAACCCCATGAGCTTTCTCGTGGAACAGGCGGGCGGGCTGGCCATCGACGGCGCCAACCGCATCCTGGACATCCAGCCCGATGCCCTGCACCAGCGCATCGGCGTGATCCTGGGTTCGCGCGAGGAAGTCGAGCGCCTGCAGCGATACCACCAGGAAGCCTGAGCCTGCGGGCCGGCCGGCCCTGGCCGGCCAGCCCCGCACGCGCCGCGACCGGCGATGGGCCAGGGGCCGCGGCTCAGTCCAGGGTCAGCACAGTCGCGCCGGTCGTGCCGCGCGAACCCAGCGCCTCATGCGCCTTCGCGGCATCCGCCAGAGCAAACCGCTGGCCTATGACGATGTCCAGCTTGCCGCTCGTCACCAGGTCGAACACCTCGTCGGCGGCCGCCTGCATGGCCTGCGCGGTGGGCACGTGGGCGGCGAGCGTCGGGCGGGTGACGTACAGCGAGCCCTTGGCCGCCAGCACGCCCAGGTTCACGCCCTCGACCGGGCCCGACGCATTGCCGAAGCTGACCATCAGGCCGCGCGGCTGGAGACAGTCCAGCGAGATTTCCCAGGTGCTCTTGCCCACGCCGTCGTAGACCACCGGAACCTTGCGCCCCTCGGTCAGTTCCCTGACCCGGGCGACGATGTCCTCGCGGCTGGTATCGATCACTTCCCAGGCACCGTGGCGGCGCGCCAGCGCGGCCTTTTCCGGGGTGGACGCGGTCCCGATCAGGCGCACGCCCAGGGCCCTGGCCCATTGGCAGGCGATGAGCCCGACACCGCCCGCGGCGGCATGGAACAGGATCGTCTCGTTACCCTGCAGCCTGTAGGTCTGGCGAAACAGGTATTGCACCGTCAGGCCCTTGAGCATCAGCGCGGCGGCCTGCTCGAAACTGACGCCGTCGGGGATCCGCACGACCCGGTCGGCGGGCACATTGCGCAGATCGGCATAGGCGCCAATCGGGCTCTGCCCGTAGGCCACGCGGTCGCCGGGACGCAGGTGGGTCACCTCGGCGCCAACCGATTCGACCAGGCCCGAAGCCTCGAATCCCAGGCCATGCGGCAAGGGATGCGGATACAGCCCCGTGCGACAATAGATATCGATGAAATTCAGGCCGACCGCCTTCTGGCGGATGCGGACCTCGTGCGGCGCGGGGGGCGGCACCACCACTTCTTCCAGCCGCATCCGATCCGGCCCGCCATGCTCATGAACACGGATCGCCCGTGCCTTTTCTTCTTTTTCCACCGTAGATACCTCCGGCCCCGTCGGACCTAAAGTTCAGAACCGGATCAGACTAGCATGAATTCCCGCCAGGCCACGACGGCCATTCACATCACCGCCGTCCTGTTCGGGCTGACGGGCATTTTCGGCGAACTGATCCAGGCCAGCGCCACCCTGATCACGGCGGGCCGGGCCGCCTTTGCCACGGTCGCCCTGCTGCTTTTCATGGCCCGCACGGGTCATCGCCCCGTGCGTCCCGCACGCCGCGCCCTGCCGGTGCTGCTGGCAGCCGGCGTCCTGCTGGCGATCCACTGGACGACCTTCTTCGTCGCGGTGAAGACCGGCGGCATCGCCGTTGCCACGCTGGGCTTTGCCAGCTTTCCCGCCTTCATCACCCTGTTCGAAGGCTTTCTGTTCAAGGAGCGCACCCGGATTGCGGAATGGGCCGTGGTCGCCCTGGTGACCGCCGGCCTCGCCCTGGTCGCGCCATCCTTCGATTTCAGCGATCGGGCCGCTGCCGGCCTGGGCTGGGGAGTGGCATCGGGCCTGTCGTTCGCCCTGTTCACCCTGGCCAACCGCAAGGCCGTCGGCCTCGTGCCCGCCCGCGAACTGGCCTGCTGGGAAAACGGCGTCGTCGTCCTGCTGACCCTGCCCTGGTGCCTGGCCGAATTCACCGGGCTGCGGGCCGTGGACTGGGTCTGGCTGTTCATGCTGGGCGTGTTCTGCACTGCGCTGTCCCATGCACTGCTGGTCGCCAGCCTGGCCAGGCTCAATGCCCGCACCGCCGGGATCGTCATCGCACTGGAACCGGTCTATGCCATTCTCTTCGCGGCCCTTCTGTTCGCGCAATACCCATCGGTGCGCGCGCTGGCGGGCGGCACCCTGATCATCGGGGCGATCGTCTGGTCGGGCTGGCGGCGCGCCGCCGCAGACTGAATCGGCCCAAGGCGTTAAAATCCAGGGTTCGTTGAATGCACCCCTATTGAACTCGACACAATCATGGCCGGACACAGCAAATGGGCAAACATCCAGCACCGCAAAGGGCGCCAAGACGCCAAGCGCGGCAAGCTCTGGACAAAGATCATCCGTGAAATCACCGTGGCCGCCCGTGCCGGTGGGCCCGATCCCGACGCCAATCCCGCGCTGCGCCTGGCCTGGGACAAGGCCACATCGGCCAACATGCCCAAGGACAACATCCTGCGCGCCATCCAGCGCGGGGCCGGCACCGAAGAAGGCGTCAACTACGAGGAAATCCGCTACGAGGGTTATGGCGTGGGCGGCGCCGCCCTGATCATCGACTGCATGACCGACAACCGCCAGCGCACCGTATCCGAAGTGCGCCACACGCTGACCAAGCACGGCGGCAACCTGGGCCAGGACGGCAGCGTGGTGTTCATGTTCAAGCACTGCGGCCAGTTCATCTTCGCTCCGGGCACCTCGGAAGAGCAGGTCATGGAAATCGCCCTGGAAAACGGCGCCGACGACGTCCAGACGGACGAGGAAGGCGTGATCGAAGTCACCTGCGAACCCGGCGGCTATACCGCCCTGAAGCAGGCCTTCGACGCCGCAGGCCTGGAGGCCGAGATCCACGGCGTGATCATGAAGGCCCTGTCCAAGGTCGAACTGTCCGGCGAAGATGCCGAGCGGATGCAGAAGATCATCGATCTGCTGGAAGACCTGGACGATGTCCAGGAAGTCTATACCACCGCCGTCCTGGACGAGGCCGAATGAAACTGCTCGTCATCGGCTCCGGCGGCCGCGAACACGCCCTGGCCTGGCGCCTGGCGCAATCGCCCCGGGTGCACAAAGTCTACGTGGCCCCGGGCAACGGCGGCACCGGCCGCACGCCGAACCTGGAAAACCTGCCCCTGCAGGACACCAGCGCCCTGATCGAATTCGCCCGCCGGGAAAAGATCGCCTTCACCGTCGTCGGACCCGAGGCCCCGCTGGCCGCCGGGATCGTGGACGCCTTCCGCGCCGCCGGGCTGCGCATCTTCGGGCCGACCCGGGCAGCCGCCCAGCTCGAAAGCTCGAAGGACTATGCCAAAGACTTCATGGTGCGCCACGGCATTCCCACCGCGGCGTACGGCACCTTCACCGACGCCGGCCAGGCCCGTGACTACATCCGGGCCCAAGGCGCCCCCATCGTCGTCAAGGCCGACGGCCTGGCCGCCGGCAAGGGCGTGGTCGTGGCGCAGAACCTCGACGAAGCACTGGGCGCCATCGATCACATGCTGGGCGAACACGGTGCCTTCGGCGCGGCGGGCGCACGCGTGGTGATCGAGGAATTCCTTCAGGGCGAAGAAGCCAGCTTCATCGTCATGTGCGACGGCCAGCACGTCCTGCCCCTGGCCACCAGCCAGGACCACAAACGCCTGCAGGACGGAGACACCGGCCCCAATACCGGCGGCATGGGCGCCTATTCGCCCGCGCCCATCGTCAGCCCGGCGCTGCACAACCGCATCATGCGCGAGATCATCCAGCCGGCGATCCAGGGCATGGCGCGCGACGGCATCCCCTACACCGGGTTCCTCTACGCCGGCCTGATGATCGGTCCCGGTCCCGATGCCACCCGCAGCCTGAAGGTCCTGGAATTCAACTGCCGCCTGGGCGACCCGGAAACCCAGCCCATCATGCTGCGCATGAAGAGCGATTTTTCCGAAACCCTGGAACACGCCCTGGACGGCACGCTGGACCAGGCCGAGATCGACTGGGACAGGCGCACCGCCGTGGGCGTCGTGCTGGCGGCAGCCGGCTACCCGGACGCTCCCCGCAAGGGGGATCCGATCACCGCGCTGGCACCGGACACCGCCGATTGCGTCACTTTCCACGCCGGCACCTCGGCCGAAGACGGCACGCTGCGCACCAGCGGCGGCCGCGTCCTGTGCGTCACGGCGCTGGCCGACTCCATCCGCCGCGCCCAGCAGGCCGCCTACGAAGCCGTCAACCAGACCCAGTTCGAAGGCCGCCAGTTCCGCCGGGACATCGGCTGGCGCGCCCTGGCCGCCGGCAAGCGGCACGATTGACCTGACTTCGCGCGGGCCCCGACATGCACGTTCCCATCTCCCTGGTCCACGACACATTCTCCGGTCTGCAGGAGCGCATCGTCCGTGCCCTCGAGGATCTCGAAGGCGCTTCGTTCGGCCGCGACCCCTGGACACGCCCGGAAGGCGGCGGCGGCCTGGCCCGGTACTGCGAAAACGGTACGGTTTTCGAACGCGCCGGCGTGCTGTTCAGCCACGTGCGCGGCGACACCCTGCCACCTTCGGCCAGCGCCCACCGCCCCGAACTGGCAGGCCGCAGCTGGGAAGCCATGGGCGTGTCGATGGTGCTGCACCCGCGCAACCCCCATGTGCCGACCACGCACATGAACGTGCGCCTGTTCGTCGCCCACGGCCAGGGCGGCACCGACGATGTCTTCTGGTTCGGCGGAGGCCTGGACCTGACGCCCTACTATCCGGTGGATGACGACGTGCGCCATTTCCACCAGGTGTGCCACGATGCCGTCGCGCCCTTCGGCGAAGACAAGTCCCCCCGCTACAAGGCCTGGTGCGACGACTATTTCCTGCTGCGCCACCGGGGCGAGACGCGTGGCGTCGGCGGCCTGTTCTTCGACGACCTGAACGAGCCGGACTTCGACACCTGCTTCGCGCTGACCCGCGCGGTGGGCGACTGCTTCGTTCCTGCCTATGCGCCCATCGTCCGGGCCCGCCGGGACACGCCCTACGGCGAGCGCGAGCGCGCCTTCCAGGCCTATCGGCGCGGACGCTACGTGGAATTCAACCTGGTCTACGACCGGGGCACGCTGTTCGGCCTGCAATCGGGCGGCCGTACGGAATCCATCCTGCTGTCCATGCCGCCCGTCGCCCAATGGCGCTACGACTGGACGCCCGAGCCCGGATCCCCCGAATCGGTGCTGGCCGACTACCTGCGGCCCCGCGCATGGCTGTGACGCCCCAGGTCGGGCTGCTGGGCGGCAGCTTCGACCCGGTTCATCGGGCCCATATCGCGCTGGCCCGGGCCGCCTGCGACGCGCTGGGGCTGGAACACGTCGAACTGCTGCCGGCCGCGCGCCCCTGGCAGCGCGGCCGCCTGGGTGCCGCCGCGGAACACCGGCTGCGCATGCTGGAACTGGCCTGCAGCGGCGACCCCCGCCTGCGCGTCAACCCCATCGAACTGCAGCGCGCCGGCAATACCTATACCATCGACACGCTGGCCGCCCTGCCCCCCACGGCCCGCTACACCTGGATCCTGGGCTCGGACCAACTGGCCAACTTCTGCACCTGGCACCGCTGGCACGATCTGCTGCAGTACGTCCGGCTGGCGGTGGCCGAACGCCCCGGCACGCCCGCCACGCCACCGGCCGAACTGGCCCAGGCTCTGACACCCGGCGGCCTGGTCCGGATCCCCTTCACCCCGCAGCCGGTTTCCGCCACCGCGATCCGACAGGATCTGGCGGCCGGGCGGCCCGTCGACACGATGCTGGATCCGCGCGTGCTGGACTACATCCGCGCCCACCGCCTCTACCTGGACCCCGAAACATCATGAACCTGCAAAAACAGCAACGCCTCGTCATCGACGCGCTCGAAGACACCAAGGCCCAGGACATCAAAGTCTTCAACACCACAGGCCTGACCGGCCTGTTCGACCGCGTCGTCATCGCCAGCGGCACGTCCAACCGCCATACACGCGCCGTCGCCAGCCATGTGGCCGAGCAGGCCAAGAAGCACGGCCTGGAAGTCATCGCCTACGAAGGCGAGGATACCGGGGAATGGCTGCTGATCGACCTGGGCGACATCGTGGTGCACTGCATGCAGCCGGCCATCCGCGCCTACTACAACCTGGAGGAAATCTGGGGTGCCAAGCCGGTGCGCGTCCGCCTGCTGCCCACCGGCCCGGCCCAGGCGAGCCAGCCGGCCGACTTCGACGAGGACGAATGAAACTCCAGGTCTACGCCGTCGGCACCCGCATGCCGTCCTGGGTCCAGGAAGCCTGGCAGGACTTTGCCAAGCGCATGCCCCGCGACTGCGCCCTGGAACTGCACGAAATCCGCCCGGAACCCCGAACCAGTGGCAAGACGGCCCAGCAGCTGATGCACGCCGAAGCCCAGCGCATCGAGGCCGCCGTGCCCGCGCAGGCCTGGCGCGTCATCCTGGACGAACACGGCCGCGACCTGACGACCCGGGATCTGGCGGGCCATCTGGAAACCTGGCGTGCCGGCGGCACCGACATCGCCTTCATCATCGGTGGTCCCGACGGACTGGATCCTGCGCTGAAACAGACCGCCCGCCAGACCCTGCGCCTGTCTTCGCTGACCCTGCCCCATCCGATGGTCCGCATCCTGCTCGCCGAACAACTCTACCGTGCCTGGACCATCCTGGCAGGCCATCCCTATCACCGTGCCTGAGGAGCCATCCACCATGACCACTCGCCGCCGCACCAAGATCGTTGCCACGCTGGGGCCCGCATCCTCCAGCCCGGAACGCATCGAAGCCCTGATCCTGGCCGGCATGGACGTGGCCCGGCTGAACTTTTCCCATGGCACGCCCGACGACCACCGCGAACGGGTCCGCCTGGTCCGCGAGATCGCCGCGCGAAACGACCGCCACATCGCCCTCATGGGCGATCTCCAGGGACCGAAGATCCGCATCGGCCGTTTCGCCGACGGACCCATCGAGCTGAAACCGGACGATGTCTTTACCTTGTCGATCCGGCATCCCCTGGACGCCGGCACCGCCCGGATCGTGGGAATCGAATACCCGCCGCTGGTCCAGGACTGCGCGCCGGGCGACGAACTGCTGCTGGACGACGGCCGCGTGATCCTGAGGGTCGAATCCGTGGATGCGGACGCCGTCCACACACGGGTCGAAGTGGGCGGCCCGCTGTCCAACAACAAAGGCATCAACCGGCGCGGCGGCGGCATATCGGCCCCCAGCCTGACCGACAAGGACCGCCAGGACATCCTGCTGGCCGCCGAGCTCGAACTGGACTACGTGGCGGTGTCCTTCCCGCGCGCGGGAGCCGACATCGAACAGGCGCGTCGGCTGGTGCGCGAAGCCGGCAGCCCGGCCTGGATCATCGCCAAGATCGAGCGCGCCGAGGCCGTGGCCGACGACGCCGCGCTGGACGACCTGATCCGCGCCAGCGACGGCGTGATGGTGGCCCGGGGCGACCTGGGCGTGGAAATCGGCGACGCCCGCCTCGCCGGCATCCAGAAGCGGATCATCCAGCATGCCCGCACCCTGAACAAGCTGGTGATCACCGCAACCCAGATGATGGAGTCCATGATCGCCAGCCCGATACCGACCCGGGCCGAAGTCTCCGACGTCGCCAACGCCGTGCTGGACTACACCGACGCAGTCATGCTGTCGGCGGAGTCGGCCTCGGGGCGCTACCCCGTCGAGGCCGTCCAGGCCATGGCGCGGATCTGCCTGGGCGCCGAGCAGGAACCCACCAGCGTGCGGTCGCATCACCGCCTGGGCGAGACCTTCTCGCGCTGCGACGAAACGATCGCCCTGGCCAGCATGTACGCCGCCAACCACTTCCCGGGCATCAAGGCCATCATCAGCCTGACCGAAAGCGGCCACACCCCGCTCATCATGTCGCGCATCCGTTCGGGCGTACCCATCTACTGCTACACGCGGCACCCCGCCACGCAACGCCGCGCCGCCCTGTTCCGCGGTGTCTACACCGTGCCCTTCGATGCGGCGGCGCTGCCGCCGGCCGAAGTCAGCGAAGCCGCCATCGGCATCCTGCGCAATCGCGGACTGCTGCATGCCGGCGACTGGATCATCCTGACCAAGGGCGATTTCTACAGCGACAGCGGCGGCACGAACGGCATGAAGATCCTGCGGGTAGGCTGAATCTTCCGTTCCCGGCCCCCATCGATCCCGCACAGCCCGTCATGCCATTCTTCATCCTGCTCGCTTCCGCCAGCCCCCGCCGCCACGAGATCCTGGACCAGCTGGCCATTGCCCACGGCATCCTGCGCGTACCCGCGCCGGATGGCGAGGACGAGCCCCGGCTGCCGGGCGAGCCGGCCGCCGACTACGTCCGCCGCACCGCAAGGGAAAAGGCCGAGCGGGCGGCCGCCTGGCTGGCCTCGGGCGGCCAGCCCGACCCGCTGCCCGAAAACTGGCCCGCAGGCTGGCGACAGGCGCCCATCCTGTGCGCCGACACCACGGTCATCCTGGACGGCGAGGTGCTGGGCAAGCCCCGGGACGAGGCCGACGCCGCCAACATGCTGCGCCGCCTGTCGGGCCGCGAACACGCGGTCCACACTGCCGTGGTCCTGGCGGACGGCGGGCGGCTCCACGAAGCGGTCAGCATCAGCACGGTACGTTTCCAGCCGCTCGCCGATGCCGACATCGCGGCCTACGTCGCCAGCGGCGAGCCCTTCGGCAAGGCGGGCAGCTACGCCATCCAGGGCCGGGCGGCGGCTTTCGTGGCCCATCTGTCGGGCAGCCACAGCGGCGTCATGGGCCTGCCGGCGCACGAGACCGCCCGGCTGCTGGCCCTGTGCCGCGATTGATGCGCCCGCCCCCGGCATACTGGTTAACCCTGGTTTAACTCTAAATCATCTTGACCGCCGATCTTCGTACCCATAGCATGAACTGACGCCTCGCTGAACGCAGCAGGCGCGCGGTGATGGCCATGGCTGCATCGCATGACCATCAGGGCATACCACCCTCATCACCAAAGAGGTCCTGCATATGGTCGATCCAGTTGTCAGTCCTGCCTCATCCTCCCCGCAAGTCGCCGAAGAAATCCGCAGCCAGAATCTCCCACCGGCAACATACCGCGACCTGCCCGAACCACTGCCCATGAAAAAGGTCATCGGCCCCAGCGTGCTGCTGCTGGCGGGCTCGGTCGGCTCGGGCGAATTCGTCCTGTGGCCCTACATTTCAACCCAGACGGGCCTGGCCCTGGTCTGGCTGGCCACCATCGGCATCCTGACCCAGTATTTCCTGAACATGGAAATCACGCGCTACACATTGGCCACCGGGGAAACGGCCGTCACCGGATTCACGCGACTATGGAAACCCTGGAGCGGGCTGTTCATCATCATGGCTGTCATTCCCTGGATGTGGCCCGGCTGGGCCACGGGCAGCTCCACCGCCCTGACCTATGCCTTCGGTCTGTCGGGAGAGGCCGTGATTCCGATCACCATCGCTTCGCTGGTGCTGATCGGCATCATCCTCACCATATCGCCCGTGGTCTACCAGACGGTCGAGAAGATCCAGTTCTTCCTCGTCGCGCTGATCGTGCTGTTCATGATCTACATCGTCGTGGGGCTGCTCAACGGCCAGACATGGGCTGCGCTCATCTCGGGCTTCACGACCGAAATTCCGAAGATCCCGGAATCCATCGGCAAGCTGCCCATCGCCCTGCTCCTGGGCGCCATCGCCTTCGCCGGCGCCGGCGGTGTCATGAACCTGGCCCAATCCAACTGGGTACGCGACAAGGGCCTGGGCATGGGCGCCCACCTGCCGAAGATCGTCTCGCCCATCACAGGCCAGGAAACCACCCAGGCGGCGATCGGCTATTTCTTCCGCCAGGACGAGGCCAACATGCGGCGCTGGCGCGGCTGGTGGAAAGTGGCCGACCGTGAACAGTTCATCACCTTTTTCGTGCTGGGCCTGTTCGCCATCCTGCTGTTCATGATGCTCGCCTATCTCTACGTCGGAGTCGGCAGTACCGCCCAGAATTTCGATTTCGTGCGGCTGCTGGGCGAAACCCTGAGCGAGCGGGTCTCCCCCTGGGTCGGGCCGGCCTTCTGGTTCACCGGCGTGGTGGTGCTGCTGTCGACCAACCTGACCGTGCTGGACATGATCGGCCGGATCGTGGCCGACATCGCCAAGACCAACTGGCTGCGCGACAGCCAGACCTGGACGGAAAGCCGCCTGTATTTCCTGGTGGTCTGGCTGATGGTGGCCTTCGGCTCCATCATCCTGCTCTCGGGCGTCAGCCAGCCGCTGGTCCTGCTGGTGATCGCCTCGGCCCTGAACGGCCTGGTGATGTTCGTGTATTCGGTGCTGCTGATCCAGCTGAACCGCTGCATGCTGCCGCGCGCCATCGGGCTGGGCGGCTTCCGGTTCGTGGCGATCCTGTGGGCCGTGCTGTTCTACGGCGGCTTCTCGATCTACCTGATCATCAACCAGTTCGGAAAACTCTTCTGACGTCCGCCGCACCTGCGGACTCCAAAGAACACGGCCGCCTTCCGGCGGCCGTGTTCTTTTCCGGCCCGATGCCGCCGACCGGCGGCATCGGAAGGCCGGCCGGTTTCACCCCAGCAACCGGGGCAGCCAGAGGCTGACGGCAGGCACGTAGGTGATGAAGGCCAGGTAGGTCAGCAGCAGGAGCAGCCAGGGGAAGGCGGCGCGCACGACCTGGCCGATGCTCATCTTGGTGATGCCCGCGGTCACGAACAGGTTCAGGCCCACGGGCGGGGTGACCATGCCGATCTCCAGGTTGACCACCATGATGATGCCCAGGTGCACCGGATCGATGCCCAGCTGCGTGGCGATGGGAAACAGGATCGGGGCCAGGATCAGGATGATGCCGGTCGGCTCCATGAAGGCGCCGGCCACCAGCAGCAGGATGTTGACCACGATCAGGAACTGCCAGCTGCTCATGTCCCAGGCGATGATCTGCTCGGCGATGGCCTGCGGGATGCGTTCGGTGGTCAGCACGTGGGCAAACAGCAAGGCGTTGGCGATGATGAACATCAGCATGATGGTCACCTTGGCCGCATCGATCAGGACTTCGGGCACCTGGCGCATGCCGATGTCGCGGTACACGAAGACCGCGATGGCAAAGGCGTAGACCGCGGCCACGGCCGCCGCCTCGGTGGGGGTGAAGATCCCGCCGTAGATGCCGCCCAGGATGATGACGATCAGCAGCAGCCCCCAGATCGAGTCGCGCCCGGCGGCCAGCACCTCGCCCAGGCTGGCGCGCGGCTGGCGCGGCATGTTGCGCACGCGTGCGATCAGGTAGATCGCCCCCATCAGCAGCAGCCCCAGCAGCAGCCCCGGCACGACCCCGGCCATGAACAGCGCGCCCACCGAGGTTTCCGTGACCGCGCCGTAGACCACCAGGACGATCGACGGCGGGATCAGGATGCCCAGGGTGCCGGCGTTGCAGATCACGCCCGCGGCAAAGGACTGGGTGTAGCCCGCGCGCACCATGCCGGCGATCACGATCGAGCCCACGGCCACCACGGTGGCCGGCGAAGAGCCCGAGACCGCGGCAAACAGCACGCAGGCCATCACCGAGGCGATGGCCAGGCCGCCGTGCAGGTGGCCCACCGAGGCGATGGCAAAGCGGATCATGCGCCGCGCCACCCCGCCGGTGGTCATGAAGGCGCCGGCCAGCACGAAAAACGGGATGGCCATCAGGGTGAAGTGCTCGGAGGTCTCGTAGAGCTTGAGCGAGAGCGAGGCCAGCGAGTCGTGGCCGAAGGCCATGATGGTCAGCAGCGAGGACAGGCCCAGGGCCACGGCCACGGGCATGCCCATGAACATGAAGACAAACAGCAGAATGAACAGCGCGGTGGTGGTCATGCGGCGTCTCCCTTGGAATCGTCATCGCCGAGCAGTTTCATGGCGTCGGCGACTTCGTCGCCCAGCAGCGAGGCGTGGCCGCCGCGCAGCAGGTTCCACAGGACCTCGCCCAGGCGCCAGATCAGCAGCGCGTAGCCCAGGGGCAGCACGACGCGCGGCACCCACTGCGGGATGGGCAGGTCCTGGGCCATGATGCCGATGGTGTGGATCTTGTCGACGTAGATCCAGGCGCCGTAGACGACGATGGCCGCGTACAGGATGCACAGCAGCGTGCTGAGGATGGCCAGCTTGTGGGCGGCGCGTGCGGGCAGGATGCGCACGAACGCATCGACCCCGATGTGCGCGCCCACGCGCACGCCGTAGGAGATGCCCAGAAAGATCAGGGCGCCGAAGAAGTACATCGTCAGCTCCAGCGCCCACACGAAGCTGTAGTTGAAGACGTAGCGGGCCACGACCTGGGCGAAGGTCACGACGGTCATGGCCGCCAGGAGAAAGGCAATCAGGCCCTCCTCGATGTGTTCCAGCCA
>Ga0182792_1000242_pt1 | contig 53806 bp, 59 predicted proteins | sample Passage237B_FD_130497 | JGI IMG/M metagenome (GOLD analysis project Ga0182792, IMG submission 130497) | Cellulose adapted compost microbial communities from Newby Island Compost Facility, Milpitas, CA, USA - Passage2 37B (version 2) (version 2) ...
CTGCACTTTTTCTATCGTGTCCTTGGGAGGTGAGTAGTACACTGTTGTTCTTATTCCAATATTCGGTAGCTCTGATACACAAACCACCGTAGCGATATTCCAATAGTGTGACAGGACTGGAACTGGCACAGCTGAGCTGTGAAGTGATGTCTAGTATGTAGTATCTGTCCGTAGGATTCATCCGGTAGATTCGCATACTGTGGATCTCATTTAGGGCTGTTTTTTGCGTTCCGTCTTTTTTGAAGGCAACATGTTCATGCCTGGCACTTAGATTAGCGTACACATTACCTTTTTCTATAGCGGTGAATCCACCAAAACGTACTGTTCCTTTCCTGTCGGCAAGATTCCAAAAGTCTAGGGTTTCTCCTTCAAAACGCACACGAGTCCAGGGATTCCATAACCCCCAATGATGGTAATGGTCAGGTGCATGGATGCGGGTCAGCGTGTGTCCCGACGGGGTATTCAAGGGATGGATAAACCCACTCCGTCTATACACGCTATCTACACCTCGCGGTGGATATACTGTTTTGAAGTTGTATTGCAGTAGCTTTTTTCCAGCGCTCAAGATATGCAGAGCACCGTCATTTTCTTCAACCTCTACTGCAGGAGAGGGTATTGGTACACGATCGGGAGACTGTATCAGTTCAAAAACTCTATCTGTGATTTGCGAAGGTGTCAATACCCAATGCAGGATACGCCCTTTGCCGGTAGCCTCAATCTGAAATGGGGTATGGATCGTTTTTCCGTCCTTTATCTCCAAAAGCTGCAAAGCACTGTCGGGAATAGGGGTGATCGCATCGAGATCAACCTGCATAGGGATGGCGAACTTCTCCTTGCCGGTGGTGGTCAGTGCTAGCGTAGCGATCTGCTGTGCATGAACTGTAAGTGCAAAGAAGGAAAAAAGTATAGGGACAATAGAATAAATACCTTGTCTCATAGTATGGCTTTCTGTTCTTGAAGTTGAGAGAAGTGTCTATTGCTCTTCGTCGCCGTAGTACTTTGTGCCCAACTCGATTTTTTCGCGTCCATGCGCCATACGCCATTTGTTGGTGTCACGAAGCGAATATGCACAGCCACAATACTCCTGCATGTAGAATTTTTCGCGTTTGCTAATTTCCAACATGCGGGCTGATCCACCTTTCTTACGCCAGTTGAGCGTCCAGTATTCCATGTTGGGGAAGCGGGAGGCGGCTCTTAGCCCACAATCGTTGATCTGTTCCATGTTTTTCCATCTGGAGATTCCCAAAGAGCTTGAAATGACGTCAAAGCCATGTTTTGCCGCATATTCGGCAGTTTTTTCAAATCGCATATCAAAGCACATTGTGCAGCGTATCCCTCTCTCGGGTTCGTGCTCCATACCTTTGGCCAGTTCAAACCAATGGTCTACGTCGTAATCGGCATCGATAAAAGGTATGCCGTGTTTTTCCGCAAAACGGATGTTTTCTTCCTTACGGATGTCGTATTCCTTGCGAGGATGTATATTGGGATTGTAGAAATAGATCGTAAAATCTATGTCGGATGCGATCAATGCTTCCATGACTTCTCCAGCGCATGGTGCACAGCAGGAGTGAAGCAGCAATTTTTTACCCTCGTTCGGTAGCTCAAGTTTTTCTCGTATAAAAGGTTTCTTCTGTTCCATTTTTTTTACCTGTGGGAATGTGCAATTTTACGGAAATAGCCGGATAATAAAAAGTTAAATGTGTGTTGTGGCATTAAAGGGCTATTATTCGTATATAATTAGGGTGAACGATTTTTTACGAGTAGGTTTTCGTGAATGCAAAGCATTTTATCTAAGTTTGTAACATGTAATTTCTAAGAACATGAAAGGGACGAAGTATTTTCTGTATATATTTTCTGTACTATTGGTAACTTGGAGTTGCCAGCGGGATGATGATGAGCCACGCAAAGCCAGAAAGCCCATCTCCCGTCTGTACGTCTCGACATCGGACTACAATCCCAGTTCGGGTGATGCGCAGCTTCGAAACATCTTCGTGATTGATCCGGCGGATTCAACAGATTTTACAACGCAAGGGGCCTTGCGGTACGACTCAGGTGCAAAGGGGGGAGGTGTTCTCCATTTCAGTGCTTTCGCTCGAAGTGTATTCCATGCGAGTGTGAACACGCCTGCTTATGAAGATACAACTATTCGTGTACAGTCTGTCAATGATAAGGGGCAACTGGCCTCTGTTGGGAATATTGGCAACAGGAAGTTTGATCGGGTGAGGGGATTGTGGTACCATAATATAGATAATTTGGACCAACTCTTGATCGCCAACCCTGGAGATGATACGGTCAGTGTGTTTGTGGTAGATAAGCCGCGGCGTTACAACGGATTTGCCAGGTATGCCTTTCAGGTCATGTTGGAAGATCGCATTTGGGGTATGCAGTTGGATTCTACACACTTGATGTTGTCCAAGACGGGTGCTGACGGAGGCATCTTAGTGTTTAGAGATTTTGTAAATGAGGTAAACCGTAGACGCGATACGCTGGTGGAAGACATTAGGCCTACCTATCGGTTGACAGTGTCCGGTTCGAAAAATATTCGTGGGTTTTTCTATGCCAAAGCCTCGGATATATTGGTGTTGAGCGATTATGAGAGTAGTGGCGTAGGAGCGAAAATATTGGTTTTTGAGAAATTTTCCCAATATAAAGCAGATGCCACGATTCAGCCTACACGAGTGATTTCGGGGGCTTCTACGCTGTTGCAGGAGCCATTAAGCGTGACAGTAGACGGAAAAGAGAATCCTAAGTATATCTATGTCTCGGACGCGGGTGCTAGAAAAGTATTTCGATTCAAGCTTGAAGATAGTGGCGATGTTGCTCCGGACAAGGAGATGACCTTGGGCAATAATCAAACACCACAAGCTATTTTTCTGGATTCCCGAGGGGTCAATGAATATTAATACGGAACTTTTTTACTCTTCCAAAAGAGCCAATAGAATAGCTACTTCTTCTTTTTTCTCCAGGTTGCCTATATGATCGTAAGCTGTCATCAGGTTGCGTATGACACGTTTGATTATCGCGACATTGGAGCAAGGTAGGATATACTCCTCCTTGGGAGAGAGGTTGAGTTGCTTCAAAAAGGAATAAATGTCGTCATGCTTCATGACTTGTCCTCTGTTGAACACATTGATATAGAATAAAGGCGTCTGGAGCTCTTCTTCGATATAAGCGGCTACAAAATGTTTGGGTAGATTGATCCCATAGATAGGGATGTCTAGTTTTTGTGCAATAATGCTGTATATGCAGGCCAATGACAGCGGATTACCTTTCTTGGTCTCCAGCACTTTGTGGATAAAGGAATTTTGTGGATCGTGGTAGTTGGCTGTGTTTCCGGACAGACCAAATTCCCTGAATAGTACATTGTTGAGTAGTTTTACTTTTTCCAGTGGACTCATTTCATACATCAGGTGAAACCAAGCGTTGCGACGGAGTTCGGCAAGCTGCATGTGTACAATATCTTCATCCAGATTGGGATATTGGTAACGGTTGATGATCAATAGCCCTTCCAATAGATCGCTGCTGTTTTGTAAGGCCCAGATTTGTAGGTCGTTTTTGATCTGGTCAAACTGGATGCGATGAATGATGTTCTCGATACGGGTTTGGGAGAGGGGGTCAAAAGAGGATTCCCAGGTCTCTTCCAAAAGGGGAATGACCTCCGGACCACAGGTAATCAGGTGTTGCTCTACGTGGTCAAAAATTTCATTGTCCGGATCATCCAATAAGGATATTAAGGCTCTCAATTCATTCTCTTGCATGTGGGCATTATCTTTTCCTTAGTCTAAAATTAGGAAATCTTTCTCATATAAAAAAATGTTATGTTTGGGTTGTGAAACGTTTGCGCTATATTTTACATGGGTTTTGGCATTTTGCGTCTTCGCATAGCCGGCATGGGACACATTCTCCATTCGTGTACAGATTGGCGGATAAAGTTATATATAAGAGGACGGAAGAAAAGTATAGGCGAACTCGAATAGGGGATCTTCTGGTCAAGGAAATAGCGGATTACTTTGGAGTCGTGCATACCTTGTCGCGTGTGGAAGTCGGAGAGAGCAAGGCTTTGTACATAGAGGATGCGGTGACGACAGTGGAAGATCTTGCTCAACTGCAACATCAATTTCATTATATCGTGCTGGCGGGAATTTATAACAGTGAATATCATATACGAAGATGGCGTCATGTCTGCAAAGACGGGCGTTTCATCGTTACGATAGATTTGTTTTTATTTGGATTGATATTTTACCGCCGGGAACAGCCCAAACAGAACTTTAAGCTAAGGTTCCCGTTTTGGAAGTACTTGTAACTTTTCCAAAGCTCTGAACTTTGGAAAAGTTTATTTGCGGTCGGGTTACTTTTGCATTTCATGCTCCGGACAATCTATTCTTAAATCATTTGTACGTAAGGGTTGGTGAAGCAGGTTACAGAAATGTCCTTGCCCTTGTTTCGAAGGGGAATAGTAGGCGCAGGTCATACACATGCGTTGGATGGTGATGATGCCTGTCTTGTTCAGATGTCGGATGATGTCGAGTAAACTCAACAACAGGTTTTCTTTGTCATCAGGATGTAGCTGATCAATAGGTGTGTGAATTTCCTGTGTAAAAAGAGAGGTTTTGTTGGCGATTTCCTTCCCCTTTGGTGTGAGGTTGATGGTATAGCTCCTGGTGTCGGAGAGTTCATATTCCTTGATGATCAAGTCCTTATGTTCCAAAGTTTTGATCGTATCGCTGATCGTGGCTTTGGTCATGTTAAATTCGTCTGCCAAATAGCTCACTTTTCTCTTTTCACTGCTGTGATGAAGCAAAAAAATCAAAACCTGTACTTGGATAGGGCTTAGTGAAAACTCCTTGCTTTCCTGCCACAGCAGTACGCGAAAAGCTTGGGCGACCCGCTCCAACGAAGCTACGATCTTGCTTTCTATGCTTTGGTTTTGATGGGTTAAATCAAAGTCGGATTTGTTCATGTGTCGATCCCCTTACCCACAGTTTTCCATTTCATAAATAAAATAGCCTTTTTGCCTAATGTCGTTTTCCCATTGTGGCTTTATACTTTCGATATGACAAAACTGGCATTCTCTTGACGCCAGTGGTTGGCCTTCTTGTCCCTTGGTTTGAAGGTAGGCTCTGCCATAGCTGTGTATTGTGGCCTCTTCTTTTGTCTCTATGGGAGCAATGATGTCAAAGTGCATGACCGTGCCGTCCTTTTTTGTTACATAAGTGTCCCAAACTGCTACTTGCATGTTGATTTGTTTTTTTTATTGTTTAACCACAAATGCTCCGTAAAGTTAGGATAACTAACTTTACGGAGCAAAATTTTTTAACTCTTTACTTCTGCTATGGAAGCACCAAAGTTGATGTGAAGCACATTTCCATTGGGCGTTACCAAAGCCGGAACGGATTTGACACCAGCTTTTTCTGCATCGTCTATCTTGTTTCTCTCTTCGCCAAGGTGCACGATTTCCACATTGTCCTTTCCGATCAGGTTGATGATGTCGTGTTCTGCACTGACACATACAGGACAACCGGCATGATAAAAAATTGATTTTGCCATTTGATTGAGTTTAATGTTCTGTAGCACTATTGCTATTGCAAATATAGTTAGGATTCCTAACATAATAAAATATAAAAAATAAATTATCTATATTTTTTCTTTATTCACTCTTTGCAAGCAGTTGTAAACAATTAAAAAGCTTCGCTGAGACTGATGTAGAAGCCGGATTGTCGTTGTTCGCCCGGTCTTTTTTCTCCGAACGCATAATCAAAACGTACCGTACTGCGGTGTTCGAGGCTAAAGAAGTAGCGAAAGCCAGCTCCATAGGTTGGCGCTGTACGAAAGGCGTGCTGTTTGGAAAAGGTGCTCCCCAAACCACCAAAGGCAACTAAGCCAACGCGAGGCATCACCCGGTAACGAACTTCTGTCTGTGCGGTCGCATAGTTTTTGTCCTTGTACTTGCCCAAGTAATATCCCCGCATGCTCATGTCGCCTCCCATATCACGGTAGACGTAGAAAGGAGCTTGTTGGCCGATTGTCCCCCGATAAAGGGCCTGTGTAGCCAGTGTTAGATTGGGTAGGGGACTGTAGAAAAAACGGCTGTCCATTTCGGCCAAACCACCGGTAAAATTGTCTGCTTTCCAAAAGTTGGGAGCATAGGCATATTTTGCCCGAACAAAGAGACCTCGGCTGCTATACGTCGTAAAATCTCTGGTATCATATAGAACAGAGGTTCCAATAGCGAGGTATTGCCCGCCGTTTTTTCCGATAATGTCCGGGTTTTCGAGGGCACCTCCCGTCTCTATGTCGCTTATCCTGAAATGTTCGTACATCGTGTTCAGTCCGACATATATACTTTTGGATACCTTACGTTCGATATCAAGCTTTACTCTGATCAGTTTTTGACCCAGGTGGTCTTCGTCTGCATATAAGGTCGAGTTGCCCAAACCATAAAAATTGAATGGCCAATCCCGATAGCGCAGCTCGGATAGGATATGGTAGGTGTTGTCATCGGTCCAGATGTCCGTATTGAGCTTGATGTTTTTTTGTTTTTTTGTAGTCAACGTAGCCATAAAGGTAACGTTGGAAGTACGGCTGAGATGGTTCTGTTTATTTGTATAGAAATCGTAGGTAGATGCCAGCCCATATTCTGCTCCTGTCTCCTGCGCATAACCGAATGCCGGCAGGATCATCAGACTACCTTCACGTGTACTGTCGCTTTGGGAGGAGAGGTATTTATTTTTAATTCTAGTGATAAGGCCGGTTTTTTTCTGTGCGTAGACCTGAGCCATTAGAAAACAAGAAAAAATAAAAATAAACAGTCTATACATATGGATATGGCTTCGATATTATGACGCAAAGATAGACGAAAAGTTTGTGATCATGCTTTGTTTTCTTCTTTTGGTAAACTTATTTGCTTGCATATCAATATACTGAGGGAATCGATATAAAAAAAAGTAAAAAATATTTTTGTAAAGTCTCCCAAGTCTATATCTTTGCAGCATCAAAATCCAGAGGGTTGCCTTTTTAGGATGTTTGAAGATGTTCTTTGTAGCATATTGGTTGTAAAAAGATTTTCGAAATCATTTGCAAAATTGAAAATAAATCGTGATTTTTGCACTCGCTCTTTATTTTTTGGAGTAGGTGTTCTTAGGTGATTTTGAAGAAAATATAAGCCTCCTTAGCTCAGCTGGTAGAGCAACTGACTTGTAATCAGTAGGTCGCTGGTTCGATCCCGGCAGGGGGCTCAAATGCAGTTTTGCAGGTCTGGAGGGGTTCCAGAGCGGTCAAATGGGACGGACTGTAAATCCGTTGCTTCGGCTTCGAAGGTTCGAATCCTTCTCCCTCCACCACAATGATTGTGGATTGATGAATTACGATTGACGATTGAAAAAATCTAAAATTGTAAATCAAAAATCCAAAATCACAAGCGGAAGTAGCTCAATTGGTAGAGCGATAGCCTTCCAAGCTATAGGTTGCGGGTTCGAGACCCGTCTTCCGCTCGTTACATTGTCAAAAGATTATAATTTAAGTCTCTGTCTTTCATGATACACATCTGAGTAGATAGGGGCAATAATCTTTCGTAAGCTTTTATAAAAGCCGAAGTAGCTCAGGGGTAGAGCACTTCCTTGGTAAGGAAGAGGTCGTGGGTTCAAATCCCATCTTTGGCTCTATAAAATAAGTTTATTATTTTTGTACAATTTTAATAACGAAATATTTAATAATTACTAATTCGCATAAACATGGCAAAAGAGAAATTTGACCGTAGTAAACCACACTTAAACATTGGTACGATCGGTCACGTTGACCACGGTAAAACTACAACAACAGCTGCTATCACTAAAGTATTAGCTGATAAAGGTTTTTCAGAGGCTCGTTCATTTGATTCAATTGACTCTGCTCCTGAAGAAAAAGAACGTGGTATCACGATTAACACGGCACACGTAGAATACCAAACGGCTAGCCGTCACTATGCACACGTTGACTGTCCAGGTCACGCTGACTATGTGAAAAACATGGTTACTGGTGCTGCACAAATGGACGGTGCGATCATTGTTGTTGCTGCGACAGACGGCCCTATGCCTCAGACTCGTGAGCACATTCTATTGGCTCGTCAGGTAGGTGTTCCTGCGTTGGTAGTATTCTTGAACAAAGTTGACTTGGTAGACGACCCTGAGTTGTTGGAGCTAGTTGAAATGGAAGTTCGTGAATTGTTGTCATTCTACGAATTCCCAGGTGATGATATCCCTGTCATCCAAGGTTCTGCATTGGGTGCATTGAACGGTGAGCCTCAGTGGGTAGACAAAATCATGGAATTGATGGATGCTGTGGACAACTACATTCCAATCCCTCCGCGTTTGACTGACCTTCCTTTCTTGATGCCTATCGAAGACGTATTCTCGATCACTGGTCGTGGTACTGTTGCGACAGGTCGTATCGAAAGAGGTGTGATCAACTCTGGTGATCCGGTTGAAATCCTAGGTATGGGTGCTGAAGATTTGAAATCTACTGTAACTGGTGTTGAGATGTTCCGTAAGATTTTGGATTATGGTGAAGCTGGTGACAACGTAGGTCTATTGCTGCGTGGTATTGAGAAAACTGATATCCGTCGTGGTATGGTTATCGTAAAACCAGGTTCAGTAACTCCTCACACAGAATTCAAAGCTGAGGTTTACGTATTGTCAAAAGCTGAAGGAGGCCGTCACACGCCATTCTTCAACAAATACCGTCCTCAGTTCTATTTCCGTACGACAGACGTAACTGGTGAAATCTCTTTGCCAGAAGGTACTGAAATGGTTATGCCAGGTGATAACGTAACGATCACTGTAAAATTGATCAACGCTATCGCTATGGAAAAAGGTCTACGTTTCGCTATCCGTGAAGGTGGTCGTACCGTAGGTGCCGGTCAGGTAACTGAAATCTTAGCGTAATCTTTTCGATTATTCTAAATACAAAATAAGCTAATCAGCATCTGCTGATTAGCTTATTTTTTCGCTTTAAGACAATTCTTAAAGCCCAAAAAAGATAAATATTATTTGTTGTACTAGCGTGTAAACGCTATATTTGCAACAGTAAAAATCACACGGGTATAGTTTAAAGGTAGAACGAAGGTCTCCAAAACCTTTGGTCTGGGTTCGAGTCCTGGTACCCGTGCTAAACAAAGTTTAAGTAAACTAAAAATGGCTAAAGTACTTAATTTTATAAAAGACTCTTACGTTGAGATTACTGAAAAAGTAACTTGGCCGACTTGGTCTCAACTTCAAAACCATGCAGTAGTCGTGCTTATAGCTTCTTTGATTATCGCATTGTTGATATTTGTGATGGACAAGGCTTCAAGTAACGTTTTGGAATTATTGTACGGTACTGCGTCTTAATTTTATCCGTTTTATATTATGGCTGATCAAAGTTTGAAATGGTACGTAGTGCGTGCTGTAAGTGGTAAGGAAAAGAAAGTAAAACAATATATAGAAGCGGAAGTAAGCCGTTTGGGTATTCAGCATTTGGTGCCACAGGTATTGATACCTATGGAAAAATATTACCAGATGCGGGATGGCAAAAAGGTGGCCAAAGAGCGTAACTATTACCCAGGGTATGTATTGATTGAAGCAGCTTTGGATGGGGAGATCGAGCATGTAATCAAAAACCTTAATAGTGTTATCGGCTTCTTGGGTGACAAGGCTGGTGTGGCTATACCCCTGCGTCAGGCTGAGGTAAACCGTATCTTGGGCAAAGTGGACGAGATGGCAGAACAGGGCGAAAGCTTCAATATGACCTACTTGGTGGGCGAATCTGTCAAGGTTATCGATGGGCCTTTCAATGGGTTTACCGGAGAGATCGAAGAAGTCCATGAAGACAAGAAGAAGCTTACGGTTATGGTCAAGGTATTCGGTCGTAAGACCCCACTTGAGTTGAATTATATGCAAGTGGAGAAAGAATAAGGATATTTTCTAATAAGAGTACATAAAAAAGTCTTTTCAGCAATGAAAAGACTTTTTTGTTTTTATATAAAGACATAAGATCCGCTTGTGCCGGAGTTATCAATTCACTGCACCTTCCTTCATTTTTTCGGCATTCTCTGCGAATTGCAACGCGTCTATGATTTCCTGAATCTCTCCGTCCATGATAGCTGGCAGGTTGTACATGGTCAATCCGATGCGGTGTTCGGTGACACGGCCTTGTGGATAGTTGTATGTACGGATTTTGGCCGACCGGTCTCCGGTAGAGACCATGGTCTTACGTTTTGCTGCGATATCACCATGTTTTTTTTGTACTTCAAGCTCGTAGAGCTTCGTACGCAGCATCTCCATTGCCAACTCCCGGTTTGCTAATTGAGAGCGCTCTACTTGACATACAACGACGATGCCTGAAGGCTTGTGGGTCAATTGTACCTTGGTTTCTACCTTATTGACATTTTGGCCACCGGCTCCTCCGGAACGGGATGTTTGTAATTCGATATCGGCCGGATTGATATCCACATCGACTTCCTCTGCTTCCGGGAGCACAGCTACGGATGCGGCGGACGTATGTACACGGCCTTGTGTCTCGGTATCCGGTACACGTTGTACACGATGTACGCCGGATTCATACTTCAACTGTCCGTACACATCCTCTCCGATTACTTTTAGGATAACCTCTTTATAACCTCCGGATGTACCTTCAGTGACGTCCATCACTTCGCTCCGCCATCCTTTTTTCTCAAAATAGCGCGTGTACATGCGGTAGAGGTCTCCGGCAAAAAGTGCGGCTTCGTCTCCTCCCGTACCACCACGGATCTCGATGATCGCATTTTTGGCGTCTTCTGGATCCTTGGGGATCAGCATTAAGCGAATTTCTTCCTCTTTTTCTTCTTTTTGAACATACAAGAGATCAAGTTCTTCTTTAGCCATTTCCCGCAATTCCTGATCTTTTTCATTGATCAAAATATCCTTGTTAGCGTCGATATTGCTAACCATGTTTTTGTAAATGTGGTACTGCTCTACAATCTTGCTCAAGTCTTTGTATTCCTTGTTCAGCTTTGCAAAGCGTGTCATATCACTGATGGTGTCCGGATTGCTCAATTCGGCTTCGACCTCTTCCCATCGTTCTTTAATAGCTTGTAATTTTTCTAGCATAACTTTTTGTCAAAAAAGCTTGTTTGCTTTTCGAGAGTACAAAAGTACTCAAAATTTATGTTTTAGAAAGAGGTTTTTTGTTAATGACTCGATACGGCTTTCAGTCCTACGATAGAAGCGATCAGCGTAAAAATGAAGAAAATACGCCAAAAGTCTGCTGGTTCCTTAAAAAAGAAAATCCCCATCAATACGGTTCCTACAGCTCCGATACCTGTCCATACGGCGTATGCAGTTCCTAAAGGTAATGTTTGGGTCGCTTTGATCAATAATACCATGCTTAGACATAGGCATACCACAAATCCACTATACCACATCCATGTTGCTTGTCCTGATGCTTCTTTGGCTTTACCTAAGCATGTCGTAAAACCCACTTCAAAGAGCCCTCCTAAAACTAAAAATATCCAATTCATATGTATATAATTTGATGTTTAATGCCCATTTGGAATATCCATATTACATTCATTCGGATCTGTGAGGCTTGCACACATGGATATTTCATCTGGTTGCCTGTATTAAATGTTGTGTGCAAAAATGGAGATTTTGAGAAAGATATTTTTTTACAAATGATAAAAAAATCATTTTACTCCGGAGCGGATACGCGATAGGGTAACTTGGGATACCCCCAGATAAGAGGCGATATACCCCAATTTTATCTTTTGCAACAGCAGAGGTTCTTTGCTTAATAAGTCATAGTAACGCTCTAATGCTGATTTAAACAATTTTTTCATCAGTCGCTCTTCTATTTTCAGCATTTCTATTTCGGCAAGTTTCCGGCCCCAATTTGCAATGGTTAACGATTTGCTATAGAGTTCTTTGAGTTTAACGATAGGTGTCCGATAGAGCATACAGTTTTCTAGACTATCTACCGTTTCGTATCCTTTTGTTCCGTGTACGTAGCTGTTGAATGAAGTGATTACTTCTCCTGTGAAGCCAAAACCCAGTACGATTTCTTTTTCTTCTTTTTGATAGTAAATCCTACAGATTCCCTCTTTTAAGAAATAGATATACCGGGATGTGTAGTCAGCTTCTATGAATATTGTGTTTTTTGGAACGGATATCTGCTCTGTTATGTCTATAATCAGCTTTAGGTCATCAGGCTGCAGAGGATGTATGTTTTGAATAATCTCGATCAGTTCCATTTTCTTAATTCCAGTGTGTCGCCGTCCCAGATTGCATAAGTGAAATGATTGATCCATTCGCCCAGGTTGATTATTCGTGTATTTTCCGAGATCTTGACGTCGTAGGGGAGGTGGCGATGGCCAAATATGAAATAGTCGTAGTGTTTGTGTTTTAAAATGTCTTTTGCATATTGTATGAGCCATTCTCTGTCTTCGCCCAGAAACTGTTCTTCTGTATTGCTGGATATTCGGCTGTGTTTGGACCACTTTTGCGCTATGGCAATACCTAAATTTGGATGCAGACGTGCAAATAACCATTGACACAAGGGACTGCGAAATATTTTCTTGAGCAACTTGTACGACCTGTCTCCGTCTCCCAAGCCATCGCCATGATGGATATAAAAGGACTTCCCATTCAATTGAAGTTCCAGTTCGTTGTCTACGATACGCGCATTCAGTTCTTTTTTGAGATAACCGAACATCCACATGTCGTGATTGCCCTTGAAAAGTGTAATCTTTATGCCCAAATCGGCCAAATCGGCCAATTTGCCGAGGAAGCGAATATATCCTTTAGGTACCACGGTAGCATATTCGAACCAAAAGTCGAACACATCCCCTACGAGATACAATTCAGCAGCATCGTGTTTGATGCTATCCAACCATGCAACGACCGCCTTTTCACGTAGATCAGACTTGTCCACAGGAAAAGATCCTAAGTGAAAATCCGAAGCGAAGTATATTTTATCCCTTTCCGACATGTTTTAGTTTAATACATGAATTCTTGGTACATGACAAAAAATGTTACCGTCATTACGAGAGCCTGCTCCGATTCATCGGAGCAGGCTCTCGTAATGACGCGTTTTTTATATGATTTGTAATTTTTGTCATGTACTATATTATGAATTTTAAAATTACGAATATACAAAATTTGTCATTCGTAATTTTCCATTCATAACTCTTCTACTATTGGTTTTTCTAGTATAGACGAAAAAAGTTCGTTTATGTTGTGTTATTTCTAGTATAAAAGAATATTATGTATTTCTATTATATTGTTTCTAGTATAAAAGAAAAATTTATATATTTGTATATATTTTTCGAGTATGGAGGAAAATTTTGTATCATTGGAAAAGTACAATTTTTGGAATGGAAATGTACCGGAGCTAGGTTTTTTGCGGGAGCAATATACAAGCGATATTTTCCATTATATCGGTAATAAGCTGATAAAAGTATTGGTCGGACAAAGGCGTTCGGGCAAGAGTTATATTTTACGGCAGATAGCACACCAATTGATCGCGGGCGGTGTGCATCCAAAAAATATATTTTATGTCAACAAAGAATTTATTGACTTTGATTTTGTCGGGAATTACAAAGATCTGGAAAATCTGGTAAAGCTGTATAAAGATAAACTAAAGCCCAAAGGAAAAATATACCTGTTTATCGACGAAATACAGAACATCGTCGAGTGGGAGCGGTTTGTCAATTCTTATGCGCAGGATTTTACGGAAAGCTACGAGCTGTTTATAAGTGGTTCTAATTCTAGAATGCTGTCGGGTGAGCTGGCAACTTTGCTTTCGGGCAGATATGTGACCTTTGAGGTGTTTCCCTTTAGCTATGCCGAATATTTAGGCGTTACCAAGTCGGAAAGCAATAAACAAAGCTATGTCCGTTATATGGAAAGCGGAGGCTTGCCCGAACTTTTTGTATTGCCCAACGAAGATACCAAACGAAACTATGTCACTTCCGTCAAAGATACGGTACTGCTTCGGGATATTATACAGCGACACAGTATCAAAGACCCGAAACTGCTTGAAGACCTTTTTGTCTATTTGGTCAATAATGCCTCGAATATGCTATCGGTGAATAATGTAGCCAACTATATGAAAAGCAGTGGTCGTAAAACGACATACGATACCGTTGCCAACTATATCGGGTATATCGAAGATACATTTTTGGTACACAAGGCAGAGCGTTACGACATCCGGGGAAAGGAAACCATATCGGGGAATTGTAAATATTACATCAATGATCTAGCCTACAAAAATTACCTGTACAGCGGATTTGGTTACGGAATCGGGTATAAACTGGAAAATCTGGTCTATCTGGAACTCCGCAGGGCAGGTTACGAAGTTTTTGTAGGAACCATGCCAAACAAAGAAGTAGATTTTGTCGCCCAAAAAGCCGACAAAGTCGTCTATCTACAAAGTGCTTATCTGCTCGTGGACGCAGAAACTACAAAGAGAGAATATACCTCACTCGAAGCCATAAAGGACAATTATGAAAAAATGGTGGTTTCGCTCGACGATGTACAGCTGCCCCAAAACAAAGGAATAAAGCATGTACAGGCCTGGGATTTGCAAGGAGTTTTGTGATCTGGCCTCATTCTCACTCCTTTTTCACTAATTTCCGCAAAAAAGCTATCTCCTCTTTGAGGTTTTGAATCACCGTTTCGTAAGTATCGGTGCGTTTGGCTATGGTCTCTTGGAAGAAAATCTGAAAAATACCAACTAGGGGGTATTTTTCTGCCAAACCTGTTCCGTTACTTTTGAAGTACACTCAAATCAAAAGCTATGAAAACTAAAAATTATTTTCTCTTGACCTTACTGTTTTGTGCGACCTTTACCATCGGTTCATGTTCCAAAGAAGATGGTGGGGGAGAAGACAAGACAGAGGAACAACATGTGCCGCAGAGTAAGGCCGAAGCTGAACAAAAGATCAAAGGAAAATGGGAGCTCTCCGGTTCGGGGGAGATAAAGAGCCTCGAATTCATGGACAATGGCACCTATATCATGGAGGTCGATGCGGCTTCTACGCTGTTTGTCGCCGGCAAAGTACCCCCATCTTTAAATAGTTTTGACTTTAAAAGGGAGAAATTTGCCAGTGTGTCTGCACCGCAGAGCGAACCTTCTACGAAGAAGAGGACGGGGGCCTACACGGTGGGCAATGATGGCAAGACGGTTTCGTTGGATACGGTAGCAACGGTCACTATCAAGAACCTGACCGGAGAAGATTTCAGTTTTTCGATCACGTTTGCAGAAGACAATAAGACGGTAGAGATATCCTTGACAACGGCATCATCGGATACCAGTAGCCGTACGGTGCGTCTAGCCGGTACCTGGGCCATGGCATCCTGGCCGGATTTCTATTCGTCAGAAGAGCTTGCCGAACTGAACAACAAAGGATTTACACCGCAGCATGTCCAATGGACCATTACCAATTCGGGTACTATCATGATGATAGACATCGCTATGGAAAGTTCCGTCTCTCCGGATCCGGGCGTGCCAGCGACTTATCATGCTTCATTGGATACGACTTTGGCCACCTGGTATTGGAAAAATGCCCAGAGCAATGCCATTATTGCTAACAATGAAGATGGTTCGATGGAGATAGGTGTTGTAGACACCAGTGCTACCCTTAAAAGTTTTGCAGGGTTTTTATTTATCAAAAAATAAGGTGTTGTGATAATGGGGAGGATAGGTGAATGGCTTCAGATGTGAGTACGCTCTTTTTGTAATAATCTCGTTAAATAAAAAACAAATTATCATATTTGCGGTATCTTACATGATATGGCTTCTCGATATTGGTGTATTGTTTTTTGCTTTTTACTTGGCTTGTTTTTTGGCCATGTTTGCCAAGCTCATTCACTTCCGGATAGTACAGTCGCACAGGGAGGTGTGACTGGCAGGGTTTTGTGCTTGCCAAACTCTATAGCGATAGATAGTTCTGCATTCCGATCCTTGCAAGTGGATTCTCTGAACCCCAAGCGTGAAAAGAAATTTTGGCGGGCAGGTACAGAATGGTTTCTGGCACAGGCTTTTCCGGCAACTTTCAATCGTTTCATTACCAAGGATCCTTATTCTTACATTACTTTTAAAAACTTCTTGGACCATCAACGTATAAGTGCCTGGGATTGGGACGACAATCAATTTACGACCAATCAATTTGACCATCCTTATCATGGGCAACTGTATTTCAATGCTTTTAGGAGTAATGGTTATAATTTTTACCAGTCCAGTTTGGCCACGGTAGCGGGAAGCTATATCTGGGAGACAGCCGGGGAGACCCAGCATCCTTCGATCAACGATTTCGTCAATACGACTTTGGGAGGAATTATATTGGGAGAGATGACGCATCGGGTGTCAAGAAATATATTGGCTCGAAGCAGGAATGGACATAACCGAACAGGAAATGAGATTGTTGCTTTTTTGGTCAATCCGGTCAATGGGTTGAACCGGCTATTGGACGGAAAATGGGGTAAACATATTGATGATTATTACGCTATAGATTCCTCTGTGATCGCAGCAGAATTTGATATGGGCTTTAGACGTTTTGATGGAAAGGAAGGCGACTTTTTGCAAAAGGGAAAGAATTCTATTTATAGCAGGCTGCGTTTTCGATATAGCAATGGCGATCATAATTATAAGCGGCCTTTTGATCAGTTTTCGGTCAATTTCGAAGTGGGAAGCGGCGACAGTACTTTTATCAATGCAGTCAATGTCCATGCATTGTTGAGCGGGGCAGAGTTTTTTAAATCAAAACGGGGGACGCATTATGGTACGTTGAATGCCCACTATGATTTCTACAACAACGATGCTTTTTTCTACGGCGCACAAAGTTTGAATTACAATTGGCTTTCCGAATTCAGTTATAAGCGGGATAACAAGCTGAACTTGAGTGTAGGGGCAGGAGCTGTGCTACTGGCGGCTGTGCCGGATCCGTATCTTTTGTACGGAGAAAGTCGCAATTACAATTATGGATCGGGAGCTTCCTATCGTTTTAGGGGTGAGCTAAGCTTGCTCAACAGGCTCCTGTTTACTGCAGATTACAATGGTGGTGTTTTCTATACGATCAGTGGTACAGATTCGTATTATGTGCTACATGCACTGGGTTTGGAGGGAAGTTTGCGGGTATTCAAACGTTTCTCGATCAACCTGGCTTCGGGGTATTTTGCTTTGAAAGGAGAGTTTAAGGATGCACAATACCCGGATTTTCAGCGGGAATTTCCATACGGGCGTCTGTCAGTAGGGTATAATATTCAGTTTTAAGGAGTGCTGCTTTTGGAGCTTCTTAAAGCTTGAATGGAAATTGACTATAGGCATATTTAAACATAAACGTCCGGATGGTGAAGACCATTCGGACGTTTGGAAGAAATTAAAAAAAAATAAACTTATAAAAAATCTTAATCTATTACGGTGTCATCGTAAGAGCCCGCATCGGCGGTCATGATACGGTGGTCTTCATCTGTTTTTGGACGACCGCCATTGTAGTAATAGCGTTTCCAATAGGCTTCATTCAGATTGCTCACCATCACGCCCTTGCTTGAGGAGGCATGGGCAAACTTATCGTCGCCGAGGTAAACGCCTACATGGGTAATATTTCTGCTCCTAATTTTGAAGAATACCAAATCACCGGGCTGAAGATCATTTTTTCTCACAGGGGTCACATTGGCATATTGATTGCGACTATTGTATCCGATTGTGGTGTTGAAGACATTTTCATATAAAGCCAATGAAAATTTTGAACAATCAATCCCTTTTTTGGTGTCTCCACCAAGACGGTATGGAGTACCTAACCAATCATATACAAACTGATAAAGTTTCGTGTTAGTTGTAGCATTGATCGCTACGCCCATGATTTGTGAAAAATATTCCTTGGCCAAGTTATCCTGATCCGAAGGCGCTTTACTTTTATTGGATTGTGCTTGCGAGACTAGACAAAAGCCTATGAAAAGCATTACTGCTACTAGTTTTTTTGTTTTCATTAAATCGCTTTAAGTTTGAACAAATTCTTATTTAGGTATCTATGTTTTTACGTAGACACTGCACGAAGATAGGGGATATGATCTTTTTATCCAAATTTTAACATATTATATTAACATTCTTTTAACAGATTTAACATTTCAAAGAGGGTATCTAAAAAGCCAATCATGCCGTCATTTCGACGAGGCACGAGGAGAAATCTATGGCTAAGCAATTTTTCAAAATGTTGAAAATAAGCAAATTATAATTCATCCATAGATTTTCCTTCGGAGCTGCTTCGCGGTCTCTCTTCGTTCGAAATGACGATTAGATTAATTGTCAGACCTTTTTAGACAGCCCCCCAAATTCAAATTATTCTAAAAAATATTTGCATTATTAAGTACAATCTGGCTATATTTACCAAAATTTTGAAAGCGACGTGAATTTTAGTACTATTATTTCAACAATTATTATTACCACCGGGAATAGCATTCGGAGGAAGTAATACTGTTGTCATAAGTACTTGTACAGTGGATAATATAAGACCTTCCTCCGACAATGGGGAAGGTCTTTTTGTTGGGAACTTTTTAAAACAAGATAAATTAATCGAACAGCATGAAAGTATTAAAGTTTGGGGGCACATCTGTAGGAACTGTAGAGAGTATCAAATCGGTACTTGATATTGTCAAAAAGTCCTATGATGACCAAGAAAAACCATTGGTGGTCTTGTCGGCCATGTCTGGGGTGACAAATTTATTGACCAAAATGGCCGAGAATGCCGCTGAACGTATTCCTTTTGATGAAGATTTGAAACAACTGGAACACCGGCATTTTGAAGTGGTCAAGGCATTGATCGCGGTCAAATACCAAAATCCTGTCTTTACAAAATTGAAATTGATGCTCAACGAGCTGGACGATATCCTACAAGGGGTGTCTGCTTTGAAGGAACTGAGTACACAAAGTAAAGACCTTATTGTTTCATTTGGAGAACGTTTCTCTAATTATATGGTTTCTAAGATCATGGAACAGTATGTGCCGGTTTCCACTTTTATAGATGCTTCACATTATGTGAAGACAGATTCCAATTTTGGCAATGCCAATATCAATGAAGAATTGACTACGCAACTTGTACAGTCTCTGGCACAAACACATGCAGACAGCCTTTTGTTTGTGACAGGTTTTATCGGTTCCAACGATAAGGGGAGGGTGACTACACTTGGACGAGGTGGATCAGACTATACTGCGGCCATTTTTGGATCTATACTCAGCGCTTCGGTGATCGAGATATGGACGGATGTGAACGGCATGCTCACAGCGGATCCACGTATCGTGAAGAAAGCTTTTTCTCTGCCGGTACTTTCCTATACAGAAGCGATGGAGCTCTCGTACTTCGGTGCTAAAGTGATATACCCGCCGACAATGATTCCGGCGTTCATGAAAAAGATTCCTATTGCCATCCGTAATACGTTTCAACCTGACTTTCCAGGTACGATCATACAGTTCGAATCGGACAGCTCGTCTTATCCGATCAAAGGGATTTCATCTATCTCCGATATTTCGATCATCAATCTGTCGGGAAGCGGTATGATTGGCAAGTCTGGCTTTTCGGGACGTTTGTTCACATTGTTGGCCAGAGAGCAGATCAATGTGGTGTTGATTACGCAGTCATCTTCGGAGCACAGCATCACATTTGCCGTCAATCCAAGTGATGCGGAAAGAGCATTGCGGTTGATTGGACAGGAGTTTGAATTAGAATTGCAGGCAAATATATTGGTCATGCCAGAGGTAGAAGAAAACCTATCTGTATTGGCGATCGTGGGTGAAAACATGAAACGTACACCGGGTATTTCGGGTAAACTGTTCCATGCCTTGGGACGGAATGGTATCAATGTAAGAGCTATTGCGCAAGGCTCTTCGGAATTCAATATCTCGGTCATCATCTCCAAAGAAGACTTGGCCAAAGCGTTAAATGCTGTACACGATGCTTTTTTTGCGGAGTTGAAGAAAACACTTCATGTCTTTAATCTCGGAACAGGCAATATCGGTGCGACTTTATTCAGACAGCTGCATGAGCAGCACGATTTCTTATTGGAAAACAACGATTTGGAAATCAAAGTGGTGGGTGTTTCAAATTCCCGGAAAATGTATTTCAACGGAGAAGGAGTTGATTTGGGCACCTGGTCGGCACAATTGGAAAATGAAGGGGAAGTGGCTGATCTGGCAGGATTTGTAGAGCGCATGAAAACGATGAATTTGCCGAACTGTGTGTTTATCGACAATACGGCTAGCAAATTGCCGTCTACCTACTATGAAGATATTTTCAAAGCGAATATATCGGTCGTTACCTGCAATAAAATCGCCAACTCAGGAGATTATGCGCAATATAAACTATTGCGCGATACGGCACGTAAACATGGCGTAGATTTCTTTTATGAGACCAATGTGGGGGCAGGACTACCGATTGTAAGGGTGTTGAAAGATTTGATGATGAGCGGAGATAGGTTGTTGCGGATAGAAGCGATCCTGTCTGGAACAATCTCCTATATTTTTAATAATTTTACCGGGGATGTTTCCTTCTATGATGTCGTCAAGAAAGCACAGGAGTTGGGGTACACCGAACCGGATCCCAGGGATGATTTGGGGGGAGTAGATTTCATGCGTAAGATGTTGATCCTTGCCCGTGATGCGGGATATCAAATAGAACCATCTGATGTCAATTTGGGAGCAATCTTGCCGCAGGCTTGTCTCGAAGCTACTTCGGTAGATGATTTCTATACGGAGCTACTGAAAGCTGATCAGTATTTCAATGCCTTGAAGGAGCAAGCGCAGGCTGAAAATAAAGTCATTCGGTATATTGGTAAGCTGGAAGAAGGAAAAGTATCCATCGCTTTGGAAATGGTAGATGAAACTCACCCGTTCTATTCTTTGTCTGGTAGTGACAACATCATTTCGTTTACGACCGAGCGATACAAGGAAAGACCATTGGTTGTTAAAGGGCCGGGGGCAGGAGCTGAGGTGACTGCCGGAGGTGTGTTTGCTGATTTGGTCAATGTAGGGGCATAAGTAATAGTGGTCAGTTTTCAGTGATCAGTAATCAGTTACTGACAACTGTCTACTGATCACTGAAAACTCATAAAAACAATGGAACAAAATAAAACACAAAAAAAAATAGACTTCGACAAGATCCTTGATCAGGTGCGTGTATTTGCTCCGGCTACGGTAGCCAATATGATCTGTGGCTTTGACATCTTAGGTTTTGCAGTAGATAGTCCCGGAGATGAAGTCTGCATGTACCGCAGTGCCGAGCCTGGTGTTCGCATTCGTTCGATACAGGGAGATGATGGTCGGCTGCCATTGGATCCTGACAAGAATACGGTCAGTGCCTGTGTCAAAATGTTGCTTGAGGAATTGGATCTGCAAGATGATATCGGGGTGGAGATCGAATTGATCAAACATATGCCTATCGGTAGTGGCTTGGGGTCGAGTTCGGCGAGTACGGTAGCAGGCTTGTTTGCCATCAATGCGTTGTTGGGGAACCCCTTGGACCGAGGGGAATTGCTACCCTTCTGCGTAGAAGGCGAGCGTTTGGCTTGTGGACATGGACATGCCGACAATGTCGCTCCCGCGTTGCTGGGAGGTATCACATTGATCAGAGGATATGAGCCATTGGATGTGATCAAACTGCCTGTTCCCCAGGATCTTTATGCAGGTATTGTATTTCCACAAGTGGATGTGCCGACACGTGATGCACGCCAGCTGATCAAGGCAAAAGTCTTGTTGAAAGACGCTGTGACCCAGTGGGGGAATATTGCCGGACTGATTGCGGGGTTGTTCCAGAGCGATTACGATCTGATCAGCCGGAGTATGCACGACGTGTTGATCGAGCCTACCCGAGCAATATTGATCCCGCAGTTTTACGAAATGAAGCAGATCGCGATGGACAATGGGGCATTGAGTTTTGGAATTTCAGGTTCGGGACCTTCCGTCGTTGCTATTACAAAAGGACAGGATATCGCTCAAGTTGTCGCAGATAAAATTCAGGAACACCTCGTTGCCAGCGGTATAGACAGTTTTAAATATGTCTCATCCGTGAATGTAGAAGGGCCAAGGGTGTTATAATTTGAAAATGATGTAATTTGAAGATTTGAAAATGAAGATTGACACCATTCTAATATCTAACATCAAAAAAATCCCGTACAATCACATCAAAAATAATCTATAAATCTTAACCATCCGTGTAATCACAATAAAAAAAATGAAACTATACAGTACAAACAATAGAGGTCTAAGGGTTTCTTTTCAAGAGGCCGTATTCAATTCCCTGCCCCAGGACAAAGGATTGTATATGCCGGAGCATATTCCACAACTGGATCCTCTTTTCATTAAAAATATTCAGCAATATTCTTTGCAGGAGATTGCTTTTACTGTTGCCAACGCTTTGATAGGAGATGATATTCCAGAAGCTGATTTGAAGGCAATTATTGCCGATGCTATTAATTTTGATGCGCCTGTCCGATTTTTGGATAAGGATACGGCTGTTTTGGAACTGTTTCACGGACCTTCGTATGCGTTCAAGGACTTCGGTGCACGCTTCATGAGCCGGGTGATGGGGTATTTCTCCAAGCAAGGCGACAAGTTGTTGGATGTATTGGTGGCGACTTCGGGTGATACGGGAGGGGCGGTGGCTCTTGGATTTTTGGGAGTAGAGGGTACACGTGTGACCATTCTTTATCCGAAAGGTAAGGTTTCCAAAGTACAGGAAGAACAGTTGACCACCAATGGGCAGAATATCCGTGCACTAGAGGTGGACGGGACTTTTGACGATTGTCAGACCTTGGTGAAAACGGCTTTCAACGACTTAGAACTGAATAGGGAATTGCGTCTGACATCCGCCAATTCCATCAATATTGCCCGATTGATTCCACAGACATTTTATTATTTCTGGGCATATGCACAGTTGAAATCGCAAGGGATCGACGAAGTTGTATTTACCGTGCCAAGTGGCAATTTTGGTAATATCGGAGCGGGTTTATTGGCGTATAAGATGGGATTGCCTGTAAAACATTTTGTAGCAGGTACGAATGTGAATGATACTGTTCCACGTTTTTTGCAGTCTGGAAAATATGAACCTAAACCATCTGTGCAAACTCTGGCAAATGCTATGGATGTCGGCAACCCGAGCAATTGGGTTCGTATACAGGATATGTTTCACAACAGTCTGGATGAACTGAAATCAATCATTTCTTCATATACGTACACGGATGGGGAGACGGTCGCCGCTATGCGTGAATTGTATGACAAATACAAATACATTGCTTGTCCGCATACAGCTATCGCCTATCTGGCTTCACAGGCGTACAAAAACGAGTATCCTGGAGAATATGCTTCGGTATTCTTGTCGACAGCTCATCCTTGTAAGTTTCCCGATGCTATTTCAGAAGAGGTGTTTGCCAAAATTGAATTACCGAAAGGTGCCGAAGACTTGGCCGGAAAACCAAAATTAGCTACAGATCTTCCTGTGGATTACGAGGCTTTTAAAGATTATTTATTGTCGAATAAGTAGGAATACGCTTAATTTTAGCCACAAAGACACGAAGTCACAAAGGAGAAATTCTTGGTGTCTTCGTATCTTTGTGGTGTTTTTTTTAAATAGTATTGTAAGAATTGTCGATACTATCCGAGACCGACTATACAAATATAGGCTCTTGCCTATTGTCCCAAAAGCATATTATCACCTTATAGAGTAGTGAACAATTTTTATGCAATATGCACTTGCGGATTTGTGTCGCCTCCACAACGACGGGATACATAAAAGGTGAATGTGCCAATGTTTCCAAAGCCTTTTCCAAACGATTTTCAAATTTAAGTACAAATTTTTCTCCCCAACGTTCTGATAATTGAGTGACGACTGATTCATAAGTGTCCTCGGCTTCAGGTGTAAATATTATCTCATACATTATCGGCTTTTTCGGAAATGCCTCTCCTTAAAAGTCTCCAAGGAAATAGTCTTTCCCTCTGTGTATTGACGAAGCCCTTTGTCTACACTTTTTAAAACATGTTCGGGCAAATCTGTGGTGTGATATTCAAAAGGTACTTTAAGCGCTTTCAAAACAGCCTTTACTGTTTCAAACTGCTCTTCCGATTCGGGATGTATAGTAATTGCTTCCATAACTTTTGTTCACGAAGTATCCTACACAAATTATAGTTGATACTCACCAATAATCAAACAATGTAACGAGTTGTTTTTCTTAGGTTTTCTTCTTAATCGGAGGCTCCTTGAATAATTTTATAGCAATACAAGGAAATATTACTTTTTTTGTATGGGGTTAGTATCCAGACGGATAGGAAGAGTATAGGCTACACGTACGGGACGTCCGCCTTGTATACCGGGATTCCATTTCTCAGCTCGTTTTAAAAGATCGATAGCTGCCTGGCCTGTTCCATAGCCAATATCCGTAAGTACTTTGATGTCTGTAAGCTGACCATTTCTCTCTACGACAAACGAAACTGTAACGGTTCCTTTTACCTTTGCTTCTATAGCTTCTTTAGGGTATTGATAATTGTCTGCCATCCATTTTCTGAATGCATCCATGCCCATCTTTGGGGATGGGTTGATTTCTACAGCTTTGAAGACAGCTTGTTCCCACTTCCCCCGATCTGGTATTATTTCCCACTGTTTGTCCAATATAGGGTTTATCCAATGAATTGAGCCTTCGGTCATCTTCACGTCTTTATAATATGCGGTATTGTTATTTAGAGATGCTTGTACATCTGCTATTCTGATCTGCATTCTATCTGCTTCTATCCTTTCAATATAAGCAATGACCTTCGTCGAATAATAAATTGTGTTTTCGCTCCTTTCGTTCTCCAGGGGTCTTGGGTTATGTTCTATAAGTTTCCCCCTTTGCGTGAAACGGATGCGGTCACCGATCTTGGCAGCTTTGATTTTTTCTATCCTCTTTTTTTCATATTCTAGATTTGCTGCTCTTCTTTTTTCTTCTCGTTTGGCCTGTGCTATCTCTTGTTGTGTCTTGTTATAGGCTATTAGTGCCTCCGGACTAAGTTGATCGGCTGAATCTATTCTTAATACTTCCCCTTTTTCATCTTTGATGAGTTTACCATTGAGGAAGTACCCCTCTTGTTTATTTCCATTTGCCGAGATAAATATGCCTTTGCCCGTACGTTTGTCATTGATAAAATCCCCTTCGTATCTGTCTCCGTTTGGCCAGATGTATATACCGTTGCCTGTGCGTTTGCCATCCACATAGTTTCCTTCGTATTTGTGCCCGTTTGTCCATGTTTTCACGCCTTTGCCTGAACCTTTGCCATTGACAAAATCTCCTTCGTATCTATCTCCAATTGCCCAAGTGTAAATACCTTTGCCTGTACGTTTGCCATTGATAAAATCCCCTTCGTATTTGTCTCCGTTTGCCCAGGTGTATATACCTTTGCCTGTACGTTCGCCATCCACATAGTCTCCTTCGTATTTACTTCCTCTTGACCAGGTGTATACGCCCTTGCCCGTGCGTTTGCCATTGATATAGTCTCCTTCGTATTTGCTCCCGTTTGCCCAGGTGAGTGTGCCTGTGCCATGATAATCATTGTTTTCCCAATGTCCCTTGTATGTGCCATATTCGTTGCCCTTGCGGAATAACTTTGCTTCACCATAGCCATTGGCCTTGCCATGTTTTACTTTGCCATTATAAAAGGCTTTTACGGTAGTATCCGAAGGAAGGACAAATTCCAGTTTCTTTTGTGCAAAAAGAGTGTGTGTAAGGGTAACCAATAGGAACGTAAGGGCTATTTGCCGAATAGTAGGTTTTCTTTTCATGGCTCTCGTTTAGCTGTTTTAATGCTAAAGTAATTATTTTATCCTATTCGTCAAAATTAGTGTTTTTTCGATTTGATTTTGTTAGGACAATGTATATCTCTGTAATTTTCTATTTTTGTGGAGATGAACAAAATAATCCTGCACAAAGGTAAAGATAAGGCTGCCTGGCAATTGCATCCCTGGGTGTTCTCCGGGGCTATTCTTCAGATTTATGGACAGCCGGTAAATGGAGAGATCGTTTCCGTATTCAATTTTGCCCAAGAATTCATCGCTTATGGGGTGTATAATGGACGGTCTCGTGTAGCGGTGAGGGTATTGGAGTGGGATCCAGACAAGCAAGTGGATGAACACTGGTGGCGCAGCCGTGTCCAAAAAGCTGTGCAGAACAGAAAACATCTTTTGCATGAAGGAAACGATTGTGTACGGTTGATCTTTGCAGAAGCCGATTTTCTTCCCGGCCTGATCGTGGACAAATATGCCGATTATATTTCTGTTCAAGTGCACTCTGCCGGGGTAGAATTGATGAAGTCCGTTATTGTGGACGAATTGGCTAGGGTTCTTGCTCCGAAAGGCATCTACGAACGTAGCGACTTGAAGTCCCGTGAGCACGAGGGATTGCCGGATACCAATGGTCTGCTATGGGGCGAATTGCCTCCCGAATTTGTCGATATCAAAGAGAATGATGTGCATTATCAAGTCAATATCATCGAGGGGCAAAAGTCGGGCTTTTATTGTGACCAACGGGATAACCGGCTACTTACTGCACAATATACCAAGGATAGGCATGTGCTGGATTGTTTTTGTTATTCCGGAGGATTTACGTTGAACGCTTTGCGGGAAGGTGCAGCGCATGTGACTGCGGTGGACAGTTCGGCGTTGGCTTTGGAGACATTGGAAAGGAATATGCAGTTGAACAAGTTTATCCCTTCACAATACACCGCTGTGCAGTCCGATGTCAATAAGTATCTGCGCCAATTGGGTGAAGAAGGCAAAAAATTTGATCTTATCGTCCTGGATCCACCGAAATATGCGCCATCCCGCTCGGCTTTGGATAAGGCTTCGCGGGCTTATAAAGATCTGAACCGTAGAGGATTGATGCTTTTAGAAAGCGGAGGGCTATTGGCCACATTCTCCTGTTCGGGAGCTATGGATATAGGGATGTTCAAGCAAGTTATTGCTTGGGCAGCTTTGGATGCGGGCAAGGAAATCCAGTTTATCCGCCAGTTTTCACAGCCTGAGGATCACCCCATTCGGGCCTCTTTTCCGGAAGGAGAGTACTTGAAGGGGTTATTGGTGAGGGTGTTGTAGTGCAAGTTTCATTTCACAATGGTGTTTACAGAGGGTATAATTTTAATTTGACAATTTGCCTTTACGGGATTTATTTATCCACACGACAACCGCCAGTATTCCGACCACTCCAACCCATTGCAACAGAGACACGGGTTCGGAAAGAATAGTATACGACATCAATACGGCCACGGGCAATTCTACCGCGCTAAGGATACTGCCGAGGGAGATACCGATTTTGGGTATGCCGTAGGCAAAAAGTAGGGGAGGAAGCACTGTCCCAAAGAGGGATAGCAGCAGACCGTAATACATAATACGGCTATCGCTTTCCAGAAAAATGAGCTCGGCCGGTTGTAATACCGTAAAGACAAATATACACGCTCCGGTAACCATTAAAGCACTTTTTTGGATAGGGGGATAATCGTTTCCTACTTTGCCATTGACAATAATGAAGATGGCATAAGCCATGGCAGCCAACATACCATAGACGATACCCCAAGGGTTGATGGTCTTGATGGAGGCTTCAAAGACACCCGTAGCCAGCAATGTGGCCAAGAGTATGCCTGCAATACCCCAAAACTGTTTTTTTGAAGGTTTTTGTTTGAAAACCACGAGGTCGATCAAGGCACTGATCCAAATAAATTGCATCAATAGCACAATAGCAATCGAAGCCGGAACCAATTCGACACATTTGTAATAGAGGATACTGACTGCTCCAGTGGAAATACCTGTCAGCAATATTTTTATTTTATTTGTCTTTTTGGGATACGCTTCCTTGTTTTTGAATGCGTATAGCCCATAGAGCGACCATAGTATGATCGTGCCAAACAAAACCTGTACACCTGTTACTTCACCCAGCGTAAAGTTTTCCGCATATGCCAGTTTGACAAAAGTAGATAGTATCCCAAAGCTTGCCGCACCTATAAAGACAGCTATTGCACCACGAAAGCGTTCCATGTCGGCAAAGTAAATAACAAATGTGGAAAAAAGATAATTTTATTGGTTATTGTAGGGCTATACTTTTGCAAAGGAGGTCTAATTATGCAGTTGTTGAATAGAATACATGTTGTTTTAGGGATATTTGGTTTGCTCGTTGTTATGGCATCCTGTGGCGCAAAGAAGAAAACACTGTCCCATAATCCAAATACTGTACCTTCAGGCCAAATCAAAGCGGACAAGGGCAATCTCACATCGCATTATGCGGATATATTGGGCGTAGACAGTAAGAAGTTGAATAAAGACCTGTATGCATTCATCGATTCCTGGATGGGGAGTCCCCATCGGATGGGTGGTATGACGAGACAAGGGGTAGATTGTTCGGGTTTTGTAAGCTTGATCTTTCGGGAGGTGTACCATAAGGATCTGCCACGGACATCCAGGGATATGGCACAGATCGTAAAGAGAAAATATGATCATCAGCTTCGGGAAGGGGACCTGGTGTTTTTTTCGTTTGGAGGGAGGGATATCGACCATGTCGGTATTTACCTGCACAATGACCGTTTTGTCCATGTATCTACTAAGCAGGGGGTTGTCATTTCCAATCTGAAAGATGTGTGGTATTACAAGTATCTCAGCCGTTGCGGTACGCCGAAGATTTAAGGAGTTTTAAAGAATGAAATGGCTACGCGGCAGATATCCCTTTGCTTCTCAAAACCTCTCGCAGAGGCGCTAAGAAAAATTCTTTGTGTATCTGCATCTTTGCGTGAAATATGGGATCTGTTGTACACCGGATGGAATAAGTATAAAAAACAACATAGATTAACCCTAAATAAGCTTTAAAAAAATAGTACTTTTGCGGATAAATAATCTTTAGCATGAGTGTCAAATCAAAGAAAATATTTTTAGCTATCTGTATCATCTTACCTTTTATCGTGTATTGTTTTGTGTACTATTCGTCCATGATCAAGAATGCGCCCTTTCGGTTTGCAGATTTTGAAGCTATAGAGATCACCTATGGTACACCGGATGAGATGATGAATACATATAATTCAAAGACCCAATATTACCAATATCTGACCAAGGATGATAAGCTGATGCAGGATACGTTGAAAATGCGTAAAGATGATTTGCTCTATCTGCACCGCAAAGCACAGGAATTAGGTTTTTGGAATGTAGACGATGATATGACCACACCTCGCAAGTCTCCCGAAGAAGGCAAAGATGTTCCTCGTTTTGTACTCAAATACACCTACAAGGAAAAATCAAAAGAAGTGACGCTGGATGCCGATTATCCCGGTAACCCAAAGATGAAAGATGCTGCTAAGTCTACTATTGATGCGGTCATGACGATGATCGCCGAGGTCAAGGCGAGGTGATTTAAGATCCTTGTCTTTTCTCTATCTCATCCCTTATTTTGGCGGCTGTCTCGTATTGCTCATTCTCAATGGCTTTTTGTAATGTTTTTTCGAGTTGCTCAAGAGAGAGTGAGGCATAAGGAGAGGCTTCTTCTTTTTTAGGAGGTTGGGGAATGTCCTCCTGTGCTATATCACCACTCACGGGGTTACTTATGTTTTCCAAAAAAGCAAAATCATTGCTTTCGATAACGATTCCGGCAGAAGACATGATAAAATCGTATGTAAAAATCGGGCATTCAAAACGTATAGCCAAGGCGACAGCATCTGAAGTACGGGCATCCAGTTCAATGGATATGTCCTTACTCTTACAGATGATTTTGGCGAAGAATATTCCGTCGACAAGGTTATAGATCAATACCTCTTCGATCTGGATCTGAAAGGAATCGGCAAAAGACTTGAACAGGTCATGGGTCAAAGGGCGGCTAGGGGTCATTTTTTCAATTTCAACAGCAATTGCCTGCGCTTCAAAACCACCGATGATGATCGGCAACCGTCGGTTGCCCTGTACCTCTCCTAAAACCAATGCATAAGCTCCTGATTGGGTTTGGCTATATGACAAACCCACGATGTCTAATTGTATTTTCTTCATCCTATACCTAAACCTTCTTCATACAAACTTAGATAAATTCATTTTCATATGCAATATAATTGCGCTACATATAAAATGAAATTATCGATCTCTCCTCTGCCTTTGAAAGTTTATGTTAGAGAGGAAATATGTGAATATTAAGTTCAAAAAAAAAGCGACAAGGTAAAATTTGTACCTGTCGCTCGTTTTCATTTGGCGTAGATGGATCATCCGATCCCCTTGTGTGCCTTCAGTGCGGCTATAAGTTTGGGGACGATCACAAAGGCATCGCCCACTATACCGTAGTCAGCTATTTTGAAAAAGGGAGCCTCTGGATCCTTGTTGATGACGACAATCGTTTTGGAAGAACTGACACCTGCCAGATGTTGGATCGCTCCGGATATCCCAATGGCAATGTACAGTTTGGGACTGATGACGATACCGGTCTGTCCCACGTGCTCGGCATGAGGGCGCCATCCTGCATCCGATACGGGTTTTGAACAGGCCGTTGCGGCACCAAGTACATTGGCCAATTCTTCGATTATGCCCCAGTTTTCAGGACCTTTTAGGCCACGGCCGGCCGATACGACAATTTCGGCTTCAGGCAAGGAGATCTTATCGGTGGCACGGACGATCTCTTTGACCATAGTGCCAAAATCTGAATCCGGTAGATCAGCGTTGTAGGGTTCTATCTGTACTTGTCCACTTGGTTGCTCCTTTGCCGGATATGCATTGGGATTCACAGTGATGACTCTAGTGGGGGATTGTAACGATACGGAAGCGATAGCTTTGTTGGAAAATGTTGTCGTCTTGACACCTATAGTATCACCTTCGGCCTTCGGTAGATCGATTGCTCCCGAAATCAGGCTAGCTTTTAATTTAGCGGAAACACGTGGGGCCAGTGCCTTTCCACTGAAGGTGTTGGAGAGAATGATCGTATGGGCATTTTCTTTTTGTGCCGCTCCTGTTAGGATGGATGCATAAGCTTGATTGACGAAGGTAGCGAGTTTTTCTGTATTGGCATCCAATATTTTGCCTATACCGTATTGTCCCAGTTTATGCAGCTCGTCTTGGTTGACCTGGCCTATGGATAGGGCGACGACATCGGTATGCAACTGTGCGGCCGTATCCCGAGCGTAGGAAGCAACTTCAAATGCTGATTTTTTCAATTGGCCGTCGGTGTTTTCGATATATACTAATACTGACATGAGTGTTCGTTTTAAAAAATGATTAAATAACTTTAGCTTCGGTATGCAGTAAGTGTACCAATTCGTCGATATTGTTTTCATCGATCAACTTGACATTGCCTCGTGCGGGTGGCGTATCGTACACTTCAATTTTGGTCAATGGTTCTACAGCGATAGGGGCAATGACTTCCAATGGTTTTGTACGGGCGCTCATGATGCCGCGCATATTGGCGATTTTGGGTTCTGCGACACCCTCGGCAGTGCCCGCCACGAGTGGTAGGGAAGCGGTGATGATCTCTTTTCCTCCTTCGATCTCTCGCTCTACACGGGCTTGTCCATTTTCTACGGACAAACTCTTGGCAATCGAAACCGATGGAAGTCCCAATAATTCACCCAACATGCCTGCTACTTGTCCACCGTTGTAATCGATGGATTCGCGACCGGTCAGTATAAGATCGAAGCTGTTGGCCCTTGCATAGGCTGCTATCTGATTGGCGACAAACCATGCATCGAGCGGTTGGGCATCGACGCGAACAGCACTGTCTGCTCCTATGGCCAATGCCTTGCGTAAGGTGGCTTCTGTGGAAGCATCTCCAACAGTAATGACCGTGATGGTACTCGCTCCGTCAGCGGCAAGGTCTACGGCTTTTGATAAGGCTATTTCGTCATAGGGATTGATGATAAACTGTACACCGGCAGTGTTGAAAGCGGTGTTGTCATTGGTAAATGTTATCTTGGAAGTGGTGTCAGGAACATGGCTGATACATACTAATATTTTCATAATTGTTGCATTTTAAATATAATCTTTAGAGCTCGTTATATACTTTGGGCTTTCATATCTATCTGTAGTGTACTTTGCTTCATACTACGGATATTGAAGGCTTTTTTTCAAATTTATACAAAAAATACTTGAAAATTCTATGCTAGCATAATGTTTTTTTGATTTTGAAATTCTTTTGACTTTCTTTGCGTTACAGCGAAAAGATCAGATGACACGAATAGAGCAATTGCAGCAATTTCTTCTAGAAAATCCACAAGATCCCTTTTTACACTATGCTTTGGCCATGGAGTATGCGAAACTCGGCGATGATGAAAAAACGTTGACGGCTTTTGAAAATATGGTCAAGGATTATCCAGACTATGTGGGTACGTATTATCATTTTGGCAAATTATTGGAAAAAAAAGGAGAACCGGAGCGAGCCAGAGAAATTTATCTAACAGGTATACAAATGTGCCGACGTTTACGCAATATACATGCTTTAAGCGAGCTTCAAGGCGCTTTGAACCTATTGGAAGGTTTTGGAGACGAGGACGAAGATGATTAATTTGTGCTAAAGTTGCGCTATTTTTAAAAATTGGTATTTTTTTTGAGTACGTAATGGAAATAGGTTTACATGCGTACACAAATTTTCATATCGATGATTGTTTTGCTCCTTGCACAGACGTCAAGTTGTATCAATAACCAAAAGACATCGGATGCAAAGGAGAAAAGCGATCATGTGGAATTGATGTCCGCTAATGTGATCGGTGAATATCTAGGTAGTTTACCTTGTGTGGACTGTGAATCAATCAATACTCTTTTGGAGTTGCGTCGAGACAATTCCTATAAGCTCACGTATACGTACGAAGGAAAATCTGACGATACTTTTGTCAAACAAGGATATTGGAAAATCAACAAAAACCAACTTGTACTCCATGGAGTTGATTACCAATATAAGATACAAGAAGATAGATTGTATCAATTGGATCTGTCGGGTAATGAAATTAGAGGAGACCTGGCCCAGAAATATCAATTGGCCAAGATACGGTAGATTACTTTTTTAGACCCCTTCATTATATCCCCACTATCTTCTGTATTTCTGCCCCTAACAGGTTGACCTCTTCATCCATGCCAAACATAGGAAGCCCGGTTTCCGGATTTAGCTTCAGCCAGGATGTCTCCGTGTCTTTTACGATCTGAATATATTCCTGGCCATCCTTGAATATGGTATAGGTATCTTTCTCTTCGGGGAATACCGAATAGACCATGTTGCCGATTTCAATGTCAAAAGGTTCCTGTTGATGCATGTCGTTGTTCATTAGGACAAATTTAATCATTAAAATTTAAAGTATTGTTGCAAAAGGCAGCGTATATTTATATCTTTAGTCCAACCATTTATGAACATATTAGAAAAGATTGCTTTAACGAAGATAAAGGGGGTAGGCCCTAAAATAAGCCGTTTGCTATTGGCTTATTGTGGCTCTGTAGATGCTATTTTCTCCAGTAATAAAAAGCAGTTGATGGCTATTCCGGGTATAGGGTCGCAGACGGTGGACAGCATTCTTTCCAAAACATGCTTAAAGGAGGCGGAGCAGGAGCTTGATTTTATCCAAAGGCACAAGATTGAGATGTTATGGTTGGAGGATGTCGCCTATCCCAAACGCTTGAAGCATTGCGATGATGCTCCTCTGTTGCTGTATTTCAAAGGGGAAGGTGACTTGAATCCCAGGCGTACGGTGAGCATAGTCGGTTCACGCAATGCAACCACCTATGGTAAGCGTATCTGTGAACAGTTGGTTGAAGGATTAAGACCTTATAATGTACAGATCATCAGTGGATTGGCGTATGGTGTAGATATCCAGTCGCATCGAGAAGCTTTGAAGAATAACATGTCCACTATAGGTGTATTGGGGCATGGGCTTGATCGTATCTATCCGTCTTCGCATCGTGATATTGCTTCTAAGATGTTGAAAGAAGGAGGGTTGATGACTGAATTCCCTTCGGGAACTACACCGGAGCGGTCAAATTTTCCGATGCGTAACCGTATCATCGCCGGATTGTCTGATGTGACTATTGTGGTAGAGGCAGCTTTTAAGGGAGGGGCCTTGATCACGGCTGAGATAGCCAACACGTATAATCGCGACGTATGTGCATTTCCGGGAGGTATAGATCAGGAATATTCGGCAGGGTGTAACTATCTGATCAAGACACACCGTGCCCATTTGATCCGCCATGCCGAAGATGTGGGATATCTCATGAATTGGGATACCATGGATGCTTTGCCAAAGGAGAGGCAGTTGCCCTTGTTACCGGTGGATTTGAGCAAAGATGAAGTCAAAGTTTACAATTTTCTGAAAGAGCAGGAGCAGGCGACTATAGATGAAATAGCGCTGCATTGCGATTGGCCACAAAGCAAATTGGCCATTATTCTACTGGAAATGGAAATGAAAGGACATCTATTGTCCCTGCCCGGCAAGATTTTCAGATTGCTATAAGGATTCATTCAATGGGGCCTAACTTTTTATGCCCTGACTATCAATATGCTACAGGGATTAACGTGATTTAGTTTTAAAAACGCAAAAAAAATGCTAATTTTGCCGTGGGTAAGTCCTTTACGACCAGCTCCCTTTGACTCCCCCAGGATGGGAACATAGCAAGGGTATTAGGTTGAGCGGTGCGATAAAGGGAGCTTGCCCATTTTTTGTTTATCCCCTCCATGTACATATTAATAATTCCTTTTTGACTTTTAATTTTAACTTTTTATTTATCTTTCGTTTATTTGTAAGTTATATCGATACGAATATATGAGTTGGTTTAAAAGAAACAAAGCAGGGATCAGTACTGCAACAGAGAACAAGAAAGAGGCTCCGGATGGGATGTGGAACAAGTGTCCCTCGTGCAAAAAGCCCCTTTTAAACCTTGAGCAAATTGAAAATAAATATGTCTGCCAATATTGTGGATATCATCTACGGATAGGTTCTGCAGCCTATTTTTCCATACTGTTTGACGATAATAAGTTTACGGAGCTATTCCCTAATCTAACAGCCGGAGACCCGTTACACTTTGTGGATAGCAAGCCCTATCATGAGCGGTTGGTGGATAGTCAGGCCAAGACAGGATTGAAGGATGCATTGCGAAGCGCACATGGCAAGCTGGATGGGCAAGAGATCGTGATCGCCTGTATGGATTTTAATTTCATTGGTGGTTCTATGGGTTCGGTTGTGGGGGAAAAGATTGCACGTTCGATAGACTACTGTATAGAACACAAATTGCCTTTTATGCTGATTTCCAAATCGGGAGGAGCCCGTATGATGGAAGCGGCATTCTCTTTGATGCAAATGGCCAAAACATCCGCTAAGTTGGCACTATTGAGTCAGGCTAAGCTACCTTATATCTGTCTTTTGACGGATCCGACCACAGGAGGGGTAACGGCTTCTTATGCCATGCTAGGGGATATCAATATTGCAGAACCGGGTGCTTTGATCGGTTTTGCAGGGCCTCGTGTCATTAAGGAAACCATCAAGAAAGATTTGCCAAAAGGTTTTCAAACGTCGGAGTTTGTGTTGGAACACGGCTTTTTGGACTTTATCGTTGATAGGCGTCAATTGAAAGAAAAAGTATCGACATTTTTACGGTTGGTAAAATAATATTTGTAGAGACGCAATACATTGCGTCTCTATGATTTTTATATTTTATCTATTTCCATAGACAAGGCCATTAACCCTTGCTTCATTAGATTGATCTGCGATTCTACCTGATCATACATATCAGCCCGATTATTGAGTTGTTCGGTAGCGTACTTTCCTCCTTTACCAAAATAAAGGTTGACCAGTTCAGCATCGACTTCTTCCTCGCCAAGCTGTCCAAAATCTTTCCATTTTGCAATAATTTGCTCTCTCACGGTAGTTTTTGTGGAATCTCCACCATCTCCGGTATTCAGATAATACCATACAAAAGGCGGAAAGTTCTGTGAAGCGGCAGGGCCTTCCCAAATATCTTTTAGTGCGTTCCGCTCATGGTAGAAATTGGTTTTGCGGTTGTTGAACAACATGAGTATCCCTAGGGTTGCTTCCGCTATCCCTGTGGTTATACCTATGGTATTGCTGACAGCTTCGTTTTTGATGGTACCACCTGTGGCTATGGCGCCACTGGCTCCGATGACAATGGCACCCATGGTCAATCTGGACTCTAAATCACTTTCTTTGCTCTTCAAGAAATTAGCTACTTGGCTGGTGCGTTCCTCTTCGCAATCCAATTCGGAAGATACGGCCGAAATGACCAGAGAGGCATTATTGATACGTTGTGCGATTTCCTGCTTGAGCTCCAATGCGCGCACACGTTCGTTGAGATTTTCGTGAAGGGCGCTATTCGCCTTTAAGTGGGCGTATTGGGTCAGTAGCTCCAATATATTTATGGCATTAGCAATATTCAAGCTACTTTTGCTTATTTTTTTGGTGATCAGGTTGTCGATTTTCAGACGATGCAAAGGCTCCGGAATCTCACTAGCGGAATATGTGTAGGCATTTTGGCGGTTGCACGGACTCGTGGCAAACTGTGCACTGGTTTTTGTGTCCTGCCAGCTTGCACAGGATAGCATAGCTGATGATGAAAATAATATACAAAAATATTTCGCTTTAATCATGCTGAATTTTTTAAATCCAAAATTACAGATATTTCAAAAAACTCCAATAGCGTCTTTTTCTCAGATAAGAGAGATCTTTTTCATGCACATAAGCTTCCCGTTCAAAGCAGATATGTAGGTAGGCTTGATGAAAATCTTGCAATCGGATAAACCGATAGATGAACTCAACCAAATACCAAAGGTAAAAAGGGAGTATGCATAGCTCTAAAGCCTGTTGGATATGGATTCGTTCGTGGTTCAGTAATATGGTTTCCTTTTTGCAGGACTTTTCCAATAGAAATATGAAAGGAAATATCGTGATGGCACGTGCTTTTCCGACAGAGAAAAAACGTGTCCAAAACTTACTGACAATAATTTTTCCTTTCATTTGTACAATAATACATAAAAAACTCATGCCGTCATTTCGAACGTAGAGAGAACCGAGTGAAACGAGCTCCTCAAAGATAAATCTATAGATGGATAGAAGTTAATTTACTGGTCTAACCATAGATTTCTCCTCGTTCCTTGTCGAAATGACGATTAGATCGTCAGTTTGAAGCTTTTTAAGTGCTTGCTTTTCCCTATCTTTGTGAGATGCAGGCATCTTTTGAAGATTTTAAATTTAACAAACAGATACTCACCGCTATTGCGGAAGCAGGATACACGGTGCCGACAGAGATTCAGCAAAAGGCCATTACGCCGATATTGGCTGGACAGGATGTCATGGGTATAGCACAGACTGGTACAGGAAAGACTGCCGCTTTTGTCTTGCCCATGCTCATGAAGCTGAAATATGCACAGGGTGATGACCCACGGGCCTTGATTTTGTCTCCCACGCGAGAATTGGCGATGCAGATCGAGGAGAATATCCGACAATTTTCGACCTATCTGGATTTGCGTACGGTGGTGCTATATGGTGGTTTGGGACCTAAGACCCAAAAGGAACAATTGGTCAAGGGATGTGATATCATCGTCTCCACTCCGGGACGTTTTTTAGATCTATATCTGGAAGGTGATATCCCTGTGAAAGCGCTGAAATTTTTAGTCATGGACGAAGCGGACAAGATGATGGATATGGGCTTTATCGGTAAGATACACCGTATCTTGGAAGTCGTACCTCGCAAGCGTCAAAATCTTCTCTTCTCGGCTACCATGAGCGAATTGGTACGTAAGATAGCGGGGGACTTTCTGGCCTTTCCTACTGTGATAGAGGTCACGGAGCAGGCCACACCGGCGCAGACTGTCTCGCAACAGCTGTATCATGTTCCTAACCTAAAGACGAAGATCAATCTCTTGCAGCATCTGTTTGAGGACGACGAGGCCTTTCATCGTGTCATTGTTTTCTGTAAAACAAAAACTGTGGCAGACAATGTGTACAGCTTTTTGGAAAGAAAATATGGAGCAGACAATGTACGGGTCATCCACGCCAACAAAGGACAAAATACCCGTATCAACTCGATCAATGCATTTAAATCTGGTGAAATACGTTTTTTGGTTGCTACGGACGTGGCTGCCAGAGGGTTGGATGTCTCGAATGTGAGTCATGTGATCAATTTTGATGTACCCATTGTCATTGAAGATTATGTGCACCGTATCGGCAGAACTGGTCGGGCTTTCCATACGGGTGAAGCGATCACATTCTGCAATCCGGCCGAGCAGTATTACCTGGATAAGATCGAGAAACTGATCCGTCAATCTATTCCTCTCATAGCATTGCCGAAGGATGTGTTTGTGGAGAAAACACCCTTTCATGAAAGCCAGGCGATGGCCCGTGAGATCGACAATCAAAAGAAAAAAGACAATCCGGATTTCAAAGGTGCGTTTCATGAGAAAAGACATGCGGCTAAACCTTCTGCGACGAAAAAGAGAAGTGGTCATTGGGCAAAAGGGGAAGCCAATAACACAAGGGGAGGACGAAATAAGGCAAAAACCTTCAAAAAAAGATAACCACCCCATGAAACTGACACCACTGAATATTACATTGGCTTGTATCTTGGTTTGGGTTATTTCCGAGTGGAATCAAGAAGGAGATCGTATCTTTTCTATAGGCTGGCTGATCGTATTGCTGGTCGTACTGGGCCTGTTGGATCTGGGGTTTCGCTTGATCTTCAAAGATGTAAAAAACCTTTGGTTTGCACAGATCGGCTTTATTTTGGTGGTAGGTATATTATCGGTGCTGATAAAGCTGATGTAGGGAGAACTTAGGTGGTGGATATTGTTAATCTCAGATAGATTGTCATCCCGACTTTGGAGGGATCTAGTTGATAGATGCTTCCTGTCGTCAGCATGACAAAAGAAAGTTTAAACAAAAAATAAAAACAAACAAGAGTAATCAGGTAGAGTATCTCAATACTCACCACTCAATACTATAACGATGAAAACAGCGGAAATAAAAATCAATGTGACACTGGACGAAAACAATGTCCCGGATACCATCCAATGGTCTTCTACCGATGGAGAGCGTGAAGAATCTCTACCTGCTAAAGCCATGTTTTTGGCGTTGTGGGATGCACAGTACAAAAATTCATTGCGGATAGATCTTTGGACAAAGGATATGCCCTATGATGAAATGAAGAGGTTTTTCTACGAAACTTTGCAAACCTTGGGCGATTCTTTTTTGAGATCGTCAGGAGGAGATCCTATGGCCGAAAATGTGATTGGAGATCTACGGGATTATTGTGCACACTTTGGTGATAAGATGGAGATACTTACTGAGCAGTGATCAGATTGAAGTAATGAAGCAATAGAGAACAAAGACGAAAGAGCAAAGAACAAGGAGCGAATAGTCCTTATTCTTTGTTCTATAATCCTTAATCTACAAAGATATGAACTACTTTTTAGTAAAATCTGAACCATTTAAATATAGCTGGGAACAATTTAACAAGGATGGCCGGACTTTTTGGGATGGGGTGCGCAACTATCAGGCACGCAATAACCTAAAAGCCATGAAAGAAGGGGATTTGGTGCTTTTCTACCATAGCAATGAAGGAAAGGAAGTTGTAGGTATTGCTAAGGTGGTCAAGGAATTTTATCAGGATCCGACTACAGATGATCCGAAATGGGTGGTCGTGGATCTTTCTCCTATAGAGACTTTCAAGCGTTCGGTTACCTTGGAGACGATCAAGAGCGATCCTTTATTGCAGGATATTGCCTTGGTGCGGCAGGGGCGACTTTCAGTGATGCCCTTGAAGCAAGAGGAATTTGACCGGATAGTGGAGTTGGGTAACGGGTAGAAAGTGGATATATCACGAAAGATAATCTGCTTCTTCCCAGTTTCCGTGAAGGTTGGACTTAGGAACTTTGGCCATAGTCAAGAAATCCGCAGGTGATACAGCCATATACCGTAGAAAATCTTTGTGCAAATGAGACAGATCGTAGTAACCGTGTGCTGATGCGGCCTCTAACAGGGATCGGCTCTCCTGTTGAAAGCTGTTGACAAATGTATTGAAACGCATCGCATCGGCAATTTTTTTTGGTGACATTCCAATATAATGCTTGAAGATGTCCAATAGATTTCTAGGACTCGTGCAAACCTGTTTAGCTACTTCATCGATTCCGACGATCCCTTTTTGATAATGCATGTACTGTATGGCATGGGACACATAGTTGAATGTGTATCCAAAATCATGGGTAAAGCGTTTCGTGAAAAAATCTTGGATTAGTTGCCATTTTTTTTGCAGGCTGTTGCGATTGTTTATCTGTTCGTTCAACTGCCTCCAATCAGGAGTAGTATCACTGATTTCGAAACGAATATCTGAGTAGTAATGGGCATCATCACCAAAAAAGAAAGAAGCGCTATAAGGATGTAACAAGACAACGATGACCTGGATATTTGATGAGCATGTGATGCTGGCCGGTTTGCAGCTGACACCCATATAATAGATAGAAGCCGGTTTCAGTGGAAATATTTCCAGACTATGAAAGCTGTCAATCTGATGGGTATCTTTCAGGATAAAAAGAAATGCCGGAAATATCCGGGGCACATACCTGAACATGCTCTCCAGACCTTTGTCTTGTTCGAACATCAAGGCTTTGATGATATGTGGCTGTAGCGTCGGGTGGATATCTAAGAGGGTCTGCTCCATCGTTTGTGCCGTAGTACACGATCTAATTTATCATTAAATATACAAATAACCTGCCTGTTTGTTTTAGTTCCCAAAAATAACTTTCTCCGTTTTTTACAAATAAAAGCACGATCTCCATTCGTATTTTTGATTAAGGCTCAAAGTTTAAGATTGAACCCCGATTTTTAATCCTTAAACAAAAACAGTCATGAAAACAACAAAAGATATTTTACAATGCACCACGCTAATTGTATTGGGCATAGGGCTGTTGGCTTCCTGCAAAAAGGATAAAACAGACAAGGATGAAATCAATACCGTCACCGATGTCGATGGTAATAAATATAAAACAGTAAAAATAGGCGAGCAGGTATGGATGGCAGAAAACCTGCGTACCACCAAATACAACGATGGCATTCCGATACAATATATTACCGATGGAGCTTCTTGGGCTGCTCTGACTGCGGGAGCCTGGTGTTATTATAATAACGAACCTGCCAATGACAATCCTTACGGAAAGTTGTACAACTGGGCTGCCGCAGGTACAGGGAAACTATGTCCGACAGGCTGGCATATCCCTACGGGGCAAGATTGGACAAAACTAATTGATGAATTAGACGGAGAAGAAGTTGCCGGAGGCAAGATGAAAGCCACTAGCTTATGGGCATCGCCGAATACGGGAGCAACCAACGAGAGTGGTTTTACAGGTCTTCCCGGAGGTATACGTAATACCGAAGGTGCATTTATAAATATCGGCAGCTATGGCGTTTGGTGGAGTTCAGCGATCTATTCAGACTATAGGGTTTCCTATTATTTGAGTAATAATAATAGCCAAGTGAGTATGGATCCTTGGGCGAATAGAATGGCAGGACGTTCGCGCCGTTGTGTGAAGGATTAATCAGATTCGTAACAATAAAGAACAAAACAATGAAAAATCTAAAAATCCTATTTACTATTATTCTTGCTGCGCTGTTGTTCACAGCATGCAAGAAAGACAGCACAGACAAAACGAAAAAATATTCCGAAGAAAACCCGTTAGCGGATTACCTCGCAGCTACAGGTTTTGATCAGAATACAACCCCTCAGGTTAATCTAGGTGTTTATCGGGAATTGGGCTTTACATTCACTCCGAAAGTAAAAGGGGAAATACATGCGGTAACAGTAAAAATTCCAGATAATGCAGATAATATAAGGGTGACTATTTGGAAAGTGTCGGATAAATCCGTCTTGAAAACCATCAATATTACAGACCTTACGGCAGGTGATGAGAAAAAAGAAAGCATAAATCCCATAATATTGGAAAAAGACGTACAATACCTAATTTCATTTAATACCAATGATGTTTATGTTCATTTCAGAACCGATCAGGGGAACGTTACATACCCGATTGTGGCAGGTAATCTAACCATAGATGGCTGTTGGGCGAGAATTGGAACAGCTCAAGCTTATCCGGAAGATTATTTCTTTGATGCTTACGAGGGCGACGTCAGCTTCATATTCCAACAGACAGAGTGATTTGGATGATAAGAACACACAAAAGGATCGTCGGTGTAAGGTAATTATAGCCGACTTTTCCAAAATTTTTTACAGCTTTGGTTCAAAGCTCTGGAAGATTTCCGTTCGTTCCCTTTGCTTTCCCTATCTCATGAACCCATTTTACATAGCAAAAAGTCTTGTTTGCTCATTTTTAGTATAAAGTACTAAATAGAATATTTAGCTTTATATCAATCTTTTGTTAACAGTATTACAAAAGATATGGATGAGCATTAATAATCGGATTATGATTAGGGCAATAATATTGGATGATGAGGTAAAAGGTAGCACACTTTTACAGCACAAACTCAAAAAATTTTCGGATAGGGTGTGTGTGGAAGTGATATTTAACGATCCGCAGGAAGCCCTCAAACATATTCGTGACTATACAGTTGATGTGCTGTTTCTTGATGTGGAGATGCCGTTGATGAATGGATTTCAATTTTTGGAGCAGTTAGGGCAGTTTGATTTTGAGGTTATTTTTGTGACAGCTTACAATATGTACACATTGGATGCTTTGCGTGCAGATGCACTGGATTACTTGCTCAAGCCCGTCGATCCGGAAGAACTCGCCCAGGCTTTGGATAAGCTCGAGAAGCGTGTTTCTGCAAAAGTAAAACTGACACCCGGTGCGTTGCCAACGGTGGAGGCTTCTTCGCAACGTATTGCCTTACCTACTGCAGAAGGTATACATCTGATCAAAAAAAACGAAATACTTCGTGTTGAAGCCATGAGCAACTACAGTGTGTTCTATGTCATGAACCTCTCGAAAATAATTGTATCCAAGACCTTAAAAGAATTTGAACAACAATTGGAGGGATCTACTTTTATGCGGGTAAACCGTAGTGTCATCGTCAATCTGGATTATGTGATCAAATACCGAAAAGGTGACGGCGGTACGCTCGAACTACTTGACGGAGCAGAAATAGAGGTGTCTCCCATGAAAAAAATCCAGTTATTGGAGAGACTGTTTGCATCTTAGCTATTCTACCACTTCATTTATATAGATCAAAGGCAATGAAAGTACGGCCAGGGCACCTTTTTGTCCTTGTGTAGAAAGATCAATCAATTCAAACTTTGCAACACTGTCATAATCCGCCTGGTTAAGTATATCAATGCGTTCTTTGATGGACGATAAGCCAAAAGATTTCTTCTTATACAAAGGTACAGGAACTTTTTGGTCTGGGTTATACAACCCTTTTCCATTGTCCTGCACAGTTATCTGTATTTGATTGAGTTGTTTTTTGATCATAACCGATAGATAGGGAGAGGCCTGTCCGGTATGTCTGATGCCATGGTGAATCGCATTCTCGATAAGTGGTTGGATCATCATGGGAGGTAAGAGTATTTCATCCAGATCAAGATCGCCTTCTACCGTAAAATCGTAAGTAAAGCTTTCGTCGAAACGAGCATGTTCGATTTCTGTATAGAGTTGGTTGATGGTCCATTCGCGTGAAGCCACTGCAAGATGCTGTGTAGAATTTTCAAGGATCATTCGGCTAAGTCGGGCAAATTTGCGGATCAGATCACTGGCTTTGTCCGTATCCTGTGCCACGATATAAGCTTCGATGGAATTGAATACATTGAAGATAAAGTGTGGATTCATCTGTGAGCGGATGGCTTTAAGTTCGCTTTCGGTAATTCTATTTTGAATAAGGAGAGCTTCTTTGGTCATTTCAGCTTCTTTTCGTTCTATTTCATTTTTTAACCTAAGCTGTTTCAGCCGGTATCTGTTCAGCAAATACATGAAAACACCAATCAATATGACAATAGAGATAATGCTATACAGCCACAACTGTTTCATTTTCAGTTTTTCGACGGCAATCTGCTGGTCGAGTAGGGCGATCTCCCTTTCACTTTGTATGTTGCTGATTTTGTTTTTTACTTCCTGCGAGTAGATGGAATCATTGGATTCATGGTATTTTCTGAAATTGAGATAGGCATTTTTGAAATCGCCTTGATGTTCCTGTACTTCTGCCAATATTCCAGTAAAATAACTTTCGAATTCTTTATTCTTAATTGTTTTGGCTAATTGTATGGCTTCCTTTACAGTGTGTTCGGCTTTTTGTAGGTTACTGTTTTTTTCGTTTTTATTGGAAGAGGCCAACATGAGGTAAGTATATCCCAGATTCCCCAGATTGACCATAGCATTGTAATGTGTAGGATTGATCTCATCCCATATTTCTTTTGATTTTAGTTGTAAACTGATTATTTTCTGGTAGTCAGGCTCGTAGAGTACGGCGATTTGTGAATATAAGATAGCGATACCGGTTTTGTTGTTTTCCTTTTCGTAGATATGCAAGGCCTGGTAAAAATATTTTTTTGCTTCGTCTGTCTTTCCTTCCTGTTGATAATTTAGCCCTATGCCGTTTAGAGTCTGTGCTATTTTGTCCTGATTCTTTTCCTGTTCGTAAATCCGTAAAGCTTTTAGTTTATAATCATGGGATTTTTTAAAATCGTTTTGTTTTTGGCTAATAATACCAAGGTTGAGCAGTCCGGTTGCAAGCAGATTTTTGTTGTCGATTTCCTCTGCCAACTTTAGGGTACGCAAGTAAAATTCAGTAGCCTTTACATAATCTGTTTTTTGTGAGTGGACTGTGCCAATGTTGTTTAATGTTCTCGCAATCAGAAGTTTGTTTTTTGTTTTATTGGCAATCACAAGTGCTTTGTCGTAACATTTCAATGCTTCGTCATGTTGTCCACTTTCGTTATAAACCTCTCCGCGTGTAATGTATGATTGGCTCAAGCCTTTTTGCCAGTTTATTTTTTCTGCCAGATAAATGGCTTCGTCCAGATACCCTGCTGCTTTTTGAGGCTCTATTGGCAGGTAATGCAAACCGAGATCATACAACAATTTTACCTTGTTGGTGTCTGTGTCCGCGGTCTTAAGTTTGAGCATAGCCGAGTCAATATTTATTTGTCCCAAAGCAGGTGTCATCAACAAAGTGAATACTATAAAGCATAGGGTAATGAAACTGCTGTGTTTTTTCATGTTACTAGCTGTTGGTCATGATGATATAGTAAAGTTAGGTAAAAAAATCAATGCCGTGCTATCATTCACTCATTCAAATGCCCTGTTCACACATTCAAACGAAGCCTTGGCGCATTGCTTAAAAAAGCAAAAAAAAGTACAGGTAGATTTGGATTAAGGTGCAAAGACAAAGGGACAAAGGTTGGAGTTCAACTTTGGACAAAAAGTTAAAAATGAATGTCATGAAAATATTTAGCAATAGTATTAAAAAACTACAGGGATAATCACATCTTCCTGCTTAAAACTAAAACATGTTGACTATGAAAACTAAAATAACACTTCGGACAATTATCACAGGATTGGTTCTCCTGTTTCTCATGTTGGGCTGTAAGAAGAATCCCGACGACAGCACGCTATTGCCGGGCGACATAGAACGTAGTACCCGGACCGACAATGGGATCACGTACAAAGTATATGTACAAAAAGGGCGGGACAGCTATAAAGGCATATTGGTCATGGGCAGCGGCAATAATGAAAATAACCCTACATCTGGTAGCATGGACGGCAGCAGTGAAAATGCTTTGTGCCAAAAAGCCGCTGAAAATGGCTATGTAGCGGCAATCGTGCAATACCGCAAAGGTCCCGGTACAGCCGATTGGAATAAGAGTGCCGAAATGATGGGACAAGATTATGACGTCTGTATCAGCGCACTTTCCGAAAAATACGGTGTGGATAAAGACAAATCTGTTGTGGGTGGCTACTCGTATGCTACATTCATCCTTTATACAGCTATTGCTTATTACAATGATTTGAGTTATTGCAAAGGTCTACTGGGTGCCTGCGGTAGTACGGATGCCGATAAGGCCTCCAAATTCAAGATACCCATTTATGCCATCAACTGTGCTGGCAATAACGAGGGCGATAATATCAATGCTTTCTCTGGAAAAGAGTTATACGACAAGATACCGGTAGCCTCACCCATAAAAGCCAAAAGCGACGGCGTGACCGATGATAGCTGTAATACGCACTGTGGCAAGTCCTGGACGGATGAGCTGCATGGTCAGTTAGTCAAGTGGTTGCCGTAACGAAACTTATAGGGTTTTAAAGTCCTTACAGGTTTCTGTCTAAAAGATAATATAAGTCATGAAAACAAAAATATTTCTATTCCTACTTGCCATGCTTGCTTTGAGCGCTTGCAAAAAAGACGATCCGTCGGAAGAAGAAACCGGTTTTGACATCAACAACCCCGAGGGCTATATGATTTTCACAAAGTATACCTGTCCGGATTGTTATTCCAGTAATTATATCTATTTATTTGATTTTCTGCCAGGGAAACGCATACGGACTTATTCGTCATATTTAGCTACTTCTGAAGCAGATTATACGGTTGTCGGCGGCAATACCATTGTGACTGATCCTTTGGGTGGTTTTTCGTATACATTCACCTTCGCGAACCGCCGGATTACCGATGTACAGAATCCTCACTTCACATTTTCCGATACCACGCTCATCCAAAAATCGACGGTAAACCAATTGGCCGGCAAAACTTTTAAAGGTAAATATTACAGGAAAGACGGCACAGTGCTACACGAGAATTTCTGGTACCGGTTTGCCGGCGACAATAAAGTGGAAGTAAGCGCACTCGCATCGGGTATCACCCAAAGGACAGAACCCTACGTGAACGTGGGCAACATAGCCGCTTGGGTGAAATCGGTATCCGGTGCAAATACAGACAGCGAAATAATGGTGCTGGTGGATGGTAAATTAGAGATCAATTATCGGGATCAAACTGGCGGAGTGAAAGTCTACCACGGCACATTTGACGAGGTAAAATGAAAATGTATGAGCGATATATATTTATAATATAAGATGAAAACGTCAAAAAGTTTAATGATCAAAACTTTATAGGCTTTTTTATACTAGCCTTTGTGATGGAACAGATTGACCAAGGACTTAATTTCGGTTGTTTGATCTACAGTAAGTTTTCCGGCCAGCAGTAGACGTAGCTCTCTCCTCTGCAAAGCCTCGTTGTAGAGGAGTTTTTCTTTTTCCGTTTCAGGGACTAATGCAGGGACAGCTATAGGTCTGTTGGCTTTGTCCAAGGCTACAAAAGTATAATAGGCTTCGTTGGACTTGACCTTGGTGCCTTCGGGAAGATTCTGTGCAAAGATTTCCATACGAACCTCTACCGATGTGTTGAATGCCCGCGTGACCTGTGCCTGTATGGTTACGACCTCACCCAATCGGATCGAACGTTTGAACGAAACATTGTCTACCGATGCGGTGACAACCACGTTGTTGCAATGCTTTTGAGCCGCCATTGCGGCACAGATGTCCATCCAATACAAGAGGCGCCCACCCATTAGATTGCCAAATGTATTGGTATCATTGGGCAACACGAGCTCGTTCATTTCGGTGTAGGATTCTTTGGCGGGTTTGCTTTTCATGTGTATGTTCTATATTGCTTTCTGTTCATGCTAGCGCACGAATCCTTTCGTGTGCTTGTTTATCGGCACGCGAAAGGATTCGCGCGCCAGCGTAGGGCCAAAGTTCTGAACTTTGGCAAAGTTGAAAAACTAATCCTCCAATATCTCGCTATGTACGCTTTCTTCTTCTTTGTGTTCTTCTTTGAAATATCTTTTTTGGAAGATCAAAATCAGAAAAACACCGATAGAAATCGCTGAATCAGCTATATTGAATACAGGGCGGAAAAATAGAAAATCCTCTCCTCCCCAGATCGGGAACCAAGAAGGAAATGTGCCTTCTATCAACGGAAAGTAAAGCATATCTACGACTTTTCCGTGTAGAAACGATGCATATCCCCCACCTTCAGGGAATAAGACCGCTTTTTCATAGAATGTACTCTCACTGAATATCATGCCGTAAAAAACACTGTCAATAATATTGCCCAAGGCTCCAGCAAAGATCAAGGCTACATTCAAGATAAATCCACGGTTATATTTATTCTTGACCATGTAGTGTAAGCCATAGCCTATACCGATGACAGCAATGATACGAAATACACTGAGGAACAATTTACCGTATTCGCCACCGAATTCAATGCCATAGGCCATTCCGGGATTTTCGATAAAATGAATCAGGAACTTGTTGCCCAAGACCTTGAAATCCTGACCTATTGTCATGTTGAGCTTGACCCAAAACTTAGAAAGTTGATCGATCAATAAGACGATTGCAATAAGCGAAATTGGTCTAGTGTAGCCTTTCATTGAAAATTAATTGATAATTGAAAGTTGATAATTGAAAGTTGAAAATGACTTTTCACTTTCAACTCTCCATTCTCCACTTTCCACTCTAATACTGCTTATTCTTAGCTTCTATACTCAATGTCGTGTGTGGTACAGCTTTCAAACGTTCCTTTTGGATCAGTTTACCGGTTTCGCGGCAGATACCATATGTCTTGTTTTCAATACGTACCAAAGCTGCTTCCAGGTTATCGATGAATTTTTTCTGACGTGCAGCCAATTGATTGGTTTGCTCTTTTTCCAATGTCGCAGACCCGTCTTCCAACGTCTTGAATGTACCAGCGGTATCATCCGTTCCATTTGCGTTGCTATTGCTCAATATCTTGGTCAATGCTGAAAGCTCTTCTCGGGCTATCCTCAATTTTTCTAAGATAATCGCTTTGAATTCCAATAATTCGGAATCACTGTAACGCGTTTTTTCTGTATTCTCTGCCATAATCTAATTTTTTTCGATTAATACCTCTAGTTTTTGTTCATTAATTTCGATGTTGTCTGTCGAAGACAAATGACTGTCGAAGATAAATGAATTAGCCAAAATTTCGGTGCAAATATACGATAAATTATTTTGGGCAGCTTTTTCTATTTCAACATTTTGGCTTAGTCTCACATTGATGCGATCCGTTACTTCAAATCCCTTTTCTTTTCGTAGATTTTGCACTCTATTGATCAATTCTCGGGCTATCCCTTCGTTTTTCAATTCTTCGGTGATCTGTATATCCAACGCGACCGTCAGATTGCCCAGATTTGCCACTTGCCATCCGGCTACATCCTCCGCAATGATCTCCACATCTTCACTTGCGAGGGTATAAGGGGTGCCCTCCAACGGGAGACTTCCTTCTTTTTCCAGTTGAGCAATACTTTCTGCACCTAGGGATTGTATAGCTGCTGTGACCAACTTCATATCCTTGCCCACCTTAGCGCCCAGAACCTTAAAGTTTGGTTTTATTTTCTTTTTGATGATGCCGGTAGTGTCTGTAATGAATTCGATCGATTTGATATTGGTTTCAGACAAGATCAGATCTTTGACTTTTTCGACCTTTGCTTGAAAAGCACTGTCCAATACAGGGAGCAATATTTTGCTTAAAGGTTGACGTACATTGATGCCTGTTTTCTTGCGTAAAGACAATGTCAAGGAAGAAATGTCCTGTGCCAAAGCCATTCTTTCTTCCAATTCCTTGTCGACCAACTCTGCATGATAGGTTGGGTAGTCCGTCAAATGTACAGACTCGGTATTTTCTTTTTTGGTCACAGCGTTTAGGTCCAAAAACAACTGATCGGCAAAGAAAGGGGATATTGGAGCCATCAATTTAGCGATGGTGTCCAGACAGGTGTATAACGTTTGGTAGGCCGAAACTTTATCTTCGGTATAGTCGCCTTTCCAAAAACGACGACGGCATAGACGCACGTACCAATTGCTCAAATGCTCGTCCACAAAGGTTTGTATGGCCCGTGCAGCTTTGGTTGGTTCGTAATCCGCATAGTATGCATCTACTTCTTGGCTCAAGCTGTTCAGCAACGAAATGATCCAACGGTCGATTTCAGGTCTTTTTGCTATGGCAATTTCGGGTTCGGTATAGCTGAACTTGTCGATATTGGCATACAGCGCGAAGAACGCGTAGGTATTGTACAATGTACCAAAGAATTTGCGGCGTACTTCATCCAAACCTTCCTCGTTGAATTTGAGATTGTCCCAAGGCGAGGCGTTGCTGATCATGTACCAACGGGTCGCATCAGCGCTATATTTGTCGATAGTGACAAACGGATCTACCGCATTGCCCAGCCGTTTTGACATTTTATTGCCGTTCTTGTCCAGTACCAAACCGTTGGAGACCACATTTTTAAACGCTACTGATCCCCGGAACATGGTCGAAATGGCATGGAGCGTGAAGAACCATCCCCGTGTTTGGTCTACGCCTTCGGCAATAAAGTCTGCCGGAAAAGCGTGGTTGTATTCGTCTTTGAAAGGCAATGCCTCGCCGTTTTGTAATTTGGCATAATCGAGTCCCCACTGGGCGTAGGGCATCGCACCGGAATCAAACCATACGTCGATCAAATCAGGCTCCCGGAACATCTTCTGTCCTCCTTCAGAAACCAGGACGATATGATCTACGTAAGGACGGTGCAGATCAAGCTGATCCGTGCCGAATTTGTCCAAATATGCTTTGTTGATAGCTTTTTCCTCTTCCGAAAGTACATCGGATTGCAGAGAGGCCTCCAAATAGGATTTCAGTTCGGGCATCGATCCGATACAAATTTCCTCGTTTTCATCTTCTGTACGCCAGATCGGTAGGGGAGTCCCCCAATACCTCGAACGGGACAGGTTCCAATCCACCAGGTTTTCCAGCCAGTTTCCAAACCGTCCGGTTCCTGTGGCTTCGGGTTTCCAGTTGATGGTCTTGTTCAGTGCGACCAACTCATCTTTGACGGCAGTCGTTTTGATAAACCAACTGTCCAATGGATAGTAGAGGACAGGCTTGTCGGTACGCCAGCAATGTGGGTAGCTGTGTTCGTACTTTTTGACATCAAAAGCTTTGTTTTCTTCCTTCAGCTTGATGGCGATCAAGACATCTGTTGGGCGAAAATCTTTATCTGCACGTTCTTCGGTCGTATAATATTCTTCTTTGACAAAACGTCCGGCAAATTCCGTAATTTCTTTGACAAAGCGTCCGGTACGATCTACGGTCGGAACGTCCTTACCGTTTTCATCTTTGACCAAAATCGCCGGTACACCATTTTCTTTGGCTACCCGAAAGTCATCCGCACCATACGTAGGAGAGATATGTACGATACCTGTACCATCTTCGGTGGTCACGAAATCACCGGGAATCACTCGAAAAGCTTTTTCCAAAAGCTCTTCAGATGTGATGTAGGGTAACAGCTGGAGGTAACGCAAGTCGACCAGTTCGGCACCTTTGAATTCTGTGGCTTTTTCCCAAGGGATGATCTTGTCACCAAGTTTGTAGTCCTGAAAGGAAGCATTTTCTCCTTCAGATTTGAAATGTTTGGCGATCAGATTTTTTGCGAGTATAACAGAAACAGGTTTGCCTGTATATTGATTGAATGTTTTGATCTTGACGTAGTCAATGTTCTTGCCTACAGCCAATGCCGAGTTGCCAGGCAATGTCCATGGCGTGGTGGTCCAGGCGATAAAGGCCACATCTTCGTCCTGATTTTCGACCAAGGTATCCATCATAGGATGTATCTGGGTCTTGTCGAGGCGAAATTCGGCGACGATAGTGGTATCCTTGACGTCTTTGTACGTGCCGGGTTGGTTGAGCTCATGCGAACTTAGCCCCGTGCCGGCAGCTGGAGAGTAGGGTTGGATGGTATAGCCTTTGTACAGTAACCCTTTTTTATACAGGTCTTTCAGCAAGAACCATAGCGTCTCTATATATTCGTTTTGGTAGGTGATGTACGGATGCTCCAGGTCTACCCAATAGCCCATTTTTTCGGTTAGGTCATTCCACACGTCGGTGTATTTCATGACTTCCTTGCGACAGGCTTCGTTGTATTCTTCGACGGATATTTTTACGCCAATATCTTCTTTGGTGATGCCCAGGGTTTTTTCGACAGCGAGTTCGATGGGAAGACCGTGTGTATCCCAACCTCCTTTACGCTTTACCCGATATCCTTTCAAGGTCTTGTAGCGGCAGAAAATGTCTTTGATGGTACGGGCCATGACGTGGTGTATACCGGGCATACCGTTTGCTGAAGGTGGTCCCTCGTAAAAAGTGTACGGTTTGCTAGCCGGACGATTGGAAATACTTTTTTCAAAGATATTTTCCTGCTCCCAACGATTCAATACTTCCTTGCCGATTTCTGACAGATTCAGCTGCTTATATTCCTTGTACATTGTGCGTATTTATCTCTATTTTTTTAAAAGACACAAAGTTAGTGATTTAATAGGAAAGGTGAAAGTAGAGGCGCGATTATCCAGGGCGATCGGGTATTATTTTCCCTCCCACCACCTCTCCGTCGTCTTGGCCAGACGGGCCAGATACTTGGAGGCACCCAAGTATCCAAGGTGGTTATCAACTCGTGTTTATTTTTGGTGTTGATGATTGTGCAAGCACAATTGTCCCATTTCAAGGCATCCTGTCGCACAGTCCCAACGCTCAATAGCCCTGCAACTGCTGCCCTTGGTTTTATTTCCCTAGGGCCATTGCGCACGAACCCTTCAATAAAATCTAAACGGAGCCAGGGGCATCCCATCGCACAGCCTCCCGTTGCAGGGCTATTCTTCCCGATGCTGGTGAAATGGACGAACGCTGTCCAGTACGTATTCACCTTACTTGCAGATCAGTGCATTATATGCCTAACGCTGGCGCACGAATCCCTTCGTGTGTCTATAAATAACAAGCACACGAAAGGATTCGTGCGCTAACATGGGCTTGCCCCGACAATTCGGTGATGACATAAAAGAACGGTTATACCCTTAACTTGACGCCAATGCGAATGCTTTCGGGATGACAAAAAGAAGATAATGCGCTGCTTTTTACACAGCCTCTTGTATATATAACAGAATACCTTATTTTTTTTCTATTAGGAATTAGTGAATACAAAGCATTTTATCTAAGTTTGTTAAAGACATAAAATACGATATAGGCATGCCTTACAAAGAGCGGGAAATAAATAAGTTGTACTACACTATGGGTGAGGTAACCCAAATGTTTGGGGTAAACGCTTCACAGATTCGTTTTTATGAGCGGGAATTTGATATTCTCCAACCTAAAAAGAATAAGAAGGGCAACCGTCTTTTTACACAGGAGGATATTGCCAACCTAAAGATTATTTTTAATCTGGTCAAGGACAAAGGCTATACTTTGCAGGGGGCACGGGACTATCTGAAGTCCAATAAGTCAGAAGCAAAAGAGAACCAACGTGTCATTGATTCTCTTGAGCGGTTGAAGTCTTTTCTGTTAGACGTACGAGATAGTCTTTGAATTGGCTATAAATTCCAATACTTTGTCTACCATTTCTGTATTTCCGATAATGGCCGGAACTCTTTGATGTAATTCTTCGGGAATGATTTCAAGGATTCTCTCCGTCCCGGTGGAAGCCTTTCCTCCAGCCTGTTCGATGATAAAGGCAAGGGGATTGCATTCGTACATCAACCGCAGCTTTCCATTAGGCTGTAGGGCTGTCTGCGGATAGATGAATACGCCTCCCAATAATAGGTTACGGTGTATATCAGCGACCATAGAACCGATGTACCTGGAGGTGTATGGTCTTTTGCTCTCTGGATCTACTTCTTGGCAATATTTGATGTAATTTTTGATCCCTTGGGGAAATTTTAAATAATTTCCCTCGTTGATCGAATAGATCTGCCCTGTTTCCGGTATCTTCATATTAGGGTGAGAGAGGCAAAACTCTCCAATGGATGGATCCAAGGTAAAGCCGTTGACCCCTTTCCCTGTA